>Ga0066600_10000966_pt1 | contig 10065 bp, 8 predicted proteins | sample Lowcelwee11metaG_FD_59486 | JGI IMG/M metagenome (GOLD analysis project Ga0066600, IMG submission 59486) | Freshwater pond sediment microbial communities from the University of Edinburgh, under environmental carbon perturbations - Low... | ecosystem: Environmental > Aquatic > Freshwater > Pond >... | reverse complement strand
CGAGCACGCGGTCATCCTTCGCGTCGGTGACGACCTTCACGAAGCCCGTGGTCTCGGCGATCGCCATCGCCCGGCCGCTGGCCGCGAACGGGAACTTGCCGACGTTGGTCTTCAGGCCCTTCGCCTCGGCCTCCTCGACGGTCAGGCCCGAGGAGGCGATCTCCGGCTCCGTGAACACGACGTTGGGGATCTGCCGCGCGTCGTTGATGGTCTTGCGACCCGCGATGACCTCGGCGAGAACCTCGCCCTCGTGCGAGGCCTTGTGCGCCAGCATCGGCTGGCCGACGACGTCGCCGACCGCATAGACGCCCGGCACGTTGGTCTGCAGGCGATTGTCGACCTCGATGAAGCCGCGCTGGCTGACCTTCACGCCGGTCTTGTCGAGGCCGAAGCCCTGGGTCACCGGGCGGCGCCCGACGGCGACGAGGATGACGTCGCAGGGGAACTCCTGGACCTTGCCGCCGACCTCGGCCTTGACCACGGCCTCGCCGCCCCGCTCCTCCCAGCCGAGCGCCTTCGCGCCGGTGTGGATCTGCCCGCCATCCTTCTTGATCTGGCGCGCGACGACCTCGGCGCACTCGGCATCGACGCCGTTCAGGATCCGCGGCAGGCCCTCGAGCACGATCAGCTGGGTGCCGAGGCGCTGGAAGGTCTGCCCGAGCTCGAGGCCGATGATGCCGCCGCCGACGCACACCATGCGCTTCGGGACCGCCGCCAGGTCGAGCGCAGCGGTGCTGTCGAGCACGCGCTTGCCGTCGAACTTGAAGCCGGGGATCTCGATCGGCAGCGAGCCGGTGGCGACCACGATGTGCTCGGCCTCGACGATGTCCTCCGGCTTGCCGTCCGCGTAGGTCAGCTTGACCCGGTGCGCGTCCAGGAAGGTCGCCGTCGCCGTCACGTACTGCGTGCCCGCACCCTTCACCAGGCCCTGCACGCCACTGGTCAGCTTCTTCACGATGCCGGACTTCCACGACTGCATCTGCGTCATGTCGACCGCGGCCTGCCCGAAGCTGACGCCCATGTCCTTGGCGTGCTGGGCCTTGTGATAGAGCTTCGTCGCGCTGATCAGCGCCTTGGACGGGATGCAGCCCCAGTTGAGGCAGACGCCGCCGGGCTTGTCCTTTTCGACGAGCATGGCGTCGACGCCGAGCTGACCGAGACGGATGGCACAGGGATAGCCGCCCGTGCCCGCACCGATGATGAGCGCCTTCTTCTTGATCGTGGCCATGATGGTTCGTCCTTCGGTGAGCCGGCCTGAGGTCAAATGCCGGCGAGCAGCAGCAGGTTCGGGTCCTCGAGGAAGCGGCGGACCTCCTGCAGGAAGTTCGCCCCCTCGAAGCCGTCGACCACGCGGTGGTCGAGCGAGACGGAGAGGTTCATGAGATGCCCGACGACGATGTTGTCACGCTCGTCGACGATCGGCACCTTGCGAATGGCGTGCACCCCGAGGATACCGACCTCCGGGAAGTTGATGATCGGGGTGGCCAGCACTCCGCCGATCTGGCCGAGGCTCGAGATCGTGAAGGTGCCGCCGGTCAGCTCCTCGCGCGTGCAGGAGCCCTTGCGCGCGGCCTCGCCGAGGCGGGCGATCTCCCGTCCGATGTCGAGGATGCTCATCCGGTCGGCGCCGTGCAGCACCGGGACCATCAGGCCCTGGCCGGTCGTCGCCGCCACGCCGATGTTGTAGCGCTTCTTGACGATGATCCGTCCGCCCGCCTCGTCGAGCTCGGCGTTGACGATCGGGAACTTCTTGAGCGCGTGCACGACCGCCTTCACGATGAAGGGCAGGAAGGTCAGCGCCACGCCCTGCTCGGCCGCGACCGCCTTCGCGTCGGCGCGCAGCTTCACCAGCCGCGTGACGTTGACCTGCTCGACGTAGGTGTAGTGCACCGCGGTCGTGTAGGAGCGAACCATGCCCTCGGCGATCTTACGCCGCATGCCGCGGAACGGGACCTCCTCGTCGCCTGCCACCGTCACGGCCGGCTTGGCCGGCGCCGCGGACTTCGCCGGCACTGCAACATGGGCTGCGGCGGGGGCTGCCACGGGTGCCACGACGGGGGCCGCGACCGCAACGGGGCGGGCCGGCGCGGGCGGGCTCGCGGGACCTGGCCCGGCGGACAGCTGAGCGGGGCCGCGGGACTCGGCGGCGCGCATCACATCGCCCTTGGTGATCCGTCCGCGCTCGTCGAGCGGCAGCGAGTGCAGGTCGATGCCGGACTCACGCGCGAGGGCGCGGGCGGCGGGGGTCGCCAGCACGGGCTCGGTCGACACGGGCGCGCTCGTTACCACGGGCGCGCTCGTTACCACCGGCGCGCTCACAGATGCAGCCGAAGAAACGGCCTGCGCCGCGCCGGGCACGAGGATGGCGATCACCTGCTCGACCGCGCAGATGTCACCGACCTGGGCGCGGATCTCCTGCAGGGTCGCGGCGATCGGCGAGGGGACCTCGATCGTGGCCTTGTCGGTCATGACCTCGACGAGGGCCTCGTTGGCCTGCACGAAGTCGCCGGGCTGCTTGTGCCAGCGGACGATCTCGCCCTCGACGACGCCTTCACCGATCTCTGGAAGCTTGAACTCGAGCATGCACGGCTCCGATCTTCAGTACGTGGCCACTCGCGTGATCGCGGCGGCGATCGCCTCGACGCTCGGCAGGCCGGCGTCCTCGCCGCGACCGGTCAAGGGGCCCTCCGCGCCGCCGACCCGCAGCACCGGCGCGTCGAGGTGAAGGATGGCCCGGTCGGCGAGCAAGGCGACCAGCTCGGCGGCGTTCGCCCGGCCGCCCGCGTGCGCCACCACCAGCTTGCCGGTCTGCGCCGCCGCGACGATCCCCCGCTCGTCGAGCGGGGCGAGGCCGCTGACCTCGACGATGCGGACATCGAGGCCGGTCTGGTCCGCCGCGGCGAAGGCCTGATCGACCGCCGCACCGATCGCGTAGACCGTCACGGCCGAGCCCTCGCGGACCACCCGGGCGGCGCCGAGCGGGCGACCGAGGTTGTCCTTGACCGACCCGGGCAGCAGTTCGCGCAGCACCAGCGCGCGCGGCAGCAGCAGCACGATCGGCCCCTGGCCATCATCAAAACTGGCCGCGGCGCGCAGGGTCGCGGCCGCCTCGACCGGCTCGCCGAGCTCGATCACCCGCAGCCCGGGCACCGCCATCAACGCCGCTTCCGGCGACTCGGCCCCGTCGCCGCCGAGGCCGAAGCCCGGCCCGGTCGGCGCGACGATCAGCACCGGCGCCGAGCGTTCGCCCTGGGCCGTCGCGCTGACGCGGCCGAGCTCACGCAGCGCCGCATAACCCTCGAGCAGCGCCGTCGCCGAGGCCAGCAGCACGATCGGTCGCCGGCCCGCCATCGCCAGGCCCGTCGCGTGCGCGAGGCTGGCCGCGGGCGTCAAGGGCGTGGCGAGCACGCGCAGGCCGAGGCCCGCGTCCTGCATCGCCACCCGCGACAGGCCGAGCATCCCGCCGTCGCGCACGTCCTCGCCGAGCAGCACGCGCCGCAGATCTTCGCGCAGCAGCTCGGCCACGACCACTGCAAGCTGTTCGAGCACGTTCATGGCGTCTCCTTGTCCGCGGTCGCCTGGGCGTGGCGAAACGCCCGCTCGATCTGGCCGCGCACCTCCGCCTCGATGACATCCTGAAAGGTCGGTGTCCACTGCTTCTCGCTGTCGAGGTGCCGTCGCAGGCGCTCGAGCGGGTCGCGGTGGGCCGGCACGTCCGCGCTGCGCTCACCCGGCTGCAGCTGCGTCACCACGACCTCGACCAGGCCCGCGCCGCGGCCGTCGCGAGCGCGACGAAACGCCTGGTCGAGCGCGGCATGCACACCGACGACATCGGCACCATCGACCCGCCGCGACCACAACCCGCAGGCGCGGACGCGCTCACTGACGCTGTCGCCGAGCAGACCGGCCTCGGCGGGCGCGCCCTCGGGCCACAGCTGGCTCTTGCAGATCAGCACGAGCGGCAGATCGCAGACGACGGCGAGCGCGACGGTCTCGTGGAAGTACGCGGTCGTCGTCAGACCCTCGCCGAGCAGCGCCGCGGTCATGCGACCGGGGCCCGCGAGCTTTTGCGCGTGGGCCTGGCCGGCGGCGAGGGCGAGATGGAGGCCGAGGGCTTCGGGCGCGTGGGCGATGCCGAGGTCCGCGGCCGCGACCGCGCCGGGTCGACCGTTGTAGGTGACGCCGAGGACCTGATGGGCGAACTCATCGAGGTCCATCCCGCGGATCGGTGCGAGGGTGAAGTCTCGCACGCTCGGATACAGCCAGTCCTCGGGCCCCGCGAGGGTCGCCGCGATGACGGTGGCCGCTTCTTCGCCGGCGCTGCCGGCCCACATCGGCAGGCCGAGGCGTCCGAGCCGGAGGTCGAGCAGGCGGGCCGCGACCATACGCTTGTACAGCGCTCGCAGGTCGAGCCCCTGCGCCGCCCGCTTGTCGAGGAGCTGCCCCTCGGGATCGAGGCTGAGCTCAACCCCTTCGGGATCCCAGGGAGACGGTTCCATGGCCACGGTGGTGTTGGGTTTTATCTGCCGCCAAAAACCCCGTCAAGGCCGGAATTGCCGGCCATTGCGTGCGTTATGCGAAAACCAGACTCAGCAAGCCCAGCCGCCGTCGACGTCCAGCACCTGGCCGGTGATGTAGCGCGCACCGTCGCCGAGCAGGAACTCGACCGCGGGTGCCACATCCGCGGCCTCGCCCACGCGGCCCAGGGGCACCTCCCGCGCATAGGCGGCATAGCCCTCCTCCCCGAAGTCCCGCGTCATGTCCGTGCGCAGCAGCCCCGGCGCGACCGCGTTGACCCGGATCCGCATCGGCCCCAGCTCGCGCGCGAGGGCCCGCGTCGCGCCCTCGAGGCCGGCCTTCGCCGCCGCGTAGGCGACCACCCCCGGGAGCCCGCGGCGGGCCAGGTTGGAGCTCACGAACACCAGCGAGCTCCCGGCCGCCAGTCGCCCCGCTCGCAGCAGCGCCCGGCACATCCGCAGCGGCATCCCGAGGTCGCCGTCGAGCTGGGCGAGGATCGGGTCGACCCCGTCGACGATCTCATCGGCGAAGGCGCCGCGGACCACCACGCCCGCGTTGAACACCACCCCAGCGAGCGTGCCCGCGGGCCCGACCGTCGCGTCCATCAGCTCGGTCACGCGCGCCCAGCTGTCGGCGCGGCTCAGGTCGGCCAGCACCAGGCGGGCGGCCGGACCGAGCGCGGCCTCGGTGGCCGCCGCAGCGGCGACGTCGCGGCGATAGACCCCGAGCACCTGGCGCCCGCTCGCGACCAGCCGCTCCGCGACGGCGCGCCCGATCCCCCGGGTCGCCCCGGTCACCAGCACGTGCTCGGCTGTCTGTTTCGCCATGTCCATTCAGACCTGCCCCAAAGCACCCTCGACGAGGATCTCGTCGGCGGGGATGAAGCCCGGCTGGTCGCAGCAGAACACCGTCGCCTGCTCGACGCCGACGTTGACGTAGTCGTGCACCTGTCCCTTCGACCATACCACCGGCGCGAGGCCGACCAGGCGCTGACCGCAGCGGGTCAGCTCGCCGCGCACGTGCCACTCGAGCTCGCGCATCTCCTGATGATGATGCGCCGAGATCGACGCGCCCGGCGCGACATGCAGCAGGTAGAGCCCCGCCTCCGCCGTCTCGAGCACGACCTCGACGGTGCCGAAGCGGGCCGCGTCACGATAGCGCGGGAAGTCACCCGGCCGCCGCAGCACCTCGACGCCGGCCGAGCCCGCCCGTCCGCGCAGCGCCTCCGGCTTGTCGAGCCGCAGGCGCACGGACTCGAGGTCGGGGTGGACCGCGAGCAGCATCGCCGACAGCTCCTCGGCCGCGGACTCGAGCAGGCGGTAGCGGCGAAACTTGAGCAGGGCGGCGACCTCGTCGGCGACGCGGTCATAGTTGCAGGTGTCGGCGATCGCCCCGGAGCGACCGGCGGCCGACAGGTCGAGCGCGAGCTCGATCTGCGCCAGCAATGGCTGCTCGCGCGTCCGCTCGTCGGGATTGACCCCGATGATACAGGCGAGCTCGAGGTCGCGGATCCGGATCGCGTCGCGGGCCATGCGGCGTTTTAGGCCAGGTCCGCGACCGCCGCCAGTCGCCCTGGTATAACCGCCGCGTGACCTCCCCGTCGCACAGCCCCGTCGTCATGAAATTTGGCGGCAGCAGCGTCGCCGACCTCGAGCGCCTGCGACTGGTCGCCGGCCGCGTCGTCGCGCGCGCCGCGGTCCAGCCGGTCGTCGTCGTCGTCTCGGCCATGGGCAAGACCACCAACGCCCTGCTCGCCCAGGCTCGCGCCCTGACCGACCCGCCGCCTGCCCGCGAGCTCGACATGCTGCTCAGCACCGGCGAGCGCGAGGCGATGACCCTGCTGGCGATCGCCATCCAGGCGCTCGGGCGCCAGGCGATCAGCCTGACCGGCTCGCAGTGCGGCATCATCACGGATCACCAGCACGGCCGCGCGCGCATCATCGAGGTCCGTCCGTTTCGCATCCTCGACGAGCTGGCCGCCGGCCACATCGTGATCGTCGGCGGCTTCCAGGGCGTCAGCTACAAGCGCGAGGTGACCACGCTCGGCCGCGGCGGCTCCGACACCACCGCGGTCGGCCTCGCCGCGGCCCTCTCCGCCGACTGCGAGATCTACTCCGACGTCGACGGGGTCTACTCCGCCGACCCCGGCGAGGTCCCGGACGCCCGCCGCATCCCCGAGATCTCGTACGAGAGCATGCAGGCGCTCGCCCGCGCCGGCGCCCGCGTGCTGCACAGCCAGGCCGTCCAGCTCGCCGAGGAGCGCGGCATCGCCATCTACGCCCGCCACAGCCGCCCCGAGAACACCGGCGAAACCGTGATCCGCCGCAATCCGGCCGTCCAGTCCGGCGTGCTCGCCGTCACCTCCGACCCCGCCGTCGCTGCGCTCGCGCTCACCCTCGTCCCCGGCCGCGCTCACCTCGTCCCGCAGCTCTCGGCCGCCCTCGCCCCGCTCGGCCTGCGCTCGCTTCACGTCGACGATCGCGGCGCCACGGGCCTGCTGTCGTGGACGCAGCGCACCGAGGCCGGCAACGTCCTCGACCGCATCGGCACCCTCGCGCGCAACCTCCACACCGACCTGCTCGAGCTGCGCTGGCGCGACGGACTCTCGCTGGTCAGCTGCATCGGCGTCGGCCTCGAGGACCGCCCCGACGTCGGCGCGCGGGCCTGCGAGGTGCTGGCGGCCGCGGGGATCGAGGTGCAGCAGATGTTGACCGACTCGCGGACGCTGACCTTCGTGGTCACGGCCGCCCAGCGCCTGCTCGCCGTCCGCGAGCTGCACGCGGCGCTGCTGCCCCGCGCGAAGCTGGAAGCGAGCGCGATCTGAACTCGCGCGACACGATCGCACAGCGGCCGCGCCGAACACCCGGCCGCTCGTCCGCCGAAGCTCGGACACACGTCCTCATTCTCACCTGGCGCTGCGGCCACATTCGGGTACCTTGCCGGCACCCGAAGCGGCCGGTGAATCCCCTCGACCTCCGCACGTCTGAGGCGACCTGGCAGCGGCCCCACCACTTGCACGAGACCTAAAGGAAACACGCCATGTTGAAGAACCTTACCATCCTCGCCCTCACCGCAGCCCTGCTTCCGGCTTGCGTCATCGACGTCGGTGACACCCTCACCGATACCTTCGCGACCTCGGACGCCACCACCGGCGGCACCACCGGTGGCAGCACCGGCGGCACCACTGGCGAGGCCACCACCGGCGAGACCGACGGCGGCACCACGGCGAGCGTGCCCACCACCGGCGAGCCCGCCAGCAGCACCGGCGAGGCCACCAGTGGCAGCACTGGCGGCACCACCGGCGGCACCAGCGAGTACGGCATGTGCGGCTGGAGCCCCATGAACTACTACGGCTGCGTCAACCCCGACGGCGCCGAGCCGGGCGCTGTCGACCCGATGGGCATCGACCCGATCGACTGCAAGCCCGACGTGATCGAGGGCGCGCCGTGCACGGACATGGACGGCCCGGTCACCAACATCGGTTGTTGCGCCGTGGGCGGCAACAACTACTTCTGCGACAACGGCACGATCGCCATGGTCGCCTGCGGCGCCTGAATCACGCCGATCCGTGACGCAAGAGACCCCGGCCAGCGCCGGGGTCTCTTCGTTTAACAAACAATCACTCGTGGACGATGACCGTGCTGCCCGGGCTCTCGTCGGTCGCGCTGACGCCGTGCCAGCCCTCCGGCAAGAACGGCGTGGTCCACTGGAACAGCCAGCGAGCGTCGCTGGGCCCGAGGTTCACGCAGCCGTGGCTGCGCACCGCCCCGAAGCCGCGGTGCCAGAACGCCCCGTGCAGCGCGTAGCTGCCGTGGAAGAACATGGTCCAAGGGACATCCTGGATCGAGTAGTTGCCGTCCGACGCCGAGTTGCCGTCCATCGTCGTCGACACGTGCTTGCTGTAGATGCGCCAGCGTCCGGTCGGCGTGTCGTAGGGCTCATCCTTGCTGCCCTTGCGCCCGGTCGACACCAGCGTCACGTAGACCGGCCGCGCGCCGTCGTAGGCGACCAGCATCTGCTTCGCCAGGCTGACGTCGATCCACCGCTCCCACGGCTCCAGCCCCTTCGGCAGGCCCTGCAGCTCGGGGATCAGCAGGTGCTCCTTGCGCAGCAGCAGCCCCTCCGCCGTGCGCATGTAGGTCGCCCCGTCGACATCGACCTCCTCCTCGAGATCGACGAACACCCGCTTCTCGAGCGTCTTCACCGCCTTGAGCTTGTTGTCCGCCGTCAGCTCGATGAGCTTGGTCTCCTTCTTCGTGTACCCGAAGGGGTAGGCCATCTCGCCCAGCGCCACGCCCTGGAAGTCCTTGGCCTCGTAGCGCGACACGTCACCCAGTGCCACGTAGCCGCCGCGAGCGGTGCGATAGAAGGTCCGACCGGCCTCGACCACCTTGTCGCCGAGCGAGAGGAAGAAGCCCCGCTCGAGCCAGGGCGTGTCGGGGCTGAGCGGCAGCTTCATCGCCAGCAGCTCCTCCTGGGGCAGGACCGGAACCCCGGCCGGCTCCGCGTCCGCGGCCTCGGCCGCGTCACCCGGCAGCTTGCCCGCCTCGGCCGCCTTGGTCGCCGCGAGCGCGAGCCGCTCGGTCTCCCGTGCGGCCCGCTGCGCCGCCATCGCCTGCAGCTCGACGTCCGTGGGGATCCGCCACCACATCGGGCTGTTCCACTTGCGCACGAAGCCGTAGTCGTAGGGCAGCCCCTGCTCGTGCCGCGGGGCCGGCGGCGGATACTTGGTGAAGACCTCCTTGTCGCGGTCGACGACCAGGCCCTTGCTCGCGCACGCGAAGCCGCCCGCCGGCAGCCCATAAAACCCGTTCTTGCAGCCCTCGCCCTCGACCCTATCCGTCACCATCGTGCGCGTGCCGATGCGCATGTAACCGAGCTTGCCGGCGGTGATGTCGGGCTGGCTGTACACCGTCACCACCTCGTAGCCGGCCATCGCGTGCACCGTCAGCGCGTCGGGCGAGGGCAGCGGCACGGGCGGCTTGATCTGCCCGTAGTCCTCCGGCGCCGTCACCTCGGCGGGGGGCAGGTCCGGCGTCGCTACGGGCAGCTCGCCCGCGCTGACGGTATCGGCGCCCACGCCCTCGTCGCCACCGGCCTCCGCCCCGCCCTCCTCGGGCGCTGCCTCGGGCAACTTGCCCGGGTGCGCCGGTCCCTTCGCCGGCCCCTTCGCCTGCTGCCCCTGCGCGCCCTCCTCGGGTCCGGCGTCGCCGCACGCCAGCACCGACGCGCCGCACCACGTCGCCAGCAGCCAGTGCCTCGGGAGACTGAACATGCGCACTGCATAGCGCACGCCCGAGCCCGGCGAAAGATTCCGGCACAGCTCGCAGGCGATCGCAAGAAACCGCCGCGACGGCGGCGAGCCCGACATTTGCCGCACCCGGGACCCAGCTCACACGCTTTGCGGGCGCGAGCCCCCCCGCGGCATCACGCCGGAGGCCGCGTATCGGCGAACCAGTGGGCCAGGGTGTCCGGAGCTCCGGCCGCGGCGAGCCGCTCCTTCGCCTCCTTCATCTCCTCGCGCTTCTTGCCGGCCTCGTCGAGCAG
>Ga0066600_10000964_pt1 | contig 10091 bp, 5 predicted proteins | sample Lowcelwee11metaG_FD_59486 | JGI IMG/M metagenome (GOLD analysis project Ga0066600, IMG submission 59486) | Freshwater pond sediment microbial communities from the University of Edinburgh, under environmental carbon perturbations - Low... | ecosystem: Environmental > Aquatic > Freshwater > Pond >... | reverse complement strand
GTCAACTTTAAAAGAACAAAAATACAATCCTGTGGTAAGATCATCAGCATTGAACTGAACGCTGTGATTTCCTTTATCAATTTTTGAATTAACAAGATTTCTAACAAATTCACTTTTTATATTAAAAATATTCAGTTCAACCTGACTTGCTTCAGATAAGGAATAATTAATTTTCGTTACAGGATTGAAAGGATTGGGGTAATTCTGGTAAAGTTCTGTTGTTAGAGGAATTGTATTGTCTTCAATGCCTGTTACAATAAATGTCTGTTCTTCCGCAAATTCAGAGCCCGCAAAAGCGTTATCAATAGCCTGGACACTCCAGAAAAATTCACCTGCCGGTAAATTTTTGATTGGCCATGAAGTATTCTGATTTACATTTCCCATGCTTACTATTCGTCTGTTCCCTGTAAAAACATCACTCATCGGGGAATAAATATCTTCGGATTGACTTGAAGTTCCAATATAAATGTTGTATGAAAGCCCGTCTTGAGGAGTTTCATTGTCTGTTGCCTTAGACCACGAAAGAGTAATATCAGTTTCTGTTATAGCCGAAGCTAAATTCACAGGCGCATTCGGTTTGCTATTAGGAGTGCTGCAGTTATTCAAATACAATTTATTTATCCATTTATATTCTGATTCATCGTAACCACTAATGAAAATGTCAAGATCACCATCATTATCAATATCAACAATCGAAGCAGGTCTGTATGTTAAACCTATAATGCCTGTATTAATGTCGTTAAAAACAGAGTAGTCGTTTCGATATATTTTAGAAATGTATCCGTCAGAAGAATCTCCGGAAATTAATATATCCTGATCTCCATCGTTATCATAATCCAAGCAATTTATCGTACTCCAGAAACTACCAGTTAATCCGGCATTAATGTCAGTGAAAGTTCCGTTTCTGTTATTCCTGTATACTTTTGAGTATTTGTAAGGATAAGAACTACTTCCTGAGATAAAAATATCCAAATAACCGTCACTATCGAAATCACCCCATGTCCCTGAACCCCATCCGACTCCTAATAAACCCGCATTGATATCTTCAAATATTCCATTCTCATTGCGATATACTCTCGATATTGGAATAGGATCATACGGATCAGAACCATACCCAGTAAGTAGAATATCAAGATCGTTGTCGTTGTCAAAATCACCCCACTCAACCGAGCCGTTATATATGCCTTGAATTAGAGAATCGGTACAAATAAACTTATTTGCCTCGTTTCTGTAAAGGTAAGTTATAATTCTGTAAGACATGCTATAAGGATCTTCTGTTCTTACTCCGGACATTAAAATATCGAGATCGCCGTCATTATCGTAATCTCCCCAAGCTACTGTTCCTTCAATAAGTCCTACTAAACCGGCATTTATATCCGAAAAAGTACCGTTGCCGTTATTGCAGTAAAGAAAAGTCTTTCGAAGATAATCTGGACCTGTATAATCTGTTAGAATATCCATGTATCCATCATTATTAAAATCCGTCCATGATCCGGTATTGAAAGGAGCACCTTTCAATCTTATATCTGTATCGGTAAATACACCGTCGCCATCATTATGGTAAATAACTGAAATAGTATCGGTTTCAGCTTCAATGGCTAGTATATCCAGAAAACCGTCATTGTCATAATCTCCCCACACAACCGGGCTATGTAAATTTTCTAGATTACTTGAGACAGGTATTTCTATAAACGGATCTTCAAGTGTATTAACAACTACAGTGTAGCTATTTTGTCCTTCTCCGTTAAGATTGTATGCCTTAACACGATAATAGAAAGTAATCTCGCTGGTCAATCCTGTCATGTCAACATTGAATGCAGTCGCTTTCCTAACATCAAGCTTTTGATAACCTGTTATAAAATTCGTGAAACCGGCGTCAGTCGCGACATCAAGAAGATATCCCGATGCTAAGGATACAGGCTCCCAATTGGCAGTAAATTTATCAATTACTATGTTTGTAGCTGAATTAGCTACTGGGGCATCAGGTAATGGATAATTAATGGTGAATTGAGATTCAGTTGCGAATTCTGATCCTGCAAAGGTATGATCTACAGCTTGTACGCCCCAATAGTAATTACCATTTGACAGCTCAAGTGACCATGATGTATTCTGCTGCGCATTTCCTATGCTTACTACTTTTCTTTGACCTGTTTCAATAATACTTTGAGGATCAAGGATATCGCCTTTCTGGCTTTCAGTTCCGACATAAATGTTGTATGATAGACCGTCTTGAGGTGTTTCATTGTCTGTTGCTTTGTCCCATGAAAGAGTAATACCCTTTTCAATAATTTCAGAAATGAGATTAATGGGCTTGTTTGGAGCAGTATTGAAAGTTAAACAGTTATTTTTATAAAGCTTTATTAACCTTTCTCCTGTGCTATACATTGTGCGACCGGAAAGTAATATATCCACAGCTCCGTCATTATCATAGTCTCCCCATTTTGCGAAACTGAAATAATCTATTGGTAAACCGGCATTAATATCTGTGAAAGTATCATCACCATTATTTCGATATATTGCTAAGAGATGATTAGGAGAACCGTAAATCGTTAATCCTGTAATTATAATATCAAGATCGCCATCGTTATCATAGTCCCCCCAATTTACGAAGTTCAAATAGCCAAAAGGTAATTTGGCGTTAATATCAGTAAACACATCATTTCCATCGTTACGATATACCCATGAAATCAAGGAATTATCAGAATCTCCGGAAATTAAAATGTCGAGATCACCATCGTTATCATAATCTCCCCAGGCTAATGAACCTCTCCCGGTTCCTATAAGGCCGGCATTAATATCTGTAAATGTTTCGTCGCCATCGTTGCGATAAATTCTTGTGATTAGACCATATCCGCCTGATTGATAGCCGGACTGTCCCGAAATTATCACATCAAGATCTCTGTCATTATCGTAATCCCCCCAAGCAGAAGAACTTTCAGTAACTTTTATTAGGCCGGCATTTATATCAGAAAAAATACCATTTCCGCAATTTTTTAGTATTCTATAATTGTTAATAAGAATATCGAGATTTCCGTCATTGTTATAATCCCACCACAAAGCAGTTCCTGCCGCTGGCAAGGCCGCATTTATATCTTCAAATGTTCCGTCATGTTTATTTCTGTATATTTTCGAATAGTATGTCGAGGTATAGTTTATCCAAGTATATCCACAATATAGAATATCTAAAAATCCGTCATTATCGTAATCTCCCCAATCTACAGAACTAGTGTACATTTCCGGAAGTTCTGAGTAATTCTCTGAGAATGTTCCGTTCCCGTTATTTCTGAATAATCTGGTTTTTGCATAGTCATCGTTATTACCTGAGATCAGAATATCAAGATTTCCGTCATTATTATAATCTCCCCAAGCCACTTTTCCATTGAAATCCTCAGGTAAACCAGCATTAACTTCAACAAAAGGATCAATAAGTGTTGTAACGGTAATAACATTACTGCTTAGACCGGTTCCATTAGGATTATAAGCTCTAATTCGACAGTAGTAATTAATAACCTCGTTGATCTCGTAGTTTTCTACTGTAGTCGAAGTGAAATTATACAAGTTTAAATTTTCATATCCAGGAACAAAATCAGTGAAATCAACATTATAAGCAACATCCAAATAATATCCTGTTGCTCTTTCAACGGGTCCCCAGCTTAAACTGAATCTTCTGATGATAATACCTGTTGCTTCAGCAAGGACAGGGGGTGGCGGAGGAGGATAATCAATTGTAAAACTTTTTTCATTCGCAAATTCAGACCCAGCGAAAGCATGGTCAATTGCCTGAACACTCCAAAAATAATTTCCATTTGGCAGATCTAATTTCCAAGATGTATTCTGCTGAGCATTTCCTATTGTAACAATTTTTCTCCGACCTGTTTCTATAATACTCATTCCATCTAATGTATTCCCGGATTGACTGGTTGTTCCAATATAGATGTTGTAGGATAATCCGTTTTGAAGTGTTTCAGTATCAGTTGATTTATCCCAAGATAGCATTATGCCGTTATCAGTAATTTCTGATGATAGATTGCTTGGTTTTTTAGGTGGAATATTTGCAGCCGTTGACTCATTCTTGTATAGCTTAGCTTCTAAAGTGCCTAAATAGTATTCAACATAACCTGATAATAAAATATCAAGATCTCCGTCGTTATCATAGTCTGCCCAAGTTGCAGAATAATCACATATATTATTTAATCCTGCGTTTATATCTGAGAATGTATCATCTCCATTATTTCTGTATATTCTTGAAGTATAAATGTATCCCGGATCTGTTAAGCCGGAAATTAAAATATCCAAGTCTCCATCATTGTCACAATCACCCCATAGAACTGTACCGCATTCGATATCAATTATATCAGAATTAATATCAGTGAAAACACCGTTGTCATTTCGATATATTTTAGTAGCTTTTTGTTCTCCTGTTTTATTTTCTTTTGTTAGCTGTCTGCCACATAAAATAATATCAATATCTCCATCATTATCGTAGTCACCCCAATCGGCTGAGCTATAGAAAACACCTAATAAACCGGCATTTATATCTGTAAATACACCATCATCATTTCTATAAATTTTCGAAATAGTTCCAAGATGGGAGTCACCTGTAATTAAAATATCAAGATCGCAGTCATTGTCATAGTCAGCCCAGTCAGCTGTACCGAAGTAGTAAATCGGTATTAAACCTGCGTTAATATTAGTAAATGTATCATCCCCGTTGTTGCAGTAAATAGAAGATATAGTATCTTTTCCATTATAACCAGTAATTATTATATCTAAATCACCGTCGTTGTCATAATCACCCCATTCACTGGATCCATGTTCAATTCCGGGTAACCCAGCGTTTATATCAGAAAAAGTAGAATTACCGTTATTTTTATATATTTTAGAAACACTTGTTGAACCTGTTTCACCTGTGATTATAAAATCCAGAAAATTGTCGTTATTGTAATCTCCCCATGAAGCTGAACCATCCGAAATGCCGGGTAATTCTGCATTGATGTCCGTGAATGAACCATGATCGTTATTGTAAATTCTAGTAATTCTACCTGAACTGGTTTCGCCAGCCATCAAAACATCAAGATCTCCGTCATTATCGTAATCTCCCCACGCAATTGTGTTTTTATAAAGTCCGGGTAATCCGGTAGTTACTTCTGTAAAAGTTTGAGTATATGAAGCTAACAGAACTCCAAAAAATATTAAAGCAGATATGATTTTTTTCATGATTGTTACCCAGTATATTATGTTAAAATCAATATAATACCGGATCGGATATTATCAAAGTCTTTTTTATTTTATTTTATTAAAGTCAGGTAAATAATTCTGATATTTCATCTATTTTTTCAGCCTCAAACCAGTTGATGCCATCGATCCTTTTGAACCAGGTGATCTGGCGCTTGGCGAAATGGCGGGTATTTTTCTGAATTTCATCTATCATTGTATCTTTATCAATGTTTTCTTTCAGAAATTCGATGACTTCTTTATAGCCGATCGTCTTTTTGAATCTTTTGAGGTCAAGTCCGTATTTATTAGTTAAAGATTCGACTTCTTCGATAAGGCCGTTATCGATCATTTTCAGCACACGCTTATCTATTGAATCGTAGAGTTTTTCTCTTTCAGAAATTATCCCTATATAAACAGGCTGGAAATACTGATCAGGCTGATGTTCGGAATGTAGTTCGGATATTTTTCTTCCGGTAAAGTGGAACACTTCAAGAGCTCTGTAAATACGCTGTTTATTTGTTGCCGGGATGCCCTGCGCGTATTCCGGATCGATCTGTTTCAGTTTTTCGAAAAGGATCTCAAGATCAATTGATTCAATTTCTTTTCGGTATTCAAGTTTTTCTATATCATCTATGCCTAGATCTTCAAAAAATCCGTGAACAGCAGACTGAATATATAGACCGCTTCCTCCGCAGATGATCGCTTTCTTTTCCTGAGGATATAACTTTGAAAGAAGTTCTCTGACCTCGTTGCCGTAGATATAAGAATTATAGATTTCATTTTCAGGATCAATGATGTCGATGAAATGATGTGGAATTAGGCTTAATTCTTCATGCGTCGGCTTAGCAGTTCCGATATTCATTTCCCTGACCATCTGCCTTGAATCTGCTGAAATTATTTCATAACCGAACTTCTCAGCTAATCTGAGTGCAACAGCAGATTTCCCTGCAGCTGTAGGTCCGCATATTACGGGTATTTTTAATTTGGAAATGTCAGATAAGAGCATTTTATTCACGCTTGAAACGCTTGTTCAACTCTTTTATGGATATATCGATTATTACAGGTCTGCCGTGAGGACAAACATGAGGGAATTCACACTGAAACAGATCGTTTATCAGTTCAAGCATTTCGTCTTTTGATAATTTCTGACCTGCTTTAATGGCTCTTTTGCATGAATATGATGCCGCGACGGATTCCATTGAATCCATTTTATTCTTTCTATAGAGCTTATAATTGTCAATAAGGTCGAGAAGTTCCTTCTTTTCATCGCCGGATGATAATCCCATCGGAGTTTCTTCGATAATGAAAGTATTCTGTCCGAACTCGTTCAGGATAAACCCGATCTTATTTAAGTATTCTTTAATTTCATTTACGATCAGCCTGTCCTCGAACGACAACTCAACTTTCACGGGGAACAAAAGAGCCTGAGACGGCATAGGCGATTCGGCAAAGCATTTGAGGGCTTTTTCATAAAGGATCCTTTCATGCGCGACATGCTGATCAATGATGAGCGCTCCTGATTCAACCTGGATAAAAATATACTGATCGTGCATCTGCCAGATATTTTCGGATACTATCAGCTCGTTATTTATCCTGAGAACTCTGGTGCCAATATTTTTTTCGTCCGGCCTGAAGAATTTTTCTTCGGATTTAGCCTTATATGTCGGACTTGTTTCATTTACTTCTGATTTAACCGGTTCGGCAGCTTTGTATAGATCATTTTGCGCAGGTTCAGAAGTAAGTCCGGTCAGAGACTGCGATCCTTTGAGCGATCTTTCTACAGCTTCCATCAGAAGCTTCTTCACTTTCTGTTCATCCGAAAATTTGACCGTCAGCTTCGAGGGATGCACATTGACATCAATTTCATGCGCGGGCATTTCGATAAAAAGTATGTAGAAGGGATAATAACCGTTTTCGATCAGGTTCTGATACATATTCACTATATTAAAGCTGACCATTTTGCTTTCGACGATCCTGCCGTTGATGAACAGGTACTGATTATCCTTGAATTTTCTTGCAAGCCCGGCTTTTCCGATATAGCCTGAAATCGAATAATTTCCGAGTGAATTATCGGTCTTTATCAGATCATTCTGATCTATCTCGGAAAAGACCGACTGAATTCTTTCTTTCAGATCCTGAGGTTTCAGGTCGAACACTGTTTTTTCGTTGTTCACGAATTTGAAACCGACATCCGGCCTTGAAACGGATACTTTTTTGAAGTATGTGTAGATAGCTTTGTACTCGCGATCATCAAAACTAAGGAATTTTTTTCGTGCAGGCACATTGAAGAAAAGCGATTTCACTTTTATCTGGGTAGAATATTTTGATGGCGAAGGTTTTACTTCAGAAATTGTTCCGCCTTTGATCACGATCATCGTCCCGTCGGAAGTGCTTTTCGGTTTCGATACAGCTTCAACCATCGAAACTGAAGCTATACTCGGCAGCGCTTCACCTCTGAAACCCATTGTAATAAGCTTCTGAAGGTCATCAAACGTGCTTATCTTTGAAGTCGCATGACGCTCAAAAGCTAATAGAAGGTTGTTTTCATCCATTCCTCTGCCGTCGTCAGAGACTTCAATGTATGATTTACCGCCGTCCTTTACTTCGATATATATATTCTCTGCACCTGCATCGAGCGAATTTTCAACGAGTTCCTTAACGACCGAAACGGGTCTTTCTACAACTTCGCCGGCAGCTATCTTGTTAATCAGATTATCGGGTAGTATTTTTATAGTATCAGAAGTCATTTTTGTCCGTCAATATTATTTCGTTTTTTGAGCATTTTTACATCAAGTAGGTCTTTTTCGCGACCTGTGCTCTGCTTATTTGTAATAAGATCATCTAACGAAATAACCGGAATACAGATATTGTCAATATTGATTTCTTTTCTTTTTATATAAGCCGAATCAAAATCCACACCGTCAATTACAGTTGTAATATCAATTCTTCTTGGCGCTATCCCGATCTGAAAAATTATTCCTTTAGTTCTAAAATCATCTTGAGTTACATTCTGCATTGGAGCACCGAATTTTATTAGGCTTCTATGAACTTTTATTGAATTTTCTTCATTTGCTTCTATCCAAATATCTATATCCCCTGTTGCTCTAGGATAACCGTAAGTGCTTAAAGCAAATGCGCCAATCACCAGAAATCTAACTTTTTCTTCTGATAATATTGATAACATTTCTTTGTAGTCGTCGTTCAGCATCGTCTCTCCCTGAAAATGACCAAAGGTCAAGCGTAATTTCCCAAACCATAGAAAAAAGTGACGACGGGTCGGCATTTACAAATCCATCATCCTTCTCAGCAATTACGGAGATCTTTACGGCATTTCTTTTCAATTTTAATTCAGTTTCATTCATTAGTGTTAGTTTCTCCATTACTGAGCCTGATCTATTTGTGAAATTTAACAAAAAAAAGCCTGATAGTCAAAATATATATACTTTAATTTCAAATGTATGAAACATTTCATTTATTATCAGTAATTAAACGGAATATTTTTTTGCTTATTACAGATTTTGTTTTAAACATCCTTCTCTTTGTGACAAAATATGCTTATATCAAACAAAACTGTAGGAGGAGAAAATGTACTATAGACCCCGTGCCTATATGGACAAGAGAAGTGAAATCAAGCAGCGCGGAAGTAGATATTCTCATACAGGTTTCAGGGACAATAATACCCGTAGAAGTAAAATCCGGAGCGACCGGAAGCCTGAAATCGCTACATAAATTTATGGATGAATCTAAAAACGATCTTGCGATCAGATTATGCGGTAATACAAAAAATTTAGAATCAGTGACAAGCCCTTCGGGTAAGAAATTCAGGCTTTTGAACCTGCCGTATTACATGGCCGGAACGATCTCAGAAATTGCGGAAAGGTACTTGTAATTTCCTTTGTGTATTCACAAAATAAAAAAAGGCGATCAGTTGACCGCCTTTTTCATTAATAAAACAATTCAGATGATTAATTCGCAGCTTTAATGCGATAGAATTTTTTCTCTGTCGTGTTTGGATCTTTCCATGTTGTTATGCCGACAACTTCCGTTTCGTAATTCCATGTTGCGAAATCAGCATAAGGGTCTGTTGAAGAGTATATCTTGTAAGAATCAGCTCCGGCTGACGCTGTCCAGTCAAGCTGAGCCAGACCGCTGGCGTCCGTAACGGTCAGATCAAGAGGAGCTTCAAGCGAACCCTCTTCAGTAGTGAATAACCAGGTAAGCGCCGCGCTCACACTTTTAGCTTCAGGATCAAAATTGGAATAGACCTGTACTTTATATTGAACACCGTATTCAAGATCAAGCCCGGAATATTGAGTGCCAGTAACGGTTACTCCGTTAACAATAGGAGTCACAAACATATCAGCATTTGTGTATATATATATAATGTAATTAGTTGGAGCAGATCCAGAGACCGGAGCCGTCCAGCTTATAACATCAATGCCGGCAGAAACATCTGTTCCGGATGGGGTTCCGTTCGTCGGGGCGGTAGGATCCTGATAGAAATGTGCCAGCAGATCTTTATCTTCAGCAGGAACTGTATAAACAAAATTAGCCGTTGTGCTTATCGTAACGCCGTCAAGCGTCCATTTCCAGAATGTGTATCCGGATTCTGGTGTTGCCGTAATGTTCAATTCAGTACCCGCTTCAAAATCACCTTTTGTCGCTCCGTTATTTTGGATCAGCACTATGCCTGCTCCAGCCGGATCGATCATGAGTTCGATATTATATGTAATAATATTTTCTGTTTTAAAATACCATTCCAGAGGCTCGCTGAATCCTTTGAAGTCGGGGTCATATTCCGCCAAAACCCTTGCCATATATGATGTATTCATATTCAGACTCAGATTGTAGAAAGTGTTGGTCGTTTCAACACC
>Ga0066600_10000963_pt1 | contig 10095 bp, 7 predicted proteins | sample Lowcelwee11metaG_FD_59486 | JGI IMG/M metagenome (GOLD analysis project Ga0066600, IMG submission 59486) | Freshwater pond sediment microbial communities from the University of Edinburgh, under environmental carbon perturbations - Low... | ecosystem: Environmental > Aquatic > Freshwater > Pond >... | reverse complement strand
CCCCGCCGGTGCTGACCTGCTCGGCGCAGACGCGGGCCGGCGTCGCGGCGCTGTGGCTGGCGATCCGCGAGCATCGGGCGGCCCTCGAGGCGGCGGGTGTGTTCCACGAGAGCCGGGCTCGCCAGCAGGTCCATTGGATGGAGCGCGCGATCTCGGCCGGGCTGCTCGAGCGCTTCCACGCCGACCCGGCGGTCGCCGGTCAGCAGGCGGCGCTCGAGGCCGAGGTGCGAGCCGGACGCATGAGCCCGGACCACGCGGCGGCCCGGCTGCTGGGGCTGTTCACGCGGCGCGACTGAGGCGGTCAGCTGCCGTGCACGACGGCGATCGCGTCGAGGTCGAATCCGCCGCCGCCGCCGCCGCACCACAGGCGGTCGCCGTGGTAGGCGACGCTGAGGTCGAGCAGGCGGACGTAGCGGACGGTGGACAGGCCGAGCTGCGCGAGGTCGAAGGCGTCGCCGCCGGCGAGCGCGGGGTCGGTGGGGTCGACGGCATCGTCGGCGCCGGTGTGGACGAGGGAGACGCCGGCGCAGCCGGTCAAGGTCTCGTCGCCGGCGGGGTCACAGGGGAAGGCGTGCCACTCGAGGCCGTCGGCGCTGACGAGCACGCGCGCGGGCTCGGCGAAGGTGCCGGTGCCGAAGGGGATCGGGTTCTCGAAGACGATGAAGTCGGGGCCGGGGCCGTCGACGATCGCGGGCGCGTCGAAGTACAGCGTGATCTCGCCGCCGCAGCCGAGCGCGAGCACGTCGAGGCTGCCCGTGCTCGCGGGGCCGGCCACCGGCGGGCCGTACACGACCTGCGGGAAGCGGTCCTGGCCGAACACGGCGCCCTCGGGCGTGAACGACTCGACGCAGTCGATGAAGGGGTCGCTCGGGGTCATGCCGGGCTGGCACTGGAACTCGACCGGGCCGAGGTCGGTGTCGTGGGTGTCCGCCGCGGCGGCTCCGCTCGGATCGCTGCTCGTCGACCCGCTCGTGCTCGCGTCCGTCGTGCTCGCGGCCGTCGTGCTGGCGTGCGAGGTGGCGCTCGCGTCGGCCTCCTCTGCGCCGCAGGCGGGGAGGAGGAGCGCCAGGATGAGGCTGCGTCGCACGTGGCGGAGGGTAGCGGGCATGGGGTGACTTCAGGGGAGCACGGCCTCGATCGCGGCCGCGAGGTTTCGCTCGAAGCTGCGGCCCTGGTGGACGTGACGGATCTGCCCGGTGGCGTCGACGAGCACGAGGTGGGGGAACATCTCGACGCGGAAGCGGCGGACCATCGAGCGGTCGTCGAGGGCGATCGGGAAGGGCAGCCCGTGGGCGTCGCGGTAGGCCCGGACCTGCGCCGGCACGTCGCCGTCGCGGTCGGCGGCGACCGCGATGACCGCCAGCCCGCGCGCCGCGTAGCGCTCGGCGAGGGCGCGGTACATCGGCATCTCGGCCTTGCACACGCCGCACCAGGTGGTCCAGAAGATCAGCAGGTGGGGTCGGCCGCGCAGGTCGGCGCTGCGCAGGGTGCCGCCGTCGAGCAAGGGCACCGCGAATTCCGGCAGGGGGTCGTCGACCGCGACCGGCGCGAGGGTCGGCCAGCGATCGATCAGGCGCGTGACATCGGTGAGCGCGCGGGCGGCGACCAGGGCCAGGACCAGCCCGCCGACGGCCAGCGCGAGGCGGCTCTGGCGGGGTGACAATGGCGTACCATGGTGGATGTCCTCAGGGACAGGTGTGGCTGTCCCGGGGGACATGTCAGTCGCGGCGGGCATCGGCGGGATCGCGCCGCGCACGCGCGCGGCGAGCAGCAGGGCCGCGAGCACGCCGAGCGCGGGCGCGGCGTAGGACGGCCCCGGGAGCGGCAGGCCGAGGTCGGCGAGCCACTGCGCGAGGGCGGGGATCACCAGCAGCGGGACCAGACACAGGGCCGCGCGGTGGGCCCGTGCGGGGCCGAGCAGCCACTCGAGGGCGGCGGCGGCGAGCAGCCAGGGCAGCGCCGGGAGCAGCACGCGCAGCAGACCGGGGGCGGCGCCGAGGCTGCGCAGGGCCCAGAAGTCCGCGAGGGAGTCACCGATCGGGAGCAGGCCGACCGCGAGCAAGTATGCGGCCAGCAGCGCGGCGCCGTCGCGCGGACCTGTCTCCGGGGACAGGCCGGCGAGCGAGCGCCGCGGTGCGACCAGCATGCCGCCGATCCGCCGCAACAGGCCGGTCATGTCGCCCCCACGCGGCGGTCTGGCTTCAGGGACAGGCTCTGCGCGGTGGTCTGGCTTCAGGGACAGGTCGCTCATGTCGCCTGCGCGCGGCGGTCTGGCTGCAGGGACAGGCTCCACGCGGGGGTCTGGCTTCAGGGACAGGTCGCTCATGTCGCCCCCACGCGGCGGCGGGCGGCGGCGACCAGCGCGGACGGGAGCCGGCGGGCGGCGGCGACGCGGTGCAGGTCGGGGACGCGGAGGCGGTGTAGCTGGCTCATCGCCAGCGGGAGGGGCGTGCCGGGGTCGAGCACGAGCGCCAGCCGCTCGGCGTAGCTGCGTCGGGCGGTCGGTCGGCGCCGGGGGGTCGGCGCGGCGGGCCCGGGCTCCGGTGGGCACAGCGCCCGATAGGCCGCCGGGGGCCGCGCCGGGGTGACCGGGCCGCGCGGCGCGGGCGGCGGGATCTCGGCGGGGTCGAGCTCGTCCCAGTCGTCGGCGATCGGCAGGTCGAGCTCGTCGAGCTCGTCCTGCGGGTGAGCTGCCTGAAAGGACAGGCCGCGCGGCCGCGCCGGGGCGGCCGCGGTCTCGTCGGGCAGGTCGTCGGCGGCGGAGGCGGGGCGCAGCGTCAGGTCGGAGGGTGACGGCCGAAGCGACAGGCCGATCGAGGGCCGCGGCGCGCCGTCGTCGTCGGGGCCTGGCCGCAGCGACAGGCCGATCGGCGGCGCGGAGGAGCCTGGCCCCGGGGACAGGTCGGATCGCGGCGCGGGCGGACCTGGTCGAAGGGACAGGCCGCGGCCGGGCGCGGGCAGTCCCAGGCCCTCGGGCTCGCCGGGCGCGGCGCGACGCGGCGTGGCCTGGGCGCCGAGCTCGGGGAAGCTGTCGGAGGGGCCGGAGCGGAGCATCCAGGCGATCGCCCGGGCGTGGGCCTCGGGGCTGTCCTGAAGGACAGCTCCGGCGAGGGTCTGGCTGCGCAGCGCGGCGAGCAGGGAGACGGCCTCGCGGGCGCCGAGCTCGAGCACGGCGTGGGCGGTGGCGCGGTCGCAGCAGGGGTTACGCAGCAGCTGCTCGGCGATCGCGGGGCAGGCGAGCCAGCGGCGCTGGTTCCTGGCGACGGCGCCGCAGACCCCCTCGGGCGCGCAGCGGGCGAGCAGCCGCAGGGAGGCGTCGTGGACCCGCGGGTGATGCACGACGAGGCGCAAGGTCTCGGGGCTGTGGATCTTGCGCCGGGCGATGAAGTCGAGGACGACGGCCGGAAGATGCGGGTCCGCGAGCGCCGTCATCACGGCGGCGATCGGCAGATCGCTGGCGGTGCGGCTGGCCTGGTCGGCCAGCGTTGCGCCGCCCCGGACCCACAACTGGTAGAGCGCGAGCCAGGGCTCGGCGCCGGCGAGCGGGGCGAGACCGCGAGCGACCATCTCGCGGGCAGGCAAGGGCGAGCTGGGCGCGAGCAGACGCGCGAGCCGGGGCCCGAGCTGGGCGTCGTCGAGGCCGGTGTGCTGCAGCACCGCCGCTTCTTACCACGCTTTCGCGCGGGCCCGGGCGCGGCCCCGCGAGCGCGTCGGCGCGGCCCGGCGGCGGGTGTGGGTGCGCGCGGGCCTCCCCCCGGGCGAGTCCTCTGCTACCGTCGCCGCCGTGACCGAGCCGAGGACGGAGCTGCGCGACGACGAGGCCGCCGAGCTGGCGGAGGACCTGCCGGTCGCCGCGAGCTCGCTGATGGCGATGACGCTGGCGCCGGAGACGAACCGGAGCCAGGCGGGCGGAGATGCGGCGGCAGACGGGCTGCCGCGGGCGATGGCGCAGTACAAGCTGCCGCTGCGCACCTGGTCGGTGCCGGTGCTGGCGATCCTCGGGCTGGCGGTGGTGATCTTCGTGCTGGCGTTCTGGTTGAACGTGCTGACCGACGACGGCAACGGCTCGACCAGCGCCGGCAACCTCGTGCACGCGCTGCTGTACCAGGACGTCGAGCAGGCGCGAAACACCCTCGGCGGGCTCGGCGAGGTCATGGCGGCGGTGCTCGGCCTGGCGCTGACGGTCTCCAGCATCATCGTGCAGCTGGCCGCGACCCGCTTCACGCCGCACATCACCTCGCTGTTCTTCCGGGCGCGCACCAACCTGATGGTGCTCGGCTTCTTCGTGACGGCGACGGTGTTCGTGGTGTGGGTCAACTTCTCGATCGGGGACAACTACGTGCCGCGCTGGGGCGTGCTGTTCTCGATGCTGCTGATGACGGCCAGCCTGCTGCTGCTGTTCCCGTACTTCGCCTACGTCTTCGACTTCCTCGACCCGGAGAAGATCGTCGGGCGCATCACCGCGAACGGCCTGTACGCCTGCACGCCGATCCGCGGCAAGGCGGCCCAGGCGGTCGACCAGCGCCAGCTGCAGGCGATCGAGGCCGTCGAGCACCTGACCAACATCGGCCTGAACGCGCTCCAGCAGAAGGATAAGAACATCGCCTCGAGCGCGATCGATGCGCTGTGCAAGTTCGCGGTGCTCTACGGCGAGACCAAGGCCGGCATGCTCAACGATTGGCACCGCATCGCCCGCTGGAACCGCCAGAGCCCGGACTTCGTGTCGCTCTCGCACGAGGCCGTCGGCGACCTGCGCGAGCGCGGCACCTGGCTGGAGTGGAAGATCCTCCGCCAGTATCAGATGATCTTCACCGAGGGCCTGACCCAAATAAAGGATGTCTGCTACCTGATCGCCATCGACACCCGCCGCCTCGGCGAGGCGGCCGCGCGCCGCGGCGACCTGCACACCCTCGACCTGTCGATCAAGTTCTTCAACACCTACCTGCGCGCGACCATCAACGCCAACGATATCCGCACGGCGTACAATATCCTCCACCAGTACCGTCAGCTCGGCGAGATGGTCGTCTCCGAGGGCCGCTCGATGCTCCGCAAGGCCCGCAGCAAGTCGGAGCGCGAGCAGCGGGAGGCCGCCGAGCGGGCCAGGACGCTCGAGCGCCGCGCCGTCGATGTCGTCCGCTTCATGCGCTACTACAGCAGCGTCGCGTTCAAGCGCGGCATGGTGTTCATCGCCGAGGTGATCGCCCACGACATCGGCACGCTCTGCGGGGTGGCCTTCCACGCCGAGAGCGGCTGCCACGACGAGATCCTTCGCATCTTCCTCGCGGTCGACGACGCCACCGAGTCCGCCGACAAGGAGAAGACCCTGCGCGGCGTGCGGCTGGCGCAGATCAAGCTGGCGACGGATTACCTCGTGCATGGCTCCGTGGCGCTCGCCAAGCAGGTCGCCGACGATATGAAGGCCGAGGACCACAAGCGCCTGCGCAGCATGTGGCAAGAGCTCGCCAAGCTCGATACCCGCGAGTTCTGGGAGGTCAATGACCGCGGCTCCAACTTCGATTACCTGACCCCCGAGCAGAAGTCCGCCCTCGCCCACTTCTTCGCGTGGTTCGCCGGCCTGCGCTACGAGCAGATCGACGACGACCCCTCGGCCGTCCTGCGCCCATGAATATGCACCACCTCGCCCTGCGGGTGATCGACCCTGACGCTTCGGCCGGGTTCTACGTCGGGCTGCTCGGCCTGCGCGAGCTGAGCCGCCACGTCGGCGCCGACGGCCGCCCGCGCGCGGTGTGGCTGGCCCTCGGCGACGCGGTGCTGATGCTCGAGCGCTCGTTGCTGCCGTCCGGCCCGAGCAGCGGCTCGGCGCACGTGCTGGTGCTGGGGGTGGATGACCTGGGCGTCTGGGAGGCGAAGCTCGCCGCCGCAGGGGTCACGATCGTCGAGCGCACGGCATTCACGTTGTACCTGCACGATCCCGACGGACACCGACTCGGGCTCAGTACATTTCGCTTCGCCGGCCTTTGATATCGTCGGGCAAGGCGCAGGTCCATGGCGCGCGCACCAGCAAATACTTCAGGCGGGCAAGATGTACGCGGTCGCGGCGGACGACAGCGGCCGCGTGTGTGTCAGCTCGGAGGGCGGCATGACGATCCTCGGCCCGGATGGAGCCAAGACCGAGTGGCCCGGCGGTTCGGTGCCCGAGTTGACCGGGGAGATCCGCGCCCTGCGGGTCCTCGGCGCCGGGTTCGCCGAGCTGCCGGGCGCCGGGGCTGTTGTTCGACGTGCCGATCGGCACCCACGGCATGGCCGTCAAGGTCGGCAGCAAGTGGCAGATGGCCTTCGGCCACGAGATGGGCAAGGGCATGCAAGAGGGGCAGGTCTTCGACACCGGTTCGGTGACCATCGATAAAAAATGAACACCGTTCCGGGCGCCGTGGAGCTTTCAGCGGAGCCAGGAATTGTGATAGTCAGGTGTCCCATGGCCAAGAACCTCGCACTCCTCGCCCTGCTCCTCGGGGTCGCCGCGCTCTTCCTGCCGATCACCCAGACCCCGGATGGCTTGATCACCGTCGGCGTCTTCGCGGGCACCGTGAAGAAGACTGAGGGCCTCCTCTTCGTCGCTCCGCAAATGTTCGCCGCGCTGTTCGGCGCGACCCTCGGGCGCAAGCGCTTCGCGCGCGGCCTCGGCGCGCTGCACCTCCTGTTCGGGCTCGCCGGCTGTGGCCTGGTCGGGATGATGTTCTCGGAGCCCCGCCAGGGCGTCGCCTTCGGCATGGGCACCTACGCCGCCCTCGCCGCCGCCGTGCTGGTGCTGCTCGCCGGCCTCATCGGCCTGGTCAAGCCCGACCCCAAGCGCATCTGACCCAGGGCCCCACGCCTGGCCTTCGGGACAGGAGCCAGGAGCGAGCCGACCGGGAGGTCGCGCTCGCTCTTCGCGTTGTGGGAACGGCACTTCGACCTGTTCAAGCAGTGGGCCGGTCAGGGCCGCGGCGGCGTCATATGTCTGCGTGTGTATCGAAAGAGCCTGTTGTTGTCACTCGTGTGCGGCGTGCTCGTGATCTCCTGCGCAGACGAATCGAATACGACCACGGGATTTACCGCCAACAATGTGCCGCACGGGGTCGACTCGTCGCCCGGGATCTGCAACCATCTCTGTGCGCTCCCGAGCTGCGGCGACGTTCAGGTTCCACTCGCAGTGATCGTTGCCGACGCCGCTGTCGGCGTCCCAGTCGTGCGTCGACACCAGCGATTGCGCCGGCGGCAAATTCTGCCAGACCGGCTGCTGCGTCGAGATCGTCGCGCAGTGAGACCCGCGCACGATCTGGACTAGCCGGTCATCAGCTCGCGGAGCGCGGCCACGAGCCCGCCGAGATCGAAGGGTTTGGCCAGGAAGCCGCTGGGGTTGTGGCCGCTGAGGGTCGCCCTCGCGTCGTCCTGGGAGAACCCGCTCATCACCAGCACCCGCACGTCGGGCCTCAGTCGCCGCATTTCGACGAACACGGCCGCACCGGCCATTCCGGGCATGGTGAGGTCGAGCAGGACCAGCGTGAAGCGGCCGGGGTCGCGCGCGAAGATCTCCAGCGCCTCGATCCCGTCCTGGGCCACCACGACCTCGTAGCCCATGCGGACGAGCATGCGCCGGACGATGCTGCGAATGGGCGTCTCGTCGTCCGCGACCAGCACCGTGCCCGAGCCCCGCCACGTGCGACCCTCCGCCGACGCATCCGGCGCTAACTCCAATTGCGACGCCGATGCCGGCGGCAGGAGCACCCGGAAGGTCGTGCCGCGCCCTATCGCCGACTGCACGCTCAGGGCGCCGTGGTGGCCACGAACGATGCCCAGCACGGCCGAGAGCCCGAGCCCGCGCCCGGTAAACTTGGTGGTGTAGAAGGGCTCGAAGATGCGCATCAGGTCCTCTTGCTTGATGCCGCAGCCGTTGTCGGAGACCTCGATGAAGACGCACTCGTCGCTGGCGAGCGACTCGGCGAGCAGGGCCGACTGCAGGAGCGCGGGGGTCACGGGGCTCGCGCCGGTGCGGATCGTGATCTGTCCCTCCCGCAGATCGACCGCCTCGCAGGCGTTGATCACCAGGTTCATGATCACCTGGCGGATCTGCGTCGCGTCCATCAGGACCGGCGGCAGGTCCCGGGCCAGCTCGAAGCGGATGTCGATGCGCTTGCTCGCCGATGACGCCTGCACGAGCTTGGTCGTCGCCTCGACCAGCTTGCTCACGTCCTGGGTGCGCAGCACGAACTGGCCGCGCCCGGAGTACGCGAGGAGCTGCTTGCACAGCTCGGCGGCGCGCCGGCTCGACTCGAGGATGAGGTCGATCGACTCGCGGCCCTCCTCGTCGAGGCTCGGGGTGTCCTCGAGCAGGCTGACGTTCGCCATGATGCCGGTGAGGAGGTTGTTGAAGTCGTGCGCGATGCCGCCGGCGAGCACGCCCAGGCTCTCGAGCTTCTGCGCCTCCGTCATCTTGCGCAGGATCTCGTCGCGCTCGGCCTCGATCTTCTTGGTCCGCGTCATGTCGGCGATGAACGCCATCACCTGCACCTGGTCGTGGGTCACGAGCGGGCTGAGGCCGACCTGGATCGGGAACTGGGAGCCGTCGCTCCGTCGCCCGGCGATCCACCCGGTCTTCCCCATCGGCCGCGGCTCGGCGTGGGCGACGAAGCCGAGGCGGTGATTTCGATGCGCGCCTCGCTGCTCCTCGGGCACGAGGAGCTCGATGTCCTGCCCCTCGAGATCGCCCGCGGCGTAGCCGAACATGCGCTCGACCTGCGGGTTGACGAGGCGGATCTTGCCCGCAGCGTCGATCGCCAGGATGCCCTCGGGCGCGCCCTCGAAGATCCGGCGGAAGCGCGCCTCGCTCGCGCGCAGCTCGACCAGCCGCTGCTCCAGCGTCTCGTTGAGCTGGCGCACCTCCTCCTCGGTGCGCCTCCGCTCGGTGATGTCATTGATGAGCACCACGAAGCCCGATACCTCGCCGCCGATCACGTAGGGGATGTAATCGGCCAGCACGTGGCATAGCTCGCCCGATGGTTTGCGCAGCTCGCGTTCGAAGCGCTGGCGGACGCCCGCCTGGGCCCCGCGGATGTGCACCTCGTGGTCGGCGAACTGCTCCGGGCCGAGCACCTCCTGGAGGGTGCGGCCGAGCAGCGCCTCCTCGTCGACGCCGAACCACGCGCGGTAGGCCGGGTTGGCGAAGCGGCAGCGGAGGTCATGGTCCCAGTAGCCGACCATGCCCGGGAGGTTGTCGGTGACGCTGCGGATGAAGCGCTCGCGCTGGTCGAGGGCGTCGCGCTGCGCGGTGATCCCCCGGTTGAGCACGTCGAGTTCCTCGACTCGCTGCCCGAGCTCGGTGTTGAGGCGCAGCGTCAGCTGTTCGGCGCGCGAGAGCGCGGTGATGTCGACGAAGGTCAGCACCAGCCCGCTCGGCACCTTGGCGACGTCGAAGTATGGCATCACCCTGCGCAGGTAGATCCCGCCTTCGGTGGTATGCACGCGCTTCTCGAGCGGGGTGAGCTTCGCCGTCACCTCCCGGATGTCGTCGAAGACGTCGTCGTCCTTGATCCGGGTGGTGATGTGCCGGATGTCGCGGCCGACGTCCTGGGCCATCAGGTTGAAGAGGCGGGCGGCGGCCGGCGTGAAGAAGCGGATCCGCTGGTCGCGGTCGAGGAAGACGGTGCCGATCTCCGTCGCCTGGATCAGGTTCTTCAGGTCGCTGCTGACCCGGTTGAGATCGTTGATCTTCTGCTCGTGCTCGGTGTTGACGCTGTAGAGCTCCTCGTTGACCGAGTGGAGCTCCTCGTTGGTGCTCTGCAGCTCCTCGTTGGCCGCGAGCAGCTCCTCGTTGGTGCTCTGCAGCTCCTCGTTGCTGGTCTCGATCTCCTCGACCGTGGCGTTGAGCGAGTCCTTGGTGTGCAGCAGCTCGACCTCGAGCTGCTGGATCCGCGCGCGCGCCTCGTCGGCGAGGGAGAGCTCGGAGCTCGGCTCGGCGGCGACGCTCACCTCGACGCGCGAGTCCTGCTCCTCGAAGAGCACCAGCACGTAGGTGTTGCTCGACGGCAGGTCGGCGACCGGGTCGGCGACGACGTCGAGCAACACCTCCCGGTCGCCGTCGGTGAAGCGGACGCC
>Ga0066600_10000956_pt1 | contig 10117 bp, 10 predicted proteins | sample Lowcelwee11metaG_FD_59486 | JGI IMG/M metagenome (GOLD analysis project Ga0066600, IMG submission 59486) | Freshwater pond sediment microbial communities from the University of Edinburgh, under environmental carbon perturbations - Low... | ecosystem: Environmental > Aquatic > Freshwater > Pond... | reverse complement strand
TATTCAACCAGAAATACTACAAGATCACAACGCAGAGTTCCTTCCTATGGCAGGTTCCACGTTTTGCACATTCAATACCCAAATTTTCCCTTTTCATAATAGTTCTCTTCGCAAAGCATTTGCTTTGGCCATGCAAGGAGATGCGATCACAAAAGAAATTCGACAGCTAGGACAACTCCCCGCGATCCATTTATTACCTCCCAGTCTTTCTCTATACGACGCTCCGTCAGGTTTTGAAAGCAATCAAAATCCCGAAACCCTAACAGCACGCCACATCACAGAACTCCACTATCCAACAAATAAGGAAAACGCCCTATATTTTCTTGCAAAAGCTCTTGAAGAACTTCAAATCACTACATCCGACTTGGAAAACCTTACCCTTTATTACAAACCAAATCTAATCGACAAAAAATTGGCACAAACACTTCAAAGGCAGTGGATTGAAATCTTGAACATCCCTATACAAATTGAACAAATCGATCCAAAAACCCTCACCCAGCGCCTCTACGCAAGAAATTATCAACTTTCTTTAGCTTCTTGGATTGCTCAATTTCACGATCCCATCAATCTCTTGGAAAGATTCAAAGACAAAGAAAATGCCAAAAATTACCCCGGATGGGAAAATCCAGAGTATATTGATCTCCTTAAAAAAGCTGTTTGCACTATAAATTCAAAAAAACGCTTCGATCTTCTCCAGAAAGCTGAACTCATTCTAATGGAAGAAACGATCATTGCGCCTCTCTACCATTGGAGCTCCCCCATACTCTCTCTTCCTCGCGTCCGAGGCCTTGAAACGACTAGCTGCGGGGGTATTCTCATTGAACACTGCAAAATCATCGATAATTGACAAACCTATAAGTACCTCTATTAAAAAACTATCAATTTCTGCTAGCCTCCTTGTCTTACAACCTAAGATTTTAAACAGGTTCTTAGACAATTTTTGATTGTTATCATGAAAACTCTCCTCCCTCTTCCCTCATTTCCATCGGGTCTTGACGCCTCAGCAGCCCGTTCTTTAAGTCTGATATTTATCTTAGAAGAACTGTATTGCTCCCTCTCTCTCTTAGAGACTTTTTCCGGAAAAGAAGATCTTTCCATAGACAAACTTTGCTTTTATTGCGACATCTTGTTACAAGCATCTAAAGTTGAAAAGCATTCAATTGTAAAAGAATTGCAAACCATGAACCTCTTCCTTGCACAACGTAAATTCCAATCAATTGCCATCGAAAAATTAGACCCTACTTACATATGTTCTTTGTTTAAAGATCATCTTTCATCCTTTTTTTCTGCCTTACGTCCCTTTCTACAAGAAGCGCGTACGGATGAAAATGTTCTTATGTATCTGATCGAACACGCGGAAAGGTTCAATCGTCATTTCGGCTCTCACACCATTGAAAACCTCCTGCAATGTTTTTTCCCTGGCGGACATTCTCATTTACGCGCAATCCTTTACGAAGGATTTACAAGACGCGGCTTCACCTCTTTTCTTTCTGAAAAAGAACCTTTAATCGAAGCACTTGATTGGGAGAGTCCATGAGCCTATCCTCCAATTCTTCACAATTTCTTTACGGCACGCTTTTGGGCGCTTTTCGTGCCTCTGACCTCGTAAAAATCACCGTTCCGATATTCACTTCGATCAGTCGGCGACGAAAAATCGCCTCAAAATCGACCATAAATAAATCATTAAGAATTGGAGGATAGGTTCATGTCCCTCGACACCTACGTCAAATTCATTCAAGATACCCTCACCCTTCTCCGTGAAGAGCCTCTCGTTCTCGCTTCTTTGGAAGATGCCAAATATTTTCGCATGTTATCCCAACGCAGGCCATTACCCTCTTCATCCCCACACCCTCAAGAAATTTCTATACCTCCCATTTTGAATCTTTCTATCCCATTATCTCAACCAACTCTTATTCAAGAGCCTGATCTTCCTGCTCCTGTTTCTCCCACAAAACTGGAGACTGAATCTGAAAACAACCCAATTCTCTTACCTCAAAAAATAGCAGAAACGATACCAAAAACTCCTGAAAAATGGCATAATCATGCACAACTTCCTTCTGAAGAAATTAACTTCAGTGCGCTCCGCCCTTTATTTAAAAAGATCGCTCCTAATATAGCGATCATCGATGACATCCCAGACGATACAATGGCAAAAAAAATAGCAGCCCGGTGGAGAGCGAAAAACCAAACAGCGCCCATTTCAATTCTCTGCTTCAGTGAACCTGAAAAACAAAAGATGCTTCTCGAAGAAATCACAAAAGCCATCGATATCTATTTTGGCCCAGCACGCTTAATTCCAGCAGCGCCTATCGAAAAAGAAAAGCAATGGGAAGCTTTCCTTTCAAGTACAGATTTAAAACTTGTGATCGCCTGTGACTATACAATTTGGCAACTGAGCGATTTAATGCGTCACTATAAAGAAATCCCTTCTCAGCAAACAAGAACTCTTGGGAATGTCCCCCTTTTCCTCCTTCCCGATTTATCGCTTTATCTCAAAGATCCCCTCCTAAAACGCTCTCTTTGGAAGGCTATATGTCAAATCCTCTCTTCGTGAGCATTTATCTCGATCACAACCTCAAAAAACCTCTCGACTATGCAATCCCTGAAGAATGGAGATCTATTGTACAAGTTGGGATGCGAGTGGAAATCCCTCTACGTAAATCCCTTGTAAAGGGAACCATCGCAGCGCTCAAAACAGAAACGCGTTTCCCAGAACTCCGCCCCATTTCCAAAATTCTTTCCGCACAAAGCGAACTATCAAGTAACCAATGGAAGCTTGCCGAATGGATGTCCAAATATTACGCAACGCCTATGCAAAAGGTCTTGAAATGCTTTATCCCTCCTAATATTCGTCACGATATAAAACAAAAAACGCAGATCTTTATCTCCCTTTCTAAAACAGATCAGGAAACCATTAATGAATGCGAACAAATGCGTCTTAAATCACCCGAACAAGCGCATGTACTCGATGTTCTTTTGCAACAAAAAAAAGGAATGTTTTTAACAGAACTTCTCAAACAAAAACTCTCCCGCAGTGCAGTTAACTCTCTCATCAAAAAAAAATGGATTTCTGCACAAGATATTACCCCAAATGAAGACCTGCTTATTGATGAAGAATTTTTCCAAACAAAACCTAAAATTTTAAACGAAGAACAATCAAAAAGCCTCCAAATAATTAGTTCAGCGCTTGAAAAAAATACCTTTTCTGCTCATTTGATTTATGGAGTAACAGGAAGTGGGAAAACAGAAATTTATCTCCAAGCCATCGCAAAAGCACTGGAGCTCAAAAAAAGCACCATCCTTCTCGTACCTGAAATCGCCCTTACCTCGCAAACAATTGAGAGATTCCGCTCCCGTTTTTCGCAAAAAATTGCCATCCTTCATCACAAACGATCCTTAGGAGAAAGGACCTCCGCCTGGGAAAATTTACGGGCAGGAAAAATTCAAATTGTCATCGGAGCAAGATCTGCCATTTTTTGCCCGATTCAAAATCTCGGCCTCATCATCATCGATGAAGAACATGATGGTTCATATAAGCAAAGCGATGAACCTCCTTGCTATCAAGGAAGAGATGTCGCCATTATGCGCGCGCACTTGGAAAATAGTACAATCCTATTAGGTAGCGCAACTCCTGCCATCGAATCGCGCTTCAATGCAGAAATCGGAAAATATGAATTACATACTCTGCGCACACGAGCCACAGGAGCTACTCTTCCTAAAATTCATGTTGTCGATATGAAAAAAACCTTCGAAATCAATGGAGGATTCACTCATTTTTCTCCTATGCTTCTCGATGCCATGAAGGATCGACTCCAAAAAGGAGAACAAACCCTACTCTTGCTAAATCGACGTGGCTATCATCGGATGCAGTTATGCAATATTTGCAGAACCATTGCCAAATGTCCTCATTGTGACCTGTCTTTGACCTATCACCGAGAAGCCAACCACCTCAAATGCCACTTTTGTTCTTATATCAAAGATATCTTACGCACATGCCCTAGTTGCAATGCCCAAGGAACTCTTGAATTTAAGGGATTTGGAACCGAGCACGTCGAGAGATCTTTACATGCCATCTTTCCTGAAATACGTACATTACGTATGGACCGAGATACAACCCAAAAAAAACACAGCCACGAGGATCTATTTAAACAATTTCGTACCCACAAAGCAGACGTCCTAATCGGCACGCAAATGATCGCCAAAGGATTCCATTTTCCATCTGTCACTCTTGTTGGCGTATTGAATATCGATTCTTCTTTAAGCATTCCTGATTTTCGCTCGCCCGAACATGTATTCCAGCTCCTCACTCAAGTGGCAGGAAGATCTGGACGTTCCGAACTTCCTGGAGAGGTGATTTTACAAACATTCCTTCCCAACCATCCAGTCATTCAATTTGCCAAAAATCAAGACTATGACGCTTTTTATAAAGCAGAAATTGAAGAAAGGCGCTTTTTCGGCTATCCTCCTTTTTGCCGCCTTACCAAATTAACCTTTTCCTCCACCGACCCAACAGCTGCGCAAACATCCGCCGAAAATACCCATAAACATCTTCAGAATATTTTGGAACCACCCTCTCAACTCTTTCCTGTATCTCCTGCCGGTCATCCTAAAATCAAAGACCTTTATCGTTTTCAATTCCTCATCAAAACAAATAAAATCAGTCATCTGCAACAAGCTCTAGCAACACTTCCTAATACATCTGTAAAAATCGATATAGATCCTCTTTCCACATTTTTTTAAACTGTGAAACATTCTATACCGGTTCCACTTCAATGGCACCTATTGAAGTGGAACCGCTATATATAGAGTCGTTCTGCTCAAGAGATTTCTCCAGCATTCCTGAACGGAACGAGCATTATGAGAATCCCCGCCAATACACACAGAGTCGAACCGAGTGCCTGCCCCATCATTGGAACCACTTTGTTCTGCAAAGGTGCAGACTCTGATAAAGAATTCTGATTCATTTCGCGAATCAAGTCCAAAGCTATCTGGCATCCAACATAGATATGCGTTGCTCCAGCAGCTACAAACACAACTTTGCCTGGTATGTCACAAGAATTCACTACGACCATACATTTCCTCTTTGTTTTTAATTTTGTTCATTTCCCAAAAAATAAGCAGGAAGATTAACTCACGAATCTTTTCCCTTCAAGAAACAATTTTCTTTTTAATCCCTTTCTGGCAAAAGAGAGAGGATGAAAATTCATGGGTATGCAGCTTTTTACAAACAAGCACCTCTTCAACTCTTTAGTTATGATCTCCCAGAATTAGGTCCTTTCGAAGTTTTGATCAAAATCACTCACTCCGGTCTTTGTTATACCGACCTATATATGATTGATAATGCATGGCATAGATCTTCTTATCCTTTGTTACCAGGTCATGAAATTGTCGGAATAATTATTCAAAAAGGGTCTCTTGCATCTTTACAACTCAATGACCGTGTTGGAGTGAGTTGGGTATATTCTTCCTGTTTAAATTGTCCTGAGTGCTTTAAAGGAGAGACGAATATCTGCCAAAATAAGACATCCATTTACAATAAAGGTCGATTTGGAGGCTTTGCCGATCATGTGATCGCAGACAGCCGCTTCACATTTCTTCTTCCTAATACGCTCGACTCTGCACACGCAGCGCCCCTTCTTTGCGCAGGAGCAACGATCTATGCCCCTCTTGTCCGACACCAAATTCAGCCTGGGCAATCCGTTGGCGTCATTGGAATTGGAGGTCTTGGACATCTCGCTTTGCAATTTTATCGCGCATTTGGTTGCACTGTATCTGCAATATCTAGCACTCCCTCAAAAGAAGAAGAAGCAAAAAATTTCGGGGCCGATAAATTTTATACCTTTAAAAACCCACCTAAAACCTCACAATTTGATTTTCTTCTGTGTACCTCCGATGCACAATTGGATTGGAACTTCATTCTTAATTGGCTGCGCCCAAATGGAATTTTATGCCTCGTAAGTCGTCCCCTACAAAGACTTAACATCGATCCCTCTCTACTTGTCTCGACGCAACGGACTATTTGCGGAAGCAATAATGCAAGCCGCTCCGTCATGCTTGAAATGCTTAAGATGGCTGCGCATCATCGAATCAAACCTCAAATCGAACAAATGCCCCTGTCTCAAATCAATACCGCGCTTGAAAAAATCCGTCGCAATCAGGTACGCTATCGCATCGTACTAACTCCTTGAGGAAGGATAAATATGTATTGGGACCGAATGATCGATCTTTTAATGACGCTTTTTCTTCCTCTTGTTTGCTTTTACCACATCGTCACTGAAAATGTTTTTCTAAATGTTGCAGCACAAGACGCATCTGGCCTAGAAAAATTAGGAAACACTCTTCTCATACCTTTCCAATATATCTTTGCGGGCAAAGAAGCCATCCATATCAATCCGAATGCAACATCCCCTAGGGAAGAATGGGAATTTATACAACGCTTTGATTACTCGAATCAATTTTCCCAAAAAACAGTAGCAAGCCTACTTGCTCTCCCCCCTAGCCTAATTCTTGGAACAGCAGTTAAAGCAATTGCCTACTTAACTACAGAATCTTCCAAGAGATATATCTCAATGCGAGAATCTCTCCTTTGCACTCAAGTCACGCCCAAAAAAGACCTCTATCGAGCAGCGGGTCTTGCCATCATAGATATAAAAGACATGGATATCTTTTCTTCTGAAGGTTACGCCCGCCGTCCTGGAGATGAAAATCACCTCGCAAAAGGGAAAGAAGCTCTTAAAGAAATTACAGATCTCTTCAATCAAGAAGGAATTGTATGGTGGGTTGACTGCGGGACCTGTTTAGGAGCTCATCGTTATGGAGGAGTGATCCCCTGGGATGAAGATATCGACATCGCCGTGCTGCTTCCTGATTTTGATAATGTTCTCCACGTGTTAAAAAAATTAGATCCCGAAAAATACATCGCACAAGATTGGTCGAGCCGAGATTTTCCCAAAAGCTACGTGAAAGTCTATGTCCGCAATACAAATATTCTCGTGGACATTTACCATTTTAAAATCGATGAAAAAAAACAACAGCTCAACTACATTCTGTCTCTTGAAAATAATATCTTTTTCCCCGAGTGGTGGAAAATACGAGAAAGAAGATTTAAAGAACCCGTGGCATTTGAGGATCTATTCCCACTGAAAAAAGCAACCCTTGATGGTCTCGAAGTATTTGTCCCAAATAATACAAAAAAATATCTTCAAAGATGCTATGGAGAAAACCTGTCCCCAGCAAAACTTTTTGACCCTCAAACAGAAATGTATGAAAAAGACCTGTCTCACCCCTATTGGCAACGAGCCTACGTCCACTAATGAATTTGACTATAAATTCTTTCCAAGTGTAACCTCTTTGTCTAAAAAAATTACATGGTTCTGCTTATGAAAAAACGTATTTCTTTTGCTCTCTGTTTCTTGCTTTCTCTATTTTCACAAATTGAAAGTAAAGAAGGACCCACTCGAGTTTATGTAGATATTGTAGGAGATTTATTTCATGCAGGTCATGTTGAATTCTTAAAGAAAGCAAAAGCCTTTGGCGATTACTTAATTGTAGGTGTTTTAGCTGATAACGTAGTCGAAGAATATAAAAGAGAACCTGTGATCAGCTTGGAAGACCGTGTAAAAGTCATTGCGGCCTGCAGATATGTCGATGAAGTCCTAATAGCCCCCCCCTTACGGCTAACAGAACAAATGATCCAAGAATTAAAAATCGACTTCGTTGTGCATGGCGATGACTTCAATGTGGATTTAATCAAAGATCAATATGGCGTTGCCCTGGATTTAGACATTTTCCGAACGGTTCCTTATACACCAGGAATCTCAACAACAGAAATCATTCGAAACATTAGCCGTAGGCATGATCTGGGAGATTTTTAATTTTATAATTAAATATTCAACGAATTGCATTATTTATTACACAAACCGATGCATTTACAAATGATGTTACAATAAAGAGGTATAAAATGGCGTCTTCACAAATCTCCTCAAAACATTCTTATGGCTATTTAAAGACTCTTTCCCAAGATACAAAAGATCAGTTAAAGTCTTGTGTAAAAAAAACATGCGACGAGTTTCATATTAGAATTATACTGTATCGTCTTCAACTCGATGAAAATGACGAGAATTGTTCGTCCATATTTTTTAATACGTCTGAAAAAATAGAAAAAGACATTCAAGAAATTCTTACGTCACAATCACCACCAGATAATCAGGCTAAGTTACATGCTCACCAAATCATGAACCGAATAAAACAGATCTTCGTTGGTTATAACAGAAAAGAGTATAACAATGCTCCGAAAAGAAAGGACGAAGAAAGACCTCTCACCCCAAATCCTCTAGATCCAAGTTCTAAAAGAGAATGGGATAATAAAGTAAAAGACTGGCGACGCTCATTACATGCGCACGACACTCCTCCTGACAAAACTTAAGATTGAAATGATTTCAAGAATAAACAACATATACTCGGCTATCGTGGGGAGAAATTTCAAAAGCAAGAAGGAAACCACTATTCCAGAAACATCCCTCCCCGGCAAGAGGAATTATTTCCATATTTCCGGGATACAGATTTTCTATAAAAAGAGAAGAATCCTTGTTTTGGAAAAGAACTCTTTGAGCTGTCCCACAATAACGCCGCAAACTCCTGGGTACATAGACTTCTTCTTGGATTTTGGCTCTTTCCGCCCGAACATAAAATACAAAGAAGAATTTCTCATGAGGACCAATCCCAAAAAATCGAGATTCTATTCGATTGGCATTCGCAGTTGTTTTACACCAAATATCTCGTTTAGCAAACACCGCAGACCATGTTTGATCAATCGGAAGCACGCCAAAAAACTTGGAATCATTGAGAGGATACAGCTGAGGACCAAAAGCTAGAATCTCAACAGCGCCCGAATGAAGAGCCCCTAAAGAAATGGCATGCGAAGCAGATCCTGTAAATGGCTGCATAAATCCCGTCCCACTTAAAGCTAATAATGGATCTTCTGCAGGGAAGGCCTCAAATGCCTCCCAAGAGGGCAGCAATTGATTGAGCGCAATAAAATAAGGATCAGAGTTCTCTGGTAAAACAACCTCTTTGCCAAATGCGCGCAAAAGAAGTGCTGTTGAAATTTTTGCTTCTTTTTCATTGTATGTACTCTCAGGACACCAAAGAGAAGGGAAAGAACAGAGATGCAATAATTTTTTTCCAAGAGCTTGCCCATCAATCCCTGCGATTGAAGAAAGAAGAGCTAACTGACAAAGCTCATAAAGAGAAAGAATCTCTTTACGTCGACATGCTAAGGGAGCTGTTTTTTTTCCTAATTTCTTTAAAAGAAGGAAAGAAAGAACCTCGATGATCGGATGCTTCTGATAAGGAGATTGTAAAATAACTTCGAGATCGCTCGAAAGAGGGAGTTCCCCACTAAGTACACAATTTGCCCATGCCGAGCGAATTTTTTTTAAAACGCCCGGAAAATCGATACTTTCCGGGAAATTAAAACAAATCTTCTGTTGGGAGACGCCCATCATTCAATAAGTTTTTTCATTTTTTTACCTGGAGTGAATTTCACCGCTTTACGCGCTGGAATTACAATCGGTACCGCTGCATTTTTTGGATTACGTCCGATTTTTTGCTTTCTTTTTACGATTTCAAAAACACCAAAATCGCGAAACTCTAAGCGGTCTCCTTGAGAAAGAGAATCGGTCATTGCATCTAAAAATGCCTGAATGACATTACGCACATCATTTGGATGCAGCCCTTTTGTTTGAGAAATTGTTTGAATTAATCTCTTCTTTGTGACCGTCCCCATATCTAAGCTCCTTGGTTCACTTTGACTATCTGGTCTATCTGTAAAATTTCCGGACACTCTATTTGTCTCCTTCATTTGGGGCGCAGTCGAGTTTTGCTCGTCTGTTGAACCAAGCCCAAATTTTTTATCCATTATACGGAGCGTATGCAGCTCCTTATAAATGGGTTCACGATCTCAAAATAACCATTGGCGATTATTTTTCAAATCATTTTTTAATCAGCTTGCATTTCTACAGGAGAGATCGTCTCTTCTTGATGCCGCCCAAGAGTCGATGTCCAGAGAGATAAAAGCAAACAAGTCACTAAAAAAACACCAGTCATATAGGCTGTA
>Ga0066600_10000954_pt1 | contig 10128 bp, 6 predicted proteins | sample Lowcelwee11metaG_FD_59486 | JGI IMG/M metagenome (GOLD analysis project Ga0066600, IMG submission 59486) | Freshwater pond sediment microbial communities from the University of Edinburgh, under environmental carbon perturbations - Low... | ecosystem: Environmental > Aquatic > Freshwater > Pond >... | reverse complement strand
ATGCGGCTGCTCACGATGCGGCTGCAGATACTACATCAGCCGGATATGCTGACGGCGGAAAAGATTATGTTAACAAAAATTCAACTTCAACATGGATTTCCCCCTACTTCAAGGGCACATTCGGAATTGTTAGCCTTGATGCAATGCTTTCATACAACATGAGAAGCGCCGAGTATGAAGCTGTCGGCGAAGAGATCGAAGTTGATGAGAACGCCGAAACCGCCCTTGAAGAAGGTTCTGAGAACGGATCCGGTATGGCTATAAGCTTTAAATCGTCTGTAAAAGCCACAGAAACACTTACAGTTGGAGTGAATATGGCTTATATCGGAGGAGATAAAGACGGGGTTGATTTTTGGCAGCCTTACAGGAACAAATACAACAACGGCACTCAGATGATCGGTTACGGTTTGAATGATAAAACTACATACAATTTTATCAATACGGGAGCTCACGGAATAATGATGCCTGCTGTTACTGCGAAATACATTCTTACCGACAAGATCGCATTCGGCGGAGCTGTCGGAATGGCTATGACAACTGAAGATGTTGAGTATGTTGACGCTGACGGCAAAGATAAGAAAGATACTAATCTGGGAACAGAGATCGCCCTAACAAGCGAAATTCATGTTATGGAAAAGCTGAAAGTTGAACCATATTTCGCTATATTCATGCCGGGAGCAGCATCCACAAAAGGTGCGGACAAAGAAGATTCTCAGATGAGAGTAGGACTTGTTGCAAATATAAAGTTCTAAAACTAACTGACTTCTAACACTGTGTTAATTACAGATTAACATAAGAGTGTTAAATTTAATCAGGTACTTTGAAATAGACATTCAGGCAAAACATAAGCGGAGGAATCCTTAGTCCTCCTACTAGCGCAGGGTAGGCCTATCCCGCTTCGAGACAGCCTGATATTATTATAGATCCCGTGAGAAATCGCGGGATTTTTTATTTAGCTTTAAATATAATTGCTTCGTAAGGTTTTACGATGAAATTTTTGAGCTGGATAAATCCTTTGACATCTCTTTTCGCCGAAGACAGGATCAGCTCGAACTCGTTGGCATCTTTAAAATTGATGATTTTGTCGGAGCTGCTGAAATTAAGCACGATCATCATGTATTCGTGCTGATAAATTCTTAAGTAGGAAAGTATTCCGTCGCTGCCTTTTGATACGGGAACCCAGTCGCCCCTGTTAAGCGAATCATAGCTGTTCCTTAAACTGATCAGCTTTATATAAAAATTCAGAAGGGAATATTGATTGAGCCTCTGCAGGAATACATTGTTTTTTCCGTGATCCTCATTGAGCGGAAGCCACGGTTCAGCCTTCGAGAAACCGGAATTCACGGTTTCATCCCACTGCATCGGCGTTCTCGCCCCGTCCCTGCCTTTATAGATCGGCCAGTACATCTTTCCGAGAGGATCCCTGATCCTCGACTTGGCGATCGAAGTGTTCTTCATACCGATCTCTTCTCCGTAATAAATGAACGGAGTTCCTTTGAGTGTAAGCTGGAGTACAGCCCTGATCTTTGCTTTTTCCAAAGTGTGTTCCCCTTTGACCTTGTCGTAGCTCCTTGCCAGATCATGGTTTGAAAGAACAACAGAGGGCCATCCTTTTGAAGGTATACTAAGATACGATCTTGAAATAGCTTTGTAATACCTTTTTGCGCTCCACATCTGAAAAAGAAGCGAAAAGTCAAAAGCCATATTCAGAGTATCTTCTCCGGAAGATAAATAATAACTCACGACATCAGATTCGCCGGGCGGCAGCGCAAATATTTCGCCCACAAGCATCCTGTCCCCGTAAGAATTCATAAGACTCCTGAATTCCTGAAGAAGCTTCAGCGATGTAGAGCGGTTCCTCGAATAGAATTTTCTTTTCCCGAAAAGTATTTGAAGTATTCCCGGATTTTCTCTTAATTTTCTGTCTTTGACTATAAAATTTACGGCATCCAGCCTGAATCCATCAACACCTTTATCAAGCCAGTACCTGAATATCTTGAAGAATTCTTCTTTGACCTCATCGTTCCTCCAGTTAAGATCGGGCTGTTCTTTTAAAAAAGAATGGTAATAATATTCGCCTGTTGCACTGTCGAATTCCCAGGCGGGCTTATTGAAAGCCGTTTTCCATCTGTTCGGCGGTTTTGATCCTCTTCCCTTCTCCCAGATGTACCAGTTCCTTTTCGGACTCTTTTTATCTTTCTTTGCCTCAATGAACCAGGGATGTTTTTCCGATGTATGGTTCATCACCATATCGAGAACGATCCTGATATTAATCTTATGAGCTTTATTTATAAGTTCAGCCAGATCGTCATTTGACCCGAATGCTGGATCCACGCTGTAATAATCTTCGATGTCATAACCGAAATCGGCCATCGGCGACTTAAAAACCGGCGACAGCCATATTGCGCTCACGCCCAGCTCAGATAAATAAGAAAGCTTTTCAATGACTCCCCTTATATCTCCATAGCCGTCATTATCAGAATCTTTATAGCTGAGAACATATATGTGATATATGATCCCGTGTTTCCACCACAGAAACCGGTCTTCCTTCCTTTTGTCCATTAAAGATCATTTGCCTTCATAAAATCATCTAAAATTCTGTCCGCATTGAATTTCTTCGATTTACCTATCGCGCTTTTACTGAAATTTTTCCATATTTCCTTATTGCCGAGATAATATACAGCTTTGTCTATTATATCATCAGTAGTTTCGGCCAAAAACCCGTTCTTGCCGTCGTTAATTATATCTTTAGGCCCTTTGGTATTGTATGATATCACCGGCAGGCCGCAGCTCATTGCTTCAAGAACTACGCATCCGAAAGTATCGAATTTTGACGGTAGAATGAAAATATCAGCAGATGAATATATTCCGGGAAGATCCGAATGGTTTACCCAGCCTAAATACTCGGCTTCGGGAAGTTTTTCCTTCAGCTCCGCTTCGGCCGGGCCTGTTCCTGCTATAACTATTCTGACATCTCTTATTTTTTCTCTGACTTTATAATAAATCTCTGGAAGTTCCATCACTCCTTTTTCTTTGCTGATCCTGCCTGCGTATAGAATTGTAGGCACATCAGGCTTCTCCGGATGTATGAAAAACTCTGTATGATCTTTTCCGTGATGATCCGCCTTACTTATATCTACCGGTTTAAATATTTCGTCAACCCAGTGCGCTGTGATAAATACTTTGTCCTCTGAAAATCCCATTTCCCTTCCTGTCAGCCATTTTTTCTGATCGCTGTTAAGAACGAACAGATTGTCAAAAGCACCGTAATAAGCTCTTAAATACCTTCTTGTCCTGCTTAATTCATGTACATCGAAATTCAGCACATCCTTTGCAAATGTTATCCAGTCAGTATGAATATAAAAATTTGCGGGTACAGTAAAAGCATGTTTAAGATACAGCGCCGCTCCGCCCATAATGCCTTCTGTTGAACAGATCACCCTGTCAAATTCATTCTGCTGAAATAATTCATGTATCTTCAGAAAATTAGGAATCCTGATAGGCTGCTGCTTATAAAAAGGAAGTACAAATTCCATTTCGGGCTTGATCACTATCAGATTGTCGTCAGGTTTGACATGATTTGAACAAACGAGCATGTCTATAGGTAATTTCCTTTTCTTTATCTCTCTATGGATATCATTCAGAGCCATAGAAACTCCGTTCTTGTCTTCAAAAGTGTCGGTCAGCCACAGCGCTCTTTTCGGATGCGACAGTCTGCCTATTTTGTTCGAGAATTCATTGTACAAAGGCCTTAGATGGGTCAGTGATTTTGCCGAAGTAAAATTCGCCGCAAGTATTATTAGCGAAGTCAGCATCGGGAATGACAGCCCGTCAAGAAATTTGGGCACATCGGGAATTACCATGTTTTTATTTTTCTTCGATTTTGATCCGGAATATGATCTCAGATCGCTCGGAAGCTCGAGAAAATTAATTATATTATCAAGTGAAGTGCTTTCGTATTTTTTATCAAAGTCTATCTCGTCCAGTTTTTTTGTCAGTCTTGAAAAAAGCACTTTATTAAGTTCATTGGAAATCAGTGTAATATGTTTATGAAAATGCCCCACGGTGTCTGTATTGTGTTTCTGCCTTGCCTCGGCAATTTTTACGGCAGATTCGAATACTTTTTTATATGCTGACGGCACCATAAATTTTGAGAAAAAACCCGGTACCTGTCCTTTAAACGCATTATGGAAAAGCTCAATGAAACTTATTGTCACTTTGTGCCTCTGAATCTCGGACAAAGCATTTGATATCAGAAATGCTATCAGCTTATCCATCGTAGTGCCTTTGTGTAAAAGCATCCTTGTAAGTCCGGGGTCTTCAAAATTCAGGCAGACCTGATTGAAATAATCCAAAAATGCTACTGTCAGCTTTTCCGTATTCTGATCGGATCCGAAAACTGCAGTATTTCCCTTTTTTATTGCTTCCAGCGCAAGTTTTGACAGCGGTTCTTTTTTCCGTCTCTGTTTGAGATCGGGAATATGAAGATAAGTTCCCGTCTGGCCTGCGAAAATTCCCATGTGGCTGTCGGATCCGCCCGTGAATGATTTTTTGTACGGATTGCTGCAGTAATCATAGGGATTAATTCCGAATTTGACCGACCACTTGTCAATATCTTCAGCCGTTATGCTTTCCAGCCAGAATTTTACGAGCATGTTCTGCCATGTGTTCCTCTGACCGTTGACCACTTCAAATCTTTCGAAAAGCAAAGCTGTTTTACAAAAGAAATTGAATGAAGGAATACCTTCGGTTTTATACTGGAATAATGGATGAGCCCAAACGGTCGGAATATCATTCGTTTTCGCGTATTTTAGGAATTCATAAATGTTGTCTTTCAGATGCAGCAGAACTGACTCCTGCTCCTCGGTAAAACCGTAAGCCAGAACATGTATTCCTATATCGTAGTCGGGAACCATACAGCTGAATTCGCATCCTACAAGCATATCAGTTCCGGCTCTGATCAGGTCGAAATTCGATTTTGCATTATTGTGGTTCGTTACTGTGAATACATCGCATTTATTTGCTTTTAATGTTTCGATCAGTTCTTCAGTTCTAAGCCAGGTCTCGGGAACATTAAGTATCCTGCCTAAAAGTTCATCAGGAACATTGCTGTTATGGTCGTGACAGTGAAGATCTATCTTCAGCAATTCATCCTTTGGAAACTTTTTCGCTTCATTATCAAGAAAAATATTCAATTCGTTCTTCAGCTCGTTCTGAAAATGAGATCTGTTTTCCATTATTGCTCCCTTTTAGAAATGCTGTTTAAAATTTGAACCGTCCTTACAGGCCCGGAAAGAATAAGCTTATTTTCCAGCCATGAAGGAATTTTTTCTTTTATACCGATGCTTCCTGTGATCTTAAGATCAGTCCTTTGAATACCTTTTGATATCAGCTCAAGTTCTTCTTCAAAATCATCAATTCTGACAATGTCATTATTCGCCGGAATTTTTCCCGCTGATGATTCCGAATTTATTAATATCCTGTTATCTTTCATTTTCGAGACCGTTACTTTTGTTATAATATCTCTGTTCTGAAGAGGCCACGGTGTTTTAATTATTGAGTAATGATACACCACCGAATCGGATCTGTCAATTATTTTTATTGTTTTAATATTGTCGTAATGTTTCGGGAAATCTTCAAAAGCAGTGAGAAACTTAAACACAGTATCAATAGGAAGATTTAGCTCTGCTTCTACCATATAGAGTTTTTTTGAACAGCCTTTTGTGTAAGCTCTGTAATTATCTGAACTTTTCTGCAGCTCCCATTCAGAACCATGTAGAAATTCAATAAAAAAGAATATAAATATTATGGTTTTAACTAAATTCATATCACAATTTACAATTTAAATATTTGCACATTGTCAGTGTTTAATTAGAAAATGGTTAGTTTTTCGGCATTATTCCAAAGTTTTTCTAACTTTATTCTAACACAAATAAAATATTCTTATAACATTGGTAAGTTAAATTCGTTATATTATTAAATCAACCCCGGAAGGAAAGTTTATGGGCAGAGAAAGGATTTTTATAGTTGAGGACGACGAGGATATTCAGGAACTTATCTCCTATAATCTCGTCAGAAATTCATTTACCGTAAAAGCTTTCACAAATGGAGAGGAATTCCTTGAATATCTCGAAACGGATGCCTGCGATCTTGCTGTTCTTGACCTTATGCTTCCCGGGATGGACGGCCTTGAAATCTGTAAAAAGCTCAAAAAATCTCCCAGAACCGAACATATTCAGGTGATAATGCTTACCGCAAAAGGCGAGGAATCCGACATTATTACGGGACTTGAGCTGGGAGCGGATGATTATATTGTAAAACCTTTCAGTCCGAAAGTTCTGATCGCGAGGATAAAAGCCGTTCTAAGAAGAAAGGAACAGGTAGCTGAACTTAAGAAAGAGAATGTATCTGTCGGAGATATCCAGATCGTTCCCGGCAGGTATGAAGTGACTGTCAATAATGAGAGTATCGTGCTTACGGCTTCTGAATTTAAAGCTCTTCATCTGCTTGCCGGACGGCCGGGCTGGGTATTTACCCGCTATCAGATAGTCGAAAGCGTTCACGGTCAGAATTATCCGGTTACCGACAGAAGCGTAGATGTCATGATGGTCAGCCTTAGAAAAAAACTTAAAACAGCCGGAAGATACATCGAGACCGTCAGAGGTATCGGCTACAGATTTATGGATAAATAGTATGAAAAGAAAACCCTTTTTCTGGAGCATTTTCCCAGCGTTCGTAATTATAACATTCATTTCGGGAATACTCATCATCATTTTTTCCGTCAGAACTTTCAAACAGATATACAGTGATTCGATCTATGATAAAATGATCGCTGACGCAGGCTTTATGAAAGCCTATATAGCCAGATCTGACAGCACAGAAATTACTAAACTCGACAGCTTGGTCAAGGATTTTTCCGGAAATTCCGTAACAAGAATTACCGTTACAGATGAGAACGGAATGGTTCTTGCCGACAGCAAAGAATCCGCAGCCGTCATGGAAAACCATTTGAGCAGGCCGGAATTTCAGGCGGCTCTTAAAGGCGATAAAGGAAAATCGGTCAGGTTCAGCTCTACGATAAAAAAAGAACTGATGTATGTTACTTTACCTCTTTTTACATCGAACGGAAAGAAATATATTGTAAGAACAGCCTATCCCCTCTTATCGCTGTCCGATACTATTTTTTATTTTGAAAAAAAGATATTCTGGATCGTTCTGCTTGTGATAATTCTTCTCGCAGGAGTCAGTCTTTATGTTTCAAAAAGGCTCAGCGATCCTCTGATAAGATTAAAAGACAAGGCAAAGAAATTCGCGAACGGAGATTTCAGTCAGGAGATCGAGGAATATTCTCAATCTGAAACGAATCAGCTGTCAGAAACTATGAATTTTATGGCAATTGAACTCGATGATAAGATAAAGAATCTAGAATCAAGGAACCGCGAACAGACAGCCATATTAAAGTCAATGATCGAAGGTGTAATAGCGATAGACATGAACGACAGGATCTTATTAATTAATGAATCCGCGTGCAGGATCCTCGGAGTGGATCATAATAAGGCTCAGGGAAAACTTATTCAGGAAGTCATCAGGATAACGAAAGTGCAGGAATATATATCTTCATTATTAAAGAGATCTGAACTGCTTTCAGTCAGAAAAGAAATTTCTATAAATACGGAAGATAAAGAAGTGACAGTCTATTTTCAGGGCAGTTCGCTTCAGAAGGCTTCAGGGGAAACGATCGGAGCCGTAATTGTTCTTCATGATGTGACAGACATAAGAAAGCTTGAAAACCTGAGAAGGGAATTCGTGGCTAATGTTTCGCATGAGCTGAGGACACCGCTGACATCAATAAAAGGATTCGTTGAAACTCTGATAGATGAACAGCAGAGCGCTGAGGACAGGGCGAGATTTCTAAACATTATTCAGAAGCATGTTGACAGGCTCAATTCAATATTGGAAGACCTGCTTATGCTCGCAACCCTGGAGAAAGATGAGAAGGATGAAAATCTTGAGCTTACCGAGTGCGGCGCGGATAACATTATTAACAATGTTAAAGAGCTTTGTTCTTCAAAAGCGGATCAGAAAATAATTTCTATAAGATCGGAAATTTTATACGCCGGGACAATCAAATGCAGCCAGCAGCTTATTGAGCAGGCGCTTTTAAATCTGGTTGATAATGCGATAAAATACAGTCCCGACAATTCCGAGATCAAGATCAAGTGTTTCGATGATAAAGAAAGTGTAAAAATATCCGTGACCGATAAAGGTCAGGGTATCAACAGGATACATTTTAATAAGATCTTCGAAAGATTTTTCAGGATCGATAAATCAAGAAGCCGAAAAGAGGGCGGGACAGGTCTCGGTCTCGCTATCGTCAAGCATATTATGAACCTGCATAAAGGTTCGGCCTCTGTTGAGAGCGAAGAAGGAAAAGGCTCGGTATTCACGCTGGTCATTCCGAAATAGGACACTTGAATTCTAACGCAATTCTAACAATTCTCAAGTAATTCCATAACATTCGGGTCGTAAATTACCAACGAACTAAATGGAGAGAAAAGATGAAAACAGTAAAAAAATTAGCAGCCGCCCTCATACTTGCGGCACTTGCAACAACAATGTATGCGGTACAAAAGGTCGAAATTATCGGAGCAGGCGCCTCATTTCCTGCGCCTCTGATCACAGCAATGGCTGACCAGTACAGAACAATGACGGACGGAAGAGTTACCGTGAATTATCAGTCTATCGGTTCGGGCGGCGGGATCCGTCAGTTCGGCGAACAGACAATTATGTTCGGAATGACTGAAGCTTACCTTAAAGATGATGCGATCGCTGAAGTCGAGAAAAAAACAGGCGGACAGGCTTTCAACATGCCTATAACTCTTGCTGATGTTGTTGTCGCATATAATCTTCCCGGCGTAAAGGAAGGATTGGTTTTCAACGGAGAAGTTCTTGCTGAAATATATCTAGGAAAGATCACTAAATGGAACGACAAAAAAATACAGGATCTGAATAAAACGGTTAAAATTCCTGCATTACCTATCACTGTAGCCCACAGATCTGACGGATCAGGTACGACAAACATCTGGACAAGCTACCTTTCTAAAGTAAATAAAGAATGGGCTGAAAAGATCGGATCGGCAACAAGCGTTAACTGGCTCGTCGGAATCGGCGGAAAAGGAAATGAAGGCGTATCAGGCGTAGTAATGAACACGCCCGGAGCAATAGGTTATATGAGCTTTTCTTACGCGCTTTTAAACAAGATCACTTACGGATATGTGATCAATAAATCAGGCAATACTATAAAACCGAGCTTTGAAGCAACTTCAGAAGCGGCTAATATTGAAATTCCTGAAGATACCAGAATAATTTTCACCGACACACCTGCAAAAAACGGATATCCGATCGCAGGATTTACTTGGATGCTTGTATATGAGAACCTTGAAAAGAACAAAGCTATAAAATCTAAAGCTGAAGCTGAAGAACTTATTAAATTTTTGATCTGGGCAATCACAGACGGACAGAATTTATCTGAAAAACTCGGCTACTCAAAACTTCCGGCAGCTGCAGTTGAAAAGAACAAAGCTATGATCAGACAGCTTAAATGGAATAATGAAGAGATCGGAAAAAAGATTCTTGGATAAAAGTCTATGACTGAAAATAAAGCTGCAAATAAGAAAATCAACCTGTCTCCCTCCGCCCTCTACGGATGGCTGGGAGACAGGATCTTTGCTGTAACGATCTTCGTGCTTGGTTTCATCGTGATATTCACAACGGTCGCGATGGCATTATCACTGTATTTCAGCGGTGCCGAAGCCATTAATAAATTCGGGTTTTTCGGATTTATGACAGGCCGCGTTTGGGATGCGGCTATTACTATGGAATTCGGAACATGGCCTTTTATAGTAGGTACTATCGCCACAAGCTTTGCAGCTCTTGCACTGTCTTTTTTTCCTGCAATAGCTATTGCTATCTTCACGGCTGAATATGCGCCTAAATGGCTCGGATATATTATAGAAAATCTAGTTAACCTGATAGCAGCCGTCCCCTCGGTTGTTATAGGCATCTGGGGCATTTTCGTTTTCACTCCCTGGGTCAGAGATTCGGTCTATATGCCTGTTTATTTATGGT
>Ga0066600_10000953_pt1 | contig 10132 bp, 13 predicted proteins | sample Lowcelwee11metaG_FD_59486 | JGI IMG/M metagenome (GOLD analysis project Ga0066600, IMG submission 59486) | Freshwater pond sediment microbial communities from the University of Edinburgh, under environmental carbon perturbations - Low... | ecosystem: Environmental > Aquatic > Freshwater > Pond... | reverse complement strand
TTCGCCGACGAGGCCGCACGGCAACGCGAGCTCACCCGCAAGAGCCTCGCGGACATCGACCTCCTCGGCCGCAGCGTCAAGGTCACGGAGTTCAACAATGTGCTCGCTGTGGCTGATGGTCCCGTCGAGGTTCGTACACGTGGCAGTGACCGCGTGACCTTCGGCGACTGGTGGGCGGGGTTCAAACAAATTTTGACCGGGGAAAGGTAGGTAGATATGGCTCAAAGAACAGTCGGCAGATCAGGAGGGGCGGTGCTCGCCCAGGCGGAGGAGTCGATCGGTGCGTCGCTCCGGCACGCCGTCAACAACCACTACAAGGGCCTCGACCTCAGCACGGCGCAGGCGATCCGCACGGCGAGGGACGACACCGAGGCCTCGAAGATCATCACCGCGATCCGTCAGGGCCGCGCGACCGAGGTGCTACTGATCGCGGCGAGCGCTGCCTCGGGCGTGGTGAGCGGCGTGCTCTCGCAGAAGGCCGTCAACAACGCCACGGTCGGCGGAGCTCCGGCGGCGTCTGCCCTCGGCGTACTGCCGGTGATCGCCGGGCTCACCGCCCCGATCAGCTTGTCGGGCCGGGCCATCCTCACCGCCGGCGGCCTGACGTACATCACCGGCGCTGTGCTCTACAACCTGCTGACCAAGCAGCCGCAGGCGGAGGCGGTATGAACGGCCGGCCTCAGGACCAAGGAGCCGCAGCCGGCGGCGTCGTCGTCGCGCGGGTTCGGCGCGTGGTGACAGGCCACTCCGAGCGGTCCCTCATCCATGCGGTCGATCCCGACAGCCTCGAGTACAAGATCGAGGTCCCGTCCGACGTCCTGCGCAACCTCGTGCCGGGACAGGAGCACACGCTGATGTTGTCGTGGACGCTCCAGCCCGTGACAGCCCCGGCGACCTCGTCAGCAGACACCGCGATCGCCACGGCGGCCGCTGCGACTCCTGCAGGTGTGCCGACCCCGCTGCCGAGCGCGGTCGACGAAGAGTTCATGGCCCTCATGGCCCGACCGCGCGGCTCGAGGCCCAGCGGCCAACCCGCGGCGGGTATAAGCCCGCCGCCCCTGAGTAACGGCCCGCCGGTCACGTCGGCCGCCGAGCAGCTTGCCCAGCGACTGGGCATCCGACCGAATCGTACGGCGGGCTGAACCACATCACCAAGAACGATGCTCGATCCTCGCGCTGCAAGCGTGAGGCAGAACCTTGTCTGTCCAAAAAAGAAGGAGATGAAGCGATGGAGAACGGAAAACTGGTGAAATTCGAAAGCATGCCCGTGCAGGGCAACTACAGCCAGGAGCAGATCATGGCCGTGCTCGATAAGCTCGCGTGCAACCCCGGGCTGCTCGAGCGGATGATCGCCTGCGCTGATCGGCTCCCGCAGATCGAGCGCGCGACGATGGGCTTCGAGGATCGGTGCCGGTCGACGATCAACCGCTGCGACTCGATCGAGATGCTGTGCCGCAACTTCCTCTGCCCCGGCAATGTCAACTTCTCGCAGCGCACGCTCGACGAATACAGCGGCAAGAACCAGGTCAAGCTCAACGAGATCGTCACGGGCCTCGGCGACCCGTACGTCAACGCCTACCCGGTCCCGCCGGGCAAGAAGATCCGGCTCACCCACAGGCCTCGCCCCGGCTACACGCCCACGGAGCTCCGGATCGACCTCAACCTCGCTGGGAGCGGAAACAATTACTCGGATTTTTTGATCCAGTTCTTCCTCGTGCCCGGCGGCTCGAACACCGGCCTGGGTCTCGAGGCCGGCAATGCCTACGACGGCAACATGTTCCTCAACAAGGACGGCACGCAGCTCGTCGTGCCGTTTCCCGAGTACCGCGCGCTGCCCCTCGACATCGGCAGCCTGGAGACCCTGGCCGTCGTGATCTCCAACAACGGCGCGGCCAACAACCTGGACTCCGCGCACGTCAACGTCTTCTACGACAACGCCCGGTTCTTCGAGCTGTGCAAGGCCCGGTCGGGGTGCGGCGGGAGCTGCTCGACGCCGACCTCGGGCAAACCGCCCCTGTGAGCCAAGGAGATCACGACCATGGCAAGCGAAGCTATCATCCTCGAGCTCAACGCCGACACCGACTGGGACGGCGTCTCGGCGACCGCCCTCAACCGCGACGACGCGCTCGTCACCGGCCAGCGCCACTTCAAGTTCAACGTCACGGGCCCGCACGGCATCCTGCCGGCGGACCTCGGGGGACTGTTCTCGGCGACCAGCGTCAAGCTGATCGGCATCGCCCACAACTTCCGGAATCCCGGGGCGAAGGCGCGGGTGATCGCCCCTGACGCTCTCAACTCGGTCCGCCAGGAGATCACGATCAGGCCCGACGTCCAGTTCATCACGCTGTTCCCCGGAGACAGGCTGGCCGTCCTCACAAAGGACACGCGGATCCAGATCGTCCTCGTCGTCAACGAGATGAACGAGGCCGAGTCGGTCCGGTGGGGCCTCGCGCATCAGCCCACCACCACGCCGATCCGCTTCCGCATCGTCCGGCATACGGGGGTCGCGTTAGCACCCGCCCTCACCAGCACATGGCAGCCCGCCTTCACCCACGACCAGTCCCTCGGCGTGATGGTGGCGCCGGACGACGGCACGGGCGTGATCCCGTCGACGTCGCTCTGCCTCTTCCAGCGCCACGAGGGCTGCTACGTGTCCCTCCGCTACTCGGGGAGCAACGCGGACGGCAAGGTCCACATCGTGGACAGGGAGACGTCCAAGTCGTGGATCGCCGAGACGGCGCTCCCTGACGTCAGGTGGTCGAAGGTCCAGTACATCGGCCACGACGATGGCATCGCGCTCGAGGCCACCCCCGCGGTCGCGGGCCAGAAGATGGTGTGCGACATCGAGGTCGCGCCCGTCACGACGGACAGCCGCCTCCGCGCCCGCTACCAGGGAGGGCTGTAGGCCATGCTCCTCGACCGTCATCGCGTGGCGAAGCTCGTCGAGCTCTCGGCCCTGGAGCGCACCCTCCAGGGGCCCGAGCGGCTGCTCCGCGAGGAGGACGTGGCCCTCCTCGTGAAGGCGGCCTACGACGACGCCACGGAGGCCGCGCGCGCCGAATTCATGGCGCGCATCAAGTCGTATCCGGAGACCACCTGGCCGTGGTCGACGATGCAGTCCATGGCGCCGCGGGGGGGTGGAGGTGGTGTCGGTCCTGGCGTTAAGGTCGTCCTCTCGGCCAAGCCCGAACTCTACGCCCCCGCGGCGCTGATCCTGATCCGCGGTCAAGCCGAGTCGGCCGACGCCGACCCCGGGAACCGCCTCCCCGACCGCGCGGCGCCGGAAGGGGCCCCGTGGATCCCCCTCCACCACGCCCTCGACACCTGGGACACCAAGGCGATCCTCGCGTGGGTCGGGCCCCAGGGGTGGATGAACCCCGCTGCGGGCCAGGTGCCCAAGGACACGGGCAACGGGACGACGCCGCAGCCGAACAAAGGCGGCGAGCTGCCGGTGCCGCAACCCCCGGCTTCGGGCTCCGCGGTGACGTGGAAGCACCCGGCCGTGCTCGCGGCGGGCGGCGTCGTCGTCGTCGTCGGCGCCGTGGCCCTCTACAACGCCAGTCAACAGCGCGATCGTCGTCGCCTCGAGGAAGCCCTCGAGGCCCAGGAGGAGCAGCAATGAGCCGTCTTTGGGTCACGGTCGGCACGGTCCTCGGGGTCGCGGGGATCGGTGGCGCGGCGATGCTGTACAGCCGACGCGCGAGTGCGGCGAGCCTCCCGGCCCCCGCAGCCGCGCCCGGCCAAAAGCCGCCGTCGCTGCCGAAGATCGAGCTGGGCCCGCTGCCGAAGGCCGGCGACGTGACGGGCGACCTGACCACGAATTGGGGCGACACGCCCGTGGACCTTCGGCCGCTGTTCGTGCTCATGGAGCAGGTCTCCAAGATCGAAGGATCGTCCCGCGGGTTCGCGGTCATCGCATTCCGCGAGTCGAAGTTCGTCACGGTTGCGCACAATGGCAACGCCGCAGCCGAGCAGGACGAGCGCGACAGCTCGAGGAGGGCCTACAAGAACAACAAGGACCGCAACCCGCCGCTCAAGTACGGCGAGCAAGCGGCGGAGTTCGGGAGCGGGGGCCTCTTCGGTCTGCTTGCGCCCTACTTCTTGTGGACCGGTGTGCCGGAGGTCGGCAAGAAGGCACCGTTGCTCAACGCGCCGCCGACCTTGGTGTTCGAGCCGAGGGCCGCGGCGTTCGCCGCCTGCGTCTATATGCAGCGGCTGCTCGCGCACTACCGGGTCGATGACCTCGCAGACATCAAAGTCGGCTGGGCCAACCCCTCGCTGCTCAAGGATGGGCGGGGCAGCACCAAGTACCACGACGTCCGCGCGAACTTCCTGGGCGACGCGATGGCGCTCGGGATCGACTTGACGGACGCGACCACGATCCCGCCCAAGCTCAACGCGACGGCGTGGCCGGGCGTGCCCGCCGTCTTCAAAGCCCTCGTCGGCGCCCTGCCGCAGGAGATCGCATGACCCCGGACCTCAGCTGCTACGGCGACGACATCCCGGCCCTCGCGGATCTCGTCGGAGACTTCGACCTTCGCTCGCCGCTCGACACGCGCGCCTGGTACACGCGGGAGTGGGAAGCGCTCGGCGAGCTGCTGGGCTTCGCGCAGCCGCTCGCCGCGGAGCTGGCCGCGCGGCGAAGCGCGGGTGACTGGATCGGGGCGACAAGCGAGGCGGGGCTGACGGCCTTTGCCGGCTGGCTGCGTCGGAGTCGCGCCGGCGTGACCGATCACCAGGCGGTGGCGCAGGCCCGCGTGCTCGGGCAGCTGATCAATATGGGCCGCGACCGCGGCGAGCTGTGGCGGGTTACGGCCGACCCGACCACGCTCGAGACCGGTGCGTGCTACCAGGACGAGAGCGGCGCGTGGTCGCGGGCGTTCTACCCGGACACCGCACCCGGATACTTCGGCGACGGCTGGACCGGGCCGCCGCCGCGTGCCGAGAGCCGGTGCGGATGGACAACACCGCTGGTGCTGCACCTGGGGACATTCCCGTGGGTCTACAGCTCGCGGCTCGATGCCTCGGGGCCGGGCCTCCGCTGGACATCGGCGACGGCGGCCCCGGCGGTCGACGCGTTTCGGATCATGACCTCCGGCTTCCAGCCCGAGGCCAACCTCCGCCAGGACGCACGGCAGGTCGCCGCCATCTACCGCCACTTCAAGATCCAGACCGCCCCGCTGATCGCCCGCCTCCCGAGCTACCGGCAGGGCCAGGCCCAGGTCGGGCGCCTCTACCGACGCGCGGGCTTTCTGCATGTACATCAGGGGAGCCTCCATGTGGCCGGCATCAACGGCCCGCGGGGGCAGCTCCCCGCGACGGCCTACAATCACATCATCCGTCGGTTCGCCGTGTTCTTCGCGGTCCGGCGCGCCACGGTGCGCGCCCTGACGACGTGGGCGCCTGAGATGGGCAGCCTCGTGGCGACCTCGATGGACCCGTGCCTGCGGGCGCAGGTCAAAGGGGTGGCCCGTGCAGGTTGACCTCTGCCGCTCGACGGGCGGGAACGCGCTGGCCTATGATCCGGCGATGCGTAACCCGATCATCCCCCTCTCCCTCCTGGTCTTCTTCCTCGCGTGCGGCGACGACGGCGAGCCGACGCGGCCGGCGGACGGCACCGTCAAGGCGTGGGAGTCCTGCGTGTGGGATGGGCAGCAAACGCCTGAACTCTGTGAGGTCGAGCTCTCCTGCAGCTCCCACGGCGTCTGTTCGCCGCTTTGCGAGACTTTTGATGACTGCCCGAACTTCGACGGTTTCGAGGTCGAGTGCGGCCAGGGCCCTACCGCGGAAAACATCTGCATGCCCAGGTGCAACGAGGCCGAGGAGTGCCCGAAGACGAGCGGCGTGGAGCTGCGCTGCCATCAATTTTACTGCATCGGGGATTCATAGAATGCTTTTGAACCCAAACCTCGAGATCTTCCGAAACGTCCCCCAAACGTATCTGTCGCCCTTTCCGTCCAGCGACAGCAACCTCAGCCCGAAGTATCAGGCGATCGCCAAGGCCGCGGGGGACGCGAAGAGCCTGGTGTCCATTGGAGAGCGACTTCTATGCCAGCAGCAGGCACAAGCCTGGCGCGATGGGCTGGCTCTGGTCAACTTCGCCAAGGCGACGGCGGTCGGAGACCTCCTGAGCGAGTCCCTGTCCAAAGTGGCGTGGGTCTCGAAGAGCGGGCCGGCCGGCTTGTTCGCCAACGTCGCGTTCCCGCAGACGACCGACCCCGCCAAGCTCGCCTTGGCCCTCGCGAATGTAGCCCTGGACGTGGCGATCGCCGCGATATCTTCCATCCCAATCGTGGGACAAATCCTTGGCGCTGTAGTTCAGGTCGCCCGGTTCCTGTTTCGGATCTTCACTGCGCCAAAGGAAGCCGAGCCGGAGCTCCTGCTGCCCTGGTCGGCATATTCCAGCAACGTGGATGAAGACTTCGTCAAGAATTTCCTGTGGAAGTTCTTCGGCCAGGGCGTGGACTGGACGGCGATCTGGCTGCCCCCCTATGAGCTCGCGCCGTGGGAGCTGCACAAGGCCGCGAGGGACGGCAAGGAGTTCAAGGGCGGGCAGGTCTGGGCCCCGCTCATCAACGGCGAAATCCCGTACGCGCAGGGCCAGCTCGGATGCATCCCCAACACGGTCCGCGTCGCTGGGCACCTTCAGCGCATCGCCGGGGACGCCCCTGTGGCCATCCTGCGCCGCCACTGGCACGACTATGGCGACATCACGTGGGGTGGCATCGTGACCAACGTCGGGGACTTCTTTCCCAGCACGGGGCAGGTCGCCGGCGGGATGTGGAAGCAGGCCGAGCGCCTCGGCAGCCCGGACATGTACAAAGTGGACGCTCGCGCGATCAAGAGCGCCTGGGCGGACTACTTCGGCCAGTTCTTCGACTCGGGATTTTCGCTCTACGACAAGGACCGGACGATCGGAGAGGTTCTCGCGCCCTACATCTGCATGGACGTGGGCAACGAGCCCCGCCTCGGGATTCCGAACCTCATGCGGCCCCACCCGGCCCCGTTCGTGACTCCGGCAATCTTCAAGTCGGGGCCAGGGACACGGGAGACATGGACGCAGTGCCTTTTCATGGAGGAAGACCTGCCGAAAAAACTTCCGGACTGGCCACACGATCGCTGGGACGACAAGAACGCCAGGCTGCCGGCGGAGCAACCGGACGTGAACTACCGCTCGCCGCACTACAACGGCGTCGACGGTTACACCGCCACCTATTGGTGGCAGGCCGTGAGCACCGGCGGCAACAAGCCCGGCATCGCGCAGCCTGGAGCGCTCGGGCCGTTGAAGGAACCTCCCCCCGGCTATCGTTGCGTGCAGTGGCCCACCGGCCCGGAGCGTCTGTCGCGGTACCGAAAGCCCGACGAGGCCATCATCGGACCCTCGTGCGACCACATGGCGAAGATGCAGATCCGGTGCCTGGAGACATCGCTCGTGTCCGCCTATGTTCGGCCGGACGAGGTCGACGGGCTCGATCCGCATGGAGCGTTTCGCAGCAACAAGGCGCTGCACGACAAGTGTATCGCCATCCGGAAGGTGCTGCTCAAGCACGACGCCCGATTTCGCGTGAACCTGAAGGACGCCGAGGCCGCCGATCCGGTGTTCGCTCAATTGCTCCGGGATTCGGGGGTGAACAACAGCCCCATGCAGCTCAGCCAACAGCTCAACAAGCTGTCTGGCGGCCTCGGCAATGACGTCTCGCCCCCCGAGCCGCCGCCGCCGCCCGCGGGTGGCCTCCCGTTCGGCGATCTGACGGTTCCGAACAAACCTGCGGGCATTGGATGGAAGACGATGGCGGCCGCGACCACCGTCGCAACGGTCGCGGGCGCGGCCTTCTACTGGATCAAGGGGCGGCACCGAGATTGATCACAATCAAGCGCTGACACCAGCGCGCATAGAGTGGAGGTGGGATGTGGCGTGGGGACTGAAAAAGGTGGAGGTAACGCTTGAGGACCAGGCGACGGGCGAGACCCTGCGGCTCGAACAGGGCCCGGACGGGAATGTCGCCTATGAAGATAAGTCGAGCAAGACGAAGACGAAGCCGGTCAACACCGAGCATAAGCCAGCAGCGAAGCCAGCAGCGAATCCAGCCGCGAAGCCGAGCAAGGCCAGCGATGCGAGCCCCGCGGCCTCGAAGAAGGCGGAGAAGCCGAGAAGCGGGGGCGCCAAGACGGCGTCCAGACGCAAGGCCACGTCGCTGGCGTGGGCCCCCTGCGTGGATCACGGCTTTTCAGGCTTCAAGGCGCCGTCCGCGGGCGGCCAATTCAAGCTGCTGAAAGCCAAGACCACGCAGTGGGCGCTGTTCTACGAGCTGAAGGGCACGGATGCTCGCAAGGTCGGATGTTTCCGCAAAGAGGTCGATGCCAAGGTGAAAGCGCAGGCCCTCCACGATGCGGGGTGGCCCGGCAACGAGTCGGACGGGAGCGTCACCGCGGCCGACCTCGCGGGTGCGTGCCCGATCAACGAGAAGGGGGAGGAGTCGAAAATGAAACCCGAGAAGAAGACCGAGACGAGGTCGCCCACGCCCGACCCTGCGCCTGCGCCTGCACCCGCGAGCAAGGCCGAGGTCGAGCAGGACAACGAACTGATGGGCAGCTTCACCCGCGAGCTCGATAGCGTTCTGGACGAGGACGAGGACGACTGACATGGCACAGCCGGGATCCATGTATAAAGTCGGCGGTCGTCGCTACGTCGATAGCCAGGCGCTCTACAACCTCGCCGGTGCCCATGAGGTCGTTGCGCTCGTCGATGGTTGGCGGGTCGTGGTCGGCGGGGGCCGAGTCCGGTGCGCCGTCGTCGAGCACCGTGCCGATCTGCCAGGCCAGCGCGGCGCGCTCTACGAGATGGTGGCCGAGGGCGATACGGACCTCGCGGCACACCGCCTGGCCTGGCGCGCACAGGGGCTCGTCAAGGCCGCGGGCACATTCGACTCGTGGCCCGGTCAGCCGGCTGCCGGCGCCTGCGGATGCAGCGCCAAGAGCTGCGGCTGTGGTCCTTGCCGCGCGAAGCACGATCACGGCCACGACCACGAGGAGACGCCGTGACGCCCGCCGAGGTCCTCGATCGGCTATTGCCGCGCTGGCGTGCCAAGCTGCCGCCGGGTTTCTCGCCGCAGATGGTCGACGGATTTATCCGTCGCCGTCGGGCCGAGCTCGAGGGCCTCGTCGTTCAGGCGCTCGGCCGTCGCAAGGCCGAGGCGGGCGATGCTCCCGATACCGCCGACGACTTCGCCGCCTACAACCCCATCGTCGATCGCGAACGGGGCCATGACGCCGAGTCGGACAGGGCCGTCCTGGCCCGCCTGATGAAGGCGATCGATAAGGACTTCGCTGCGGGCTACTTCGAGCGCACGGTGATGAGCAACCTCGGCCTTGAGTACGTCGACACGCGCGCCGAGGCGATCCTGCTGCGCAAGCGAAGCTGGGACGCGGTGCCCTTGCTGCTCGATCGGCCTGCGCTCGCTGTTGTCGCTGGCAACTCCGTGGTGGCGCTGCGCGATTCGATGGGACGGCTCGCCATTCACCCCGACCGGCGAGGCACGCTGAACCAGCTGCATTTCGACCTGTCGAAGGTGGAGGACAAGATCGTGCACCTCCGCGAGGATATGAATCTGGAGTGGAACACCAAGGAACGCCTCGATCGATACGCTCGATCGCTGTGGAGACGAGCCCGGGCCCTTTTGGAGCATCACATCGAAGAAAAGAGGACATATCCATGACCCCCGCTGCTGTCCTGGACAATCTCCTGCCGGAGTCGTTCGGCTTACTCCCCGAGTATTACACGCCGGTTGCCATCACCGCGTCGATCGCAGAGCTGCGCTCGATCCGCGAGGAGGGCCCACGGCTTCAGGGAACGGTCAGCCTGGTGATCGCCAACCCGCCCTACGAGGACGGCTGAGCCCGATACGCCCGATCGCCACGGAGCGAGCGCGGGCACTGTTGCCGTACCAGACCGAAGAAAAGAGGACATATCCATGACACCCACTGCTGTCCTTGACAAGCTCCTGCCGCGCTGGCGTGCGAAACTCCCCCTGCGATTCTCGCCGGAATTCATCGACGGCTTCGTCACACGTAACCGCGGCGCGCTCGAGGCCGTGGTCGCCCGCGCCATGATGCTGCGCGGGGTCAAACGTGG
>Ga0066600_10000951_pt1 | contig 10143 bp, 5 predicted proteins | sample Lowcelwee11metaG_FD_59486 | JGI IMG/M metagenome (GOLD analysis project Ga0066600, IMG submission 59486) | Freshwater pond sediment microbial communities from the University of Edinburgh, under environmental carbon perturbations - Low... | ecosystem: Environmental > Aquatic > Freshwater > Pond >... | reverse complement strand
GGTCGATGCGCTCGCTGACCGCGTGGATCGTTCGGTGCAACAGCCGCCGCTGACGGTCGCTGCCCTCCCCCGCCGGCAGCTCACGCAGGCGGTCGGCCACGCCCTCCTCGTCGGAGGTCTCGAAGGCCAGGCGATAGACCCGCTGCAGGAAGCGATGGCAGCCGGCCACGCCCTCGGTCTGCCACGGGGCGCTGTGCTCGAGCGGACCCATGAACATCTCGTAGAGGCGCATGGTGTCCGCGCCGTACTGGCCGATCACGTCGTCGGGGTTGACGACGTTGCCGCGGCTCTTGGACATCTTGTCCCACTTCACCTCGACCGGCTCGCGGGTGAGCTTGTGGAGCCACTGGTCGCCGCCCTGCGCCGCCGGCTCGACCTCCTCGGGCTTGAAGCCCTCGTGCGCGCCGCCGCCCCGCTGCTTGGGGTAGTAGGTCGCGCCGAGCACCATGCCCTGATTGACGAGCCGCTGGAACGGCTCGCGGGTGCCGAGGTGGCCGAGGTCGAACAGGACCTTGTGCCAGAAGCGGGCGTAGAGCAGGTGCAGCACCGCGTGCTCGGCCCCGCCGATGTAGAGGTCGACCGGGAGCCAGTAGTCGGCGGCGGCGCTCGAGAACGGCGCGGCGTCGTTGCTCGGGTCCATGAAGCGCAGGTAGTACCAGCAGCTGCCGGCCCACTGCGGCATGGTGTTGGTCTCGCGCAGGCTGCCGTCGGGGAGTTCGCGCCAGCCCGTGGCCTTGCTGAGCGGCGGCTCGCCGGACTCGCTGGGCTGGAAGTCGTCGAGGAGCGGGAGGGTGACGGGGAGCTCGGACTCGGGGACGGCGACGACCTCGCCATCGGGCTTGTAGACCAGCGGGAAGGGCTCGCCCCAGTAGCGCTGGCGGGAGAACAGCCAGTCGCGGAGCTTGTAGGTGATCCGTCGTCGGCCGCGGCCCTCCTGCTCGAGCCAGGCGATCATGCGCTCCTTGGCCTGGTCGGTGGCGAGGCCGTCGAGGAAGCCGGAGTGGACGGCGAGGCCGGGCCCGGTGTGGGCGGCCTCGGCGATCGGCCGCTCCGCGCCGCTGACGACCTCGACGATCGGCAGGCCCATCGCCTGGGCGAAGGCGTGGTCGCGCTCGTCGTGGCCGGGCACCGCCATGATCGCGCCGGTGCCATAACCCATCAGCACATAGTCGGAGATCCACACCGGGATGCGCTGGCCGTTGGCGGGGTTTCGCGCATAGGCGCCGGTGAACACGCCGGTCTTCTGGCCCTCGGCGGCCTCGGCCTGGCGCTCGCGCTCGCTGCGACGCGCGGCGGCGTCGATGTAGGCCTGCACGGCGGCGCGCTGGCCCTCGCCGGTGATCTTGCCGACCAGCGGGTGCTCCGGCGCGAGCACCATGTAAGTCGCGCCGAACAGGGTGTCGGGGCGGGTCGTGAACACGGTGATCGATGCATCCGCGTCGACGATCGAGAACCCGACCTCCGCGCCGTCGGAGCGGCCGATCCAGTGCTTCTGCATGTCGAGCACGCTGGCCGGCCACTCGAGGCCCTCGAGGTCGGCGAGCAGGCGCTCGGCGTAGGCGGTGATGCGCATCATCCACTGGCGCATCGGCCGGCGCACGACCTCGTGGCCGAGCTCGACCTGCTCCGCGACCTCCTCGTTGGCCAGCACCACGCGCAGCGCGGGGCACCAGTTGACGGGCGCGTCATGCAGGTAGGCGAGGCGCCGCTCGTCGCGGTAACGACGGACCGCCGCCGGGCCCTGGGCGGTGACCTCGGCGGGGATCTCGAGCTCGCTGATCGGCCGGGCGCGGCCCTGCTCCTGGTCGTAATAGGCGCCCCAGATCTGCAGGAAGATCCACTGCGTCCACTTGTAGTAGTTCGGGTCGGTGGTGTCGACCTCGCGCGCCCAGTCGTACGAGAAGCCCAGCGTCTTCAGCTGGCGCTTGAAGTTGGCGATGCACTCCGCCGTGCGCACCGCCGGGTGCACGCCATGCTTCATCGCGTAGCGCTCGGCCGGCAGACCAAAGGCGTCCCAGCCCATCGGGTGCAGCACGTTGTAGCCGCGCATCCGCTTGTAGCGGGCGACGATGTCCGTCGCGGTGTAACCCTCCGGGTGACCGACGTGCAGGCCGTCGCCCGAGGGATACGGGAACATGTCGAGGACGTAGTACTTGGGCCGCTCGGGGTCGACGTCGGCGCGGAAGGTCTGGTGATCGTCCCAGAAACGCTGCCAGCGGGCTTCAATGGCGCGAAAGTCGTAGGTCATGGGCGGCGCCCAAGCTAAACGCTCGCGCGGAAAAAGCCAAGCGCTCAGCCCCCGCAGGGGCCCGAGGTGGCCCGCACCACGAGCTCCGCGCGGGCCTCGACCTGGGCCGCGGTCACCACCGTCGGCACCGAGCCGTCGGCGCCGTAGCACAGGCTCACGAACCCTGAATCCGTCAAGGTCCGGGCCTCGACTTCAAAGCGGCCGTGGACCGGGACGTCGACCCGGAGGTCGAGGTCGGTCTGTCCCCCGGGACAGGTCGCCGCCTCGCCGATCCACTCGCGGTACGGCTCGGTCTGCAGGGTGCACGGCGCCGGCAGGCCCGGCTCGCAGCCGACCTGGCGGGCGCGAAAGCTGATGACGCTGGCGCCGACCACCCCGCAGAGCTCGACGGCATCGACGCGGCCGACGAAGGTCACGTGCGGCGTGGGGTCGATCGCGCCGGTGGTGGCGCCGCCGTCGCTCGTGCCCTCGCCGGTCGTGCCGTCCGGCTCCTGGCAGGCCATGGACAGCATGAACAGCATGAACAGCGAGCGCAGCGGATGAGCGAGGACGCGCATGCGGCTCAGTTCGCCTTGCCCTTGCCCTTGCCGGTGTTGCCGGCGGGCTTGCCCTGGGTCTCGACGTGCTTGTCGCCGGTCGCGCCCTTGCCGGTGACGCCGCCGCTCGCGGCGGCCTCGACGGCGCCCTTGCTGGCCTTCAGGACATCCTGCCAGAGCTTGCGGCGCGCGGCCGGCAGCGGGGCGAGCCGCTCGCCGACGGCCTTCTCGACGGCCGCCCAGCTCTTGCCCTGGGCCAGCACGTCGGCGAAGGCCGCGAGCATCGCCGGGCGGTAGAGGCGGTCGAGGTCGAGCTTGACGGTCGTCGCCGCCTCGGTGACCAGCTTGCCGTCGCCGTAAAAGCGGTTCTTGCACGCGGCCTGGACCTTGGGGCCGGCGGCGGCGAGGGTGGCCACGGCCGCGTCGACGTCGGGCAGACCGGCGCCGACGAGCTCGTCGCGGCCGAGCGTCCCCCACAGCTTGTTCAGCGCGCCGCCGAGGGCCTGGGCGTGGCGCTGGCTCTGGCGCAGGACCTCGCCGGCGGCCGCGTTGCAGGCCGCCTGGTCCTTGCCCTTGCCGGTCGTCATCGCCGAGCACAGCGCGGCCTGGGCCAGCGCGACCCGCTGCAGGTCCTGGGCGAGGCGCAGGCCGAGCGCGGCGACCTCGGCGGTCTCCGGGTCCTGCTGGGCGGCGGCCTCGACCGCGCTCACGAGGTGCGCGCTGACCTCGAGGTCGAGCAGCGCGGCGATCCAGTCGTAGTCGAGGAGGCCGCTCGGCAGCAGGCCGGCGAGCTGCGCCGCGGGTACGCGGTAGCCCTCGGCCGCGCCGTCGACCTCGATCGGCGCGCCGCTGTGCTTGCCGGCCTTCGCCTTGAGCGCCAGCTTGCTCGCCGCCGGGGTTTTGGCGAGCGCGAACTCGACGCGGTCGTCGGCGATGAAGGTGGTCTTCAGCGCCTTGCCGCCGAGGGTGAAGGTGGTCTTGCTCGAGAAGTCGGCGCCGCGGATCACCCCCTCGACGCCCGTGCCGTCGTCGTCGGGCCAGAACGCCAGGCCGCGCACGACCGGGGTCTTGACGGTCGCCACCGGCTTCTTGCTGGCGAACTCGCGGCCCTGCGAGACCGCGATCAGGGGCTGGTCGCTCGGCGCGTTCGCGGGGATCACCAGCACCACCTTGCCCGCGCTCGCGGCCTGGGCCGGTGTCAGAGTGACCTGTCCCAGGCGCCAGGTGGTCACCGCGTCGAGGTTCTTGCCGCTGACCTTGAGCTCGCCGGGCGCGCCGACCTCGGCCGGCACCGTCGTCAGCACCGGCGTCGGGAAGACCGTGAAGTCCGCCGCCAGGCCGCCGGACTTGCCGCGAGCCGTCGCCGTCAGCGGGCCGGTCTTGCTGCCCTTGACGAGCTTGAGCGTCGCCTGGGTCTCGCCCTGCTCGCTGGCCTTCAACGACTTGCTGCCGAGCTTGAACTTGACCTTGCCGCCGAGGTGCTCGCCCTTGACGGTGACGCTGTCGCCCTCGAAGCCGGCCGGGGGTTCGGCGCTGGCCAGGACCGGCGCGCGAAACACCTCATAATCCTTCTTGAGCCCCGCGACGCCGCCGAGGCTCTCGACCGCGACGGCGCCGCTCTGCAGGGCCTCGGGGACCACGAACTCGAGGGTCGTGGCGGTCTGCTCGGCGATCGGCACGGTGACCTCGCCGACGCGCAGCAGCTTGACCATGGCGAGGCCCTTGCCCTTGAGCGTCACGGCCTCGCCGGGGGCGGCGAACTTCGGGCTCACGGTGGTGAGCCTGGGCGCGGGCACGAAGGTGAAGCCGCTCAGCTCGCCGAGCTTCTGCTTGCCGCGATGCACGGTGAGCTTCTTGCCGGCGACGGCCTTGGCGGGGACCTTGCCGCGGATGCTGTTGCCGTCGACCGCGAGGTCCTCGAGGACCTTGCCGTCGAGCTTGAGGGTGTCGCCCGCCGTGAAGCCGGCGCCGGAGATCGTGATCGTCGCGCCGGCGGCGAACTGCTCGGGTGCGACCGCGGTCAGGCTCACGGCCGCTTCCTCTGCGTTCGCCGGGGCGGGATCGCCAGCGCGCGCCGTCGCCGGGCTCGCGGCGGACAGCGTCAGCAACGTCACCAGGGCCAGGCGAGCGTGGATACCCACGATCACGTTTGTGCTAGAGATGCGCCGATCCGTGAACCACACGCGCTGACTTTGTCCTCTCCGTGCGGCCGCAGTCAAGCTATTGTCGCCGCCATCCGAGCCCCCACGATGACGCGCCGCAACCGTGTTCCTCCTCGCATCTGGACCACCGCTGTCTGCCTTGCCATGCTCGCACACGGCGGCCTCGCCAGCGCCGACGGCAAGCAGAGCAGCGCGAGCGCCAAGCACATCGGCAAGCCCGCGGCGAAGGTGCTGCCGGCGGACCACAACCGGCCGCAGCCGCTGACGCTGGCGACCGCGAACAAGCTGAGCGCGCCGGCGCCTCACGTGCGCGACGCCATCCTCCGCCTGAGCGCCGGCTCGACCACGCCGGCGAAGGTGCGGACCAGCTCGCGCGGCGCGCTGCAGCGCTTCTCCGGGCGGGCCCCGAACCCGCACGGGCGCGGGCTGACGGCCGCGGCGGCGATGCTGCACGCGCAGCGCGACGCGCTCGGCATCCTCGCCGCGCCGGGGGAGGTCGAGCTGGTCCAGCGCAGCGTCTCCGAGGCCGCGGGCGACGGCCTGCACCTGGTGCTCGGCCTCCGCTATCGCGGCCTGCCGGTGTGGGGCGCCGAGGTAGCCGCGCACTTCGCCGACGACGGGGCCTTGACGGCGATCAACGCCCAGCAGCTCGGCGCGCTGGCCCCGGCGATGACCCTGCGTTACGGCCCGCAGGCGGCCGCGCAGCGGGCCCGCCTGTGGAACGCCGCGAGCGCGCAGGACGGGGTCGTCACCGACATCGGCGCGCCCGAGCTCGGCGTGTGGCCGGCCGAGGGCGGCGCGCTGGCCTGGCGCCTGCTGCAGTCGCTGCGCCTGCCGGACGGCACGCCGCAGCACTACGCGACCTACGTCGACGGCGGCAGCGGCATGGTGCTGGCCCGGCACGCGCTGGTGACCACCGAGACGGTGATGCCGGCGACCGGCAGCGGCACCAACCTGTTCGGCAAGCCGGTGACGCTGCGCATCAGCCACTACCCGGAGAAGAAGAATTACTCGCTGTTCGACCGCAGCAAGGGCCTGGCGGCGGCGACCCTGCAGACCCACGACGCGCAGCACCAGCAGTCGAGCTCGGCGCTGGTGACCTCGGGGAGCAAGGACACCTGGACCCAGTCGATGGCGACCGCGCACGACCACATGCAGCGGGTGGTCGACTATTACGGCAAGACCCACGCGCGCAACTCGTGGGACGGCAAGGGCGCGCAGGTCAAACAGCTGGTGCACTACGGCCAGGACTACAACAATGCCTTCTGGGACGCCTGGAACCAGTACATGGCGATCGGCGACGGCGACGGCTACTTCTTCAAGGAGTTCACGCGGGCGCTCGACGTCTCGGCCCACGAGTTCTCGCACGCGGTCGTCAGCGGCACCGTCGACCTGATCTACCAGGGCCAGCCGGGCGCGCTGAACGAGAGCTTCGCCGACGTGATGGCGGTGATGGTCGACCGCGACGACTGGCTGATCGGCGAGGACATCGTCGGCCCGCAGGTGTTCCCGCAGGGCTACGCGCGCAGCCTCGCCGACCCGGCCGGCGGCGCCCAGCCGGCGCATATGAAGTTCTACGACAACAGCCCCGCCGACTACGGCGGCGTGCACACCAACAGCGGCATCCCGAACCACGCCGCCTACCTGCTGGCGACCGCCAAGAGCCGCGAGGTCGTCGAGAAGATCTGGTACCGCACGCTGCACAAGCACCACATCGGCAGCCAGGCCAGCTTCGTCGACATGGCCGAGGGCACCCTCGCCGCCTGCGACGAGCTGGTCGCCGCCAAGACCCTGGCCAGCAGCGACTGCGTCGCCACCGCCCAGGCCTGGGTCGGCGTCGGGGTGCTCGGCGCCGCCGACGTGCCGATGGACGGCTGCCCCAGCAACGCGAGCGAGAAGAACGGCCTGTGCTACTGCGACCCCGGCTACGTGCCGAACAACGACGGCTCGGCCTGCGTCGCGCTCGAGCAGGTGATGTGCCCGGTCGGCAGCATCGAGGCCAACGGTCAATGCTTCTGCAAGGACGGCTTCAAGCCCAACGCCGACTCGAGCCAGTGCGTCTCGATCGACCAGGGCTGCCCGCTCAACAGCTCGTGGGACGCGGCGCTCAAGGCCTGCAAGTGTGACGTGGGCTTCGAGGGCGCCCCGAACGCGATCGACGGCAAGTGCGAGGCGGTCGCCTCGGACTGCCCGGCCCACAGCCACCCCGAGTGGCCCGACCCGCAGCAGCAGGACCAGTACCTGTGCGCCTGCAACGAGAACTACGAGGACGACGGCCAGGGCGGCTGCGCGGTGGTGCCGGGCACCTGCGGCAACGAGTCGTTCTTCGGCCGCTGCGACGCGGGCACGCTCGTCTACTGCGAGATCGGTGCCGAGAACAGCATCAAGACCGTCGACTGCGCGGCCGACGGCCTGGTCTGCGGCAAGTTCGACAGCGTGGTCGGCTACGACTGCCTGAACCCCAAGGGCGTCGCCGCCGGCGGCACCTGCGACGCGGACGGCTACCAGGAGTGCGACGACTCGGTCCCGTTCTGCGTCTCCGAGACCGACGCCCCCACCGGCTTCTGCTCCCACGAGTGCGCCGCCAAGTCGGAGTGCGCCGCCAACCAGACCGAGAAGGACAACTTCGACTGCTGCGCCACCGTCTCCGACGGCACCCGCGCCTGCCTGAAGGACCCCTTCTGCGCCGAGAACATCGACTCCAAGGCGACCTGCAAGGACGTGCCCGGCGGCAGCTCCTACTACGGCCGCTGCGACGGCGACGTGCTCATCTACTGCGACGGCTCCACCCACGTCACGCAGGAGGTGTTCTGCAACAAGCTCGGCCTCGAGTGCGGCTGGCTCGACAAGACCCAGGGCTACAGCTGCGTCGAGCCCGACTCCGGCGCGCTCCCGGAGGCCCCCGCCGACTGGTGCCCGCACGCCAGCGATGGCGTCTGCGACGCGCCCGAGCTGTGCCCCGAGGGCAGCGACCTCGTCGACTGCAACCCCTGCGGCGACGTGACCGCGGCCGGCCTCTGCGACGGCGACGTGCTCAAGGTCTGCGACCCGGACGCCGGCCTCGTCACCACCGACTGCAGCGGCCTCGCCATGACCCCGACCTGCGGCCAGGACGGCGAGGGCGCCCTCGCCTGCGTGCCGGGCGGCGACACCGGCGTGCCGACCGAGGGTGGCGGCGACGACACGACCACGCCCGACACCAGCAGCGGCGGCAGCGACGACGCCGGCGCGAACGACAGCACCATCTCCTGCACCTGCCGCGGCGAGGGCGGCGGCTGGGGCGGCCTGTGGTTCGGCGCGCTGGCGCTGGCCTTCCTGCGCCCGCGCCGACGCAACTGAGGGGAAAGCGCCCGTGCTCCTCCCCGCGAGGCGCACGGAGCCGACGGGAAGCATCGGGCGCGACCGCGCGTACGGGGCATCCATGCGCACCCTCTCCCTGTTCTTTGCATCTGCCGCGCTCGCCGGCTGCGCCCACGCGACCCCCGCAGCACCGGCCCCCACAGCGGCGATCGAGCCGGCGATCGAGCACCCCGGCTGCTTCTTGCTGCACGACCTCACCTCCGGAAAACAGCGCGAGGTCGGCCCGGAGTCGTGTGCCCACGCGCTGGTGCCGGCCTCGACCTTCAAGATCCCCCACGCCCTGATCGCCCTGCAGACCGGCGTCGTCAGCGACCCCGACGCCGAGGTGCCCTGGGACGGCACCAAAATGTGGAACCCCGCCTGGGAGCGCCCGCACTCGCTGGCCACCGCGATCCGCGATTCGGTGGTGTGGCTCTTCCAGCGCACCGCGGTGGCGATCGGCCGCGAACGCATGCACGAATTTTTAACCACAATGCGCTACGGCAACACCGCGGTGACGGGCGAGCTGACGACCTTCTGGCTCGACGACGGCTCGCTGCGCATCACCGGCGACCAGCAGCTCGACTTCCTCGTGCGGATGTTTCGCCGCGAGTTGCACATCGACCGCGCGCACGTCGACACCCTCGAGCGCATGATGTTGACCGACGCGGCGCTCATGCGCAGCCGCCTGCCCGACGACGAGCCGGTGCCGGCCACGCAGGCGACGATCCACGCCAAGACCGGCACGGACCAGGGCGTCAGCTGGTGGGTCGGCCGCGTGAAGGGCCCGGCCGGCGACTTCGTGTTCGTCAGCCGCGTCGAGAGCGACGCACCGCCGAGCAAGAAGTCGCTGGCGATGTCCGCCGGGATCAAGGCGCTGCAGCAGGCCGGGGCGCTCTAACCGGGCCGCGACTTGTCGTGCAGCAGATCCTCGAGAACCCCGACGTTCAAGATCTCCCTCCCTCGCCTGAGCACGAAGCCCGCCGTCCTCGCGGCAGATTGTCCGCCATCCACGCCCGTCGCCCCGGGGACGTGGATCTCGAGCGTCCTGCCGTCAGCGAACGTGAACACGACCATCTGTGCCGACGGCGCATCCTGCCGTGGCGGTAGCGAGCGAGGAGGAGCGTCAGAGACCCGCTTGGCCATGTCGCACTTCTTACCTCTTTTAAAACCCGTTGCTAAATCTTTTACACCTTACAATCCATCACACATCGCACAGTTTTAGAGCAGCCGCGGTCCTGGGCAGCCGCGGGTACACTCCCGGGCCGTGAGCGCGGATGCGTACCTGACGACGCCGGAGGTGGCCGAGGCCGTCGGCGTCAGCAAAGCCACCATCCTCCGCTGGGCCGAACAGGGCGTGCTCCCCCGGCCCGTCATCGTCCATGGCGGCCGCCGAGGGCGCCTCGCACGCTGGCCCCTCCACACCCCGGCCCAGGGTCGCTGGGTCCTGACCCAGCTCGAGGCCCACCTGACCTGGGCCGAGATCCGCGCCGCCCTCGAGGCGGGTCGCTTCGACCCTTCTCTTTCCGAGGAAAGCAACAGTTAGGAACAACGGCGCTCGGCGCACTCACGGGACGGCTTGCGTCCCTCTTCATCTACGACATGCACATAGTTCAGAATAGCCCTGCGCGCTCCTATACTTGAGAATGTGTACTTTCGGCCAGGTCGTTTCTGGCCCTTGCGCTGGTTTGATTTTGGTTTGATTTTCGAGCCCGGTCCGGAGGCCTATCTCGATGCTCACCAGCACCCAGGCGCGCGACGCCAAGCCGCGCGCAAAACAGCACGAACTCAGCTGCGACGTAACCGTCCGGTGAGGCCCTGGTGACCGGCGCTCGGGCTCGGGCTACACGGTCGAGGG
>Ga0066600_10000949_pt1 | contig 10168 bp, 7 predicted proteins | sample Lowcelwee11metaG_FD_59486 | JGI IMG/M metagenome (GOLD analysis project Ga0066600, IMG submission 59486) | Freshwater pond sediment microbial communities from the University of Edinburgh, under environmental carbon perturbations - Low... | ecosystem: Environmental > Aquatic > Freshwater > Pond >... | reverse complement strand
CTTGGACTCGCTGCCGATCGAGACGGGGGGCTTGTACTGGACGACGGTGCCGTCCTCGGCGGCGAGGACCCGCCAGACCATCGGCTCGGTGCTGCGGGCCGGGCTGCGGGCGGCGACGTAGCGCAGGCCCCAGGTGTCGATCGGGAAGATCTGCTCCTCGACGTGGTCGCACTCGCCGGTGGCGAGGTCCGGGACGTTGCCGCAGCTGTGCCCGCCGAACACGGCGATCGGGGTGTTGGCGACGATCCGGCTCGAGCTCAGGTCCTTGCCGGCGGCGGAGACCTGGATGTAGTCGTTGCGCTTGAGGCCGGGGATCACGACGTCCTTGCCGGCGACCAGCGCGGGCATGCCGTTGGGTCCGGGGGCGGTGTCGACGGTCGAGCGGATGGTGACGTTGGTGTTGTCCTCGGTGGCGATGACGACCAGCGAGGAGCCGGCGCCGAGGCCCTTGTCCCAGGCGAGGTGGAGGTAGCTCTTGCCGAGGGTGTGGGTCGGCAGCAGCAGCGAGGCGTCGGTGGTGAAGGCCTGCGCCCCGCCGAAGGGGTTGAACTGGGTGGCGACGATCGGCAGCTCGCTGGCGATGCGAAACGCGCGGCCGCGGGCGATGCCGGTGCCGAGAAAGCCGGCGTCGTCGGGGTAGAAGCCGGACTCGCCGTTGCTGGTGCCGGAGAGGTTGAAGACCTCGACGTCGCGCGCGGCGATCGTGCCCTCGGCGATCAGCTGCTCCTGGCCGTTCTTGTTGCGGTCGTAGATCGCGACCTTGACCGGCAAGGTCGCGTTCGGGTTCGAGAGCGCGACCCCGAACACGTAGGCGTCGCGCGGCGGGACGTTGGCCATGTCGACCGCCCAGAAGTTGCAGCCGAGGCTCGACTCGTTCTTGGCCACGACCTCGCAGGCCGGTGCGCACGCCCCGAAGTCACACAGCTGGTCGGGCGGGCAGTCGCTCGCGGGCAACATGGCGGTGCCCGTCCCGTTGCAGGCGATCACGGTGTTCGCGTCGGCGCACTGGGCCTCGTCGGGGTTGCAGACCTGCGTGTGGCACTGCGTCACGTTCTCCAGCGTGTCGCAGGCGGAGGTCGGGCCGCACGCCTCCGGGACGAACTCGAGGCAATCGCAGACGTTGAGGGTCCCGGCGTCGAGGCAGGTGTCGGCGCTGCAGGTGCACGGGAGGCAGACGCCCAGTGGGTCGCAGCCCTCGCCCGCGGCGCAGGGCTTGTCGACCCAGGCGCCGCCCTGGCAGACCTGGCGCTCGGCGGGGTCGGGGCAGCGGGCCTCGCCCTCGGTGCAGGGGAGGGTGCTGCTGGTGTTGGTGTCCTCGGTGGACGAGGTGGTGGGCGCGACGGTGGCGGACGAGGTCGACGCGGTGGTGTTGCCGCTGTCGGTGGCGCTCGTGATGCTCGTGATGGTGCCGTCGCTGTCGCTCGAGGAGGTGTTACCACCGGGCGGGTTGCAGCCGAGGCTGGTGGAGCCGAGGACGAGGGAGGTCAGCAGCGCGCCGCCAAGTTGCAATTGCGAGGGCAGCGATGGTGACATGGCTTTGCATGGTGCCGTGGCCGGCGCGGACGCACAAGGGTGCGTCCAGGTGCGCGGCGCGGGCCGGGCGGGGTCGCGGGGTCGCGGGGCCACGAGGTGACCCGAAGGCCAGGTTGCGGGGGCGGCGGGAGGAGCGGGTGGAGTTTTTTCGAACGTCGGGACCGGTTGACCCCCCGGGCGCCGCGGCTTAGGGTGCCTCGCCCATGATCCGCGCCCGCGGCGTCCACAAGAGCTTCTGGAGCGGCAAGTCGGAGCTGCAGGTGCTGCGCGGGGTCGACCTCGACGTGGCGAACGGCGAATTCCTGGCGCTGGTCGGGCGCTCGGGTTCGGGCAAGAGCACGCTGCTGGGGATCCTCGGCGGTCTCGACAGCGATTACCGCGGCGAGCTCCGGGTCGGCGGCCAGGACCTGCGTGGGCTGTCGGACGCCCGCCTGAGCGCGTATCGCAACCGGTCGATCGGCTTCGTGTTCCAGGCCTTTCACCTGCTCGACCACCTGAGTTGCCTGGACAACGTCGCCTTGCCGGCGCTGTTCGTGCGCGACGGCGGCGGCCTCAGCGACCGCGAGTCGCAGGCGCGCGCGCAGTCGCTGCTCGAGCGGGTGGGGATCCCGGAGAAGGCGGCGGCGCGGCCGTCGACGCTGTCGGGCGGGCAGAAGCAGCGCCTGGCGATCGCCAGGGCCCTGTTTCACCGGCCGGCGCTGCTGATCGGCGACGAGCCGACCGGCAACCTCGACAGCGGGACCGCGCAGGAGGTGCTGTCGATGTTCACGGCGCTGTGCCGCGACGAGAAGGTGACGCTGGTGGTGGTCACGCACGACCCGGTGGTCGCCCGCGCCGCGGACCGGGTGATCGAGATCCGCGACGGCGTGGTGGTCGAGAAGGAAGAGGTCCAGCCGTGAGACCAGGCAAGCTCGCCCGCATCGTCGTCGCCAACCTGCGCAGCAACGGGATCCACTTCCTGCTGGCGTCGATCGGGGTGGTCGTCGGCATCGCCGCGTTCGCGTTCTTCCTGGCCCTGGGGGCAGGTGTGCGCAGCATCGTGCTGGGCAAGATCTTCCCGCTCGACCAGCTCGAGGTGGTGGCGAAGACGATGAGCCTCGACCTCGGGCCGCTCAGCGTCGGGATGGCGAGCGACGTGCTCGACGACGCGGCCGCCGAGCGCCTGCGGGCGATCCCCGGGGTGCAGGGCGTGTTCCCGAAGATGAAGCTGACGGTCCCGGCCATCGGCCTCGGCGGCAAGCAGCTGATCGGCAACGACCTGCGCACCGAGCTGATCGTCGACGGCGTCGACCCGGCGCTGGTCGCCGAGGAGATCGGGCCGGCCTTCCATGACCCGCGCCCGGAGGCGGCGCCGCGCCCGTGCAACGCCGACGCGGAGTGCGGCGGCGACGAGTCCTACTGCGGGCCGCCCCTGACCGGCGGCCCGGCGAAGGTCTGCCGCGAGTACGTGCCGGCGCTGGTCTCCAACCACCTGGTCGAGCTCTACAACGGCTCGCTGCGCCGCGCCTACAACCTGCCGCGCCTGAACCAGAAGTTCTTGCTCGGCTTCAGCATCGAGATGCGGGTCGGGGCGTCGATGGTCGCGGCCTCGGAGAAGGCCAGCTACCTGTACGAGCGGGTCCGTCTGGTCGGCTTCAGCGACAAGGCGATCACGCTGGGGATCACGCTGCCGCGCGGGCACGTCGCGGCGTACAACGTGCACTACGGGGCGCCGGAGGCGGCGAAGCGCTACCACTCGATCATCGTCAAGGTGCCGGCCAAGGACCGGGTCGCGGAAGTGGCGAAGGCGATCGAGCAGATGGACCTCGAGGTCACCGACAGCGGCGCGGAGCAGGCCGGCATGCTGATCACGGTGTTCGTGCTGGTGTTCAGCCTGCTGAGCACGATCATCGTCGGCATCGCGGCGATCAACATCATGCACGTGTTCTTCATGCTGGTGTACGAGCGCCAGCGGGAGATCGGGATCATGCGCGCGGTCGGGGCCAGCCGTGGCGACATCCGCCTGATCATCCTCGGCGAGGCGGTCTGCGTCGGCCTCGCGGCGGGTACGGCGGGGCTGCTGCTGGCCTGGGGGGCCAGTTTGGGCTTCGACGCGGTCTCTGCCGGCTACGTGCCCGACTTCCCGTACAAGCCGACGACCTACTTCGAGTTCGGGCCGCAGCTGGTGCTGCTGGCCCTGGGCTTCGCCGCCGGTTTCTGCGTGCTCGGGGCGTTCCTGCCGGCTCGCCGGGCGGCGCGCATGGAGCCCGCCGCGGTGCTCACCGGGCGGTGAGCTGCGGCGGTCCGTTCAGGCGGGTCTCAGTCCGGGGTGCAGGAGCCGCCCTTGCAGGCGAGGTCGCACTTGTCGGCGGTGCACTCGGCGCTGAAGGTGACCTTGATGATGCGGCCGGGGCCGGGGGCGGCGGCGAGCGGGTACTTGAGGTCCGTGCCGGTCATGTTGCCGTCGACGTCGAAGGGCTGGATGCGGATGTAGTCGAAGACGGAGCCGTCGAGCTGGCGCATCTCGTCGGCGATGTGGTGATAGCTGTCGTCGGGGTCGGGGACGGCGTCGCAGGCGATCGAGGTGGTGATCAGCGGGTCGCCGCCGCCGTTCTTGAACGCGGTGACCTTGAAGTTGTCGACCACGATCTGCGAGCACATCGCCTGGAACATGTCCTTGTTGAGCGCGAAGCGGACCCACAGCTGGGCCGGGGTCGAGGTCATGTTGACGGCGGCGGCGGTGGTCTCCTTGCCGGCCAGGACCTCGCCGAGGTCGGTCTCGAGGTGGGCGCCGTTGTCGACGACGGTGACGCCGGTGTCGTCCTTGCCCTCGGCGGTGATGTAGTAGCGGTCGACGGGGAGGCTGTCGAAGCGGGCCTCGCCCTCGCTGCAGGGGACGGTCAGGCTCTCGACCTCCATGCTGACGTCGCCGTCGAAGGGCATGTCGTACAGCGAGACCTTGACCTCGACGACGTTCTTGAGCGAGCACTCGATGCCGGCGCCGATCTCGAAGGGGACGATCAGGGTGCCGGTCGGGTTGTCGTCGCTGCAGGCGGTCCCGGCGAGCGGGGCGGCGAGGAGGGCGAGGGTACAGGCGTGGGAGACGAGCTGCTTGATGGTCATGAGAAGTAGTCCTTACTGCCGGCGGCGAGCGTCCAGGGACGCCGGGGCGCTCCGTGTTGTTCACGGGCGGCCGCAGCAGAGATAGCCGAGGCGGGCGCCCGGGCCAAGTTTCGGCGGGGCGACGGCGGCGCTCGGGCGTGCCTTTAGTCGCGGATGTACGCCCGCGCGCCGGCCCGCGCGGCGCGGTCGCTCAGGACGTGGAACACGCGCAGGCGCTTGAGGGTGACCGGTGAGAGCTGTCCGATCGGGACGTGGACGATCTTGCGGTCCATCCGCTGCGCGGCCTGGCGCATGGCCTGGCGCGGGGGCGCGGGGGCGACGTAGATGACGAGGCGCTCGGGCGAGTGGTCGAGCGCGGCCAGGAGCAGCAGCTCGGCCTTGCTGCGGGCCTCGCTGTAGTACGGATCCTGCCACACGCCGAACATGGCGCCGGGCGGCCGCGTCAGCAAAAACCCGCCGTAGAGGGCCTTGCCGATGCCAGGGCCGACGACCCGCGCGAAGGGGTCGGTCGAGTAGAGGGCCATGTCGCCCTCCTCGTCGTGCTCGCCCTGCCAGCACATGTGCCACGGGAAGCGCGGCTCCTCCGGCTGCAGCGGCTCGTCCTCGAAGATCACGACGACGGCGCCCGGCTTGCCGCGCACGGGTCGCTCGCGGCGGACGTAGAGCGTGCGAGTGTGCCAGTTGCGGAGGGTCTCGCGGACGTCGATGCCGTCGTGCAGGCTGGTGGAGAAGGGCTCGGTGGTCGTCTGCGAGGCGGTCTGGAGCCGCTCGGTCCGCTTGCGCAGGAAGGCGCCGTAGTGCTCGAGGGCGAGGTCCTCGGGCGGATAGGAGCAGAGGTTCTCGCCCTCGAATTGTTCGGCCCACTCGCCGACGCGGCGCTCGCTCGGACGCGGACGGATCACCCGCATGAGGCGATGGCGGCGCTGGAGGGTCTTCGGGTGGAAGCGGATGCTGCGGACGTGCTCGTGGAGGTCGCGCAGGCTGAGCTCGAGCGGGGCGAGCTCGGGGCGGGAGGTCTGCCAGGGGTAGTGGGTGGCGACCTCCCAGACCTCGTGGGCGTAGTTGTCGTCGGCGTAGCCGCGCGCGGCGATCACCAGCTGGTAGAGGTCGGGGCCGAGGCCGCCCTCGAGGTAGGCGTAGCGGCAGGCGTAGCGCAGCAGGTGGAGCAGGGTGCCAGGGCGCAGGGTCTCGCCGGTCTGCTCGCGGTAGCGGGCGCGGGCCTGCTGACACAGCGCGAGCAGCAGGCCCATGCGCCCGGTCGCGCGCGGGCGGTCCTCGCTGACCTCGGGCGGGGCGGCGGTGCGAAACGGGTCGATGCGCGGGCGCTGGCGGGCGCGCGTGAACAGGTCGACGATGGGGGCGTTGTGGGCCGAGCCCTCGGCGGAGGGCGGGGCGGTGCCGCGGGAGCGCTCGTAGGCGGCGTTGACGAAGGGCAGCTCGGCGAGGACCTCGCGGCTGGCAGACTCGGCGAGGTGATGGACGGTGACGCCCTCACGCTTGAGGCGGCGCAGCGGGGTGATCGGGCCCAGGTCGTGGTCGAAGAGCTCGGCGAGGTTGCGGATCAGGCCGCGGGCGTGGTGCAGGCCGCAGACGACGAGCACGATCGCCTCGGGGCCGGGCTGTGCGGCGACCAGAGCGGCGATGTTGAAGGCCATCGTGTGCTCGCGCTGGTCGTCCTCGGAAACGCGCGGGTTGCGGTCGACCAGGTCCAGGACCGAGGCGAGGTAGGCGCGCGCGCCCGCGGACTCGGCCGCGATCGGGTCGGGGAGGCGGTCGCGGACGGCGGGGTAGCGGTCGACGTCGCGGTCGACCATGTGGACCGGGATGCCGAGCTCGAGGCCGCGGCGCACGGCCTCGACGAGCGCGTCGGCGGGCTCGACGGGGAGGTAGACCGGGCGGCCGGTCGCGTCGGGGTACTCGACGACGCTGAGCAGCGGGAGGCGGCCGACGGCGCGGCGGATCGGCTCGCCGAGGCTCTCCGGGTACTCGACGGCGAGCGCGGCGGGGGTCAGGCGTTCGATCGCGCGGCGGACCATCCAGGCGAACTCGAGGCGGCCGTGGAGGATCGGGAGGAGGACGACGCCGGGCAGGACGAGGCCGAGCTCGCTCAGCTCGTCGCGGCTGAGGCTCAGCGGGTCCGGCCAGGCCGGCCGATAGGTCGGGGCTGTCTCTTCGGACATGACTCCGGCTTCAGCGGGTCGGGTCGCGGATCGGGTCGGCAGGGAGCTCGCCGGGGAGGAACTCCAGGGCCTCTTCGCCGAGGGTCTGCTGGGTGGCCTGGCGGACGTGCTTCTTGATGTCGAGGCCGCCGCGCTCGCTGGCGCCGAGCTTCAGCGCGTAGCGGGCGATGTTGATGCCGTCGCGGGCGGTGTAGGGCTGGTCGTCCTCGTGGGCGCGCTCGAGGAAGACCGAGAGATAGTGAAGGATCCGCGGCGGGGCGAAGGGGAGGTTGGCCTGGAGGATCGCCAGCTCCTCGTCGCGCTCGGGGAAGTCGATCAGGATCTGCGGCTGCAGGCGGCTGTGGATGTACTCGGGGATGTCGAAGGTGCTCGCGTCGTCGTTCATCGTCGCGCACACGCGAAACTGCTTGTGGGCCTGGATCTTGATGCCGGCGACGATCGACTCGACGTAGCGGCGGCGATCGAGCAGCGGGGCCAGCGAGGCCCAGCTCTTCTCGCTCATGCGGTTGCCCTCGTCGAGCACACAGACGCCGCCGGTGATCATCGCGCTGACCAGCGGGCTGGCGATGTAGCGCAGCTTCTGGCCGTCGGCGATCACGGGCGTGACCAGCAGATCCTCGGGGCGGGTGTCCATGGTCGCCTGGAACACGTAGACCGGCAGGCCGAGCGACTTCGCGGCCGCGGCCGCGAGGGTGGTCTTGCCGACGCCGGGCTTGCCGACGAGGCGCGGCGAGAGGGCGAGGTCTCGCTCGTCGAGGATCATCCAGGCGGCGAGCAGTTGGCGCTTGAGCTCGGGACGTCCGACCCACTCCCAGTCGAGCTCATCGGGCGGGGTCAGGCGCAGCTCGATGCCTTGGATCACGACACTGTCCATGGTCTGCGGGGTATAACAGGGGCCGCGGCCGAGCTGCGAGAAAACTCCGTTCGGCCGGGATCCATGGGCCTCGGGGCCGTGGCGGAGAATGCGCCGGCAAATTGGGCTTGCCACGGGACCCTTGTGGGTTTGATGTTGCGTTCTGTCGCCTGGGCCTGAATAAAGCGTGCCTCACCGGGTCTAGCTGCCCTCGGGCCCGTGGGCCCGGACCGGAGCCACGCATGCGTCTTCGCCTCGTCCTCGCCTCCCTCGTGTTCCTGGCCCTCTCGACGGGGTCCACCGCTGCCGACGCCCAGCAACCGCAGGCCGGGCCGGAGCTGTCAGTCGAGGCCCCGGGGGATCCGCCGCCGGGCACACCGGACCAGGTCGACAGCGAGGAGGGCGAGGAGGAGATCGAGGCGCTCGATGTCCGCGAGCTCAAGCCGGTGGCCCCGCGGCCGAGGCCCACGAGCCACTCGAGCAAGAAGAAGGCGACGCCGGACAAGCCGGACAAGAAGGCGCCCAAGAAGAAGAGCAAGCCGGGCAAGGGCGACAAGGCCTGCGACTTTCGCATGCCGGTCTACACGCACGAGGTGATCGACGGCGACATGCTCAGCAGCATCGCCGCCCGCTACGGCGTGCGCATGGGCGACATCAAGAAGCTGAACCCGCGGCTCGACATCAACAAGCTGCGCATCGGCCAGAAGATCAAGGTGTGCCCGGAGATCGCGCCGCGCAACCGCGAGGAGTTCACGTACACGGTCAAGAACGGCGACATGCTGTCGAAGATCGGCGAGAAGTACGGCCTGCTCGCCAAGGAGATCGTCCGCCTGCAGTCCGGCAAGCTGCGCCGGCGCCTCGAGGCCAACGCCAGCGACCTGAAGCTCGGCGACGAGCTGACGCTGGTGGTCGACCGCGGGGTGCTCCCCGAGTACGCCCCCGGGGACGAGGACCGCGGCACCCTCAAGATCGGGGTCCAGCTCGCGGCCGGCAAGGCCTACTTCATCAAGCGGCCGCACCTGGCCTTTGGGACATCCCACTCGGTCAAGGCGATCAAGGCGGCGCTGTCGCGCTACAAGCAGACCAGGGCCGGCAAGGGCGGGCCGCAGGTGCACGTCGGCGACATCAGCTCCCGCGGCGGCGGACCGCTGACCGGCCACAAGTCGCACCAGAAGGGCATCGACGTCGACATCGGCCTGGTGCTCAAGGGCAGCGACGCCAACGAGACCCGGTTTCGCACCGGCAACGCCGGCAACCTCGACATCGCCCGCACCTGGGCGCTGATCAAGGCCTTCGTCGACACCGAGGACGTGCGCGCCGTGTTCCTCGACTACAACCTGCAGAAGCTGCTCTACGAGCACGCCCGCCAGCAGAAGGTCAGCGAGAGCACGCTCGACGCGCTGTTCCAGTACCCGCGCGGGAAGGGGCGCGGCTTCGGCATCATCCGCCACTGGAAGGGCCACAAGGACCACTTCCACGTGCGCTTCAAGAAGTGAGCGGCGGCTTCGCCCGGCTTCACGCCGGCGGATGATGTCGGATCGGGACGCGCTGCTCGCCGATGACGAGGGTCGGCGCTGGGTCCTCGATCGCGTCGTCGCCGATCCTCGGGTCGTGGATCCAGGCGCTCAGGTCCATCGCCGCGGTGTTGCTGAGGCGGACGGCGAGCGGGCGGCCGCTGCGCTGCGAGGGGGCGGTGCAGCGCAGGCCCTCGTCGTCCTCCCACACGCTCGCGGGCGCGAGGGGCAGCGTGCGGCCGTCGTCGAGGCGAAGGTGCAGGCCGGTGGCGTCGCCGCCGACGCCGGTGGCGCGCAGGGGGCAGTCGTCCACCGTGAGGTAACACCACTGATTGCCGACCTGGAGGGTCGGTTCGCCGCTGTCGGCGAGGTCGAGGCCGGCGAGGAAGGCGGCGTGCACGCGCGGGTGGGTGACGGGATCGTCGCCGAGGTGGAAGTGGCCGGTGCGGTCGAGGCGGAGGGGGATGCCGCGACGCAGGCGGTCGAGGGTTTCGGGGTCGAGGGCCTCGGTCATCGCGGGGTGCAGTGTAGTACGGGTCCTGCGGGGACGCCCGGGGCCTGATGCGGCCGGGGCCTTGTGCGCGCGCCGTACGCTGTTATAACCCGCGCCCGTGAGTCTGGTCGTGTTTGAAACGGTGTCCCTCGGCTTCGGCAAGAAGACGATCGTCGAGGATCTGAGCCTGCGCCTCGGGGCGAGCGACCGCATCGGTCTGATCGGGCCCAATGGGTCGGGCAAGACCTCGCTGCTGCGGATGCTGTCGGGCCAGCAGGGCTGCGACAAGGGCTCGATCCGGTTCGCGCGCGGGGTGCGGGTCGGCTACCTCGCGCAGGACCTCGTGGTCGACGGCGGGCAGACGCTGGTGGCCTTCGTGGTCAACAGCGTGCCGGGGCGGGCCGAGCTCGACGGCCGGCTGGCGGAGGCGGAGGCGGAGCTGACGAGCGCGCAGGCGGCCTTCGACGCGGCGCCGGGCGAGGCGGAGCAGGAG
>Ga0066600_10000948_pt1 | contig 10180 bp, 10 predicted proteins | sample Lowcelwee11metaG_FD_59486 | JGI IMG/M metagenome (GOLD analysis project Ga0066600, IMG submission 59486) | Freshwater pond sediment microbial communities from the University of Edinburgh, under environmental carbon perturbations - Low... | ecosystem: Environmental > Aquatic > Freshwater > Pond... | reverse complement strand
CCCATGCCGGGCAGCAACAGCACCCGATCGGCCTGTACCTGAAGGTCTGGGCCCTGCTTTTCGTGCTGAGCACGATGTCTTACGCCGTGGACTACTACCACCTGCAGGGCCTGTGGCGTTGGGGCCTGATCCTGCTCTTCATGCTGCTGAAGGCCGGTCTGATCGTGGCCGTGTTCATGCACCTCGCCTGGGAGCGGCTGGCTTTGATCTGCGCCATCTTGTTGCCACCGCTCGCCTTGATCGTGCTGGTGGGGCTGATGGCCTCGGAGGCCGGCTACGTGCACCTGACGCGGCTGCTTTTCTTCCGCTAGGCGCCGTGGTGCCGAACGGTTGAAGGCCGCACTATGAACCGGAGGTCACCATGTTCATTTCCCCTCGCTTGTCATCCTTTCTGCTGGCGCACGGCGCCAAATACGACGTTCACCCCCATCGGCACACCCGCGGCAGCCTGGACACGGCCCATGCCGCCCATGTGCGGCCGCACCAGCTGGCCAAGGCTGTGGTGCTGGAAGACGAGGCCGGCTGCGTGATGGCCGTGGTGCCGGCCGATCGCTACGTGCGGCTGGGCCGGGTATCGCAGCTGCTGGAACGCCAGTACCTGCACCTGGCCGACGAAGACCGCATCGCGGCGCTGTTCCCGGACTGCGAACGCGGCGCCGTGCCCGCGCTGGGCATGGCCTGGGGCCTGGAGACGGTGGTCGATGACGAACTCGAAAACCTGAGCGTGGTCTACATTGAGTGCGGCGATCACGAGCGGCTGCTCAGGCTGGACCACGGGCAATTCCATGCGCTGATGCGCGGGGCACGGCACGGGCAGTTCAGCGACCTGCGCATCCACTGAGCCGCCTTCAACGGCCGTCACTCCACGAGGTCGCGGTAGGCGTGCCAGCTGGCATGCGCCACCCAGGGGAAGATGACGATCATGCCCAGCATGAGGGTGGCGAAGCCGATCAGCACCAGGCCGGCGATCAACGCGGCCCACACCGCCATGGCGCCGGGGTTCGCCAGGCAGCAGCGCATGCTCGTGATGGTGGCTGTCACCGCGTCAACCGGCCGGTCGAGCAGCAGCGGCGCGCTCACCACCGACAGTGTGAACACCATGAGCGCAAAGACGGCGCCCACGCCGAAGAAGGCCAGCAACAGCGGCCAGTACGCGCCCGACAACAGCACGTCCCGGACGACCGCCGACAGGTCGGGCACGTTGCCGCCGTAGGTGAGCGCGAAGAGGATCGCTGCGACCCGCTCCCACAGGAGCAAGGACAGCGCCAGCATGAGGCCGAACAACGCGATCGAACCGGCGTTGGCCCGCCAGGCGAACATCGCCCGCGCCATGTCGATGGGTTCGCGGCGTTCGATTTGCGCCGACATGGCGTACAGCCCGATGGCCACGAACGGCGCCACCAGCAAGAAGCCACCGATGAAGGCCGGCACCAGGTAGGTGGCACCCCAGCTGAGGGCCAGCAGCATCACCCCGAAGGCGGTGATGTACAGGCCGTAGGCCAGGCTGGATCGGCCCGATTGGGCGAGGTCCGCGTAGCCGTGGCGCAGCCACACGAGCGGCTGCAGGGTTTCGACTTGGCGCACATGGGGGGTGTCCACGGCCGCGTGTCTTTCAAGGGCATGGTCCATGACGGTCTCCTGCTTGAAGGGGCCAACGCAGATCGGCCCGCCCGCAGGGTGCGGTCATCGGTGGTGCGGCCAGCGCCCGCCCAGGTTGGTGGCACGGGTTGCCGACCACTACGCCGAGGGTCGACATGCACGAACAATGCTAGACCTGTGCGACGGGCTGCGGTTGATGTCTGTGTGTCCAACAGGGTTTCTCTGGGTGGGTGCGCTTTGGCTTCGTTGCTCTTTTTCCGCGGGGCGCTTGTTTTCTGCACCTCGCTGTCCGAGGACAAGGCGCGGCCCACTGCGCTCATGTCCCCCGGGCCGTACCGGCCCTCCTCCTTTACTTCGCTACTTGGGCCACACCGTGTCCTCTCCCCAACCACACTGTCGGTGCGCCACCGACGATTCAACCCACACACCGGCCCGGCGCAACGGGGCGTTCTGCATAGCGAAGTAAAGGAGGAGGAGGCTCCAGCCGCCGGGGGACATTCGCGGCGCAGAGCGCACCGGTGCGCCGGGCCAGCGAGCGCCAATAAAGTGGGACCAGCGAGCGTCAACACAGCCAAACGACCACCCAACCCCCAACAGGGTTGCCGACGCAAGGCACTGGGTTTCCGCCGGGTTACTGGGTAGAGTGAGCGCATACCCGGCAACAAGGAACAAGGAGGCCCACCATGTACACAGCAGCCACCACGCGCTACGACCGCATGCCCTACCGCCTTTGCGGTCGCAGCGGCTTGCGCCTGCCCGCCCTCTCGCTCGGTCTGTGGCACAACTTCGGTGACAGCTCGCACTTGGAAACCCAGCGCGCCATGCTGCGCACCGCCTTCGACCTCGGCATCACCCACTTCGACCTCGCCAACAACTACGGCCCACCCGCCGGCAGCGCCGAGACCAATTTCGGTGAACACCTGCGGCGCGACTTCCGGCCCTACCGCGACGAGCTGCTGATCTCCACCAAGGCCGGCTGGGACATGTGGCGCGGGCCGTACGGGCAGGGTGGCGGCTCGCGCAAATACGTGCTCGCCAGCCTCGACCAGAGCTTGAAGCGCATGGGTCTGGACTACGTCGACATCTTCTATTCACACCGCTTCGATCCGGACACGCCGCTCGAAGAAACCATGGGCGCGCTGGCCACCGCCGTGCAGCAGGGCAAGGCGCTCTACGTGGGCATCTCCAGCTACTCGGCCGGCAAGACCCGCGAGGCCGCGGCCATCTTGCGGCAGATGGGCGTGCCGCTGCTGATCCACCAGCCGTCCTACAGCCTGCTCAACCGCTGGATCGAGGGCGAGTTGCTCGACACGCTGCAGGACGAGGGCATGGGCTGCATCGCCTTCAGCCCGCTGGCCCAGGGGCTGCTGACCAACAAGTACCTCGGCGGCATCCCCGAGGACGCGCGCATCAACCAGCCGGGCGGCGGCTCCTTCAAGATGGAGCACCTGAGCGAACAGAACCTGACCCACGTGCGCGCGCTCAACGAGATCGCCTTCAACCGCGGCCAGAGCCTGGCGCAGATGGCCGTGGCCTGGGTGCTGCGCCAGCCCGGCATGACCTCGGCCCTCATCGGCGCCAGCCGCCTGGAGCAGATCGTGGATCTGGCGGGAGCGCTGGACAACCTGGCCTTCAGCGCAGAGGAACTGGATGCGATCGACCAGCACGCGGTGGAGGGCGGCATCAACCTCTGGAAGAAGCCCTCGACCGACCAGCGGCCCTGAGATTCAGAGCCCGGCCAGAAAGCGGGCGATCGCCGCGTTCACTGGCTGGGCATGGGTGATGGGCCCCATGTGGCCCAGATCGTCAAACGTCAACCGCTCCACCTGCGGCAAGGTCGCGCACAGCAGCCGGGCCACGCCGAGGGCGGAGGCCGGCGAGCGCCCGCCCACCATGTAGAGCACCGGCACGTCGAGCGCGCCAAAGGTCGCCAGCGGCGTGGCTTCGTTGAACAGCGCGTCACCCCAGCGCCGCACCTGCCAGACCGATTCGGCCATGGCGGGCTTGCGCGGGGCGGGCGTGGCCGCCCAGCTGCCTGGGCCCATCCAGTAGTCGATGAAGTGCCGGGCGGCGCTGTCGGTGTCGCCGTGGTCCAGCGCCTCGCCCGCGGCCGCAACGGCGTGGCGGATGCCGTCGGCCTCGTTCGGCGCGGGGGCTTCCTGTTCCAGCAGCGAAAACAGCGTCGGCTCGTACAGCGCCAGGGCGTGCACCCGGCCGGGGTGGCGCAGCGCCGCGATCAGCGCGACCGCCGCGCCGTAGGAGTGGCCCACCAGCACCAGCGGTGAACCGGCCCGCGCCAGCACCGGTTCCAGCAGCGCGACCTCGTCATCCAGTCGCATGGGCTGGTCCACCGGCCAGGCCGGACTTTTGCCCGCGTCGTAGCCGTCGGGTGCCAGCACATGGCAGGTGGGCGACAGCAGGTCCATGAGCTCGCGCCACTGGCCCGAATGGCTGGCGTTCGAGTGCAGGCACACCACACCCGGGCCGGCGCCGGCTTCGCGGAAAAAGGCTTCGGGTCGGGACATGCGGGGCTCCAGTCTGTGGGGGAAAGGGTGGAGCCCGTCAGGCGGTCGGTCGTGCATCCGGCGGGCGCACGACCGGCCGGCGTCAGCTGAGCACCACGCTGGACAGGCGTCGGCGGTAGGTCGCCACGGTTGGGTCTTCCGGCGGCACCTGGCCCTCGGCCACCTTGGGCTTGGGCGGTTCAATGATGTCGAGGATGGCGATGAAGGTCTTGCGGGCCAGCTCTTCGCTCCAGGCCTTGTCGCGCATCAGGATCTCCAGCAGCTCGTCCATCGCCGGCACGAACTGGCTGTGTGCCAGCAGCAGCTGGGCGAGGGCGAAGCGGCTGTCGAAGTCGCGCTTGTTGGTGGCGATCCTGGCCTGCAGCTCGGCGGCGCGGGCCTCGGGATCGACCACCATGTCCTGCGCATCGCGCGCCTTCATCCAGCGGTTGAGCGAGTCGAGCCGGCGCACCGCGGCGGATTTGGCGATCACGGGGGCGAAGGCCACCTTGGCGTCGTCGTCGCGTTCCAGCTCCAGCAGCAGCTTCACCAGATCGAAGCGCGCGTCGTCGTTTTCGGGGTCGGTTTGCACGGCGTGCTGCAACTTGCTCAGCGCACCCTCCACATCGCCTTCGGCGAGCGCGTCCAGCGCATCGGCTTCTTCCGCTGCGGCTTCCACTTCTTCGGCCGCGGGCAGGTGTTTGTCGAGGAATTCCTTGATCTGGCCTTCGGGCAGCGCGCCCATGAACCCATCGACCGGCTGGCCGTTCATGAGCAGCACGCAGGTGGGGATGCTGCGGATGCCGAAGGCCTGGGCGAGCTGCTGTTCCTGGTCGGAGTCGATCTTCACCAGCTTGAAGCGTCCGGCGTAGGCGGTCTCGACCGCCTCCAGCAGCGGGCCGATGACCTTGCAGGGGCCGCACCAGGGCGCCCAGAAATCGACCAGCACGGGCGTGTGCATCGACGCTTCGATGACTTCGGTTTCAAAGTTGGCGACGGTGACGTTGATCATGGGGAAAGGCTCTGGAAATGGGCGCACACCGCAGACGGCGGGGCGCGAAACGTAAAATCGACACTTTACCGGAGCGGGCCGATTCCCCGAACCGGTCCCCCACGCCGGCCCGTTGACCGCCCGGCAGAAAGCCCCTCCATGAGTTCCATCCAGGTGGGCGTGGTCATGGGTTCCAGCAGCGACTGGGACACCATGCAGCACGCCGTGCAGATCCTCAAAGATTTCGGCATCGCGCACGAGGCGCGCGTGGTCTCGGCGCACCGCATGCCCGACGACATGTTTGCCTACGCCGAAGCCGCCGTCGGCCGCGGCCTGAAGGCCATCATCGCCGGCGCGGGCGGCGCGGCCCACCTGCCCGGCATGATCGCCGCCAAGACGGTGGTGCCGGTGCTGGGCGTGCCGGTGCAATCGAAGGCGCTGTCGGGTGTCGATTCACTGCACAGCATCGTGCAGATGCCCAAGGGCGTGCCGGTGGCCACGTTTGCCATCGGCGCTGCCGGTGCCGCCAACGCGGCGCTGTTCGCGGTGGCCCTGCTGGCGAACGAAGACCCGGCCCTGAGAAAGAAGCTGGAAGAATTCCGCGCCGCGCAGACCGAAGCCGCGCGCAACATGACCCTGCCCACCTGATCCCATGAGCCTCAAACCCCTCTTGCCCGGCGCCCTGTCGGACCGTGGCCAGCAGATGACGCTGGGTGTCATGGGCGGTGGCCAACTCGGCCGCATGTTCGTGCAGGCCGCGCAGGCCATGGGCTATTTCACCGCCGTGCTGGACCCCGATCCGGCCAGCCCGGCCGGGCTGATCAGCCATTACCACATCGAAACGCCCTACGACGACGAACAGGGGCTGGCGCAGCTGATGCAGCGCTGCGACGCCATCACCACCGAGTTCGAGAACGTGCCCGCGCCAGCGTTGCTCACGCTGGGCGCCCACCGCCCGGTGGCGCCGTCGTCGGCCTGCGTGGCCGTGGCGCAGGACCGCATCCAGGAGAAGGCGCACTTCGTGGCCTGCGGCCCGATCAGCGGCGTCTACCCCGCGCCCTATGCCGCGATCGGAACGCCCGAGTTGCTGGCCGCTGTGCCGGCCGATCTGCTGCCCGGCATTATGAAGACCGCACGCCTGGGTTACGACGGCAAGGGCCAGATCCGCGTGAAGACCCGCGAAGAGCTGGCTGCTGCCTGGGACCAGCTGGGCAAGGTGCCCTGCGTGCTGGAAAAGCTGATGCCGCTGCAGAGCGAATGTTCGGTGCTGGTGGCGCGCGGCGCTGACGGCCAGGTGGTCGCCTTCCCGGTGCAGAAGAACACCCACCACGACGGCATCCTCGCCATCACCGAGGTGTACGAGGGCGCCGTGCCCGCCGATCTGGCCGCGCGTGCGCAGACCAGCACGGTGGCGATCGCGAACCACCTGAACTACATCGGCGTGTTGTGCGTCGAGTACTTCGTGGTCGACAACGGCCAGGGCGGCAGCGACCTGATCGTCAACGAGATGGCGCCGCGCCCGCACAACAGCGGCCACTACACGCAGAACGCCTGTGACCTGTCGCAGTTCGAGGCCCAGGTGCGCGCACTGGCCGGCCTGCCGCTGCCCCTGCCGCGCCAGCACAGCCCGGCCATCATGGTCAACCTGCTGGGTGACCTCTGGTTCCAGCCCAACGGCGTGCGAGCCCAGGCCAGCGAACAGCCGGTGTCGCCACCTTGGGCGCAGGTGCTGGCCCTGCCCGGCACCCACCTGCACCTCTACGGCAAGCTCAGCGCCCGCAAGGGTCGCAAGATGGGCCACCTGAACATCACCGGCGCTTCGGTGGCGCGGGTGCGCGAGACCGCGGCGCAGGTGCTGACCTTGCTCGGTCTTCCCGCGCTGCCCTGACTCCATGCCGCTTGTCCTGAACGCCAGCGATCCGGCGGTCATCGAAGCCGCTGCCCAGCGCCTGGCCGCGGGCTCGCTGGTCGGCATGCCCACCGAAACCGTCTACGGCCTGGCGGCCGATGCCGGCAACGCCAGCGCGGTGCGGCGCATCTTCGAGGCCAAGGGTCGGCCGAGCGACCACCCGCTGATCGTGCACATTCCGCCCGCCGAGGCGGGCGACTGGATCGCTGCCGCGGCGCCGTTTGCGCGCGAAGTGCCGGCCTTTGCCGCTGCGCTGATGCAGGCTTTCTGGCCCGGCCCACTCACGCTCATCCTGCCGCGCCGAGCCGAGGTGGCGGCGGTGGCGGCCGGTGGTCAGGACTCGGTGGGCCTGCGTTGCCCGTCGCACCCGGTGGCGCAGGCGCTGCTGGTGGCGGCGCGGGCGCATGGTGTGCACGGCGTGGCCGCGCCCAGCGCCAACCGCTTCGGCCGTGTCAGCCCCACCACCGCGGCGCACGTGGCCGAAGAATTTGTCGATCTGATGGACGACGCGCTGCTGATCCTCGACGGCGGTGCCTGCCCGGTGGGCATCGAATCCACCATCGTGGACTGCTCACGCGGCGCCCCGGTGCTGCTGCGTCCCGGCATGCTCACGCCGGCGCAGATCGAGGCGGCCTGCGGCCAGCCGCTGCGCGAACGCGACGAGGCCGCGCCGCGCGCCTCGGGCACGCTGGAGTCGCACTATGCGCCGCGCGCCAAGGTGCGGCTGATGGCGCCACAACCGCTGCAAGCGGCGCTCGACGTGCTGGGCCCGGACGCGAAACACATCGCGGTCTACGCCCGTTCGCCCTTGAAGACGGCGCGTGGTGTTGTCCTGCGCCGCATGCCAGACGACGCGGCCCAGGCCGCGCAGGCACTGTTTGCCGTGTTGCGCGAGCTCGATGCCACGGGCGTCAAGCTCATCTGGGTGGAAACGCCACCCGAAGGCGCCGACTGGGACGGCGTGCGCGACCGCCTGCAACGCGCAGCGGCTTGAAGCGAAACACCCCTTGCGCCGCTTCGCGTCACCCCCCTCAAGGAGGGCGGCACTGGCCGTCCGGCACAGCCGGCCCGGCGGTGCACTGGGCTGCACCGTTTCGTGCGTCGAGGTGGCGCTTCAGGAACGCCCGAAGCGCAGCTTCATGCTCAGGATGGTCAGTGCCAAGACCAGGGTGATCGCATTGGCCACGACCACCGGCCAGGCGCTGACCAGCAGGCCGTAGGCCAGCCACATCGCGATGCCCAGCGTGAAGGTGCTGTACATGCCCAGCGAGATGCCGCTCACGTCCCGTGTCTGGAACGTGTGCCAGACCTGGGGCACAAAGCTGAAAGTCGTCAAGAAAGCGGCGAAGTAGCCGATAAGGTCGTCAGGGCGCATAGCAGCGCATGATAGGAGTGGCGATGGTTTCATGCTTGCCACCCGACCGATATCCATGATTCTTCAACGCCAGCCGAGTACCGCCGTGAAACCTTCACTGTTGACCCAAAGAAGCACCGCCGACGACAGCCTGGCCATCAACAGCGAGACCCTGCACCAGTACTACTGCACGGTGCAGTCCGACGTGCATCCCCAGACGCTGGTGGACGAGGCCATGAACCGCCGCCAGGCGCATGCCCTGGTGGCGCGTCGCAACCGGAGCCGCCTGTCGGGCTGGACCGTTTTCGCGCTGCTGGCCCTGGCGATGGGTGGTCTGGTCTTGTTGCTGGGCTAAGAGACTCAGCGAACGCCGCTCAGTCCGGCTGGGCGGCCACCCATTCCACCAGCGCTTCCAGCGCCGGGCGCGCGGCGCTGGCGTTCGGGTGGTTGATGAACCCGACCACCGCGTAGCGCGTGCCGTTCGCCGCATTCACGTAGCCGGCCACGCCGGTCACGTCGCGCAGCGTGCCGGTTTTGAGCCAGGCGTTGCCGTGCGCTGGACTGCGCGGCGAGCGGGCGATGCGCGCCGCCGTGCCGCTGACACCCGCCACCGACAGCGACTGCACGAACTGCGCGCCCTTCGGGTGGGCCGCCGCGTGGCGCAGCAGGCCGGCCAGCGCGTCGGCGGTGATGCGTTCGTCGCGCGAGAGACCCGAGCCGTTGTCCATGACCGGCGGGGCGTGGCGGATGCCAAAGGTGGTTTTCCACCAGCGGGCGACCACTTCGCGTGAGCGCTCGAACCCGCCCGTGCGCAGTGGTGTGATGTGTTCACGCGGCACGGTTCGCGCCTCCTGCCGCACCGGGTTGAGCCGGCCCAGCGTGAGGAACACCTGTTGCGCCATCACGTTGTTGCTCCACTGGTTGACGTCGGTGATGATGTCCGAAAGCGGCAGCGAATGGGCTTCGTGCAGCAGGGTGGCGCCGGGCGGGGTGAGTCCGCTGCGCACCTGTCCGGTGAGGGCACCGCCGCTGGCGCGCCACAGGCCTTCGAGGGCTCGCGCGGCGTAACTCGCCGGGTCCTGGTAGGCCACGGGCCAGACGCGTTCGCCGCAAGTCTGCGGGAACTGGCCCTCGAAGCGGATGGTGTTGGCGTCGTCAAAACGCGCCTGCAAGGCGCCGCGCCAGTCGCCACAACCCTGGCGCGAGAGCGGCACGGTGGCATCGATCACCAAGCCGGCCATGGGCGGCTCGCTCAGCACGTGGGCGACGCCCAGGGCGCTGTCGGGCTGAAACTTCAGCACCACCGACTTGAAGTTCACCAGCAGCGCGTCGGGGCTGGCGTTGTAGGGCCGCAGGGCCTCGCCGTCAAAGGCGCCGGGGTCGCGCGCGGGCAGTTCGAAGGCGCTGTGGTCCAGCACCAGGTCGCCCAGCACCACCTGCACACCCCGGTCCTGCAGGGCGAAAAAAGCCGTCTGGATGCGTTCCAGCACCAGCTTGGGATCGCCTCCGCCCTGGATGTAGAGGTTGCCGCGCAGGGCCCCTTTGTCCATGGCACCGTCGGTGTAGAAGCGCGTGCGCCAGGTGAAGTCGGGGCCCAGCAGGTCGATGGCGGCGTAGGTGGTCACCAGCTTCATGACCGAGGCCGGGTTGATCGGCTGCTCGGCGCGGTGGCGCAGGCGCTCGCCGCTGTCGCCAGACACCGGCACGACCAGGGCCGACACGGCACTGGCGGGCACCGCGGCACGCCGGAGCGCGGCTTGCACCGACGGGGGCAGGGCGTCATCGGCCAGCGCCGTGACCGGAAGCGCCAGCGCCGCGAGCAG
>Ga0066600_10000945_pt1 | contig 10185 bp, 6 predicted proteins | sample Lowcelwee11metaG_FD_59486 | JGI IMG/M metagenome (GOLD analysis project Ga0066600, IMG submission 59486) | Freshwater pond sediment microbial communities from the University of Edinburgh, under environmental carbon perturbations - Low... | ecosystem: Environmental > Aquatic > Freshwater > Pond >... | reverse complement strand
AACGAGGTCCACATCCACGACCTGCGCAGCGGCGCCCGCACCGTCCTGCGCGGGGGCAGCGTGAAGCTTGGGCAACACGGCTCGCTCTCCCCCGACGGCCGCTGGGCGGCCGCCGGCACCATCGACGCCGACGGCGACGTCGTCGTCTGGGACCGCGAGTCGGGCACATCACGCCGATTGCAACTGACACAGCCGGGCGTCGTGTCCGACAAGTCGCGCGAGCTCCGGTTCTCGCCGGCCTCGGACCGCCTCCTCGTGCCGATGGCGAACCTGTACCTCGCCAACTATGACCTTCGCGGCGACACCTCCGAGCTTCTGCGACCGCACACCGGTTACACCCGTCGCGCCACCTTCTCGCCGGACGGTGCCCTCATCGCCTCGGTCGGCGGCGACGTCGGCGTGCATCTCTGGGACCGGTCGAGCGCCAGCGGGCGCAGCCTCACCGGCGCGCAGGCGCTGATGATCGACGTGCAGTTCTCGCGCGACGGCCACTACCTCACCGCCGTCGGCAACGATCCGCGGGTGTTCCTGTGGACCGAGGCGGTGTTTCGCCCGCAGATGTGGCGGCTGGGCGGCAGCGGCGGCAGGGTGCGGCTGGCGGACGCGCCCAAGGCCGAGTCGACCGCGGTCGCGCGCGATCGCCAGCTCGTCATCCTCGACACCACGACCCTCAAGCCTCGCCTCGAGCTCACCACGCCGGAGCCGCTGTCGGCGGTGAGCCTGAGCCCGGATGCGCGCCTGCTCGCGGGCCTCGACGTCACCTCCGCGCTGCGGGTCTGGGACGCCCGCGATGGTCAGCTGCTGCACACGCGCCCGCTCGCCGACTCGCGTGAGGGCTGCCTGATGGTCCCCGCACCGGACAGTCGCCGCGTCGCGCTCGACTGCCTCGACGGCCAGGTGCTCGTCGCCGACATGCGCAGCGGCGAGATCATGAAGGCCAGCGAGACCTACGCGGGCAGCCTCGCCTTCCTGGAGGGCCGCGGCGAGCTGCTGCTGGGTGGCCGCACCGGTCGCGTCGAGCTGTGGGAGCCCGGCGCGGCGCCGCGGCTGGTCCGCCAGTACCAGGACTTCGTGCACTACGTGCTGCCGGTGCCGGGTAGCCGCAAACTCATCGTGAGCGTCGACCGCCTGGTCGACGTCTGGGACCCCGATAGCGACGCCATCCTGCCGCTCGCGGGCCACACCCTGCAGGTCAGCGCGATGAACATCTCGGCCGACGGACGTCGCCTCGTCACCAGCAGTCGCGACAACGCCGTGCGGGTCTTCGCGCTCGCCACCGGCGAGTTGCTGCACACCCTCACCCCGGGCCCGCTCCTGGCCGGCACCCTGGCCCTCTCGGACGACGGCACGCAGCTGGCGGGCACCACCCACGACGCGGGGATCTTGCTGTGGGACCTGGGCGGCGGACCCGACGCGCTGCGCGAGCCCCGGCTGCTGGCCGGTCACACCGGCAGCCCCACCGTGCTGCGCTTCGCCCCGGACGCCCGCAGCCTGCTCGCCCTCGACACCGATGGCGGGGCGATCCGCTGGGCCGACGACCTGCCGCGCGACCCGGTCGGCCTGCGCGCCTGGCTCGACGCCCATCACGACCCGCAGGCCGCGCTCGCGCCCGCACGCGCCGGCTGCATCGCCAAGCCCGTCGACGCGCCCTGACGGCCGATGCGCTCGCGAAGCGACCTGCCCGAAAGAGCAGGTCGCGTCCTCATCCACATGTCCTTTCGGACAGGCTCACACTCAGGCGCCGAGCCGGGCCAGCGTGCGCGCCAGCTTCTCGACGTCGACGCGCAGCTCGACCAGGCGAGCCTCGTCCTTGGCGATCACCTCGGGCGGCGCCTTGGCCCGGAAGCCGCTGTTGTCGAGCTTGCGGGCGATGCTCTCGGCCTCCTTGGCGAGCTTCTCGCGGTCCTTGGCCAGGCGGACGCGCTCGGCCGCGAGGTCGACGAGGCCGACCAGCGGGAGCACGACCTCGACGCCGCGGGCGACCGCGCTGCCGGACTCGCGCGGGACCTCCTCGCCGGGCTGGACCGCGCGGGCCGACTGCAGGCGCGCGAGGTGGACCAGGCTGGCCTGCAGGCGACCGACTCGGGCGCCGGCGGCCTCGTCGTCGGGGCGCAGCAGGATCTCGACCTTCTGCGCGGGCGGCAGCTTGAACTCCGCCTTGAGGCTGCGGGCGGCCGTCACCAGCTCGATCAGCGTGCTCATGTCCTCGCGGGCCTCTTGCACCCGCGCGTCCGCCAGCAGCGCGCCGGCGTCCTCGACCGGCCCGGCCATCTTCCGCACGCGACCGTCCTCGCCGCGCTCGATGACCCGCGGATAGGCCGCGAGCATCAGGCTCTGCGGGCTGCCCTCGGGGCGCGGCAGCTGCTGCCACAGGGCCTCGGTGATGAAGGGCGTGATCGGGTGCAGCGTGCGCAGCACCAGGTCGAAGACGGTGGCCAGGGTGCCCTGGGTCGCGCGTCGCTCGGCGTCGTTCGCGTCGCCGCGCAGGCTCAGCTTGGCGGCCTCGAGGTACCAGTCGCACAGCTCGTACCAGACGAACTGGTAGATCGCGTGCGCGGCGTGGTCGAGGCGGTACTCGCCGAGGTGCTCGCCGACCTGGATCGCCGTCTCCAGCGTGCGCGCGAGGATCCAGCGGTCGGCGACGGCCAGCGCTCCGTAGTCGCCGTCGACCAGGACCGTGCGGCGAAACTCGGCCAGCTGCTCGGGCTCGTAGCCGTCGAGGTTCATGCTCGCGAAGCGGACCGCGTTCCACAGCTTGTTGCAGAAGTTGCGGTAGCCCTCGACGCGGGCGCGGCTGAACACGATGCCCTGGTCCTGCCCGGCCATCGTCGCCAGGTAGAAGCGCAGCGAGTCGGCGCCGAACTGCTCGATGAGGTCCATCGGGTCGACGACGTTGCCGCGCATCTTCGACATCTTCTTGCCGTCCTCGCCGAGCACCATGCTGTGCAGGTACACGGTGCGAAACGGGACGTCGCCGGCGAGGTAGATGCCGAGCATCATCATGCGAGCCACCCAGAAGAACAGGATGTCCCAGCCGGTCTCCATCAAGGAGGTCGGGTAGAAGCGGCGCATGTTCTCGGGGTTGTCGGGCCAGCCGAGGGTGGTCAGCGGCCACAGGCCCGAGGAGAACCAGGTGTCGAGCACGTCGGCGTCCTGGACGATCGCCGCCGAGCCGCACTTCTGGCACTGCGTCGGATCCTCGCGGCCGACCGTGATGTGCGTGCAGGCCTGGCAGTGCCAGGCGGGGATCCGGTGGCCCCACCACAGCTGACGCGAGATGCACCAGTCGTGGATGTTCTCCATCCAGCGGTAGTAGTCGGCGGTGCGGTGCTCCGGCACGATCACCGTGCGACCCTCGCGGACCGCCGCCAGCGCCTTCTCGGCCAGCGGCGCGGTGCGCACGAACCACTGGTCCGAGGGCAGCGGCTCGCAGACCACGCCGGTCCGCTGCGACACGCCGAGGTTCAGCTTGTGCGGCTCGACCTTGATCAGCGCGCCCGCGGCCTCGAGCGCCGCCACCACGGCCTTGCGGCCCTCGGCGACGGTGAGCCCGCGAAACGCCTCGGGGACGCTGGCGTTCAGCTTGCCGTCGAGGCCGATCACCGTCAGCACCTCGAGGCCGTGGCGCTTGCCGGTCTCGAAGTCGTTGAAGTCGTGGGCCGGCGTGACCTTGACGGCGCCTGTCCCAAAGGCCATGTCGACGAGGATCGCGTCGCCGACGATCGGCGCCCGACGTCCCGTCAAGGGCAGGATCACGTGGCGGCCGATCAGGTGCTGGTAGCGCGGGTCGTCCGGGTGCACGGCCACGCCGGTGTCACCGAGCATCGTCTCCGGGCGCGTGGTCGCGACCACCAGCAGCTCGTCGCTGCCCTCGACCGGATAGGCCAGGTGCCACAGGTGACCGTCGACCTCGCGGTGCTCGACCTCGAGGTCGCTGAGCGCCGTCTGGCTGGCGTGGTCCCAGTTGATCAGGCGGTACGCCCGATAGACCAGGCCGTCCTCGTGCAGCCGGCAGAACGCCTCGCGGACCGCCTTCGACGAGACCTCGTCCATCGTGAAGCGGTAGCGGTCCCAGTCGAGCGAGGCGCCGAGAGCCGCGTGCTGGGCGTCGATGAGCCCGCTGTGCTCCTCTTTCCAGGCCCAGGTGCGGGCCAGGAACGCCTCGCGGCCGACGCCCTGGCGGGTCTTGCCCTCCTTCGCCAGTTCGCGCTCGACCATCACCTGCGTCGAGATGCCGGCGTGGTCGGTGCCAGGCAGCCACAGCGCCGCGGCGCCCGACATACGGTGCCAGCGGACATACGCGTCCTCGATCGTCGCCGTGAGCGCGTGGCCCATGTGCAGGCGACCGGTGACGTTGGGCGGCGGAAGGACGACGGTGTACGTGGGCTGGCCGTGGTCGGCGGCGGGTGCGAAGTGACCGGCGTCGCGCCAGCCCTCGTACAGCCGCGTTTCGACCGCCTTGGGATCGTAGACAGTGCGGAGCGGGTCCATGCTCATTCCTCGATGCTCAGTTGGGATGCAAAAACGCAAAATGGGACGCAAGGCATCGTGCCCGCGTCCCATCCGCATTCCCCTCTCGGGTAGTAGTACGGGGAGCTGTTCGCTAGCCCCGCTGCTTCAGCGCATGTTCGGCGAGATCGGGGACGACCTCCCAAACGACTTGCTCGACGACATCACGGCTCAGGGCCAGGAGGGCCTCGACGGCCTTCGGGTCGAGGCCGGAGGCGGCGCCACCGGCGGCCTGCAGGCGCTTGAGCATGCCGGGCGTGGGGGCGCCCGCGGGGGCGAAGGGGATCGGGACGGCGATCGGGATCTTGCTGGCCATGTCTTCCACCGAGGTAAAGGCTGCGGGCAGGCGCTGGCCCTGACCGGAAGCCGAAGCCGAGAACGAGGGGGCTACGCTAGCAGCAGCCGGACGCGCCGGCGAGGTGGGCGCGACCTTCAGGCCCGGCGCGGTCTGCGGCGTGGCCAGCGGCGGCCGTGCAGCCGCGGGGGCGGCCACCGGCGCGACCTTCGGCGCGGGCGAGGAGGTACTGGCGGTCGGCGAGTACGTCGCGGCGCCCGCGACCTTGGCCGGCGCGGTCGACTTGGTCGCCACGGCCTTGCCCGAGACCAGCGCATTGACGCGCTCGAGCAGTTCCTGCGTGTCGAAGGGCTTGGTCAGCGCCGCGTTGGCGCCGCAGGCCTGGACCTGGGCCTCGTCGATGCCCGTCTGGTTGGACACGAGCAGCAGCACCGGGATGTGGGCGGTCTCCGGGTCGGCGCGCAGCTGGCGGGCGACCTCATAACCGGAGGGCTCTCCGGCGGCGAGTACGGCGTCGACGATCAGGATGTCGGCCGGCATCTGCTTGGCGCGGACGACGGCCTCCGACCCCTTGCTCACGGCGACCACTTCGCAGTCTTCGGCTGCGAAGGTGATCTTGATGGCCAGGCGCATGGTCTTGCTGTCGTCGATCGCGAGGATCTTGGTCGGCATCGAGGCTCCTTCGGAGGCGGAAGGCGTACCATGGAGCACGTGAGCCGGTCAACGAAACCAGTGCCGCCACAACGGCCCCCGGCAAGCGCGGGTGAGCAGCCCCCGGCAGGCGCGGCTGCGTCCCCGCCAGCGCCCCCCACAGCGGCCTCGGGCGCGCGCGAGCCCGGCGCGAGCAGCACCTGGTGGGGCGGACCCCAGCGCGCCGATCGCCCCGCAGACCGCCTCAGCGGGCTCGCACAGGCGCTCGTCGGCGACGCCATCCTGCAGCATGTCGCCGGTCGCCGCGTCCTCGATCTGGGCCACGGATCGCCGGAGATCGCCCAGTGGGTGCGCCGCCTCGCGGCCTCACTCGACACCGTCGATCTGCGCCTCTGCACCACCGATGCCGGTGAGATCCGACTGCCCCAGGCCGATGCGCGCTATGACGTGGTCTACAGCCTCCGCACGCTCGCGCACCTCGGCCACGACGAGGCCTCCTCCGACCTCGGCGTGCGCAGCCTGCTCGCCGAGGCCACCCGCGTCACCGTCCCCGGCGGGGTGGTCCTCGTCGACATCAACAACCCCCACAGCTTGCGCGGATTATTTTACGGGATCCGTCGCCCCATCACCCTCGTCGCCGCGGGCAAGGTCGTCCATGCCGATGCACGCCAGCACGTCACCCGCCACGACACGCTCGCTCGCCTGCTGCGCGTCGCCCCCCCGGTGCTCGACACGATCGCCGTGTACGGGGTCCGCGTCCTCGTCCCCCTCGCCCGCGCGCTGCAGATCCCGGGCCTCGGTCGGATCTTGGCCGCCTGCGAGTGGTGGGCCCGTGACAGCTTCCTGCGCGGTTTTGGCGCCCACTTGCTGGTCGTCCTGCGCAAGGACGAGGACGCCGCCCGCGCGGACCCGCCCGGTAAGTGACCATCCGACACGGCCTCACTGCTCAGGTAGGTTGCTTGCACATCTTTTCCCAGTGATCGAACTTCAAAGACCGTTTACCTAGGAATGAGGAACGGACGCACCGGCCCCCCCAGCCTCCGCCATGAAGCTCCCCTCGATTCACCCGGCCACCCGGGGCCTCTCGCAGCTCGAGCTCCTGCTCGTGCTCGCCATCCTCGGCATCCTCGCGGTGCTCGCCGTCCGCGAGCTGAAGACCCTGTCGCGCCGCCACAAGACCGAGGAGGCCGTGCGCGGGCTCGCCGACATGTTCAACGGCGTGGCCGCTTACTTTAACGAGAAGCGCCCTGACTACGGCGGCGCCGACGGTCTGCCCGCGCACCGCTGCCCGCACCCGGCCGGCCGGCCGCTGGCCGGTGAGCAAGCGCCAACGCCCGCATTGACGGTGCGCTGCGCCGACGGGCCCAGCGGCCGGTGCACGCCGCGTCAGGGCGCCGACCAGCCCGGCACCTACGACCTGTCCGAATGGACAGCCAACCCGCTGTGGCTCGACATCGGCTTTCGCCACACCGGCGGCCACTACTTCCACTACAGCTACAGCTTCAAGAACCTGCCGACCGCGGACGGTCACGGCGCCTGCGAGTTCACGGTCCGCGCCACCGCCGATCTCGACGACGACGGGATCTGGTCGGTGTATGAGCGCTCGGGCCACGCCGACCGCACCGGCGTCAAGGCCGAGGCCGGCCTGCGGATCCAGCATCCGCTCGAGTAGCGCCCGCGCCTCGATCCAGCGCCGGACCGAGCCGAGCAGGCGACCCAGCCGACGCCGGGCGGTGAAGTGCGTGTGACCTCAAGCCCGGGCCGCGCGGCCCAGGAACAGACACACGCCGACGATCGCCAGCAGCGCGACCAGCTCGCCGGACCCGCCGGCCAGCAGCGGCTCGCCCGACTTGGCGACCACGCCCGCGGCGACCAGACCGGCGACCAGCACGCCCGCGAGGCCCTCGCCCGCGACCACGCCCGAGGCCGCGAGGATGCCCGCGCGGGCCTCGTCGCCCGGTGCGCTCTTCATGCCGCGCTCGGCCAGCGCGCGCACGCAACCACCCACGAAGATCGGCGCCATCGAGGCCAGCGGCAGGTACACCCCGATCGCAAACGCCAGGCCCGAGACCCCGCACAGCATCGCCGCCAGTGAGACCCCGGCGCCCGTCCCAACCAGCCCCCAGGGCAGCTCACCGCTGAGCACGCCCTCGATGATCGTCTTCATCAGGGTCGCCTGCGGCGCGGCCAGCTCCTTGCTGCCGAAGCCGTAGCTCGACAGTAGCATCACGGTCGCGGCGACCGCCCAGCACGCGCAGGCGGCCCCGATCAGCTGGCCGAGCTGCTGCCGGGCCGGGGTCGCGCCGAGCAGGTAGCCGGTCTTGAGATCCTGCGAGATGTCCCCCGCCTTCGAGGCCGCGACCGCGACGATCGTGCCGACCGTCAGCACCGCCGCGCGGGCGCCGACATCGACCCAGCCGAAGGCCGCGAACAGCGATGCGGTGCCGAGCAGCGTCACCAGCGTGATGCCCGAGGTCGGTTGCGACGACACGCCGACGATGCCGACGATGCGCGCCGCGACCGTCACGAACAGCAGCCCGAAGATCGCCACGCCCGCCGCGCAGACCAGACGCGCGAACAGGCCCATCTCGCCGGCCAGCACCCCGGGCACCAGCGCGACCGTCAGCACCACCGCGGCGATCGCCGCCGCGATGAAGCTGCCGGGCAGGTCGCGATCTTGCGCGGCGACCCCGGCCGCGGCTGTCCCTTTGCGCATGCCCCTGAGGACAGCCACGAACGCCCCGGCCATGGTCGGCAGGTTGCGCAGCACCGTCAGCACCCCCGCGGTAGCGACCGCGCCGGCGCCGATGTAGCGGATGTAGCGGGCCCAGATCTGCCCGGCGTCCATGTCGACGACCCGCTGCGCGGTCTCCGGGTACAGCGGCCCGGGCAGGCCCGCGCCGATCCACGCGATCAACGGGATCAGGGCCAGCGACGAGACCACCGCCCCCGCGACCACCACCGCGGCCTGGCGGTAGCCGAGGATGAAGCCGACCGCCAGCAACGCCGGCGCGACCTCGATCGCCAGCTCCGCGCGCGGCAGCACCGGCAGCGCCTGGTGCAGCTCGGTCGGCATCAGGAACAGCAGCGAGCCGGCGAGCTTGATCAGCGCGCCCACGGCGATGCCGCGGAAGATCCACGCGCTGCCGCCGGCCCCGCTGGTGGTCGCGCGCAGCACCTCGGCGCAGGCCGTGCCCTCCGGATACGGCAGCTCGTGGCGGGCCTCGACGATCAGCAGGCGCCGCAGGGGGATCATCGCCGCGAGCCCCAGCAGGCCGCCGAGGAAGCTCAGCGCGACCACCTGCCAGTACGGCGGCGCGACGCCCCACAGGAACAGCGCGGGGATCGTGAAGATCGTCCCGGTCGCCAGCGAGGTCGAGGCCGAGCCGATCGTCTGCGACAGGTTGGCCTCGAGCAGCGTGACGCCGCGCCGCTTCAGCAGCGCGACGGTCATCACCGCCGCCGGGATCGACGCCGAGACCGTCATCCCCACCTTGAGCCCGAGGTACGCGTTCGCGGCCCCGAACACCAGGCCGAGCGCCACCCCTGTGACCACCGCCCGCGCGGTAAACTCTGCCACGCCCTGCGTCTGCGTCATCGTCCGTCGCTCACATCAGGATCGCCGCTCACATCAAGATGGTGCAGTAACCGACGTCCTCGAAGCCCGGCGGGGCGGTGCCCGGGTCGTACCAGGGCTCGCAGGTCTGCATCGGGGCGCCGCTGCACGGGGCCGGCTCCACCGTCAGATCGCAGAACTCGCTGCAGCAGCCGCCCGCGTTGTCGCAGCCCGGCACGCCCTCGGGCCCCGAGCAGAACAGGCCGTAGTTGCAGGAGTTCACGAAGGCGCAGGGGTCGCCGTACGCACCACCGTCGCCGCTGTTGTCGAGGTCGCAGATGAAGGTGCCCAGGCTGCTCGAGAAGCACAGCTGTCCGTTGGGACAGCTCGGCACCAGCGGGTCGCAGGTCTCGAGGCACAGCAGCAGCGTGCCGTTGTTGGAGATGTCGCACTGGCGATTCTCGGGGCACACCGGCGCGTCGGCCGAGCCGGTGCACTGCGCGATGCAGGTGCCCTCCAGCGTGCCGTAGTCCATGTACCAGCAGAACGAGCCCTTCGCGCAGTCGTCGAGGCCGCTGGCGACGCCCTCCTGGATCGTGCAGGGCTCGCCGGGCAGGGCCGGGTTTTGGACCACGGGCACGCAATGGGTCGAGTTCCAGTGCTCGCTGCCGTCGTCGGCCCAGGCCGCACACTTCTCGCCCTCGGGGCAGTCTTGCAGCCACACGTCGCACTGACCGCCGACGCCGCCGGTCGGGTCGAGGAAGTTGCCGCTGTCGTTGCCGGTGACCGTGCCGCTGCCGGTCGTCGCGGGGGCCTCGCCGGTGGTCAGCGGCGGCGCGCCGGTGGTGGTCCCGCCCGTGGTCCCGCTCGTCGTGCTGCCGCCCGAGTCGCCGGTGGTCTGCGGGTCGCCGGTGGCCGACTCATTCTTCGTATCGCCGCACGCGGACAGAAGCAGGGTGCAGGCCAGGATCGATCGCCGCAGAACCATCGATCGGGGACACTACCCGAGCCCGCGTGCGACTCAAGCGACGATCTGCCCGCCCCGGGCAGCGGAGCGTTGTTCCACGGGGCCTTTCGCGGCCCGGCCGATTAACTCCCGGCGCAGATCTCAGGCGAACGCGGCGCGCACGTCGGGTCGCCGGGAGCGGGTCCACTGCAGCCGCATCCGTCGCAG
>Ga0066600_10000933_pt1 | contig 10247 bp, 6 predicted proteins | sample Lowcelwee11metaG_FD_59486 | JGI IMG/M metagenome (GOLD analysis project Ga0066600, IMG submission 59486) | Freshwater pond sediment microbial communities from the University of Edinburgh, under environmental carbon perturbations - Low... | ecosystem: Environmental > Aquatic > Freshwater > Pond >... | reverse complement strand
CGCTGGAGGCGTTCGCGCCGGTCTCGCCCGCGGCGGCGGTGCTCTGGCCGCAGGGGGAGCGCGCGCGGATCGTGGCGGGGGGGTTGTTGCGGCGTTCGATCGATTCCTTCGACGCGACGGAAGCCGACCTCGCGCTGCAGGACGCGATCGTCACGCTGCGTCTGCAGCACGACGAGGCCGCGATCGTGGAGCTGCGACGCGCGGCGGAGGCGACGGTGGCGGCGCATCGCGCGGGCATGGCGGCGACGGTCGTGGGCATCACCGAGCACGCGATCCGGGCCGCGATGGAAGGTGAGCTGATGCGGCGCGGGATGAGCACGAGCTACGGCTCGATCGTCTCCGTGCGCGGCGAGGTGCTGCACAACCACAGCCACGCCGGCACCACGCGCGAAGGCGATCTCTTGCTCGCGGACGTCGGCGCGGAGACCTCGCTCGGCTTCGCGGGTGACGTGACCCGCACGTGGCCGGTGAGCGGACGCTTCGACGGTGCGCAGCGCGCGCTCTACGAGGTGGTGCTCGCAGCGCAGAAGGAGGCGATCGCGCGCTGCACCGTCGGCACACGTTACCGCGACGTGCACCTCGCGGCGTGTCGCGCGATCGCGGAGGGCCTCGTCGCGCTCGGCATCTTGCGGGGCGACGTCGACGAGCTGGTCGCGGACGGCGTGCACGCGACGTTCTTCCCGCACGGCATCGGGCACCTGCTCGGGCTCGACGTGCACGACATGGAAGACCTCGGCGACCGCGCGGGCTACGCGCCGGGGCGCACGCGCAGCGCGCAGTTCGGGCTCGGCTACCTGCGGCTCGATCGTGATCTCCAGGCGGGCATGGCGGTCACGATCGAGCCCGGCTTCTATGCGGTGCCCGCGATCCTGCGTGACCCCGAGCGGCAGCGCGCGGAGAAGGGCCGCGTCGATCGCGAGGTGCTCGCGAAGTTCGCGAGCGTGCGGGGCATCCGCATCGAGGACGACGTGCTGCTCACGGACGCGGGCCCCGAAGTGCTCACGGCCGCGCTCCCGAAGGAGGCGGCCGCGATCGAGGCGATGGTGGGTGGGTGACGTCGGCGGCGAAGCGCCAGTTTCCTCGAGGGTCGGTCGGCAGGTCCCCCACGGGGCATGAAGCCCGGCCCCACCCACGAGCCTGCGCGAGCTTCGCGCGGCCGTTCAGCCACCGATGATGCGAAACACCTTGCTGCTGCCGAGGTAGACCACGAGCATCTCGCCGCGCGTGTCCTCGCCGAAGCTCACGAGGCCAGAGCCGCGCCTCGAGAGCCCCGTCGCGCGCACGTGGCTGAGCACCTCGCCGTCGCAGTAGCGGACCGCGCCGACGTGCTGGCTGATGTAGTCGCTGTACAGGTACCAGCCGCGCAGCGCGGGGATGTCGTTGCCGCGGTACACGTAGCCGCCGCTGATCGACACGCCGCCGGCGGGCGCCGACGAGTCGTTGTGCGCGTAGACGACCGAGGGCTCGTAGTGATCGGGGACGAGGTCGACGAGCTCGGAGCGGAACACCTCGAGGCCTTCGTAGGCCGCCCAGCCGAGGTTGCGTCCGGCAGGGGTACCAGCGGGCAGGATGTCGATCTCTTCCCACTCGCCCTGGCCGACGTCCCCGATCCAAAGATCGCCGGTCGCGCGATCGAACGAGAAGCGCCACGGGTTGCGGAGGCCGTAGTGGTAGATCTGCGGGAGGCCTTCGGCGCCGGAGAACGGGTTGCCAGGCGCGGCGTATCCGCTGTCGGCAGCGTCGACGTCGAGACGGAGGATCGAACCGAACAGGTTCGAACGATCGAGCCCGTTGCCGATCGTGCCGTGTCGGTCGCCCGAGCCGCCCTCGTCGCCCATCGCGACGTAGAGGTAGCCGTCGGGTCCGAACGCGATCATGCCGCCGTTGTGGTTGCCTTCGCGGTCACGCACCTCGACGAGCCGCGCCACCTCGGTGGGGTTCGCGCGGTCGGGGCTCTCGTCGCTGCGGCGGTACTCCGCGACGACGTTTCGCAGAGGGTCACCCGGCGTGAAGTAGATGAAGAAGCGACCGTTGCTCGCGTAGTCGGGGTGGAACGCCATCCCGAGCAGACCCTGCTCACCGTCGGTGAGCAGACCCGAGCGCACGTCAAGGAAGGTGCCGACGCGGGCGCCGTCGCGGACCACCGCGATGGTGCCGATCTTCTCGACCACGTAGACCGTGTCGTCGTCGCCGGGGGCGGCCGTCGCGAACACCGGCGCGTTGAAGTTGGTGCTGGGGGTCAGGTCCTGCACGGCGAGGGTCGGGAAGGTCTCGCTCGGGCACGTGACGGGGCCGGAGCCGGCGTCGCGGCCGGCGTCACGTGGCGTTTCGCCTGCGTCAGGATCCGTCGCAGCGTCGGGGCGCGTACCAGAGTCGGGGAGGGAGGCGTCCGGGGCGGAGCCGTCGTCGTCGCCGCACGCGACCCACGAGAGCGCCGAGAGGGCGGAGAGGAGCAGAGAGAAGCGAAAACGCATCCGGCCATCATGGTGCGGCGCCCGGGGGACGGCCAGTGGAGGGGTCGCCCCGCCCTTGCGGTCGGCGCCGCTCGCGACGTACACCCCCGCCCCGTATGTCCGCGACGGCTTCCACTTATCGGGAGCTGACGTTCGCCGCCGTGATCCTCGGAGTGATCCAGGGCGCGGTGATGACGGCAGCCTTCGTCTACATCGGGCTCAAGCTCGGCTTCGGTCTCTCCGGCTCGTCGGTGGCGGCGATCCTCGGCTTCGCGCTCTTGCGCGGGGTCGGGCGCAACGTGCTGAAGATCAAAGGCTGTGGCTCGATCGTCGAGAACAACATCAACCAGACGATCGCGTCGGGCATCAACACCGCATCGAGCGGTGTGGTGTTCACGTTCCCCGCGCTGCTCTTGCTCGGCACCGAGTACGACGTCTCCACGATCATCCTCGCCGCGCTCGCGGGCTCGTTCATGGGCATCGTGGTGATCGTCCCGCTGCGAAAGCAGATGATCGAGATCGAGCGGCTCAAGTTCCCGTCCGGCGTGGCGGTCGCGACGATCCTCAAGTCACCGGGTGCGGGCGCCGCGAAGGCGGTGCGGCTCGGCATCGGCTTCGCGATCGCCGTCGTGGTGACGCTGCTCACGACCTACGCGGTCATCCCGGAGTCGCTCCCGATCGGGAGTTGGTTCCTCGGCGATCCGGCCACTGCCAGCGGGCCGTTCGGGCTCGCGGCGCTCGGGACCGCGCTGTCGCTCTCGATGGCGAACTTCGGCGCCGGTCTGCTCAGTGGACGCGGCGGTCTGCCCTTCGCGCTCGGGGGCGCGCTCGCGTGGTGGATCATCGGGCCGTTCGTCGTCGGGCAGGGCTGGGTGCCCGCCTCGGCGGCCGGGGGCGACTTGGTCGACGCCGTCTACCGTGGCTCACTGCGGCCCATCGGGATCGGCGTATTGATCGGCGGTGCGCTCGCGGGCGTCGTCGCCGCGTATCCGGCCTTGAAGGGCGCGATCAAGGGCCTCCAAGCGGCGGCGAAGCTCGCCAAGACCGGTGACCCGAACGCGGCCGAAGAGCTCGGCCCGAAGGTCCTCTCGTTCGGCATGGTCGGGGCCTTCGTCGGGCTCTTCGCGGTCGCGCTGCTCGGATCGGACGGAGCGATCGGGACCTCGATCAGCGTCGCGGTCGCCGGAACCGTCTGGCTCGCGCTCGCAGGTCTGATCGTCGCGCAGGCGACGGGCGCCACCGACATCTCGCCCCTGTCGGGCCTCGCGCTCATCGCGGTCACGCTGATGCTCGCGCTCTCGGCGAACAACGTCGCGCTCGCGGTCGCGATCGGCGTCGCGGTCTGCGTCGCCACGAACCAGTGTGCCGACATGATGACCGACCTGAAGACCGGTCACCTCATCGGCGGCGTGCCGCGCAAGCAGCAGCTCGTGCAGCTCTCGGTCGCGTGGATCGGGCCCGCGATCGCGATCGGCACCACGCTGCTTCTCTGGTCTGGCGGTCCGAACGGCGCGAACGGCTTCGGTGAAGGAACTCCCTTGCCGGCGCCGCAAGCGGGCGCACTCCAAGGCATGGTCGAAGGCGTCGTCAGTGGGAACGCGCCCATCGACAAGTACCTCGCGGGAGCCGGCATCGGCGGCGCGTTGGCGCTCTTTCCGATCAGCGGTCTCGGCGTGTTGGTCGGCCTCGCGATGTATCTGCCCTTCGACATCACCCTCGGCTACGGCATCGGCTGCCTCGCTTCGATGGGGCTCGAGAAGTGGAAGGGGCGCCGCTTCTACGGCGACATCCTCATCCCGGTCGCGACCGGCTTCATCATCGGCGAGGCGCTCACGAGCTTGACGCTCACGATGATCACGCTCGCAGGAGGTGCGTCGTGAAGGCGCTCGGCTTCGTCCTCTTCCTCGCGGGTCTCTTTCTCGCGTCCGGCTTCGGCGCGCGAAAGGTCGACGTCGCGCGTGGCTCCGGCGAGAACGGCTTCGTGACGGCCAGCGATCGCGTCGACGCGTGGTTCGACGCGGCGGGCATGCCCTTCCTCGGTGGGCTCGCGCTGATGATCCTCGGCGGCGTGCTCGCGCGACGCGGGATGAGCGCGGCCCAAGAGGTGGTGGAGCGCGCCCAGGCCCAGCGCGCGGGTGCGACACCTTCGAAGGAGCGTCCGAAGGAGCTGCTCGCGAAGATGGACGCGATCCTCGCGCCGCTCGACGCCTCGAAGCTGCCGGGCGACGCCAAGCCGATGCTCGGGCAGCTCGACGCGTTGCTCGAGGACGCGGTGCCGGATTTCCTCGATCTGCGAGAAGGCATGATCCGCCAGCTCGGGCTCGCGACCTTCGCGGAGATGATCGGCCACTTCGCGTCGATGGAGCGCGGCGCGGCGCGCGCGTGGAGCGCGATCGTCGACGAGGCGTGGGACGAGGTCGGGCCGTGCCTCGAGCGCGCGCGCGCGGGGTTGAAGAACGCGCGTGCCGTGCTCGAAGCGGCGTCGATCGCGAAGGGCTGAGCAGCACGATGGAGCTGCAGTGGATCGGTGTCGCGTTCGTGCTCGGCTTCCTGGCCAAGCGCGTCGGACAACCTCCGCTCGTCGGCTTCCTGGTCGCGGGGTTCGTGCTCGAAGCGGTGGGCGCGCAATCCGGTGACGCGCTGCGCGAGCTCGCCGACGTCGGTGTGCTGCTCCTGCTCTTCACGATCGGTCTGAAGCTCGATCTGAAGAGCATCCTCCAGCCGCAGGTCTGGGCGGTCACGCTCGCGCACACTTCGCTGACCACGCTGCTCTTCGGGGGCGTCGCGTTCCTCGTCGGGCTCACGGGCTTCGGGCTCTTCGCGGGCCTCGACCTGCGCGCGGCGGCGGTGCTCGGCTTCGCGCTCTCGTTCTCCAGCACGATCTTCGCGGTGAAGGTGCTCGAAGATCGCGACGACATGCCGACGCTCTACGGGCGCACCGCGGTCGGCATCTTGGTCGTGCAAGATCTCGCGGCGGTCATCTTCCTCGCCGCGTCCACCGGCAAACTGCCGAGCCCCTGGGCGATCGCGCTCGTCGCGCTCTTCCCGCTGCGCCCGCTGGTCCACCGATTCCTCGCGTTCTGCGGGCACGGGGAGCTCCTCGTGCTCGGTGGTCTCGCGACGGCGCTCGGCGGCGCGGCGCTCTTCGACCTCGTCTCGCTCAAGGCCGACCTCGGCGCGCTCGCCGCGGGTGTGTTTCTGGGCGGGCATCCGAAGTCGAAGGAGCTCGCGAAGTCCTTGATGAGCCTCAAGGACGTCTTCCTCGTGGGCTTCTTCCTCACCGTCGGCGCAAACGGGGCGCCCACGGTGGAGATGCTCCTCGTCGCGCTCGCGCTCGTCGCGCTCCTGCCGCTCAAGACTTGGCTCTTCTACCGGCTCTTCGCCCGTTTTCGGCTTCGCGCCCGCACGAACCTTCTCGCGACCTTCTCCCTCGCGAACTACTCCGAGTTCGGGCTCATCGTGGGAACGATCGCGAGCGCGTCGGGCTGGCTCTCGATCGATTGGCTCGTGACGATCGCGATCGCCGTCTCGATCTCGTTCGCGCTCGCGTCGCCGCTCAACGCACGCGCGTTCGAGCTCTACCGTCGCCTCCGCGATCGACTGCGCGAGTCGACCGAGCGCATCCCCGAAGAAGAGGCGGTCGACGTGGTCGACGCGGAGGTGTTGATCTTCGGCATGGGTCGGGTGGGCACCGGCGCGTACGACACGCTGCGCGCGCGTTTCGGCGACGTGGTGATCGGCTTCGACGTCGAGAGCGCAACCATCGAAGGACACGTCGCGGAGGGACGTCGGGTCTACCTCGCGAGCGCGACCGACGCGGACTTCTGGGAGCGCTTGAAGGTCGATCCGGATCGGGTGCGATTGGTGTTGCTCGCGATGTCGAGTCAGCTCGAGAACCTCGTCGCGATTCGGCAGATTCGCGCGGAGAAGTTCCCCGGCCGGGTCGCGGCGACCGCGCGTTATGCCGACGAGGTCGACGCCTTGATCACGGCGGGAGCGGATGCGGCGTTCCACGTGATGGCGCACGCCGGAAGTGGTTTCGCGGAGGAAGCGCTCTCGCTCTTCTCGCCCGAGAGCGTGCCGCCGCCTCCGCCGAAACGGCCCTCCCTCGCGCCCAGCCTCGCGGCGGACGGCATCGTGAAGCGGCCCGACGCTCGAGCTCGTCTGCCCCGTTGACGTCGCGCCGTTCCCGCGGCGCAATGCGCGCATGGGGAGATTCGGTTGGGTGGTGATGGCCACGCTCGCGCTGACCACGCGCGCGCACGCCGGCAACGACGACTCGTTCTTCCAGGGCAACGACGCCGCGATGCTCGGCGGCGCGGTCGCGGCGGTGGGCGAAGGGCCGGACTTGCTCTGGTACAACCCGGCCGGGCTCGGCAGCAACGCGCGCGATCGATTGGAGCTGAGCGGCAGTGTGTTCTCGCTGCGCCTGCGCAACCTCGATCCCTACTTGGTCGCGGACTTCGGTGAGGACGGCGCGAGCACGCGCGGTCTTCGCAGCACGGAGTTCCAAAGCGTGCCGTCGGCCATCAGCTACGTGCGGCAGCTCGCGCCACGCGTGACGGCGGGCTTCGGCGTGTTCGTGCCGGTGCAGGACACCTTCGCGGCCGCCAAGACCGTGCGTGAAGAGGACGAAGGCTTCCTCGAGCTCGCGACCAACGCGAGCTTCCAACACCAGCGGCTCCACGCGGGACCGGGCTTCGGGTTCTCGCTCGGGCGACTTCGGCTCGGCGCCTCGCTCTTCTTCGTCTACGAGCGCATCGCCTCCAACGATCGGCCGAGCTTGCAGATCGAGCTCGACGATGGCGTGCGCGTCGCGGCGAGCGAGGATCTCCGCTTCGAGCTCACGCGCCTCGCGCTCGAGCTCGTGATCGGCGCGCAGCTCGAGCTCCCGCGCGGCGTGCACCTCGCGGCGGTGGTGCGCGGGCCGCGCATCCGGCTCTCCGATCGCATCGAGGTGGAGACGCTCTCCTTCGGTGCCTTCACCGACGGCACCGAGACGGACTTCTTCTTCGGTCGCGAGCGTGGGCAAGAGCGCCTGCGCGATCGAAAAGCGACCCTCGCGGCGCCAATCGAGATCCTCACCGGCATCGGCTACCGCAACGACGACGTGCGCCTCTCCGCCGAGGTGCGCTTCACCCACGCGTACGAGGGGCTCTTCGAGAACGTCTTCCAATACAACTTCCGCGCGGGCGCGGCGTTCCACGTGGGCGAGCACGTGGAGCTCGGGTTCGGCTTCTTCACCGATCGCACGCCGCAGCTCGAGGCCTACGCGGCGCTCGCGCTGCTCGACTACTACGGCGGCAGCGTCGGCGTGACGCTCGACACACCGGTTCGCCTCGGCCGCGACGACGAAGAGAGCAGCGGCCCCGACGAGCTCGTGTTCCGCACGACCCTCGCGGTCCGCTACGCGGCGGGCGTCGGCGCGGGTTACGGCACGATGGCGAACCTCGCGACCGAAGACGGACCGCTCTTCGACTACACCCCTCCGATCGACGTGCTCTTCCACGAGATCGGGCTGTATCTGGGCTCGGGCCTCGACTTCTGACCGGCGTGAGCGCACGCGAGCCCCACGCGTCTTCGTTCAGCCTCGTCGTTCAGCCCCGCCGCTCGTTCAGCCCACGTCGCGCATCCCGGTGCGCGCGGCCCACCACGACAGGAGCGGCTCGAGGTCGTCCTCGCTGAAGCACACGTTCGCCGCGGAGGCGTCCGCGGCTTCGAGCGCGGCCGCGTCGTGACGTGAGAGCCACGCGACATCGGGCTCGTCGCCGATCTCCAGGCGAACGACACGCGCGCCGAGACGTTCGAGCTCGCCCCGCCAGCTCTCCGTCGCATCACCCACCGCGACCACCGCGCCTTCGAGCGGCCGACGCGTGCGTGCGCCGCTCACGCTCGGCGCGCGGCTCTCCGGCGCGCTCGGCAAGTTCACCACGAAACGCGATCCCCGTCCGGGCGCGGTCTCGAGCGTCAGCTCTCCGTCGAGCCGCTCCACCAGATGCTTCACGAGCGGCAACCCGAGCCCCGTTCCGTCGGGTTTCGTCGTGTAGTAGGGCTCGAAGATCCGTGCGCGTTGCGCCTCGGTCATCCCCGGTCCGTCGTCGTCGACCACCACGCGCACGCGCCCTTCGTGCGTCGATGCGCCCACGCGCACGGTGCCTCCGCGCGGCACCGCCTCGAAGGCGTTCTTCACGAGGTTCCACACGATCGAGCGCACTTCGGCCGGACGCGCCATGACGGCGAGCTCGCTCCCGAGCCGCGTCACCAGCCGAATCTCGCGCTCGCGCCCGAGCACCTCGAAACGCTCGAGCAGATCCGCGAGCACACCGCTCACGTCGGCACGTGGCGACTCCGTCGTGGCCGTCGCGGGAGGTGGGACGGAGCCACGTCGTCGCGCGACGCGCACCGCGTCGAGGGTCTCCGAGGCCGCGCGCTCGATGCGCCGAAAGACCGAGTCGCGCTCGTCTGCCGGAGCGCGCGCGCCGAGCGAGGCGAGGCTCGCGATCGCGGTGAGCCCGTTCGAGAGCTCGTGCACCAGCGTCGCTTGCGAGGAGTCCCCGCCGCTGCTCGCATCACCCCGCGGTCGCAAGAGCACGCGTACCCGATCGTCCTCGTCGCGCCACGCCGTCACGCGCCAGGTGCGCGACGCTTCGATCACCGCGCTGCCGACACCCTCGGCCGTAACGCGATCGAGCAACGCCGCGATGGTCGAGGAGCCCGCGGGCTGCCCGGTGATGCGCGCGATCGCGTCGTCGATGTCTCCCTCGAAGCCAATCCCGAGCGACGCTTGGGCCGCGTGGCTGAGCGGCGCCGCGCGACCAGCGATCTCCACGATCAAGGGCAGGTCGAGGTCACGCGCGATCCGACGATCGGGCTCCGTCGCGACTCGCATCCGCAGCGTGCGCGGCCGGCCGAGCTCCACCAGCGCGTCGATCACTTCGTCGGGGACGCCAAGCTCCTTCGCGCGCGCGGCGGCGTCCCGAATCGCGAGGCGCTCACCCGACCGCACCGCGGCGGCCAAGGCGACGAGCACTTCAGCTTCGGAGACGACCACAGCGGAAAGATTAGCTGGCGGTAGACCGAAACGAAAGAGCGCGCGAGTGAGGTTCGCGTTCGGTTGAGAACTGAAGCGTAGTCGTGCGAGGCGACCCGGAGGGAAGTCCGCGAAGCTGCACGACTACGCGAACGATCGCGCGTGCGACGCGCGTGCTTCGAACGGCGCGAAGCGAAGGTACGTACGGGCGAACCACAGGGTTCCAAGGGGCGGAGCCCCTTGGCCCGCGGAGTGTCCGAGCGCCGCGCCCGAAGCGAAGCCATAGCGCAGCGAAGGCGAAGCGAAGGGTGCGGCGTGAGGAGGGGGTCGCGGGGGTTCGAAGTGGAAACGTGCGAAGCGGAACGGACGCCAGTCCGTGGAGCTGCACGTTTCCTCGAGACGGTCGGGTCCGCGCGAGAGCGCGGAACGACAATCTCCCCGCGCTCCGTGAGCGAAGGCGCAGGCCGCAGCGAACACAAAACCGCGTGCTACACCCCGCGCATGGCCAAGACGAACCCGGGTCGTTTCTTCGAAGACTTCCAGGTGGGCGCGGAGCTGGTCCACGCGGTGCCGCGCACGATCACGGAGGGTGATCAGGCGCTCTACGTCGCGCTCACGGGCGACCGCTATCCGCTCCACTGCTCGGCCGAGTACGCGCGCTCGCTCGGCTACCGACGCGAGACGGTCAACGATCTGCTCGTCTTCCACGTGGTGTTCGGGAAGACGGTGACCGACGTCTCGCTGAACGCGGTCGCCAATCTCGG
>Ga0066600_10000927_pt1 | contig 10277 bp, 9 predicted proteins | sample Lowcelwee11metaG_FD_59486 | JGI IMG/M metagenome (GOLD analysis project Ga0066600, IMG submission 59486) | Freshwater pond sediment microbial communities from the University of Edinburgh, under environmental carbon perturbations - Low... | ecosystem: Environmental > Aquatic > Freshwater > Pond >... | reverse complement strand
TTCGGGACGTAGAGGCCGGAGGTTCGAATCCTCTCACCCCGACCAGATTCGGTATCGACGCCAACATGGTCGCAAAGACCAGCCAAAGGTCGGGACTGACCGTTTCGCATCCTTGATACAACGACCACGGTGCCTGAATCGGCAAATTCAGCACAAGTTGCGTCAATAATGGCCGCCAAGTCATTGATTTACGATAGATTACGGCTCTATGGCGTCTGTTGATACGGTGATCCAGGATACCTCCACCATGGCTCTGCCAGGCTTGGGGCGTGCCCTTGTGTCCGCGGGAAAGCTGGGGCAAAAAGCTGCTGAAGACCTTTACAAGAAGGCACAAAGTGGTCGAACCACGTTCATTGCTGAACTGACCGACTCCGGTGCGGTGTCTGCCTACGATCTGGCCCACACCATGTCGACCGCATTTGCGGCACCGCTGCTGGATCTGGACGCCATTGACGTGCAGCGCCTGCCCAAGGACCTGCTGGACGCAAAGATTTGCGCGGACTTCCGCATTGTTGTGCTCAGCAAGCGCAACAACCGCCTCATGGTGGCCACCGCCGATCCAGCGGATCAACAAGCGGCCGAAAAGATCAAGTTCGCCACCCAGATGGGTGTCGACTGGGTGATTGCCGAATTCGACAAGCTCAGCAAACTGGTGGAATCCCAGTCGACCACGGCCAATGAGGCCATGGACAACATCATCGGCGGTGACTTCGAGTTCGACGAGATGGCGGCCGACGCGGCCGTCATTGAAACCAACGACAAGACACTGTCGACTGAAGTAGACGACGCCCCGGTTGTCAAATTTCTTCACAAGATGCTGCTGGACGCGTTCAACATGCGCGCTTCCGATCTGCACTTTGAACCTTACGAACACACCTACCGGGTGCGGTTCCGCATCGACGGCGAACTCAGGGAGATTGCTTCACCGCCCATTGCCATCAAGGACAAGCTGGCTTCGCGCATCAAGGTGATCTCCCGCATGGACATCTCCGAGAAGCGTGTCCCCCAGGACGGGCGGATGAAGCTCAAAGTGGGTCCGGATCGGGTTATCGATTTCCGGGTCAGCTCCCTGCCGACCTTGTTTGGTGAAAAGATCGTGATCCGCATCCTGGATCCGAGCAGCGCCAAGGTGGGCATCGACGCCCTGGGTTACGAGCCAGAAGAGAAAGCGCGCCTGATGGAGGCCATCGGGCGTCCATACGGAATGGTTCTGGTCACGGGTCCGACCGGCTCGGGCAAGACCGTGTCGCTCTATACCTGCCTGAACATCCTGAACAAGCCGGGCATCAACATTTCCACGGCCGAGGACCCATCCGAAATCAACCTACCGGGTGTCAATCAGGTCAATGTCAATGAAAGAGCGGGTCTGACGTTTGCTGCAGCGTTGAAGGCCTTCTTGCGTCAGGATCCCGATGTGATCATGGTCGGCGAGATTCGGGATCTGGAAACGGCTGACATCTCCATCAAGGCCGCACAAACGGGTCACATGGTGCTGTCGACCCTGCACACCAACGACGCCCCGACCACCCTCACACGCATGATGAACATGGGCATTCCCACGTTCAACATCGCCTCCAGTGTGATCCTGATCACCGCGCAACGCCTGGCCCGTCGGCTTTGCCCAACATGCAAAGCGCCGCTTGACGTGCCGCGCAAAGCGTTGATCGACGCTGGCTTCAAACCCGAAGATCTGGATGGCAGCTGGACGCCCTACAAACCCGTGGGCTGCTCTGCCTGCAACAACGGGTACAAAGGTCGGTTGGGCATCTACCAGGTCATGCCCATTTCTGAAGAAATCCAGCGCATCATCCTCAAGGGTGGCAGTGCGCTCGATATCGCGCAACAAGCAGGCAAAGAAGGTGTGCGGACCCTGCGTGAATCGGGTTTGCTCAAGGTACGGCAAGGCATGACTTCTCTGGAAGAGGTCTTGAGCGTTACCAACGAATAAGCCAGCAAAGACCCAAAATCCGAGGACCACATGGCAACCGCAGCATCCAAAAGCGTCAAGGACTTTGTTTTTGAATGGGAAGGCAAGGACCGCAACGGCAAACAGGTGCGGGGAGAAACCAGAGCCGTTGGTGAAAACCAGGTGCTGGCCGCACTGCGGCGGCAAGGCGTGGTTCCCGGCAAGATCAAAAAACGGCGGATGAGCTCGGGCAAGCGCATCAAGCCCAAAGACATTGCCATCTTCACCCGGCAGCTGGCCACGATGATGAAGGCGGGCGTTCCCCTGCTGCAATCATTCGATATTGTTGGTCGCGGCAACCCCAACCCCAGCGTCTCGAAATTGCTCAACGACATACGGGCTGACGTAGAAACCGGCACATCGCTGAGCGCTGCATTCCGGAAAAACCCGCTCTATTTCGACAGCCTGTACTGCAACTTGGTTGAGGCGGGTGAAGCAGCCGGTATTCTGGAAGAGCTGCTCGATCGATTGGCGGTCTACATGGAAAAGACCGAGGCCATCAAGTCCAAGATCAAGTCGGCTCTGATGTACCCCATTTCGGTGGTCATCGTCGCCTTTGTGGTGGTGGCCGTGATCATGATCTTCGTGATCCCGGCATTCAAGGATGTCTTTTCCTCCTTTGGCGCGGATCTGCCGGGCCCCACTCTGTTCGTCATTGCCATAAGCGAATTTTTCACAGAATACTGGTGGCTGATCTTTGGCGGCATGGGTGGCGGCTTCTACTTTTTCATGCAAGCCTGGCGACGCAACGAAAAGGTGCAGCGCTTCATGGACCGGTTGATGCTTAAAATGCCCATTTTTGGGACCTTGGTTGAGAAATCCGTGATCGCCCGATGGACGCGCACACTTTCAACCATGTTTGCGGCCGGCGTCCCGTTGGTCGAAGCGCTCGACTCTGTGGGCGGGGCTTCCGGGAATTCCGTCTATGCCATTGCCACAGAAAAGATTCAGCAAGAGGTCTCAACCGGGACCAGTCTGACGAACGCCATGACGAACGCCAACATCTTTCCCTCCATGGTCCTGCAGATGTGCGCCATTGGTGAAGAATCAGGCTCCATCGACCATATGCTGGGCAAGGCCGCTGATTTTTATGAGGCCGAAGTGGACGACATGGTTGCCGGACTGTCCAGCCTGATGGAGCCCATCATCATCGTGGTTCTGGGCACCATCATCGGGGGCATTGTGGTGTCGATGTACCTGCCGATCTTCAAACTGGGTCAAGTGGTTTGATGCCAATGGTGGAGGCGCTCGATGCCTTGGCGCTGGGCTTGCTCGGGCTTCTCGTGGGCAGCTTTTTGAACGTGGTGATTCATCGCCTGCCCAAAATGATGGAGTTGCGATGGGCGGCTGAATGTGCCGAGCTTCAAGGTGCTCCTTCAGAGGAGCATCCGTCCGTAGGCACATCGCAACGCTTCAACTTGATGGTCCCCCGCTCGCGTTGCCCGCACTGCGAACATCAAATACGGTGGTTCGAGAACATTCCAGTACTGAGCTACGTCGCCTTGCGCGGTCAATGCGCCAGCTGTAAGGCCCGTATCAGCCCACGGTACCCGCTGATCGAACTGCTCAACGCGGCACTCTTCGCCTGGTGTGGCTGGCGCTGGGGACTGGGCTGGACCGCTTTGGCCTGGAGCGGTTTTGCGGCGGCCGTCCTGGCGCTGGCTTGCATCGACTGGGACACCACGTTGTTACCGGATGACATCACCCTGCCCCTGCTGTGGGTCGGACTTTGCGCGGCAGCACTGGGCCTCAGCGGCACTGCTCTGACCGATGCGCTCTGGGGTTCGGTGGCTGGCTACCTGTCCCTGTGGATCGTCTATTGGGCCTTCAAGCTGGCCACGGGAAAAGAAGGTATGGGCTTTGGCGACTTCAAGCTGTTTGCTGCGCTCGGCGCCTGGTTTGGCTGGCAGGCGCTGATCCCCATCATCCTGATGGCGTCGCTCATCGGCGCGGTGATCGGGATCGCCCTCAAAGTGTTCAGCCAACTGCGCGAGGGGGGCTACGTTCCGTTCGGTCCCTTTCTGGCGCTTGCCGGACTGACGGCCATGATTTTCGGCCCCTCGTCCATACTCGCCGCCATCGGACTTTGATCATGGCGACCCGGCGTCCAGCGCTGCGACTGGGGCTGACCGGCGGTATCGGTAGCGGAAAGAGCACCGTGGCCCAACTGTTGCAGGACCGTGGTGCCAGCGTCATCGATGCCGATGCCATCTCCAGGGCATGCACGCAGCGCGGTGGCAGCGCCATGCCCGCAGTGGCTCGGTCGTTCGGCCAAGCTTTCATCGCGCAAGACGGTTCACTCGACCGCCAACGGATGCGCGAGCATGTCTTCACGAATCCGGATGCCCGTCGGTTGCTGGAGTCCATCGTGCACCCGCTGGTCGCGCAGGAAATCCAGCGCCTGGCCAAGGCCGCCACCTCGCACTGCCTCGTGTTTGACGTACCGTTGCTCGTGGAATCACCCCGCTGGCGCCCGCAGTTGGATCTTGTGCTCGTGGTGGACTGCGAGATCGAAACTCAGATTCGCCGGGTGGCTTCGCGCAGCGGTCTGGACCGGACTGCGATCAAACACATCGTTGGCAGCCAAAGTCCGCGGGACAAGCGCCTAGCGGCAGCAGATCTGGTGATCTTCAACAATGGCAGCGAGATCGAACCGTTGCGACGGACCGTCGGGCAGGTTGCCGACCAGATCGGGCTATGATGAAAGTCTTGCACACCAACGCCTTCTGCAAACTCCCGCCGCCGTGATCCTGTACGAATACCCTTTCAACGAACGCATTCGCACCTATCTGCGGCTGGAGCACCTGTTCCGGCGACTGGCGGAACTGCTGCCTCGCACGCACGCGCTGGACCATCAATACGCTATCCAGACGATTTTCGAGATCATGGATGTCGCTTCCCGGGCCGACATGAAGTCGGACGTGCTCAAAGACATCGAGCGGCACAAACAACAACTCAACAGCTACAGAGGCAACCCGGCAATCTCTGAACGGGCTCTGGACGAAGCCATCGTGCAGCTCGAAACCTGCTTTTCCCAGCTCAACAACCTGCCCGGGAAAACCGGTCTGTCATTGACCGAAAATGACTGGTTGATGAGCATCAGAAGCCGCATCGGCATTCCGGGCGGCACTTGCGAATTTGACCTCCCGGCCTACTTCCACTGGCAACACCACAGCGTAGAGCAGCGCCAAGCCGACCTGCAGCGCTGGGTCCAGACGCTCGCCCCACTGGCCGAAGCGATTGTGCTGCTGTTGAAGATGTTGCGTGATTCGGGTTCACCGCAAAAAGTGGTGGCCCCGGGTGGTCAGTTTCAACAGAACCTGCCCCAGGGTCGTACCTTCCAGTTGCTGCGTCTCGGCATCGATCCCTCATTCGGTCTGATCCCGGAAATCAGTGGCAACCGGTTGCTGCTGTCGGTTCGATTGATGCGCCAGGGAGACGACGAGCGCTTGCATCTGGCCCAGGAGGACGCTTCCTTCGAATTGACGCTCTGCGCCTGAAGCATTGATGCCAGACCCCGAGTTCACCGTGAAAACCGTTGTATGCCCGGCCTGCAACGGCCCCAGCATCTACGCGCCCAGCAACATCTACCGACCGTTCTGCTGCGAACGCTGCAAGAACCTGGACCTCGGTGCTTGGGCCAGCGAGCGCTTCAAACTGCCTGAACAGACGCCCAACACGGATCCTGACTTTGAGCAGGGTTGACCGGGGCTGACGCTTCAGCGTTTGACCGCCTCAAGCGGTTTGCTCTTCCTTCAGCCATTCCAGCACCGGCACCGTGCCGGGCAACACGGGTGAGCAACGAACGGGCAAACGCTCCCAGGCAAACGCCTGGCGCTCGTGCATCTGCAATTCGCCCGTCCATTCATGCACCTTGCAAAAGTGCAGACGCACGAGGGCATGCGGATAGTCCACCAGTTTTTCGCGCCAAGGCAAGGCAGCACCGATCGTCAACCCGATCTCTTCAATCAGCTCACGACGCAAAGCCTGCTCGACCGTTTCCCCAGCTTCCAGCTTGCCACCCGGGAACTCCCAATACCCCGCGTACGCCTTGCCTTCGGGTCGGCTCGTGAGCAGGAACTCCCCGCCTGGTGCGATCAAAACGCCAACCGCCACGTCAACGATCGGTCGCTCGGACGATGTGTCGCGCGTGCGTTCCGCATCCACCACCAACACCGGATCTTTCATGGATTCGCTCGCGTTCAGGTCAGGCATTGCCCGCGGCATGGGTGCCGGCGAAGTCGCGCGCGAACTGGTAGGCCACGCGGCCACTGCGGGACCCGCGCTCCAGTGCCCAGACCAGGGCCCGGGGCCGTGCCGCATCAATGTCGTCGGGAGCGATGCCGAATGCCGCGAGCCACTGAGCCACGATGGTCAAGTACTCATCCTGACTGAACGGGTAAAAGCTCACCCAAAGGCCAAAGCGCTCGGACAGTGAAATCTTTTCCTCCACCACCTCGCCCGGATGTACCTCACCGTCTGGCGTGTGCGTGTAGCTGAGGTTTTCCTTCATGTACTCGGGCAGCAGGTGGCGGCGGTTGCTGGTGGCGTAGACCAGCACGTTCTGCCCGCCGGCAGAGACCGAACCATCCAGAATCGACTTGAGCGCCTTGTAGCCGGGCTCTCCATCTTCGAAACTCAGGTCATCACAAAACACGATGAAACGTTCGGGGCAGTCGGCCACCACATCCACAATGTCGGGCAGGTCCACCAGATCGGCCTTGTCCACCTCGATCAGTCGAAGGCCCTGGCTTGCATACTCATTGAGACAGGCCTTGACCAGGGACGACTTGCCTGTGCCCCGAGCCCCGGTCAACAACACGTTGTTGGCCGGCAGTCCTTTCACGAACTGCAGGGTGTTTCGCTGAATTTTGTCTTTCTGGCCGTCAATTTCTTGCAGGTCGTCCAGGCGCATGTGGGCCACATGCCGCACCGGCTCCAGCACGCCGTGGCCACTGCTGCGTTTGCGGTAACGGTAGGCCACCGAGGCGGACCAGTCGGGCGCACCCAGCGGTTGGGGGAGCACCGCTTCGATGCGGGTGATCAGCTGTTCGGCCCGTTCGATCAGGCGTTCAAATTTCTCGTTCATCGCATTGCCCTCAGCGCACACGGAACCTCTCCAGAGACATCGCAGAACCGGCTTTGCCGGGCCGCAGATGTCGCCCCCTTGAGGGGCAGCGGGAGAGGATCAAGATCTGTAGTCGGCGTTGATCGTGACGTAGTCGTGGCTGAAGTCGCAAGTCCAGACCGTCTCCGCCGCCGTCCCACGGCCGAGACCGATACGGACCAGGATCTCCGCATCCTTCATCACACGCTGGCCGTCTTCCTCGCGGTAGTCCGGGTGGCGCCCGCCAGCCGTGACCACATGCACGTCGCCCAGATGCAGCTCAATCCGGGTGGCATCCAGATCGGCAATGCCGGCATAGCCAACCGCCGCCAGAATGCGACCGAGGTTCGGATCGCTGGCAAAAAAAGCCGTCTTGACCAACGGCGAATGGGCCACCGCATAGGCGACCTGCAAACACTCGGCCGTAGACCCACCGCCCTCTACACGCACCGTAATGAACTTGGTCGCACCCTCGCCATCGCGCACGATCGCGTGCGCCAGAAACTGGGCCACCTCGGTCATTGCAACCAGCAAGGCCTGGCCCTCGGGGCTGTCCAGCGAAGTTACCAATGCGTTGCCGGCCTGGCCAGTGGCCACCACCACGAAGGAATCGTTGGTGGAGGTGTCTCCATCCACCGTCACGCGATTGAACGAACTGTCGGCCAAGCGCTTGGCCAGCGTGTTCATCAAGGCAGGCGCCACGGCTGCGTCGGTGGCCACGTAGCCCAGCATGGTCGCCATGTTGGGCCGGATCATGCCCGCCCCCTTGGCAATGCCGCTCACCGTCACGGTCTTGCCACCCAACACAGCCTGGCGGCTGATGACTTTGGGCAGGGTGTCGGTGGTCATGATGCCCTCAGCCGCCTTGAGCCATTGCGACCCGGAGGCACCCTCCGCGCCACCCGCATCTGACAACGCAGCGGGCAGGCCGGCCAGCAGACGGTCCAGGGGCAAGGGCTCCATGATCACGCCAGTGGAGAACGGCAGCACCTGCTCGTGCTGCACGCCCAGAGCCAGCGCCAAGGCGTTGGCGGTCTGGCGCGCATTCTGCAGCCCCGGCTCCCCCGTTCCGGCATTGGCGTTGCCCGTGTTGATGACCATGGCACGGATACCCTGCCCCGCCGCCAAGTGATCCCGACACACCTGCACTGGCGCCGCTGCGTAGCGGTTTTGCGTGAAAACAGCCCCAACTGCAGATCCCTCATCCAGGAGAAACACGGTCAGGTCTTTGCGATTGGCCTTGCGGATGCCCGCTTCGGCCACGCCAATGCGCACACCGGCAACCGGCAACAGGTCCTCGGCTTGGGGTGAGGTGTAGTTCACTGCCATGGCAACAATCTCCAGATTGAGAAACGCAAAGATCGAAGGGTATTCACACCAGAAATCCAAGGCGCTGGCTTGGCCAGGCCGCGGGCTCTGTCCCCCTGAGACGCAGCGTCAGCCGCGCAAGGGGGATCAAGTCAACAAACCGTGGCAGTGCTTGTATTTTTTCCCACTGCCGCACGGACAAGGATCGTTGCGCCCCACACGGGCCACAGCAGGGTCACTGCCCGTCGGGCCGGCATCGCCTGCGCCGGGCGTGCTCTCGACCTCGCCCGTTTCGGTGGGCGCGGTGTAAGTCACATTGGCGATCTGTTCGGCACGTGCGCCCATCTGCTCGGCCTCTTCGGTGATCTGCTCGGCAGACTGCACACGCACGTTCATGAGAATGCGGCTGACATCGTTCTTCACGCTGTCGAGCAACTGACCAAACAGCACAAAGGCTTCGCGCTTGTATTCCTGTTTCGGCTGCTTCTGTGCATAGCCGCGCAAATGAATACCCTGGCGCAGGTAGTCCAGCGCCGAAAGGTGTTCACGCCACTGGCTGTCGATGGTCTGCAGCAGCACCATGCGTTCGAACTGGGTGAAGTTCTCTTCACCCACCATGCCGACCTTCTGATCAAACACACCTTTGGCCGCAACCAGCACGCGCTCGACAATTTCTTCAGCATCGATGGACTCTGCGTCCGACACCCACGAAGTCACCGGTGCATCGACGGACCACTGTTCGCGCAAAACGCGCTCCAGGCCCGGCAGATCCCACTGTTCTTCCACGCTGCCTTCGGGCACGTATTCGCGCACCAGGTCGGTGAAGCAGCCTTCGCGCAGCGAATCGATCTGGGCCCGCAGGCTTTCCGCGTCCAGAATGTCGTTGCGCTGCTGGTAGATCACCTTGCGCTGGTCGTTCGACACGTCGTCGTATTCGAGCAGCTGTTTTCGGATGTCGAAGTTGCGTGCTTCGACCTTGCGCTGCGCGCTCTCGATGCTGCGCGTGACGATGCCGGCTTCAATCGCCTCGCCCTCGGGCATCTTCAGGCGGTCCATGATCGCGCGCACCTTGTCGCCGGCAAAGATGCGCATCAGCGAATCGTCCAGGCTCAGGTAGAAGCGCGATGAGCCCGGGTCACCCTGGCGACCCGAGCGGCCGCGCAGCTGGTTGTCGATGCGGCGGCTCTCATGGCGCTCGGTCGCAATGATGCGCAGGCCACCCAGACCCTTGACCTTTTCATGGTCCAGCTGCCACTGCTGGCGCAGGGCATCGACACGCGAGGCCCTGGTGGCATCGTCGAGCGACTCGTCGCCCTCGATCGCCGCGGTCATCTTTTCCAGGTTCCCCCCGAGCACGATGTCGGTGCCGCGACCCGCCATGTTGGTGGCAATGGTGATGGCGCCGGGGCGCCCGGCCTGAACGATGATGTCGGCCTCGCGGGCATGCTGCTTGGCGTTGAGCACCTCGTGCGGCAGGTTTTCCTTCACCAGCAGCGCGGCAATGATTTCCGAGTTCTCGATCGACGACGTGCCCACCAGCACCGGCTGACCACGCTCATGGCACTCGCGAATGTCTTCGATGGCGGCGGCGTATTTTTCCGGTGTCGTCTTGTACACGCGGTCGAGTTGGTCGGTGCGTTTGCTGATCCGGTTGGGCGGAATCACCACCGTCTCCAGACCGTAGATCTCCTGGAATTCGTAGGCCTCGGTGTCGGCCGTACCGGTCATGCCAGAGAGCTTGGCATACAGGCGGAAATAGTTCTGGAAGGTGATGGACGCCAGCGTCTGGTTCTCGGGTTGGATCGCCACGCCCTCCTTCGCCTCCACCGCCTGGTGCAGGCCATCGCTCCAGCGGCGGCCCGACATCAGGCGACCGGTGAACTCGTCCACGATCAC
>Ga0066600_10000924_pt1 | contig 10291 bp, 15 predicted proteins | sample Lowcelwee11metaG_FD_59486 | JGI IMG/M metagenome (GOLD analysis project Ga0066600, IMG submission 59486) | Freshwater pond sediment microbial communities from the University of Edinburgh, under environmental carbon perturbations - Low... | ecosystem: Environmental > Aquatic > Freshwater > Pond... | reverse complement strand
TAGTAATCTTCAGATTCACGTGCCCCTTTACTCATCCAATAATTTTGTAAAGTTTGTATCATAACAATTGTTGATGTTCCTATGGCGGCCCAAATTAAATATTTTTTCCATTCCATATTATTTTTCTTCTTCTTTACGACAATTTTCGCATAATGTTACAATCCATCCGCCTTGTTTTCCATGTCGTGGTTTTGTTTCCACTTTTAAATTAGCATTTCGTATTTGTCCACAGTTTTCACAAACCATTCCCGAAACAGCTTCAATCGAACTAATAAACGTATGTAATTCCCAAAATAGTTGATTTTCTTTTTCTTGATTTTTTATAATTTTTGTTATTGATTTTTTATATGTAAAATAAATCCGAAGAAAACCGAATTTTTCCTTTATTTGAGTAAAATATATAGACGTAAGTTCTTTATTTTGTATTCGGGATTGGAACGCTTTACAAACAAGACTTATCAATTCTAACCAACCATTACCACATTCTATTCCACCGCATTCTTTGAATAATATAGGGTATTTTTTAATAAGAGCAACTACTCTTTTATCTGATTTATCCATTTTCTTTGTTTTGTGTTTTATTGCATATCTCTTTGTTTACATCATATCCGCACCAAGTGCAAATACCCAAAGCAACGTTCATAACGTAATTTTCAGCATCACATTTTGGACAACGAACCATATATAATTTTTGTTCTTTTTCAACCCAAAATGTTCCTTTTGGTATAATTATAGGTTTTTCCATAATAATATTATATCATATTTTATTTACTTTGTCAATATTAAAATAAGCGGGTGGGTCGGTTTCGATCCGCCATTTGCCCCCTGGTGGGGGGCCGTGCTACCAATTGCACCACACCCGCATAAAAATTTAATGTCATTTTTCTTCATCATATATATTATATCACACTTTGTTTTGAATTCCGTGTAAAGTCTGCCATAATTTAATTTTATCTCTATATTCCCTATGTGTCTCTTTTATATAATCACAAGCAAAATAATTTGTTCTTAATATAGGTTCGTATTTTTTTAAAAATGCATTGATTCCAAATCTATTCAAAAACTTATCCACGCCTTTTTTGGTCATCAAACACATCTCTTCAGGAAGAATTGCCAAACGTAATAAAGCAGTAATCATAGGAAAAGCGCTGACAGGGGAAATCGATTTTCGTAACGATATAGAATGGAGAAAAATTTTTGTTGTTTTATCCCACCATTGGGTTTTTAATTCGTGTATAATTTCATCTTGTAAAAATGATAAAAAATCTTCAAAATCCATGTCCTCAAGATAATCTTGTTCTATACTAAAACATAGTCTATATGAATTTACAGAAATAAGACATTTATTTATATACCCATTAACAGACTTATAAAAATGTACGAAAACAGGAGCGTCTACTTTTTCCAATTCCATATCATCATATGTTGTTTCAGTTATATTGCGGATTACTTCAGGGGCCCATTTATCATTAAACATTTCCATATCTACTATTTTACGCATCCAAAATATACCTCAAAATCATCCCAAATACAATTTCCGCAAAGTTCTGGGTATATCATGACGGCGGGCACATCACCCGGCTGGTGACCTCGTTCATCGACTTTAAATTTTTTAAGATTTAATCCCAAATAATTCCCTTTGGAATCTCTTAGTATTTGTGTACATCGTAAACCATGTAAAATTAAATACATTTTTTCTTTGTTTGTGAGCGGGCATTTTTTATTGAATATATTGTTATTCATCACACTTATATTATACCACACTATGTTAAAATATAATAAATACTGGTATGAAGTTTATGATAGTAGAAGATTTATCTGTTATTTTTGAAAATTTATCAGAAGAATACACCGTCAAAGAAATGAGGCCAAGGGAAGTAATCGAATGGATGTTGACAAACCATTATCTTCATCGTGAACCAAGGGCTAAATTTGCCTTTGGTTTATTCAAAAATGATGGAACAATGGTTGGCGCTTGTACATACGGAATGCCGCCAATTGCATTGAATAAAAAATTTCATCCTTTTCCTATATTTGATTTAAACAGGGTGTCCTTGATAGAACACCAAGAAAAAAATCTGGTTTCTTGGTTCATTTCACAGACATTAGGACAATTTCCAAAAGTTCCTGCTATTATTATATCTTTTGCCGATCCAAATGTCGGACATGCCGGAACTATTTATCAGGCGTTGAATTTTGTCTATACGGGTACGGGTAGGAAGACGGAAAAATACATTGTGAATGGGGAAGAAGTTCCTCCACGGACAATGAGCCATAGATACGGAACACAGTCAATCCCCGAATTGAAAAAAATGGGTGTGGACGTGAAAGTGGAATATGATGCAGGTAAACACCGATATTTTACTTTTGTAGGGGATAAAAGGCAAAGAAAAGAAATGTTGAAGATGATTGAAAAATATTACGAAATACAAAATTACCCAAAAGCTGGGTAACTATTGATATTTTATCTTGTTTTCTTTCCGTTGTTCTAATGTTGCATCTTTTTTGACATTACAATTTTTACAAAGAGCTTGGATATTATTCTTGGTAAATGAACCACCTTCTGTCAAAGGAATTTTATGGTCTTTTTGAGGTCGGATTTTTCCGGTAAATTCTATTCCGCAAATCGCACATCGATTATTTTGTTCTGTTAAAATTAACAACCACTCTTGTAAAGTAAGAGTATTCGGTACTTCTTTTGAAATTGCTTTACGTTTGTGTCGAATACGTGCCCGAATAAGTTTTCCCGATTCTGTTCTCGCATTTCTGTCTTTCCATTCTTTTCCTTTGGGGCTGGATTTATACCAATTTTTCCAACATGATTTTTTCTTTTCGGGATTCTCCGTTCGCCATTTACGAGAATATTGCGCTACTTTTTCTGGATGTGATTGACACCAAGATTTCCTATATTCACGAGTACATTCTTTACAAATCGTACTATATTTATTCCTATCTATGCGAAATTGGAATTCATTTTCAGGTAAATCTTTTTTACATTTTGTACAAATCATTTGGTGTTTTTCTTAGCATTACAGGTGCGGCAGAGTAGTTGTACATTTCCCATCGTTAGTCCGGGATCGCCTGGTTTTGATTTGGCAACAGGTATAATGTGATCGAGTTCGAAGGGTAGTTGTTCGTTGAAGTCTCTTTGACAGATGGCGCATTTATTTTGTTGACTTTCTTTGATTTGTATAAGTTGTTTATAGGTGAGGTCGTTGATTAGAAGTCGAGAACGTTTGCGCCGGCGGTGATTTTTTATAAGCAAAATGGCATGTCCTTTTTCTGTCTGGGCGTATCTTTTTTGATATTCTTTATTTCGTTCTTTGAAATCAGGTTTTTGTCGATATTCCTTATTATAAGCATTTTGGTATTCTTTATGTTCTGGATGATTCGCCATCCATTCATCGTGTTTAGCCTTCATATTTTTGTAATATATTTGGTGTGAAGTATGAGATTTTTCTTTTGCACATATTTTACAATAACTTCGATATCCTGTAAGGCTACATTTGCTGGTATAAAAATCCCCGATATCTTTTTCTTGTTTACAACAGTTACATATTTTCTTCACGGTTCCTCTTTATTCTTTGTATTCGTCTTTCGATATTTTCTTGGGCTTTTTTCTTTTTCCAGGCGATGAGTTTATCTTTATTTTCTTTTATATAATCCCTATAATATTCTTGCCATTCTTCTTTATGATTTTTTACCCATTCTTTATGTTTTGTATTTACTTTTTCATGATGTTTCTTATACAATACCTGGGATGATTTTTTGGCACACTCTTTACAATAATATTTATACCCCGTTGAACTTGATTTATCCCTTTGAAAATCCCCGATATCTTTTTCTTGTTTACAACGGCTACATATTTTACCCATACTTATATTATATCATACTTTGTTTTAAAAATATTACGCCAACTTTGTATAAAAAAGAAGGCCTCTCCGGAGAGGCCTTCCTAGTTTACTTTACTCTTTACAGAGCACTATTTCGAACACTTACTACCGCGTAATATTTTTCCGTGTCCAAAAGTTGTGTTACGACTGCATAACGACTACCCAATGAGAGTAGTGGATGGAAGTCGTGTGGGCTAATAGTCTTTGCCATCATAACAGGAATATATGGGCAGTACAGAATTCCGCTATCGAAACTCTTCTTACCTTTGTATCCCATCAGGATGTAACCGATTTCTTTGTCCACGTTGTTTGCGGGTGCTTCCCAATAAAGGTCAAGATATACTTTCACTTTACCGGATTCAACTGTACCCAGGTATACAACGCCTTCACCACCCTCGTAAGGCTCGAAGCCATCGATAGGCTGAACGGCGCTGTAATCAAACGCCTTGATTGCCGACAGAATTGAAGCGACTTCCGAAGACACAACCATCCAATTTGCACGACCTCTACGAGTCTGATGACCAATATAGTTCAATGCTTTGACAATTGCGTGATAGAGAGTCTTATACTTTTCTTCCTGCCAACGACCATCTGTGCTTGCGATATCCCATGTGAACAAGCCATTTGTGGTTCCCATATTGTATGCGGCCAAGATCAACTCGCGGTCAATCTCTGCCTGAATCTGGTATGAGAGGAAGTCCACAATTTCCTGCTCAAGATTGAGTGAATGCACTTTCTTGATATCGTCAACAGCTTCTTGGCTCCAGTTTGCTTTCAGCTTTCTGGTTCTTGCCTCGATTAATCTGTTGATAATCTTCAACTGCCCTTCTGAATAAGGATTTGCAGTTGCGCCTACTGCAGCGGTAGGAACTGCTTGAGTTGCACCGGTATAGGTCAAATCTGAAACGATTTCACCACGGTCATTTCTCAAACCAAAACCACCTGTGTTTGCTGTCGCATCATCTGCTGAGCTTTCATAGGTTGCGTTGTTGTAGTCACCTGAATAAACAGGATTCATTGCCGTGGAACCAGGAATATATGCCTGGTCATTTGCCGTTGTGGTATACACACGACCTGTAACTGGGTCAGTCCATGTTACTGTGCTGCCATACACCCAACGTAGAGTGAATGCCATACCAACCGGGCCTTCCATCGCCTGTACGCCAAAAATCTCATTTGCAATCAACTGTGGCATAATACGGCGAACCATAGGAATCATCAATTTTGGGAATTTGTCGATGTCTCCACCGCTCACGCCTGGCGTAAAGCCATAACCTGATGTGGTAGATTCTCGTAAAGTTGTCCGCATTTCGCCTTCTTGGTTTTCGAGGACGATTGCAGTCATGTCTCTGGTCTCGTCATTTTTGATTCCCTTCAAAAGACGTGACCATTTCTCGCGAAGCCTCTTCAGCTTCTGTTCACTTGCTCCGTACATAATTTAGCCTCCTTTAGACTATACGCCCGCTTTGTCGGCCCATTCTTCAATCTCACGAGAGAAGGACGTTGATTCTCCCAGCCGTGTTCCCTTTCGTAATGTCCCGATTTCGTTCATTGGTTTTACCCCTCCGACATTTTCTCGGATAAAGGGGCGTTGTACGGGTTTCTCTCTTTCTTTATTTTCTTTCATTGAGATAAACTTTTGTATTTCGGTTTTGCCTTCATCGTAACCTAATTTTTCATAATATTTGTAAAGATGTTCTTTTTCTTGTCTTTCTAATGGTGAATTTTCAAGAAGAATAGTTATTTCCGTATTCTCCCTTTCTTTCACTATTTGTTCTTCAAGTTTTATTGATTTTTTCTCTGCCAAGGTTAATTTCTTTTCAGCTGTAATGACAGCCTCTTTCAATGTTTTAATTTCAGCTGATTCCAATTCAACCAAATGTTTTGCAAACTCTACTTTGTAATTTGAGAATAAATTACCCACTTCGGTAACTTTTTTTAAATCTTCAGCCATATTCAAGGGAAGAATCTTTTCGTTTATTTTATTCGCAGCCTCATCCAATTTGGCGATCTTTTTCTCAAGAAGATTCAATTTTTCGGATAATGCTTTATTGATGGCTTCTTCTATTTTTGGGATTTCTGGAAGTTTGATGGATTCGATTTGTTTTATCTTTTCTTCCATCATTTTTCCAAAACTATCTTTAAATTCTTTTGCCTCTTCCAATGCCCCTGCCAATTCGAAATTTCTTTTTTGATATTCTTCTAATTTTGTTTGGATAGGTTTCACTGCTTCGGTTATAGCTTCATTTTTTTGGAGTTCAAAAGTTGTAACGAATGATTGTACTTGCTCATCATCAATTTCAATACCAGCCTTTTCAAATAAAGCTTTTATTTTTTCGAGCTTTTCAGTTGACTTCTTTTTCATATAGTTTGCTCCTCTTCATCTTTTATTTATGGTTTTTCTTACTTTCGAGTTAAAAATATTGTTATTTATCAAATTTTTGATTATTATCCTTCTCCAAGGATTTCTTTTTTGTATTGTTCCCAATTTGGCCCTAGGAAATAGTTGACCTTTTTTGTCTTCGGATTACGCAACATGGTAATCAATCCTGCTGCTTTTAAAGGAGACCATAATGATGCGGCATCCTGACCTTTTGATTGATATGGGGTGTAATCTCTGCCTAAAATATCCCGATAAATTTCCAATTTTGTCAACCCTGGTTCTTCTTCTAATCCCAATAATATTTTGAGATATTTACGAGGTTCACCGTTTTTATCAAATGGTTGAGTGAAAGTGACTCCCTTTGCATTGGAGGATATTGGGTGGGATTTATTTCTTAAAATACCTTCTTCATAATCACCTCGGCTTAGTAATTTTTTCTTCAAGGCTTGTCTTCGCAACCACCTTTTACCTGAAGGATTTTGGTCTTGAGCGGATTCTTCTTGTTCTTCTTCTTCGTTTTCCCAATTTTCTTCATCCATTCCGGGTTGAGGAAATACTTTAAGGTCTGGATTTTCTCCATGAACTTTATCCCATTCATCGAATTTTTCTAGAAAAAGTTTTTCTTCAGGAGTAGCATACTTTTCGATATCTTCTTTATGTACTCCTTTTATCGCCCCTTTATTGGCAGATGCGTAAAACACTTTTTCACCTTTTTCTTTGCCGTACTCCTTTTTCATATTTTTCATAATTTTTGTTCCCTTTTTTGTTAATGGCATATTATTCCTCCGTTTTATTCCCCCGTTTTATTTCAGAAGCCGAATATTTGGTAGCTCCGAATTTTCGAACCAAAAATGCTAATGCTTTTTCGTTATCTATTTCTTTATTACTCGTATACAAATCTAATCCGACATATCCATTTTCAGGAAAAGTATGAAAAATATATAGACTATCCATACCAACTAATACCCCTCTCATCCCCACTTTAAAAAAATGAGAGGTCATATCTTTTAATCCCGCAAGCCCCGCGGCCTCTTTCATTATTTTTTCGACAAAAATAATATCATTGGTGCGGTCTGTGTCGCAGCCGTACAATTCGATTAAAAGATGTTTATTTAGGTAATCCATTTTTATAAGGTCTTCGTGTTGGATTATTTTGTATTGCGAAATGCTTATTTTCTGCTTTACTATTCCACTCTTTAGCGATTTGGGTTGCTTCTTCTCTGCTGTGTGGCCCGCTATAAACCATCCATCTAGATTGGCCTATTCCATGGAACATTACAAAATATCTTTCCATTTCTTCATTCAATACTTTCTTTTCCTCTTCCGTTCCATACTTCTGAATATCTTCTCTTGTTAGTTTCATATTTTTATTCCTCGAATAAAATTTCACTCAACGAAACTAAATCTCCAGAATTAAAACTTCGTTCTTTTTTTTCCTCTATTTTTTTTTCTTTTGATTTACTAATAGATTCTTCCTGTTGATCTGAAGGTTTGACGAACATACCTATGGATGGTTCTGAAACCAAATCAAATGAGGCAATACTGAAATCGCTTACTTCATTTACTGTAATCATTTCATCCGTTTCTTCATCAAGAACTTCCTTTTCCGCAATCTCACCAAGCCCCCTCGATGAAAGTCCGATGGTGATACCCTGGCGCATCAAACTAGCCGCTATATTACCCATTGGAGTGTTCTCAAGAATTCTTGCTTTCCCCAATACTTCACCTTTTTCATTAATTCGCAGAGGTTGCTCGATGACAAATGCTGCATTGCGAAGATTAACAGAGGCATCTTCTGGGTGATCAAGTTCACCCAAAGCACGATGTTTTTCTATGAAATTTGAATTGTAGTCTTTAACAGCCTTTTCCATAACTGCGATAGGATAAAGCCTGCCATTAAGATTTTTTTTACCCGCAAGACCAAATATTCCCTCAAAACAAATTGAGTTGGTTTTTTTATCAACAACAGGTTTTATTTCTGATACCGTCTCCATAAGAACTTGCTTAGACATTATGTTAATCTCCTCATGCCTATTTATTGTTTAAGCGGGCGTCACTGGTGCAGTAGGCGCTTGTTCTGCTCCTGCTACTTCTGTCCCTGTAGTTTCGGCCGATTCTTCAGGAGGAGTTTCTGTCAATATTTCCTCTTCACCGCCTGCTCCCGGAACTTCTCCACCACCTGCGCCTCCCATCATTCCGCCACCGCCCATAGCTCCTTCTTCACCACCACCGCCGATACCTGTAAGTAAAACTTGTTCCTTTTTTAACCATTTAAAATTTTCTCTTAATTCTTCATCAGACCATTTTAAATATCTTTTTGCCAAATAAATAAAGGAGAATAAAGGATTTTGTCCGTTTAAGGCGCTGAACGATTCTGAACGATATTGTTCAACTTCTGCGGATTTTAATTCCGAATACGGATTAACATGACTGAATTTAATTTGAATTTGGTGTTTTTTTAAATTTAATTTATCGATTAAACCACGAAAAAATAAATGTCGATAAAATAATTCTTGGATAAATTGTTCCATAAATCTACCCTGTAACCGTTTAATAAAATTGGAGAATTTTACTTCATCCCGCATTATTTCCCCTGCTCTGCTGCCAGTAGTAGCTGTTGTATATTCTCCACTTTCTTGAGGAAGATTCATTCTGCCGACAGGAATTTTCATTGCTCTGTAAATTTTTCCCAAGAAGTACCGAATCTCATCCATACTTTCCCATTTGGTTTCCTTTTCGGAAATAGTATCAACAGAACATAAATCTTGTCCACCTTCCATAACAGGGAAAAAATAATCGTCAAGCATTGTAATAGGATTGAAACCTACTATTTCCCCTTTATCAGCATCGTAAGAAATATCCTCTCTCAATCTTTGGCGGAAATCATAAAGATATCGTTCGATATCTTTTGGTGCCATTTTACCCACATATACTTTAAAGACCCTGCGGAGGGGAGATCGACTTAATTTGTAAATGATTGTTGCGTCTTCGATTAAATTAAGTCTGCGCCAATCTTTTTTGGCAAATTCCAAAATAGAGAAAAATTCGCCATCATATTGATAATCGCAATCAACTCGGAGTATTTCTTCTTCCAAATATTTAAATGCTTCTTCTGCTTCTTCATGATCTTTAACAACGAAGTATCTTTTATTTTGTTCTTGTTTACTATCCGCAGTGCTTACTTCTTTTTCGACCATATATTTTGTAACCACCCACGGTTGGAGTTCCTCTAGACTTTCTACACCTGATGCTTTGGTTTCAGAAAAATTTATTTTGAATAACATTACACCTTGGATTAACCATTTGTATACCCATGACCATACTGTATTGTAATCACCTAGACGGAGTTTATCAACTATTAAACCCCTAAATTCTTTAATAAGCAGGTCTCTCGTTGGGTCTTTAACATCTTCATCGAATTTAATCACGAATAATTTCTTGTCTTCATCTTCTTGGACAATCTCATCAACAATTTCTGTCAATGCGTAGTTAATTTCAGGGTCGGCAGCCATGCGATAATATTCTCTGATACGTTCTTTTGAAGCATGTTTTACCAAATAAGAACCATATACATAATCTGTATATTGCCGGGAAATTGTACTATCGCCTTTACCAAAAAGACCACCCGTTGCATATGGTGATAGCGATTCTTCTTTTTTTATCAACTCCGTTGCTTTGGGTTGTCTGCCATACAATCCAAAAATTCTACGTATAGCGCCTTTACGAGATGCTAACTTTTGTATTTTAAGCTCTTCTCTTGTCATCTGTGCCATTTTATTCTCCTGATATTATTTATCATTAGTGTTTGTATTGTTTCATTTGATTAATAACTGTCCCAAATCTTTTTTTGGATTCTTCTAATTTGAGAGGATTTATGGGTTTTACAGGTGTGGTTATTTCCAAGGCTCTTTCCAACGCCTCAATAGGAACAACATAAATCCGTGAAGAAATTTTGCTCATTTTGTATCTGCGATAAAATAATATTTTATCAGACATTTTTTTCCGCATAAAATTG
>Ga0066600_10000922_pt1 | contig 10301 bp, 5 predicted proteins | sample Lowcelwee11metaG_FD_59486 | JGI IMG/M metagenome (GOLD analysis project Ga0066600, IMG submission 59486) | Freshwater pond sediment microbial communities from the University of Edinburgh, under environmental carbon perturbations - Low... | ecosystem: Environmental > Aquatic > Freshwater > Pond >... | reverse complement strand
GCGACCTTTGACGGTTTGAGCCTTGCCTGGTCTATCGTGGAATATATCCACAACGAACAGAAGCTTATGAGCAGAACTCTCTTCGCCACGCATTATCATGAGCTGACAGAGATAGACAGGATATGCCCGAGGGTAAAGAATTTTCACGCAAGCGTAAAAGAGCACAAAGACGAAATAATTTTCATGCGTAAGATCATCGAGGGCGGAGCGGATCACAGCTACGGGATCTATGTTGCGAAACTGGCCGGTATCCCGGAAAAAGTATTATCAAGAGCCCACGTTATCCTCAAAAATCTCGAGGAGAACGAACTTACGCCGGATGCCAAACCGGTTATAGCTAAAGACAAGGAAAGGCAGATCGTGGCCGGACAGCCGAGCCTTTTCAGTTTTGAGAATGACATTCTCAGAGAAAAATTAAACGGGATCGATATAAACAATGTAACTCCAATGCAGGCTTTACTAAAATTAAAAGAACTGAAAGAAATAAAATAATTAAAAAATAGATGAGGTATATAAAATGGTTAAAAAAACAGGTACAAAGTTCATTTTTGTCACAGGAGGGGTTGTTTCCGCGCTGGGAAAAGGGATCACCGCAGCCAGCATAGGACTCCTTCTCAAGCAGAGAGGACTTAAAGTTTCCATAATGAAACTCGACCCTTATCTGAATCTCGATCCGGGTACGATGTCGCCTTTACAACACGGGGAAGTATATGTGACCGAAGACGGAGCTGAAACGGATCTGGATCTCGGACATTATGAACGGTTTATAGATGTGAATATGTCAAAAATGAATAATGCCACCGCCGGTCAGATATATGAGACCGTTCTTTCAAACGAGAGAAAAGGAGACTATCTCGGCGGCACAGTTCAGGTGATACCTCATATCACGAACGAAATAAAGAACAGGATAAATTTTATCGCCGACGAAAGCAAACTCGACATCCTGATAGTTGAAATAGGAGGCACGGTCGGCGACATTGAAAGTCTTCCGTTCATTGAAGCTATAAGACAAGTAAAATACGATGTCGGAAATCAGAACGCAATTTATGTGCATCTGACCTATGTGCCTTATATTGCCGCTGCGGGCGAGTTAAAGACAAAACCGACACAGCATTCGGTAAAAAATCTTCTCGAACTCGGAATTCAGCCCGATATACTTATTGCCAGAACTGAACAGACGATACCGAAGCCGGCAAAGGAAAAGATAGCTTTATTCTGCAATGTCGAAAAAAGATGCGTGATCGAAGCTAAAGACCAGTCAACGATCTATCAGGTTCCGATAGAATTTAACGGATTTAAATTAGATGACATCATATGCGAGAAACTGAATATCGAAGCTCCTCAGGCGGATCTTGAGGACTGGAAGAAATTCGTAAAATATATAAAGAACCCCGTTCACAGCGTAAGGATCGCAGTCGTAGGAAAATATATGGGGTTGAAAGATTCTTATAAAAGCATTATAGAGGCATTTATTCACGCAGGAAGCGAAAATAAAGCTAAAGTTGATATCAAGTGGGTCAACAGCGAGGATATAGAGCACAGCGGACCCGGCGACCTTCTTTCTGATGTTTCAGGAATTCTCGTGCCGGGAGGATTCGGCGACAGAGGCATAGAAGGAAAGCTGTTAGCGGTAAAATACGCAAGAGAGAATAAAGTGCCGTTCTTCGGAATCTGTCTCGGAATGCAGTGTGCCGTGATAGAGTTCGCGCGCAACATCGGCGGAATGAAGAACGCAAATTCGACAGAATTCGCCAGAAAACTTAAATTCCCCGTTATAGATCTTATGGCCGATCAGAAAAAGATCAAGAAAAAGGGCGGAACAATGAGGCTCGGAGCTTTCGACTGCGAGATCGAAAAAGGGACAAACATGTTCAACGCGTATCAGAAACCTCTCATTTCCGAAAGACACAGGCACAGATTCGAAGTCAATAACGAATATATCAACACGCTTGAAGACTGCGGGCTGATCCTCGCCGGCAAAAATAAAGAGCTTAACCTTATCGAAGCCATCGAGCTTCCCGACCATCCGTGGTTCGTGGGAGTTCAGTATCATCCGGAGCTTAAATCCAGACTGACAAAAACACATCCGCTTTTCAGGGATTTCGTAAAAGCGGCCCTAAATTTTCAGAAATGAGATAAAACTTGATCAGAGAAGAAATCCAATATCTGTTCGACAGAGGCATGTTCGGCATGAAGATGGGGCTAAAGAACATCCTCGATTTTATGAATTATTACGGAATCGAGTACAATAAGCTCAAAACGGTACACATAGCCGGTACGAACGGCAAAGGCTCAAATTCAAATATAATTTCACAAGTCATGACAGCTAACGGATATAAAACAGGAATGTTCACTTCTCCGCATCTCGAAAGATTCAACGAAAGAATAAAAATAGATAATATCGAAATAACCGACGATGATTTGTCCGGCTATATAAAGTATTTCAAAGAAGGCATCGAAAAATTCAACTGCACTTTCTTTGAAGCCAATACGGCTATCGCTTTCAAATATTTTCTCGATAAAGAAGTTGATATAGCTGTGATCGAGGTAGGTTTAGGCGGAAGGCTCGACGCTACAAATATCATCACGCCGCTGGTTTCCGTGATAACTGGCATAGACTACGATCATCAGAAGCAGCTAGGGAGTTCTATCGTGCAGATAGCCCGCGAGAAAGCCGGTATAATCAAGCCGGGAGTTCCTGTCGTGGCCAATTTCAGAAGAAAACCCGTACAGAAGGTATTAAGATCAGTTACAAAAAAGAAAAAATCCAAACTTATAATAGTAAAGAGAAGCGAATATAAATTTACGAATTCAAAAAACGGTCTGTTCCTGGAATTTAATTTTAAAGGGAATAAATTAAGACCGCAGATCAATTTAAAAGGGCGTTATCAGAGAGACAATTTACGGACAGCCCTCACAGCTTTAAAGATAATTTCAAGGAAATTTAATATAGATCCTTTTAAAACAGCTTCGGCTTTATCCTCAATTTATATAAAAGGAAGGATGGAGACGATCTCTGACGAACCGAAAGTGATAATAGACGCGGCTCATAATATTGAAGGACTTTCATTCCTGAAGAACGAGCTGGAGACTTCGCGTTGCAATACCGTTCATCTTGTACTCGGCATGGTAAAAGATAAGGATTATGAAAAAGCATTAAAATATATAGCTCAATTCAAGGCGAAAAAATATTTTGTGGAAGCCGGGAACAAAAGGATGCTCGATACGGTAACAATGAAAAACTGCAGGTATCTGAAGAATGACCGATCGGCCGGATATTTCCGAACACCTAAGGAAGGATATGACGCGGCGGTCAGATCATACAGAAAAGGCGATGTAATTATAGCGGCTGGTTCTCATTTCGTGCTTGGTGACCTGCTTACTGAAGTAAAAAAAATATAATTAAAAATAGGAAAAAAATCATGGAAGACATGCAAAAGATGGATTTGAAAACCTTAAAAGGAATGACAGTAAGGGAGCTGACAGAAATAGCCATCAAACTTGGTATCGAGGATTACGCGACTCTTTTAAAACAGGAACTCATATTTAAACTGCTTGAGGGAAACTCCCAGGAGGAGGAAACGCTTGAAGGCGACGGACTTCTTGAAATAATTGCTCTCGACAAAGACAACAAGTACGGATTTCTAAGATCTCCAAATACAAATTATCAGCAGGGAAAGAACGACATTTATGTCTCTCCCGCACAGATCAAAAAATTCGGCTTAAGGACAGGTCATTATATTTCAGGACAGATCAGAGCTCCGAAAGAAGGCGAGAAATATTTCGCGCTTCTAAAAGTCGACAGCGTGAACGAAGGCGATCCCGAACTTATTAAAAAGATAATTATGTTTGAAAATCTGACGCCATTACATCCTAACAACAGATTCAAACTGGAAAATAAAAAATTCGGCGTTGAAAACGAGACTTTAAGGATCCTTGATCTTTTCGCACCATTGGGAAAAGGGCAGAGAGCCCTGATAGTTTCTCCGCCGAAAGCCGGTAAGACAACTATTATGAGGCAGATCGCTAACGCAATAGCGGAAAATCATCCGCAGGCAAAGATTATGATGCTCTTAGTTGACGAAAGACCGGAAGAGGTTACCGAGATGCAGAGAAGTATAAGAGGCGAAGTAATAAGTTCAACTTTCGACGAAAAACCCGAAAAGCATATTTCCGTAGCACGAATGGTTCTCGACAAAGCTAAAAGGGAAGTCGAATACGGTAAGGATGTCGTAATCCTTCTTGACAGTATTACAAGGCTTGCAAGGGCATATAACGCCGCCGCTCCCCACAGCGGAAGGATACTTTCCGGAGGTGTTGACGCCAATGCGCTTTACGAGCCGAAAAGGTTTTACGGCGCCGCAAGGAACATCGAGGAAGGCGGAAGCCTCACGATCATAGCTACCGCGCTTATAGATACAGGCAGCAGAATGGACGAGGTGATCTTCGAGGAATTCAAAGGAACCGGTAACCTTGAGCTCGTTCTAGACAGAAGACTCGCCGAGATGAGAATTTATCCGGCGATAGATATAAACAAATCAGGAACAAGGAAAGAGGAGCTTCTGCTTGAAACTTCAACATTGAACAAGATATGGATCCTTAGAAAAATGCTCGCGCCGATGTCAAATATCGAATCGATGAAATTCATGAAGGAAAAAATCATTCAGACCGAGAATAATACCGAGTTGTTCAAGCTGATGACCGGCGGTTCGCTGCAGAATCTCTAAATACTTAATAAGGATAAATTTTGAATAAGATCAAAACTTACTGGTCGTATCTGATATTTCTTGTTCTTACCATTATATTATTTCACGAATTTTTATTTACCAATAGAGTTCTTTTCAGCTCAGACCAGCTTGAAAGCGGTATATTTTTCAGAAAATTCTATTCCGAATTCGTAAAGGAATTCTGGGAGATACCGCTATGGGACAGATATATATCCTGCGGACTGCCTTTCGTTGACGCAACCCACGGCGATACATTTTACCCGGCAGCGATCCTTCAGTTCTTTATCCCGATGTATAAAGCTCTGGGACTGAAGCTTGTTATACATGTTTTTCTTTCAGGCGTATTCATGTTCATTTTTCTCAAGAACTACGGACTGAGGAAATTAGCCGCTTTTGCCGGATCGGTCGCCTATATGACAGCTCCGATGATCGTCACTCTGGTTTATCCGGGGCATGACGCGAAAATGTATGTCGCAGCACTGCTTCCTCTCGGATTTAATTTTCTTTACAAAGGTCTGGAATCGCAGGGGTACAGAAATTTTTTCTATTTCGGCGGCGTTCTCGGTTTTATGATCCTGTCATCCCATCTTCAGACAACATACTTCGCGATGTGGCTTTATTTCTTCTATGTGCTTTACAGAGTGCTGAGCGATATCTTTACAGAGAAAAAAGTTTCAGCGCCGTTCAATAAATTCGGACTGTTCTGGGCCGGTATAGCCTTATCGGTATTTATAGGCGCAGTTCAGCTTATCCCTCCTTATATGTACACGAAGGAATTTTCGATCAGGGGAACCGAAGCTAAAACATCCTACGAACACGCGATTTCATGGGGTGTTCACCCGGAAGAAGCTATGTCGCTGATTGTACCTGAATTCTGCGGTGCGAACAGAGTTTCGCACGCCCAGAATTATGAGGAGCAGCAGAAAGTCCTTAAAGAAGGCGGAAATTCATACTGGGGCAGGAATTCATTCAAGCTCAACAGCGAATATTCGGGCATTATTATTCTGTTCCTGACCGTTCTGGCTTTATTTCTCTACAGAGGCAGACACAGAAAAGATATTATCTTTTTATCATCATTCGGATTATTCACGGTATTGTATTCTCTCGTAGATCATACGCCTCTGTTTAAACTGGTCTATTCGATCGTTCCCGGCGTCAAGATGTTCAGGGGTCAGGGAATGATCCTTTTCCTGCTGTCATTCGTCCTATCAGCTGTTTCAGCTGTTTTAATAGATCACTTTATTCAGTTAAAAGAAGAAGGGAAGACGGAAAAGCCAATAAAGATACTTACTTGGTTAATCCCGGCCATTTTTCTGATCGGCATTATAAAATCATTCGCGCTATCCGGACTGATGGACATCTATCAGTCGTTATTTGATCCGCCTAAGATGCCGAGTCCTGAATATCTGAGCGTGATAAGAAATGGTATAGTGTTTTCTACTCTGCTTATTTCAGGATCTTTTCTTGCGGTATATTTGTATATTAAAAATAAATTCGGAACAGTAGCATTCATAGCTATTCTGGCATCCCTGATCTTCATTGACTCTTACAGAATAAATACAAAATTCATCAAAACGGTATCGAAAGACGAACTGGGAATAAAATTCACCGATATAGAATTAACTCAGCAGCTGAGGGAACTGGAAAACAAAGAAGGATATTTCAGGGTTTTCGATATAAATATGTTCGGCGCGAATCAGCTTCCGATACACAGAATATCAACTGTAACAGGCTTCCATGACAACGAGCTCAAATGGTTCAGAAAGTTCAGAGGCGTGAACTCGGACGGGATCAATACTGATGAGAATCTTACTTACAATATGAATGAATATTATAAGAATAATTTCCTGAATTTATCAGGCGTAAGATTTCTGATGTATCAGCCTAAAGACGCTAAAGGCGAGATAATCCCCAATCCGAATCCGATGCCGAGAGCTTTTATAGTGAACGGCTATGAAATATTAGCAGATGAAGATAAAATAATTGAAAGATTAAAATCCGATTTTGATATTAAAACTAAAGTAATTCTTGAAAAAGAACCGAAGCTGATATTTCAGAATGATTCATTAAGTGCGGGCGAAGTTGTCAGCTACAAGTACAAAGGTAACGAGATCGAGCTGGAAGCCAGAATGAATTCAAACGGGCTTGTAATAATGACGGACAATTATTTTCCTTACTGGCATGCTTTTGATCAGAGCGGAAAAGAACTTGAAATTTATAAAGCGGATCTGACATTCAGGGCGATAGAGCTTGAAAAAGGCGAACATAAAATTACATTCAAGTATATTTCCAAACCATACATAATTGCAAAATTTACTACATTATTTGGATTGATTTTTCTGTTTTTAATTATTATTTTGATTCGGTTTAAGAGAAAGAGTTAAATTAAAATAAAACGAGGTAACTATGATCAATAATCTGTTCTGGCTGGCACCGATAGGCTCTATGATAGCGCTTATTTTCGCTTTCTACTTCTACAAGATGCTTCTAAAGGAAGACGAGGGCACGGATAAAATGAAAAAAATCGCCCTTCATGTAAGGGTCGGCGCTATGGCTTACTTGAAACAGCAGTACAAAGTGGTGACGATGGTTTTTATAGTTATTGCCGCGATATTTGCGGCAATGGCTTACATTTTCCATATTCAGAATGAGTGGGTATGGTTCGCATTTTTAACAGGCGGATTTTTCTCAGGATTATCGGGATTCTTCGGAATGAAAACGGCGACTTATGCTTCCGCGAGAACGGCTTTCGCTGCCCAGAAATCTCTTAACGACGGGCTAAGAATAGCTTTCCGTTCAGGCGCAGTGATGGGTCTTGTGGTCGTAGGGCTCGGACTTCTGGATATTTCCCTGTGGTTCATAATCATGAACTATTTCTATCCAATGTCTGAAGGCGGCAACAATGCTGTTATAATCACCACAACTATGCTTACATTCGGAATGGGCGCTTCCACTCAGGCTCTTTTCGCCAGGGTAGGCGGCGGAATATTCACAAAAGCGGCCGATGTCGGAGCCGACTTAGTAGGTAAAGTTGAAGCAGGCATACCGGAAGACGATCCGAGGAATCCTGCAGTTATCGCTGATAATGTTGGCGATAATGTGGGTGACGTTGCAGGTATGGGTGCGGATCTGTACGAATCATACTGCGGTTCAATTCTGGCTACAGCCTCTCTCGGCGCGGCGATGTATGTCGGAAAAGGAAATGTCGAGATGCAGTTCAATTTTATAATCGCTCCAATGATGATAGCAGCGATCGGGATCGTACTTTCCGTTTTGGGAATATTTATGGTCAAAACAAAAGAAGGAGCTACACAGAAGGAACTTCTCGCTTCTCTGGGAAGAGGAGTAAATGTAAGTTCTATTTTCATCGCGTTATTTTCATATCTAATCATGATGTATATGGGTCTGGAGAATTATCTCGGTATCTGGGGAGCGGTAGTTACAGGTCTTCTGACAGGAATCATAATCGGAAAAACCACAGAATATTATACTTCCCACTCATTTAAACCAACTCAGACTGTGGCTAATAATGCTCTGACAGGCCACGCGACAGTAATTATTGCCGGACTCGGACTGGGTATGCTCTCGACCGCGATACCGGTAGTTACAGTTGTAATCGGTACTATACTGTCCTTTCTCTTTGCAGCAGGCGGAGATCTGACTCATGTAGGTATGGGTCTTTACGGTATAGGTATTGCTGCTGTAGGAATGCTTTCAACCTTGGGTATCACTCTTGCTACCGACGCATATGGACCGATAGCTGACAACGCAGGCGGGAACGCCGAGATGAGCGGACTTGACAAAGAAGTAAGGAGAAGAACTGACGCGCTAGACGCCCTCGGAAATACAACAGCCGCTACCGGAAAAGGATTCGCTATAGGTTCCGCGGCTTTAACGGCACTTGCGCTTCTGGCTTCTTATGTTGATGAAATTAAGATCGCTCTACAAAGAGCCGGTCAGACAACTCTTGAAATGGCAAACGGAATATCCGTTGCGATCGATCAGGCTTCACTGGGTGATTTTATGACATATTTTAATGTGACGCTTATGAATCCTTTCGTGCTTGTGGGTGTATTTCTAGGCTCAATGATGGCTTTTATGTTCTCAGGGCTTGCAATGCTCGCGGTAGGAAGAGCGGCCGGAAAAATGGTGGATGAAGTTAGAAGACAGTTCAGAGAGATCAAAGGTATCATGGAAGGAACAGCGGAACCTGATTACGCCCGCTGCGTAGAAATATCTACAAAAGGCGCACAAAAAGCGATGATGCTTCCTTCGCTACTGGCGATAATAGTACCGATCGTAACGGGAATTATTTTTGGAGTACCGGGTGTAATGGGATTATTGATCGGTGGAACATCAACAGGATTTGTATTAGCTATATTCATGGCTAACGCAGGCGGAGCGTGGGATAACGCTAAAAAATATATCGAGGACGGACATCACGGCGGAAAAGGTTCGGATGCGCATAAAGCCGCAGTTACCGGAGACACGGTCGGAGATCCGTTTAAAGATACTGCAGGACCGAGTCTGAACATCCTTATCAAGCTGATGAGTATGGTTGCGATCGTTATGGCAGGACTGACGGTAAGTTTCAATTTTTTAAATTTATTTTAATCAGCACATGCTTAAATAAAAAACCCCCGAAATTTCGGGGGTTTTTAGTTTGATTACTTCTTATAGATCGTCTGCGTCGGATAAGCGAACTCAAGCCCGTTCTCATTAAACCTTTTTAGTATCTCCAGATTTATTCCGGACATAGTTTTAAGGATATCAGCTTCTTTTTTGATGTGATAAATGAATAGAATGTTTAATGAAAACTCCTTGAAGTCTGTGAAAGAAATAAGTCTGTCATTTGTCAGGCTGTCAGGGTTGGAAATCACAATATCGTCAAGCAGCTTTAAAGCAAGTTCCATTTTTTCGGGAGATGTTCCGTAAACAAGCCCGAGATACAAAGTTACTTTTCTGTCCGGTTCCGCAGAGTTATTCTGCACGCTTGATTCTGCGAATTTTGAATTTGGAACAGTGACCAGTCTTCCGTCGAGTTTTCTTATTCTTGTGCTTCTTATACCTACTTCATCAACTATCCCGTCATCTCCGCCTATTACCACCCAGTCGCCGAGTTTGAAAGGCTTATCGATAAATATCATTACACCGCCGAAAATGTTTTTTACAGTGTCCTGCGCGGCAAGAGCCAGAGCCAGTCCACCGATCCCGAGTCCGGCTATCAAAGCCATGATATCAAATCCGGCATTATCAAGCGCTACAATAATACCTATGATCCACAGAAGTCCCTTGGCGGCAGTACGCAAAATAGGTATTATCTGATCATCGAAAGTATTTTCTGATTTTTCCGCGAGAGGTATAAGGATCTCGCCGATCAGAGCGTCTATCGCTCTGACAAACAGCCATGTGATGTTGAAAATAAGAACGAACATCAGAGCTCTCTGCATGAAGTTTTCGAATCCGTCAGGAAAATTCAGTCTGTTGAATCCCATCCACATGCCGGAAAGGACAATTCCGTAAACAACAGGCTTCTCAACAGCTTCGATGAGCGCATCATCCAGACTTGTTTTT
>Ga0066600_10000920_pt1 | contig 10320 bp, 8 predicted proteins | sample Lowcelwee11metaG_FD_59486 | JGI IMG/M metagenome (GOLD analysis project Ga0066600, IMG submission 59486) | Freshwater pond sediment microbial communities from the University of Edinburgh, under environmental carbon perturbations - Low... | ecosystem: Environmental > Aquatic > Freshwater > Pond >... | reverse complement strand
ATCTACAGTCATCGCAATACTTCGTGACCGTAACTGAGCAATTTCCACCAACTACCGGTGTAGTGGGAACAGTCACAGTAAAGGTCGGAGCCTCATTTACTGAGTTTTGCGAACCACCGGACTTTGTAATCACAATTACACCCGTTTTCGCACCGGTGGGAATAGTCGCCGTGATCTTGGTGTCAGACCAACTGGTTACTGTTGCCGCCTTGCCAAGGGCGTTGCTCGGCTGAATGGTTACAGCCCCTTGTGTTGTACCAAATCCCCTGCCATTGATAATGATCGATGTACCCACTGGCCCGGAAGTCGGAGAGATGCTAGTGATTGAAATCTGTGAATTATCCAAACTCAATGTCACCTTAGCGGTCTTATCCTCGATGTGGCTATTGATCAAGAAAATCGTTGCCCAAACAGGCTCGGTTGCGGGGATGCTCATCGTAGAGCCGTTGGCAATTTGCATCTGCTCAAGAATGCCCGGAGCGCCATTGCCGCCACTTTCCGGGATGAAGACAATACGCACACCTTTTTCCTTAAGTTCGCCTCCCTCGACGCTGATGTTTATGGTCAGTGGGGTTTGGCTGGCATTCGGCAGGGCCTTGAACCTAACAACACGGGTCGACAGTGGGGGGATTCCGTCAAGAACAATACTGCTGTTGATATCTGGATACCAGCTAGGGATCGACGATTTGAACAGACTAGTGTTCAGTGTGTTCTCACCAAGGGAGGCATCATCCATAAACAACTGGGCATCCCTGCTGTGCAGATACGCCCGGTCCAGCACAAAGAATGCATAGGCTTCCGGTAAGCCTGTACCGTTAAACGACTGGCGGAACGCCGCATCCACACCGTTACGGTACCCAGCAAGAAAAGCCTTGACCGATGCCGCCACGACAGGGTCGCTGGTGTTTTCATCGGCGGTTGCTGTCAAGGCGCTGACGCCCTGATGTAACTTTTGGAACATGAGCGGAAGATAGTCGTACTTGCCACCGCGATAATGCTTTGCCACGTACTGGAAAAAATCTTGGCGCCGATAGGGGCCTCCATCTACGTACGAGTAGGCATCCATGGCCTCGTCCAACATTAGTGGTGCGGCACTCCATTCGAGGTTGACACTGGTGTCGGTGCCGGCGACGGAGTTCCTCGTCGCATATGTGTAACCGATCATATTGGCCGTCCCGTCCATGTACGCGGCCGAGCTGTAGGCCGAAAACCCTCCGCTGCCATCGTTCAGCCCGGTATCAAACACAAATTGAGGTTTGCTGGTTTCGTAGCTGTGCTGGACAGCATGAAACATCTCGTGGGCTATGGAGTTCTTGATCTTGCTCTCATTGCCTGAGGTTGTTTTGTACTCATCGTAGTTGATATAAATCTGTCCTATCAAACCGGGTGCTTCCGGTTCACGTGATGCAGTATAGGTACCCCCAGCACCTGAAAGAACATCTTGGGCACTGCTGATGTGGATGATGCGCTTGCCGCGCGATGGAATGATGGGAAGCGAGGGCTCCTTGAATCCCATCTGGACATAATCTCTACAGGACCCTTCGGCCGCCTGCTGAAAAACATCAACGTCGCTTTCAGGAATATTGGGACTGTTGCTGTCCACGATATCGAACAAGCAAGTGTCTGAGCCGGTAGATCGAAGGAGGGATCGCGTCGTCGAACGCACCTTCATGGCGGCATCCGAAACCAGTTGCATTTCCCAGCCGTTCGCTAGGCCGTTCATGATGACTTTGTAAGTCTTGCTGGCAGGATCGTAATATCCCATGACAGGGTAAAGAGTTCCCTTGGGGGATTTCAGCATAACAATCAGTGAATCGGTGCTGGTCATGCTGTTCGTTACTGGGAAAGAAATGGAAGTGCTACCACGGGCTGTCTGAGACGTCCCAGCGAGACTGATTTTGATGGAGCTTCCTACTGCCTGCTGACCAGACGACACTAGTCCGGATCCGGTTCCCTGAGTCACACCCACGTTTGACGGTGATGCTGTCGATGGAAGCATGACGGAAACACCCCCAGATGAAGAAACAACTTCCCCATTGCACCCGCTTGTGGCCAACCACTGTGACACGGCCCCAAGGTCAAGGATCGCATTGCTGGTTAGTGGGCCAAGGTAGTACAGGTGGCTATCGGATGAGGAAACAGCTAGATAGGCCCCGCTCTGCCCATAAAAACGATAGTAATAGGGAGTGTACGTGCCCGACAGAGGGGCCACCGGCTGGAAATACGCTGCGTAGTTTTGTTCCGCCCAGCCGAAGAGGCAGTCCCAAGCCTGGACGGAAGAGGTGATTGCCGCCGAAATCGTCGCTGTAAAGTTTGCCGTTACGCTCTTGCTGGTAGTGACATTGATCAGTGTGCACGTTGTGCTGCTACCAGAACAATCACCGCTCCACCCGGTAAATGAGTAACCGCTACTGGCAGTGGCCGTACAGGTTGTACTGCTACCAGAAGTCACTGAACTCGGATTGCAACTTACACTTCCGCCGGCCGTAGGGCTAACGGTTGTAGATATGGTGAATGCAGTTGAGGTTGGTGTGGAGGTCTGGGTGTAGATGTCCTGAACCTCAACCGCAGAAAGGGCGCGGTTGTACAAGGCGATTTCATCGAGTAGGCCGTCGAAGAATCCAAGTTCTTCCGCCTTGCCGATGGTCAACGGCCCACTGACGTCAGGATATGTATTGGAGTCCGTGACGGTTCCTGCAAGACCTCCGTTCACGTAGAACGAATAGAGAGTTTCGCTTTTCGTAACCGAGATGTTGTACCAAGTGCCGGTCTGTGGAGCAAAAGCCACCGGGCCGATCCAGACAGACCGGCTTCCATTCAGGTGCAGATATAGTCCGTCTACGGCCGAGAAGAAAACCCATTTTGGAACACTACCCCCGCCTTGGTCATGACCAATGAAGACATTTGGCAAGTTGCCACCAGTACCTGATCGTACGGAATTGTATTTAACCCATAAGTTCAAGGAAAAGTTGCCGCTTATCGTTAGCGATGGGGAATCCGGTACCTCCACGTAACTGTTCGTACCGTTTAGGCTGAATGCTTGGCCAGATTTTCCAGTTGCATAGGTTGCACCATTGATTAATGCACCATGGTTGCTCCCATTGCTATCAAGAGCACTATTCTCGGCACTCCATTGCGAAACGAGGCCGCTGACTGGTAAAACGGCAGCTTCAGCGCTGTTCAACCACCAACCATAGGACGCTCCATATACACCAGCCACTACAACGACCAGCATTGACATTAGTTGACGTCTAAACATGGAACACCCCATTATTGATTAGGCTTCAATGAACTTGAGACTATGGTTTCTCCCACGCCATATGGAGTCGAGGGAGTGTATTCAAGAACACAACTATCGACTAATTAATCGCACTACCCATTTATCGTATCTGAATCGTCCTACTAATAAGCATGCATGTCAAAGACCATAATTTTATTATGGATATAGATGCATCTTATTTGCCCATAATTGCCACAACAAGTAGTGGATTCACCCGAACCAGCCGTGCCAGTCCGGGCATACTCCCTATGCCGCTCTCGGGAACACAATCACCCGTGCAGTTTCTGATGATGATCCCGGTAGCGTATTCGGCACCGCTACGTCAATAGACGACTTTCAAGACTGCCACCCAAGAGTCCTTCCACCCTTCCTCGAAGACGTTCCAGCCTGCCCAAAAGCGCGTCACCCGTCAGCGCATCAAATTCGGCGAACTCACGATTGGTCAGCGCTTTTACGATCCCATCAGCGCCGAGTATTTCGTCAAGCGCAGCGATGAACTGGCCGCCATGGTCACCGGCATTGGCGACGGAACGGTACCCGACGAGTTCGACGCGGATGATGTCGTGGGGATCGATCTGTAGTTTGCGCTTGCTCGGGTCATGACCATGTACCAATAAGGCTACTTGCTGGCCAACCTGCTTGCCAGTGGGACATCCCAGCCCTGAATATGATCCACCAGCCATTGCCGGAAAAACCAACTTAATTCGCTGGGCTTAACCGATACCAGGGCAGAAGGCCGTTGGATCAAGAGCTCAACCAGCTTAGCGGACAGATCGGCGTGCTCCTGCTTGTGAGCTTCAGCATCCTCGGGGGGTAGCAAGACCATCAGTTGCTCTTCCGATCTGAAATGATCAAACGCCAGATACAAGAGTTCCTCGCAATGCGCAGACAAAACCCTATCGCATTGCCGGCACTGATCGGGATCGCAGTCCTCGCAGTTTTCGTCCTTGCGCCCGCATACTCCGGCAAGCTGCCTCTCCCGCGCAAGAAGGTCGGCATGTTCGGCATCGATGATGTCGATACCTGTTTGGAGAGGCAAGCTGCTCATCTTTAAGATGCTACGCGCAGCGGAATACAAGCACCATCCAACGGAATACAGAGCGGTTGATACCGCCATCGCTGAATCCAGTGCCATTGGCCCAGCGGTGGCAGCATGTTGCTATTTCTCGGCGTAGGATGTTGCAGCGCAACCTAAGGGAGAGCGGCTATGACCATCCAGACCCAAATCAATGGATCAACCGAGGTAATTCAGTTATCCGGCAGAGTCGATTTTTCGCTCCGAGATCAGTTGGCTCATGTAATAAACCAAACTACGAACAACCCTGCAACCAGTCAAATCGAGGTGAACTTCTCTGCCGCGAACTATATAGACAGTTCAGTCTGCGGAATGCTCTTGATTTTGCGTGATAAAGGTAAGCATGCTGGGAAGGAAATCACGTTGGCCCACGCCTCAGGTCCGGTTAAGCAAGTCTTCGAAGTAGCCAATTTCCACAAGTTATTCACGATTCGGTAGTTCGAAGCGGATTGATGCGATCTAAGCGCAAAGCAACAATTTGGCGAGATCACTGCAACGATTCGACACTGCTATGCATCACTACCTGATAGTGGGTATCATCTGAGTGCTCAATGAGATGGCAGGTAGCAAATGTGCAAGAGAAGCGCCATGGGAAACGCCACCGTGTTCGCTGGCGTGCAACGATAGTTTACGAAAGTGACGTGGGCTATTTTTCTTGCAATGGCGAGACTTTAGAGCTTTCCAGTCAAGGCGCTGCCATTCTTACGGATCAAAATATCGTCAAAGCAAGGCAAGAGATGGTGGTGAGACTGGCCTTGCGCAATTACGTAAAGGGCTCCAGCCAAAAGTGGTCGAGATCAGATGCCGCTTAACTTACACAGTCCATAGTGCCGATCATGCTCGATTTCGGGTCGGGCTTGCTTTCCTCGAATTCAAGGATGATGGAAGTCAAGTGTTAAATAGGCGACTTAACGAGTTGTAACAGTGAATTCGCACTGTAATTCTTATTGGTGAGGGCTAGTTCAGGTTTCTTTGTAGTGCAGTTTGTACACTTTTCCCAGACTAGGTACATTACCTGTAAATGTTAATATCTTACCCACAAAGTGATAGGGGTACTAAATGAATAGTGAGGAAATTTCAGTATTCATAGTCGATGATGATTCAATGTCTCGGCTACTTATTACCCGCGCGATTGAAAATACTCCAGGCATTCTATTTCGCGAATTTCATGATGGAGAAGCTTGTCTCGCCGCCTTGGAGCAGATTCCAGATATCATCATCCTAGACATAGAAATGCCGGGGTTAAATGGCATATCGGTTTGCCGCCATATTCGCGACATGAATATAACTGATACTCAAGTTATATTCGTATCAATTCATGATGATCTCGAAACAAGGCTAGCAGCTTATGATGCCGGAGGAAGCGACTACCTCATCAAACCTTATAGCTTAGATGAATTGAAAAGAAAGATTAATGTTTCTATCAACGTCATCGAAGCAAAACGAAAAGCTAGCGAAAGAATCAAACAAGCTGAACAAGTTGCTTTCAATGCCATTTCCTCAATGGGTGAAATCGGTGTTTTACTTGACTTTTTACGCAGTGCTTTTGTCTGTCAAACCGCCGAAGAGCTGTGCATTACTGCCTGCAATGCGCTGAAGCAGTTTAGTTTAAGTGGATTGATCCAAATACGCGATCACGCCACGAAGCACTCATTCTCTACAGCGGGGGACTGCACAGCTCTTGAGGAATCTATTCTTGTCCATGTCATTGATCGTGGCCGAATATTCCAATTTCAGAATCGCCTTGTAATAAATTACCCACTGAGTACGTTAATGATTCATAACTTACCAGCAGAGGATATTGATCTAGCAGGACGTCTTCGTGACCATTTGGCAATTCTCGCAGAGGGGACCGAAGCTAGATATTTAGCGATTCGTAGCGAAGCAAATCGCAATGCGCAGGCCACAGCACTTCTCGAAATAGCAGGAGAACTAGGTAAGACACTCATTGAAATTGAGCAACACCAGGAAAGCCATCGTGTGCAAGCACTGGAGATTGTCAATGAGCAATTGAATGCTCTCACAAGAGCATTTGTCCAGCTCGGCCTGACTGAACGGCAGGAAGAAACGCTCGTTCGACTAACTCAAGAAGGTATAGACCGAACTGCCAATTTACAAGATTACGGCATTGAAATGAGTAGGCGTTTACATGATGTAAGTTTGCGACTCAGATCATTAGCCGCACCTCAAACATAATATATATATTTATAATATGCATAATATAATATTATATATATTCTCATTATCTATAGCTTTGTTTTCCGGCATGTCTATAGCCAATCCAGAATACCGATTTGGCGTCGTCCCTCAGTTTGAGCCCCGTAAGCTATCGGCGATATGGATGCCAATTATTGAAGAGTTGGAAAGGCGTACTGGATTCAATCTGGTTATGGTAGGGCCAGCACGCATACCTGAATTCGAAGGTGAATTTGAAGCTGGACGATATGACTTCGCCTACATGAACCCTTACCATAGCCTCGTCGCCACTAGAACTCAAAAATATGAGCCGCTAGTCAAAGATGGCGGGCAAAAGCTATTTGGCATCTTGGTGACCGCAAAAGATGGGCCAATTAAGGAGATCAAGGATCTTAGTGGTAAGTCTGTTGCTTTTCCCTCTCCCAACGCCTTGGGAGCATCGTTGCTGATGCGTGCCGATCTCGAAAAACTACACAAGATTTCGTTTTCACCTGTCTGGGCACAAACTCACACCTCGGCTTATTTAAATGCTGCGCTTGGCAAGGTTGATGCGGCTGGAGGAGTCATGGCTACCTTGCAGCAGCAACCTCAGCAGGTACAGGACAAGCTAAGGGTTATCTACGAAACTCGTCGTATTGCGCCCCATCCAATAGTGGCACATCCGCGTGTGCCCGCCAGAGATCGCGAGAAGTTGCGTCAGGCCTTTCTCGACATGGGGGCAACCCCTGAAGGGCAGGCACTGTTGGCCAAAGTTCCGATTCGCAGCATTACGATAGCCTCCTCGGAGGATTATCGCGAGCTATTGGGTTGGGGGCTTGAACACTATTATGTGAAGGGTGGAGACTGAACCCGCGCGGATCAATTGCATGACTCTACGCCGCAAAATCATCTTCATTCTGGTCGTTTCCTGCCTAATCGGCGATGCCTTCCTTGTACTGCTCTGGCATCCCTGGCAAACACGTACCTTGATTGAGCGAGAGCGACAAGCTTTGCAAGCTCATCTGGTGACCCTTGGCGATGCCATCACACCATTTCTGCTTCAAAACCAGATTGGTGCAATATATGAGGTACTCGATGCTGCCTTGGAGAGGCAACCAAACTGGAAGCTGATTGTGCTAAAGGACGGTTCGGGATTGGGGTTGTTTCCGCTCGCCCCTCCTTTAATTGTCCCTGAAAACCATATTGTCAGTCTCCAGCATGAAGTTCGACTGAGAAACACTTTGTTGGGAAACATCGAACTTATTGCCGATCTATCCACCCTGTTAAAGTCTGAAAGACAAAGTACTTGGATGGTTGTCGGCTTTATTACACTCGGTTTTTTAATTGTTGCCGTAGTTATCGGCACGCTTCTCGACATCGTTCTAGGTAGACGAACACGACAACTTGTGGCTGCCACGGAACAGTTGAGTTCGGGCGATTTCAGCGCTCGTCTTCCCATCGGGTCGAGTGATGAAATCGGGCGTCTTGCCCAAGCATTCGATCACATGCGCATCTCAATTGCTACGAAGGAACAATCCCTAACCGAAGCGAAGCGAACTGCTGAAGCTAGCAATCAGGCTAAGTCAACGTTTTTGGCCACAATGTCTCATGAGATTCGAACCCCGATGAATGGTATTTTGGGGATGGCTCAGCTATTGTTGAGCCCTTCGGTAACCGACAGCGAGCGCAGAGACTTTTCCAGAACTATCCTGAATTCAGGACAGTCATTGCTAACTCTGCTCAACGACATCCTTGACCTGTCAAAAGTTGAGGCGGGCCGAATTGAGTTGTCCAACACCGTTTTCAGCCCGGTGCAGTTGCTTGAGGAGGTCGCCAGCCTGTTTCAGGAAATGGCCACAAATCAAGGACTCGATATTCAAGTGCGCTGGGAGGGGCAGTCAGACAGCCGCTATCGGGGGGATGTCAATCGCCTGCGGCAGATGCTTTCCAATCTTATTAGCAATGCAATCAAATTTACAAGTAATGGTGGTATCACCATAGCTGCCGCCGATGTTCAGTCAATTGGAGAAAAAACACTGATTGAGTTTTCCGTCTCTGATACCGGAATCGGAATTGCCGAAGACGCACTTCCCCAACTCTTTATGCCGTTTTCTCAACTGGATGGCACTTTGACCCGCAAGTATGCGGGTACCGGACTCGGGCTTTCCATAGTACGTAGTCTTGCGTTGTTAATGGGTGGGGATGTGGGCGTAGAGAGCGAATTTGGTAAAGGATCAACCTTCTGGTTTCGTGCGCAGGTAATTTGCGTTGATCCACATGAGGAATGCCGGATTGAAGCCAGATCGAACAGACCTTCTGAGGAGGAAGGATTGTTTGCGGGAAAACGAATTCTTGTTGTTGAAGACAATCTTACAAACCAGAAAGTTGTCGAGGCACTATTGATACGCCAGGGTGTGTATGTGAGTTGCGTTGCCGATGGGCAGGCTGCACTGGCTGTCCTTCTTCCCGGTCACGGTTTTGATGCCGTTCTAATGGATTGCCAAATGCCAGTGATGGATGGCTTTACCGCAACAAAAATCTTGCGTGAGCGCGAAGCAGTTGATGAGAGCCCACATCTGCCTGTGATTGCCCTGACTGCTGGTGCCTTTGATGATGATCGAAAAGCCTGTTTAGACTCTGGAATGGACGATTACTTAGCTAAACCAATTAGCTTGGGCGACTTGATTTCTGTCTTACAAAAGTGGCTTCGACCATAGCAATTACCCAAAACCTGTAGCTGTAGCTCATGGCGTTTGTTGCCCGAAAATCCACAGATTTTGTGAATGAAATAGGTGCCACGCAGTCTTCCCCGTCCCGTTGGCCCCCTCGGTCTTCGGGGCTTTTTTTATTTCTATCCACCCTCGAAAGGAACCAGCCAGATGACCCTCTGGATATTCTTCCTTGTATTCGCCGCAGCCATCGTTCTTGTCCAACTTGGATCGCTGACAGTCTGGGTTGCCGTCAACATTCGTGCTCAATGAACCGAGCAATCCATACGTATCAAATAAGACATGCACTGGTAGTGCGAATGATGCGTCTTTCTACATTGATTATTTCGACAAGAAATAGTTGAATACTTATTGAGTCGGCCACTGTGTTCTTGAATGCAATCCCTCGATTCCATGTGGGGCGGGAGAATGTGATGTTCAAGTACATTGACGCCGACTCATAAGAAACAGCATTGGGACAAACTGCGCCAACTAACCGCAACCATCCACACTTTTGCGCCAGCCATACCCAAGTTCGGCCCCAGATCGGCAGGCCCGCTTGTATGCCATTGAGTACATTCGCGATTCCGCCACGCAGAAACACCTATGTCCGATTTGGTTCGGTGGCAGGTTCGGTGAGCCCTGTTCGGTAGGCAGCAAGGGGTGCAAAATGCGTTACAATTCTTCGCACTACTCAAGACGGCACCAAGGCTTTCTTTTGGACTGAAAATCCGCGTGTCGACGGTTCGATTCCGCCCCTGGCCACCAAGAATTACAAGAAAGCCATCCTTCGGGGTGGCTTTTTTACTTCTCGACACAGAGCGCCTGACGAATGTGCAATAGGCCTAACTTTTGCCTTGCCTTGGACGGTGCTCTTGCTTAGTTCGGCGGGGAGGTCGGTCACTGCCCCCTCGCTCACCATCAAAGCAATTTTCCAAAACAAATTAGAGATATTTCCTGCTATGACTTCCAAGACAGCCACCCAAGAGTCCTTCCACCCTGCCCAAAAGCGCGTTTCCCGCCAGCGCATCAAATTCGGCGAACTCTCCGTTGGCCAGCGTTTCTACGACCCCATCAGCGCC
>Ga0066600_10000918_pt1 | contig 10338 bp, 9 predicted proteins | sample Lowcelwee11metaG_FD_59486 | JGI IMG/M metagenome (GOLD analysis project Ga0066600, IMG submission 59486) | Freshwater pond sediment microbial communities from the University of Edinburgh, under environmental carbon perturbations - Low... | ecosystem: Environmental > Aquatic > Freshwater > Pond >... | reverse complement strand
CACTAGAAAAGGAAGGTAAGATTTTTATTGATGGTCGATGGGTTCTTCTTGAAGAGGTGAGCATGTTGAGGAAGGGCGATATTTTTTCATATATTATCGATACAAGGCCGTGTCCGGCAGCTATTGAATTGGCAAGAGATGCAAAAATGCTTCTTTGCGAGAGCACATATCTCGATGAAGAGCGAAAAATGGCTCATGAATACATGCATATGACGGCGATTCAAGCTGCAGAAATTGCTCGAGAAGCGAATGTTAAGATACTCGTTTTGACTCATTTTTCTGCTCGATATAGAGATCCTGAAGTGCTAGGTCAGGAGGCAAGAACTATTTTCCCAAATACTTTTGTTGCAGAAGATTTAAAACGAATTCCTTTCCCTAAATAATATCTTTTTCATATACCGAACATGATTCAAGAAATGGTATAATCATGAAATTTGAACAAGCTACATCTCAATTTTTACATTATCTCGAAGTGGTCAGAGGCGTTTCTGTGCATACGCTTCGTGCGTATAGAGCTGATCTCAATTTTTTTTTGTGTTTTGTAAGAGAAGAGAATAAAGAGGTTGAGCTAGGAAGTATTTCTAAACGACTGATTCGTCAGTTTCTCTCTTCTCTTTATGAAAAAAAAAGTAACGCAAAAACCATATTGCGCTCTCTTTCTGCGTTACGCAGTTTTTATAAATATGCAATGCGGGAAAAAATTGTAGAAAGCAGTCCTTTAGAGGAAATAGAAAGTCCTAAAAAAGAAAAAAAGCTTCCTATTTCAATTACATATGAGCAACTTCTCCATCTTTTTACGCAACCTAATGTCTTGGTGTACACAGGATACCGAGATCGGGTCATTATGGAACTCTTTTATAGTTCGGGACTTCGTTTGAGCGAATTGACGGGACTGAGTCGGAAAGATTTTGATGCCAAAAATAAAATCCTTATGATTTCAGGGAAAGGGAAGAAGCAAAGGCATGCGCCGATTACAGAATCGGTTACGCAGTGGCTTGTGTCCTACTTAAATCATGCGGAGAGGCCTTCTATTGAGAAAGATAAACAGGCGATCTTTCTTAATAAGTGGGGGCGAAGACTAAGCCCTCGTTCGGTCGATCGAAATTTTTCTATCTATTTGAAAGCCAGCGGCTTGTCGGAAAGAATTACACCACATACGATTCGTCATACTATTGCCACTCATTGGCTAGAAAAAGGGATGGATCTAAAAACGATTCAGCTCCTTCTTGGGCATGCATCTCTTGCAACAACGACAATCTATACGCATGTATCTTCTAAGTTGAAACGAGAGGTCTATGATAAGACCCACCCTAGAGCTTAAATATTTTATAAACTATTCATTTTTTTTGACAAAAATTTATTGCATCTATAACCTCTCTCTCTTTTTCAAATCTTAAAGGAGAATAATACTATGAACTTTCTAGGGGTAAATTTTGGGAATCTGTTTAGAGCGAGACCGCTTGCATCTTCAACAACCGTTGATAAACCAACAATAGCTACTGATTTGTCTACGTCCACAATAGCAGGGAATCTACTTCCTGCAGCAAGGGCTCGTTGTGTAGCGTGCCTAAAATTTGCGCAACCAGCGGCTTTTGTGGTTGGAGGAGCGGGATTAGGGTATTTTGGAGGTAATATGGTTGTGAAAGAGTTGCCGAAGATCCGCGACGCTGTTGTTGATGCGGGACGCTCTCTTTCTAATAGATCGTTGCCTTCCAAAGGGTCCTTGAAAATCATTGGGAAATCCTTGGTTGGTGCGCTTTGTGTGGGTGTAGGTCTTGTTGCGATTTGCAAAAATATGCCTCGAATCAGAGCTTCTTAGTTAGTTTTATTTGGATCCTATTTAAGATCTCATATTCCGTTCGCATTCGGGTGTGAGGTCTTTTTTTAAAAAATCATTTCTTATTGAAAATTAGTGAAAAATTCACTATTCTCTTGTTTTTATATGAACAAAAAAATCCCTCTTTTTTCTTTAGTGATTCTAATTGTTGCTGCGATTGACAGTATTCGCAATCTCCCTGTGGCTGCTCTTTTTGGGAGTTCGCTTATTTTCTTTTATTTATTTTCTGCTTTGATTTTTTTATTTCCGGTCTCCTTAGTCTCTGCGGAGCTTTCGTCTCGTTATAGTGATGATGGGGGGATTTTTCATTGGGTCTTGCAGGCTTTTGGGAAAAGATTGGCATTTTTGGCTGTGTGGCTTCAATGGATTAATACAATTGTATGGTATCCAACCATCCTTTCTTTTATTGCAGGAACAGCAGCGTATTTGATTCGTCCAGATCTAGCAAACGATCGTATTTTTTTAGTCTCCGTGATTCTTATTGTTTTTTGGGGGCTTACCTTGTTGAATTTTCTAGGCCTTCGTATTTCGTCTAAAATTAATGATTATTGCGCAACAATAGGAACTTTTCTTCCTATGTTATTTCTTATTATTCTTGGCGTTTTTTGGGTGGTTCTAGGAAATTCAGTTCATATTTCTTTCAAAATTCAAGATCTTCTTCCTTCTTTTCAAAAAATGGACAATTGGGTCTCTTTAATTGCGATTATGGCTTCTTACTTAGGAATGGAGCTCTCGGGAGTCCATGTAAATGATATTGCGAACCCACAAAAAAATTTCCCTAAAGCTTTGGGTTTTTCTGTTATTATTTTATTGGGCACGATGTTATTTGGTGCTTTGGCGATCGCGGTTGTTATGCCAGATAAAGAGATTCGTCTTGTTGATGGGATTATGCAGACATTTTCTGTGCTGTTGCATTCTTTCCATTTAGGCTTTTTAATGCCGATTCTTCCTATTCTAATTATTATTGGCAGTATTGGAGGGATGATCAATTGGCTTTTATCCCCAGCCAAAGGGCTCCTTCAAGCTACAAAATACGGGTTTCTCCCTCCCTTTTTTGCTAAGAAAAATACGAGAGGGGTTCCTGTTCGTATTTTATTTATGCAGGCGATTTTAGTCAGTGCGTTTTGCTTTATTCTTGTATGGATGCCGAGTGTAAATGCTTTTTATTGGTTTTTAACTGCATTGAGCACAGAGCTTTATCTTTTTATGTATGTTTTGATGTTTTTTGCTGCACTGAAATTAGGTCGTCCACTAAAAGATTCGGGAGCCTTTCGTATTCCTTTGGGCTGGAGGACTCTAGCTTGTTCTACTGGCTTAATGGGTTGTTTTCTTACAATTATTGTTGGGTTTTTCCTTCCTCCGGAAATTAATGTCGGAGGAGCTCTTCGTTATGCTTCATGGATTGCCGTTGGGAATCTGGTTGCGTTGGTTCCTGTCTTTGGCTTTTGGCTTTATCAGAAAAAAAGATCTTAGAGGGAGTTTTGCAATTCCCTCCTTAGGGATTTATTATCTACGTGAAAAGAGAGGGAAGGAAAGGCGATAAGCCGGATTTTGTCTTGAGTCATCATTCCTCTAATGCAGCCAGCTAGAACCTCAAAACGGTGCGGAAAACACCTTGGCTCGATTCGGCCTTGCTTCGGATAGGGTTTACAGCACATTCTTAGTTACCTAAGAAGGATAGACTCCTAAAGCCTAACTTTTCACCCTGTTTCTTTAGTAGGGCAAGCCATACTAAAGAACGGTATTGTTTCTGTTGCACTTTCCGTCGCCTTACAGCGCCCGGCCGTTAGCCGGTATCCTTTCCTGCGAAGTCCAGACTTTCCTCTGTCCTAAAAAGAACAGCGATGACTTACCTTTCCTTCCTTCTCTTTCCGCGTATCACTTTTAATCTGGGTTGTGATTATACGTTTGCTAAGCGGCGGCGACGTTTTTTTGTAGCTGCTGAAGTTCCCTCGATCTCTTGACTTTCCTGCCAGTAGTGAATACGAGAGCAGTGTTCACAAAACACAAGGCGTTCACCCTTGCGTACAAGGTTTTCATGCTGTGCTGTAAGAGCAATATGACATCCGCTGCATGTTCGATTTTCAATAGGAACTACGACGCGGTCTTTCTTGTTATTGAGCAGTCTTTCATAGATGCGAAGAATTTCAGGGTCAGCGGTTTTTGTAAGAAGCTCTCTTTTTGTTTTTAATTCAGAACCCTCTTGATTGATCGCTAGGATATTTTCGCTGATTTCAGTTTCAAGATTTTTGCTGCTTTCTTCTGATTGACGAAGGGAATCTTTGATTTTTTCAAGAAATTCTTCCTCTAGGTTTCTCTTGTCAATCATGTCGCTTGCGATCTGTTCTGTAGAGACTCTTTCTCTCTCGGCAGATGACATTTCTAAGTTTAGGGCATTAAAATCATCAACTTTTTTAATAGAGCTTTGTTTTGTCTCTAATTTTTTGAGGCGCTCTTTAATTTCAACGATTTTAGCTTCTTGGACGGAAATACCCCGGTTTAATTCGGAAATTTCTGTCTCTTTTTCTGCTTGCTGTTCTTTTAGCTCCTCACGAAGAGACTCGATATGTCCCAGCTCATTTAATCGTGTTTTTTTGAGACGCATAAGACGAATCATTTTCATGTCGTATTCTTGAATGTCAAGGATCACCTTAAGGGACGGATGCATGAATTCCTCTGGTTTGGAGCTTAATTTACGGACTAATAGGGAGATTGTACCTCCTTGATAGAAAAATTTGCAAGGGAGAAATTCAGGGGGTTTCTAATCCTTGACCAACTCTGTTGATTAAGGGTATGTTGTTGATAATTTCTTCAGGAGGTCATATGTCCTATTTAAAAAAATATTTTCATAGAGTGGTAGAGAAAGATAGAGTCCCGGCTGTGATTGCCTATTTAGCGGCTTTAGACGCAGTGGGAGAAGAAGATTCACAGATTGCTCAAAGTATTGTCAAGGAACTAAGTGATCAGAGATCCCATCTAAAACTCATTGCCTCTGAAAATTTTTCTTCTCTTCCTGTTCAGCTCTCGATGGGAAATCTTTTGACTGATAAGTACAGTGAAGGATACACGGGCCACCGCTTTTATGCTGGATGTGAAAATATCGATGCGATTGAAAGCAGAGCAAACGATTTAGCAAAAAAATTGTTTAATGCAGAGCATGCTTATGTTCAGCCGCATTCAGGCGCTGATGCGAATCTTGTCGCCTTTTGGGCGATTTTGATGCAGAGAGTTCAGTCGAAAGAGGTGGAGCGTTTGGGTAAAAAAAGTCTAGATGAGTTGACTCCAGATGAATATGAAATAATCCGTTCTCTTTTAGTGAATCAAAAAATGATGGGGATGTCATTAGGTTCAGGGGGGCATTTAACGCATGGGTACCGACATAATATTTCTTCAAAAATGATGCGTGCCTCTGGATATGATGTAGATTTTAAGACGGGTCTTATCGATTATTCGGCTCTACAAGCACAGGTCAAAAAGGAAAAACCTCTTATTCTTGTTGCTGGGTATTCAGCCTATCCGCGCCTCATTGATTTTGCAAAGATGCGTGAAATTGCAGAGAGTGTGAATGCAGTTCTTATGGTCGATATGGCGCATTTTTCAGGTCTTGTAGCGGGCAAGGTTTTGCAGGGAAATTATGACCCGATTCCTTTTGCGCATATTGTAACCTCTACTACGCATAAAACGCTTAGAGGGCCTCGTGGGGGGATGATCCTTTGTAAACAAGAATTTAAAGAGGTTGTAGATAAGGGTTGCCCCCTTGTTTTGGGAGGGCCGTTGCCACATATGCTTGCAGCTAAAGCTCTTGCATTTGGAGAGGCATTGCGACCAGAATTTAGTGTCTATGCGCATCAAATTGTTAAAAATGCCCAGACTTTTGCTTCTGCTTTGATGGATTTAGGGGTCACAGTCCTTACAAAAGGAACGGATAATCATCTTCTTCTTTTTGATGTGGAGACAAGTTTTCGTTTGAATGGGAGGCAAGCAGAATCGTTACTCCGTGAGGCATCATTAACTGTTAACCGGAATGCGATTCCTCAGGATGTGAACGGAGCTTGGTACACATCGGGAGTCCGTGTGGGGACGGCTGCAGTGACAACTTTGGGTATGAAAGAGCCTGAAATGAAAAAAATTGCTGGTATTGTTGTAGGACTTCTTGAGAAAGCAGAAATCCCGATTGATGCAAAGACGAATAAGCCCTCTCGAGCTAAGGCAAATGTGCCGGAGCAAGTCATGCAAAGAGCGAGAGAACAGGTGGCAGAAATCTTAAAACATTTTCCTCTTTATCCAGAGCTTCCTATCTTGTAGAATGTAAAAAAACAGGAGATTCTTATGTCAGAGACCGCGTGCGAAGAAAAAGCTTCTAAGTCTATGAATGATAAAATTGAACAGGCTCTGCTTGAAAAAAGACGTATTTTTCTCTCTGACGCTGTGGATTCCGATAGCGCCAAAGAGATCATTCGTAAAATTTGGTATTTGGAGCATATAGCTCCTGGAAAACCTATTTTATTTGTCATTAATTCTCCTGGCGGTTCTGTGGATTCAGGATTCGCTATTTGGGATCAGTTTAAAATGATCACTTCTCCAGTGATTACGCTTGTGACAGGTCTTGCGGCTTCGATGGGTTCTCTTTTAAGTCTTGTGGCAGGAAAGGGGAAACGATTAGCGACATACAATGCTCGGATCATGATTCACCAGCCTCTCATTGGCGGCGTAATCCGAGGTCAAGCTACCGATCTTGATATTCAAGCGAAAGAAATGCTTAAAACGCGTGCGATGCTTGTCGATATGTATGCAGAAGCTACAGGGAAAGAGAGAACGGTCATTGAAAAAGCGATCAATCGCGATAATTGGATGACAGCCCAAGAAGCTTTAGAGTTTGGTCTCTTGGATAAAATTGTTGTCTCGATGAAAGATGTCGAGCATATGTTGAAATAAGGCGTACAGGGTGCTCTTGGACTTGTCTTTTTTGATCAGCGTAAGGAAAGCCCCCAAAATCAATAGAAGCAGATGGCATTGTATTGAAGCTTGATACAATGCTATTTGTTTCACAGTTCCTTACGTACACAAGCGGCCTTCTGGACTGTTTGAAAGCTATCGATAACCGGTATATAGCGCTACATCACAGGGGTAACAGTAATGTGGGGGAAAATTCGTGCTTTAAGGATCTGTTGGATGGCAGATAGTGTAGAGCCTGTGGCAGAATGACAGGTGGTGCAAGAGCCTTGATATGAAATAAATAATTCATGATTGTCTTTTAGTTCGATTACTTTAATTCCTCCAGCATCAAGCTCCACGTAGGGGCGAATTTCTTTATCGATGACTTCTTCAATGAGATAGAGTTTTTTTTCGAGAGAAAATTCCGACCATCCAGGGATTCCATCGGGATTTTCTCCAACGTCCCATTCGATGGGAGTGACATCGTAATCGGAAGAGGGGCAAGGGATCCCATCGCAGAGTTGTGTAGCCGCATCGATAGCAGAAATGATCTGGTTTAATAATGCATCGGCTTGTTTTGGGAATGCTGGAGTGTCTTTTTTATCGCGGACATGCTGGTCGATTAAATCAGCTGAAATACGGGATGCTTGGAGATAATTTTTTCGGAGAGCAAGTTCGCTTGCAATGTCTGCTGCAGCAAGTAAGGCAATAGGACCAAAGGCTTGAAATTTTGCGTCGGCAATTACACCGTCTGTTTCGTCAATCAGCCAATACAAGTGAACGTTTTTTTCTTTCCCAATAATGAGTCGCATTCCTTTTTCTTTGGCTTCTTCAGGAGTAAAAAATCCTCCAAAGCGGAAATGATCCATTTTTTCACGTAACTTTTTGCTAAATAAGTAGCTTGTATGGATCTCTTTTGTCTCTTCATAGGAGATTGTTTGCGAGAGGGATTGAAGTTGCTTTACCGCATCTTGAATGCGTAAACAAGCCGTGGAAAGTTCTTCTTGCGTGCTCATGCGGCTTAGAGAAAAACTAATGGTGTTTTTGGCAAGAGGGGAATTGAGGAGAGATGCGAGGTGCTGATTGTAGTTACCGCCAATGAGTGTTTTTACCTGTTTTCTTTCTAACAAATAATGAAGAGCTTCTTGGTGAAGACCGGGGAATGCAATCATTGTTGTGTTGGGAAGTCTTAAAGAATCTCGAAAGAGGATTTCGGCATTTGGAATTAAAGTGATCATTTCTTTTTCAAACAGGTCACGGAGACGCGCTATTTCAAGGCTCATTGCATCTAGAAATAAAGAGGACTGTGCTGCTGCTGCGCAAAGAGAAAAGAGAGAAGATGTGTCAAGAGAGCCTCCTCTCAGACCGCTTCCTCCTAAAATTAGAGGAATAAGGGGTGCTGTTGCTTTGGCAAATAAGCCCCCAGATCCCATGACTGAGTGAATACGGTCTCCAGATAGCGTAAGGTAGTCGGCTCCGAGCTCTTCGAATGAAAAGTAATATTTTCCAAGGGCATTTGTGGCATCAAGATGGAGTAAAACTCCTTTTTCATGAGCAATTTTTGCAATTTCTTCGACGGGCTGAATGACTCCTGTAAGTCCTTGTGCCATAGAAATCGAGATGCATGCTGTACGAGGATTGATCAGGGCCTCGAGTTTTTCTACGTCAATTTCTCCCTTGGCATTGACCGGGACGATTTTAACAAAGCAGCCAAGATCTTCTAAGCGTTTCATCATTTGCATTGTTGGGGCATCCTCAATGCTCGATGTGATGAAATGGCATTTTCCTGTTTCTCTAGAGATTTTTAAGAAGACAGACCATAAAACTTGATTGATCGCTTCTGCTCCAGATGAGGTAAAGACGAAAATATCCTCTTTTTTTGCTCCAGCAAGATCGTAAATTCTTTCTAAGCGATGAGCGATGAGGGATTCGTCATCTTGCCTTTCTAAGGCAGGAGGACAGATGGATGTTTTTGCATTCGATGCTAAATAGATGGTTTTTTTGTCCATATTCCCTTGTCAAATGTATAGATAAGAACTTCTCCTGTGGCTATTTCTAGCTTCACAACTTCTTCTTTACTTAAGTGGTCGAGATGCATAATGATGGATCTAAGCGAGTTACCGTGAGCGCAAACAAAAACCGATTGTCCTTTTTCGAGGCAGGGGACAATGGTTTTTTGGAAATAAGGAAGCGTCCTTTCTGCAGTCATGGCCAAACTTTCTCCTCCAGGAGGGATTGTATCAAAGCTGCGTCTCCAAAGTTGAACCTGTTCTTTGCCATATTTTTCAGCTGTCTCTGCTTTATTTAGGCCTTGGAGATGACCATACATTCGCTCATTGAGCTCCCAAGAGGCATAAACGGGAAGGGTCTCTTTTTGTGTGGCTTCACTATAGATTTGTCCCCAACTGTCCAATTTACTTTCTTTTGTGTGTTGAAACACGGGGATTTTTTTTTGGCTGTGTTCCAATAGAGCTAAAACAAGCGACATGTGAGAGCGGATTAAAGAGGAGGTAAAGACTACATCAATGGGGATGTTGCGAATTATTTTCCCGGAGGTACTGGACTCTTTGATCCCTTCTTCACTTAAGGGGATATCGACCCATCCTGTGAAAAGATTTTTTTTATTCCAGACCGATTGACCATGACGCATCAAAATTAATGTAGTTTTCATAATTCTCTCCAGTTTACCAGAAGTTTGCTTTCCGTTATACTCCTTGTCCTATGGAAAAGAAACGGTTAAGTAAAGCCCTCGCTGCAGCGGGGATCGCCTCTCGCAGAGCTTGTGAAGAAATTATTTTTATGGGCCGCGTCCAGGTTAACGGGACGACAGTCAAAATCCCTCAGACTCTTGTCGACTGGGAAAATGATCGCATTTTAGTGGATGGGTCTTCCGTTCGCGGCGAGCAGAAAAAAGTTTACTATATGTTAAACAAGCCAAAAGGGCTGATCTGTTCAAGTGTTCGCGTGGGACGAAAACCAATCATTCTTGATATGTTCCCAGACTCTAATGAGAGGCTTTTTACAATTGGCCGTTTAGATAAAGATAGTACAGGGCTTATTCTTGTGACAAATGATGGGCTTTTTTCTCAGCAAGTCATCCACCCTTCCTCCAATATTATCAAAGAATATCTTGTCAAAACAATGCAGGAAATCACGGCAGAGCATTTAGAAGAACTTTCCAAAGGCGCCCGTATGGAAGAGAGATGGGTTCGTCCCGTTTCTGTACAGAAGGTACGACGAGGAACCTTTAAGATCTGTGTAAAAGAAGGGAAAAAGCACGAAGTGCGCATTATTGCAGAGCGTGCAGGGCTGAAAGTGACAGAACTTACTCGTATCCGTATTGGTGGCCTTCTTTTAGGGACTCTTCCTCCTGGTGAATTTCGTATCCTTACAGAAACTGACAAGAAGATGTTGTTCTCTTAGAGTTTTATGTTCTTTCTTGAGTTTTCAAATTTCAGTGTAAAATTCTGTCTGAAAATAATAGGCGGGATGCCTAAGATACCTCCTCTAAGAACCTGTTTAAAATCTTAGGTTCAGTCGATTTTCAGGTTCTTTTGAGCCGCTTT
>Ga0066600_10000915_pt1 | contig 10367 bp, 3 predicted proteins | sample Lowcelwee11metaG_FD_59486 | JGI IMG/M metagenome (GOLD analysis project Ga0066600, IMG submission 59486) | Freshwater pond sediment microbial communities from the University of Edinburgh, under environmental carbon perturbations - Low... | ecosystem: Environmental > Aquatic > Freshwater > Pond >... | reverse complement strand
ACGTTGGCCCAGCGCGGCGCCACCAGCACCAGGTCGTCAAAGCCCATCACCTTCATGGCGCGTGCGGTGCCGCCCACATTGCCGGCGTGGCTGGTCTGGATCAGGATGAATCGAGTGCGCATTTTGGAATCCCCCCCGCGCCGCTGCGCGTCACCCCCCAGGGGGCCACACCAGCCGCCCGGCGAAGCCGGTTCTGCGGTGTGTGCTGGCAGTGCACGCTCGCCGGAAAGGGGTTTGGTGTGTTGAAACGGTAAAATCCCATGATTGTCGCCGCCCCGCATCGTCTGAGGCCCAGCCATTCCCCGCTCTTCCACTGTCACGCGAGCCGCCCCGCTGCCGCGCAAAGGTTTACAACCCATGTCGTCCACACTCCACCCCATGCTCAACGTGGCCATCAAGGCCGCCCGTACCGCCGGTACCATCATCAACCGCGCCGCGCTGGACGTGGAGTCGGTCCGGGTCTCTGCCAAGCAGACCAACGACTTCGTGACCGAGGTGGATCACGCGGCCGAAGCCGCGATCATCGACACCCTGCTCACCGCCTACCCCGACCACGCCATCTGGGCCGAAGAGTCGGGCCAGCGCGCCGGCAAACACGGCGGCGCAGACCATGTCTGGATCATCGACCCGCTGGACGGCACCACCAACTTCATCCACGGCTTTCCGGTCTACTGCGTGAGCATCGCGCTCATGGTCGGCAACAAGCTGGAACAGGCCGTCATTTACGACCCGAGCCGCAACGACCTCTTTTGCGCCACCAAGGGTCGCGGCGCCTACATGAACGACCGCCGCATCCGCGTGGCCAAGCGCATCGCCATGCGCGACTGCCTGTTCTCCACCGGTTTCCCGTTCCGCCCGGGCGATGCTTTCCAGACCTACATGCAGATGCTGGGCGACGTGATGCCCAAATGCGCGGGCGTGCGCCGCCCCGGCTCGGCCGCGCTAGACCTGGCCTACGTGGCCGCCGGTTTCACCGATGGATTCTTTGAGATGGGCCTGTCGCCCTGGGATGTGGCCGCCGGCGCGCTGCTGGTGACCGAAGCGGGTGGCCTGGTGGGCAACTTCACCGGGGAATCCAACTTCCTGGAACAAAAGGAATGCCTGGCCGCCAACCCCAAGATCTACGGCCAGCTCGTCAGCACGATCGGCAAGTACAGCAAGTTCGCCAGTGCGGGCGACAAGGCGGCGGTGCGTCAGGCCACGCGTCCGGCTGCTGCAACCGAAACCGATGCCGGTGGCAACAACAACGAGCCGCCCGCGGACGATTTCCCGCCCACCGTGCACGTCGCGCCTTTCTGAAGCCGCGAAGTCCTCTGGGCCTCAGCGCAGGGGCAGCGTCCACCAGAACGTGGCGCCCGCCCCGGCCGTGGCATCGGCCCAGATGCGCCCGCCGTGGCGCTCAATGATGCGCGCCACAATCGCCAGACCGACGCCGGTGCCTGGTACCTCGGAACCCGCGTGCAGGCGCTGGAACAGGCCGAACAGCTTGCCCGCGTGCGCCATGTCGAAGCCCATGCCGTTGTCGCGCAGGTAAAAAGCCCGCCGCTCTGCGTCAAACCCCAGCACCATCTCGGGTTTCATTTGGTGGCGCGAATACTTCAGCGCGTTGTCCATCAGGTTCACCAGCACCTGCCGCAGCAAGGTGGCGTCGCCCATGACCGCGGGCAACGGCTGCAGATCGATGCGCGCCTGCGGCACATCGGGCGCCAGGGTATCGACCACCGAGTGCGCCAGCGCATTCATGTCCACCGGCACGGCGTCCAGATCCACCCGCACCACGCGCAGCAGCTCCAGCATGTCCGAGATCATCTGGCCCATGCTGCGTGACGATCGCGTGATGCGCCTGAACATGTCTTGCGCCACCGGACTCAAGCGCTCGCCCTCTTCGTCCGCGATCAGCGCCGCAAATCCGTTCACTGAGCGCAGCGGCGCGCGCAGATCGTGCGCGATGGAATACGAGATCGCCTCCATGTCTTTCATGGAACGCTCCAGCTCGGCGGTGCGCTCGCTCACACGCCGCTCCAGACTGGCGTTGAGCGCGCGCACTTCTTCCTGTGCGGCCACCCGGTCTGAGATGTCGAGGTGGGTGCCCGACATGTAGAGCGCCTTGCCACTCTCGTCGCGCCGGTGCACCCGGCCGCGGTCGTTGATCCAAACCCAGTGGCCCGCCTTGTGGCGCATGCGGACGTCGCACTCGTAGTAGGGCAACTCGCCCGTCCAGTGCCGCTGCAACACCCGCTGCGCCCGATCCAGATCCATCGGATGCACCAGCGTGCGCCAGGTGTCGAAGGTGGTCGGCTGCAGTTCGGCCACCGTGTAACCCAGCATCTCGGCCCAACGGTCGTTGATCGTCATGGCCCAGGTTTCGATGCTGGTTTCCCAGATGCCCGGGCGCGTGGCCTCCAGCACCCACTGCAGCCGCTGCCGCTCCTCGCGCAGCTCTTCTTCTGCCCGCACATAAGACGTGACATCGGTGTGGGTGCGCACATAGCCACCGTCGGGCAGCGTGCGCGTGTAGATATCCAGCACATGGCCGTCGCGCGTGCGCCGCAGGTAGTTGTCGGGGGTTGGCACGCTGGCGTTGCGGTCCACCAGGGCGCGCAACGAGGCGTCCAGCAGGCTCCCGTCTTCACCAAAATCGCCCCGCGCCGCCTGGAATGCAAGCACCTCATCCTGATGAGGCTGTGCCTGCAGCAGCGCTTCGGGCAAGCCCAGCAACTCCAGCATGCGCTGGTTGTAAAAACGCACCCGACCTTCTGCGTCCACCATGGTCAGCCCTTGGCTGATGCTGTCGAAGGTCAACTGCAACGCCGCGCTTTTTTCGGCCAGCAGGGCGCTGGTGGCCTGGAACTGCAGTCGCGCGCGCCGTCGTTCGGCGTGCCCGCGCCAGGCCAGCACCAGCTGGCGCACCGCGCCCAGCAGCGGCTGCAGAAACTCCACATCGGCCGGGCTGTAGCCGCCAGGCTGGTTCGCCAGCCCGACCATCGCGACCAGTCGGTCGCCCACGGCGATCGGAACACCCAGGAAAGAGGACATCCCGGGGTGTCCCGACGGACGCCCCCCGGCGCGCGGATCGTTGTTCGGGTCATTGGCGATCACCGTCTCGCCCGTGAGCAACGCATGGCCGAACAGCGTGCGGGTGTTGCGGAACTCCATGCCGCTTTCGAGTTGCTCGTCGTGCATGCGGCGCGAGGCGGCATCCCAGGCGATGTTGGTGATGGCGTGCGTCTTGAGGTAGGGCTGTTCGCGCATGTCGTACAGCACCTCGCCCACGAACCCGTAGCCGCTGCCGGTCACGTTCAGCAGCGCGTCCAGCAGGCCCTCGAAGGCCTTGCGTTTGTCGTCGGCCTCGATGAAGACGGTCTGCGCCCGTCGCACGGCATCCAGCATGCGGTGCTGGCGCTCCAGCGCCTGCGCTGCGATCCGGGTCTCGGTGACGTCGTGGGCAAATCCATGCCACAGCGTCGAGCCATCGGGCTCGCGTTGTGGCAGGGCCTCCGCCCGGAACCAGCGCAAACCGCCCCGAGGCAACTCCACACGAAAATCCATGCCCCAGGTGGAAGGGCCACGCATCGATGCCGCCAGAGAACGGAGGAACGGTTTCCGGTCATCCGGGTGCACGCGATCCAGCAGCGCAAACCCGTCGTTCTTGAGCACGGTGGGATCGAGCTCCAGCAGTTCGGACACGGCATCGCTCACATAGGGAAAACTGCCACGCCCATCGCGCATCAATTGCGCCTGGAACATGATGCCGGGCACCCGCGCAGCGATGTTCTGGATCAGCTCCAGTTGCGCAGCCTGGGCTTGTGTGGCTTCGCGCTCCGCGGTCACATCCTGCACCACACCAAAGTCGGTCTGAGGATTGCCCGCCACCGCGGTCTGGCCCATGCGCGTGCGCAACCAGCGCTGCTGGCCATCGGGTCGCGTCCATCGGTATTCGACCACCCGTCCGTCCAGCGTTTCGCGGGCCTTCAGCCAGGCGGGCAGATCGTCCGGATGGATGCCACCCCGACCCTGCGCACGCGACAACACCGGCGCCGGATCGATCCCCGCCAGCTCGTAAAGACCGGGGGACCAGATCACGTCCTGGTCACTGCTGGCATTCGTCCAGTGGCCCACGCGGGCCAGCTTCTCGATCGCGCCGTGCAGTTCGACTTGTTGCTGCAGCTCCCGGTTGGCGGTCTGCAGGGCGGGCCCGGTTTCCTGTTCCTTGTCGACTTCGGTCAGGTACACGAGCAAGAGTGCCTCGTTGTCCACATGGAGTCGCCGGGTGCGCAGACAAATGCGATGGGTTTTGTGGTGGCCCAAGCGCAGATCGACCAACTTGTCCGCCTGCGACAACGAAGCTACATAGCGGGCACGGTCCGACGCGTCAAACCAGTGACCCAATTCGACCGTCGTGCGACCCAGCGCATCCGCGCGTGACACGCCACACAATTCAACCCAGGCATCGTTCACAGCCAGGAGGCGGCCGTCGGCCATGCGACTCAGGCTGGCCGCCACCGGCATGGACAGGAACATCGCTTCAAAGAGCGACGTATCGGGAAAGCCTGTGGCCATTGAGGACAAGGGTGGCATTTCGCTGCCCAAGGGGCCTCCGGCGGTCAGATGGTTCTCGTTGTCTGACATGGAAAATAAGAATGCTCCGCACACGGTATGTTGCGACAACTGCCATGCATTCTGTCCCAAATTCAGGGCCCAGATCGGTGGAACTGGGTCGAGAAAGTCGTCGCTTGTCAGAACTGGCTGTAGATCTGAACACTCACTGTGTAACGCCGCTTTTCGTCCGGCAACTCACGCAGTGCATACGCCAGCGTCATGCGGGCAGACAGGTAACGACCCACTGCCGCTTCCACACCCCAACCCAGGCTGGACAACCTCTTGGTCTTTTCCTGGGTCGAGTCGGGGGGCAAGATCTGCTGAACCTGCCCGGTGTCCACAAAGAAAAAGCCCGCAGCCGAATACGCCTGGCTGCCGCCCTCGGCAGACGGACCCGTGATCGGGTGATGCAACTCCAGACTCAGCAAAGCACCCTGGTCACCCGAAAATGCACCCACCGGATAACCGCGCACGCTGCCTTCTCCCCCCAGGAAAAAATGCTCACTGGATGGCAACTCATCGCTGCTGGTGTGCTGCGCCGACAGCGCGCCACGCAGAGCCCAGCCCGTGGCCAGAAACTGCGTTCGCCGCAATGCACCCCTGCCCACCGTGTAGCGCTTGCTCACACCGGCACTTTTTGCATTGCCGTTGTAGAACGAGTAGCTCGTCAGCCACTGGCCTGAGTCGTCGGCTGACTGGTACTCAACACCCAGCTGCACATCCTGCGTGGAAGTGCTGGACAGAAAGACGCCACTGACCTTGTTCTCCACATCGCGCTTGCGCAGACTGGCCAGCAGGTCGATTTGCGAGCGCTCCCCGAAGTGGAGCGGTTGACGCAGCGACAGTGCGGTCGATGTGGATCCTCCCGTGATGCCCAGGGAGGCAAATGGCCCATATTTCAGTTGGGTGTCGTCTTGGTTGTGGGCAAGGTTCAAGCGCCCGCCCGAGCGACTGACCGGAATACCGTAGTCGATGGAATAGCTCTTGAGACCGCTGGCGGACATCGCGGCCAGACTCAATGAATCTCGCCAACCGATCAAACTCTGGTTGGTGTACGACAACCCCAACCGTGTTTCCCCCGTCACCTCGCTGCCCAGGTTGTCGACACCGATGCGAAAGTTGTGCTGCTTGGGTTCGATGATCCCGATTTCCAGATCGGTGCTGCCAAAACTCTGGCCCGGCTTGAGCTCGGCGCGCAGCTGAGCAGCGTTTGTGCGGTTGAAGCGCAAGAGACTGGTCTGCAAGGTGGGCAAATCCACCAGCCGACCGGGCTCGGCATCCACCCGGCTCAGGACGTAGCTCGCACGCGTGGATTCGTTGCCCTTGACCCTGACTTCGCCCAGCTTGCCCTCGACCAGCTGCAGGGTGATGTTCCCGCTGGAAACATCCTGTGGCGGGATGATGGCGCGCGCGGTCACCACACCGCGCTCGCGGTAGGCCGCGTTGACCTGCTCGGCCAGGCGCTGCAAGTCGGCAAAGCTGACTTCCTTGCCCACGAACGCATCGGCCAGCGCCTTAAGCTCTTCGGCAGAAAGCACCTCGGACGCCGGCGCGAACTTCACCGCATTGACCTTGAAGCGCACCTGGCTGGCCACCGGCGCGGTCGCCGGCGCTTTCGGCGCTTCAATCACCGGCGCACCCGCTGGCGTGCGGTCCAGGCGCTCCTGCTCCAGGCGGCGCTGATCTTCCTCGATGCGGCGTTGCTGCAAGGCACCCGGATCGGCCGACGGAGGAACAACAACCTGGGCGTAGGTCGAACACGTGACAAGGGCCGCCGCCGCAGCACAGCTGAGTTTCATCGGTTTTCTTCTTTGCATTTGGAGTTTTGGGAATCGCCAGCACCCTGGCCCGCTTCTGATCCGCATTCGTCACCGCCATTCACTGGCGTGCCCACGAAGGTCACCAGACCGGCCAAGGCTTCGGCACCGCGTTGACCGATCACGATCCCGTCGGTTGGAGAAGGCAAGGTGCCCAGCACCGAGAGTTCGCGATCGCCCAGTTCGGCCGCACTCAGGTTGTTGCCATTGGGCGAAATCACCTCGTGGCCGGGGCCACGCGAGATCACGAAAGCCCCCGTCAACACCCGGTTGCCGGTGAGGCCAAAGGCAAACGGGTTGCCTGCCGAGTAGAGCTGAACATCAAACGGCTGGATGCTGCGGTCGTTCTGATCGATCAACAACGTGGTCCTGGGGTTGCTGATGGTCAGGCGGTTGCCCACCCGCATGGCGTCAACAAACAGGTCCCCCGCCAGCACATTGACATGGCCGGTGGAGGTGGAAAACTCCTGGAACCGGAAGGCAAACGGACTGTTCAACGCCAGTTCCACGTTCGACGCCATGCCGCCGCCATAACCCATCACATAACCACCCACATCGCCAAGGCCGCTGGACGCCACATTGGCCGTGACGTTGCGGCTCATCAGGCGCAGCTGGCTGCCCACGTTGATCTGGCGGGCGCTCAGGTCGCCGTTCGCGTTCAGGTCCACGGTCTCGGCGCTCACCCGCTCGGCCCTGACGTTGCCGGTGGTCGAGTTGGCAAAGAAGGTCTGTGCCGCCTCGCCGGTGCCAAGGTCGATGTTGCCACGTGCCAGCAGGCTGGCCGAGCCGCCGCGCGAGACCACACTCTCGGCGCTGATGCCGGCGTTGCGACTCACCAGAGCCAGGTCGTCGCCAGCCTGCAGCTGGCCGACCTCGATGGCGCGGCGCGCGTCAATGCCCAGCGTGCTGCCGGCGCGACCGAAGTCCACCGACACGCTGCCCGAGCGGCTCACCAGTTCGATGGCGTCGCCCGCCGTGATGCGGCCCAGCTCGATATTGCCCTCGGTGTCGAGCAGGAACGAACCGCGGGTGCCCAGCACGTCCACCTGCACGGTGCCGCGGTCGCTCTCGATCACGATGTCGCGGCGCGCGGTCGCGCTGTCCACGCTGATGTCACCGTTGGCCAGCAGCGTGATGCCGCCACCGCGCGCCACCAGCACACCGGCGTCGATGGCGCCGTTCGGCGTCGTCACCCGGATGTTGTTGCCGGCCGTGGCGCTGTCCACCGCCACGTTGCCCAGCGTTGCATTGAGCGTGACGTTGCCGATATCGGCCACCACCGAGCCGAGCAGCAGGTTGCCGGCGGCGCTGGTGATCAGCACGTTTTGTCCGGCGCGCGTATCGGTGGCGGTGATGTCGCCGGCCGCGCTCAGCGTGGCATCGCCGGCGATGGCATGCACCACGCCGCTGGTGATGCTGCCGGCGGTGGCGGTCAGCGTCGCATCCTGGCCTGCGGTCACGCTGCCGGCATCGATGTTGCCGAGGTCGGCGGTGATGCTCACGTCCACGCCGGCGCTCGCGGTGTCCACCAGCACGTCACCGTCGCTGGAGCCCAGTGCGACGCTGCCGCCGCTGCTGGCAACAGTGCCCAGGTCGAGCCCGGTCTTGCCCTGCACGCCCACGTCCTGTGTGCCGCTCACCGAGGCGAGGGTCACGCTGCCACCGGTCGAGACCACACTGACCGTCTTGTCGGAGCCCTGTGTGCCGGCGCCGGTGCTGGTGACGCTGTTGCCGGTGATGTTGCCGGCGGCCACGATCTGCACCGCGTCACCTGCGCTCACCGTGTTGATGTTCGCGCCGGTCGTCAGGTCCAGTGCCACGCTGCCCAGCGCCGATGTGGCATCCAGGTTGCGCAGCTGCAGTTCCAGCGGGTTGGCCAGGGTGCCCACGCCCAGGTGACCGTTCAGCGTGAGCGTGGCCGCGGGTGCCGTGTCGGCGATCACGTCCAGGCGCGTATCGCCTGCATCCAGGATCTGGCCAGCCGTGCTGGTGATGTGCACCGCGTCTACCGTGCCGTTGCCGGTCTGGATGCCGGTGATCGAAGCGTTGCCCACGGTGTCGATGCCGATGGTGCCGGTATCGGAGCGCACGCGGGCCGCGGCCGTGCCGTTGTCTTCCATCGTGAGCGTCTGTGCCGCCAGCAGAACGCCACCGGCCGTGCTGTGCACGTCGGCCGCGGTGCTGAGGGTCATGGCACCGCCGGCGCTCAGGTCGATCACGCCAGGGGCGGTGACCGGGCCCTTCACCGCCAGGTCGTTGGCGGCCGAGAGCGTGATGTCGCTGCCCGAGCTGATGGAGCCGATGTTGAAGTGCTCACCCGACGGTGCATTGAGGTAGACACCCTGCCCCGGCGTGCTGGCGGTGGCGAACACCAGGCCGTCGGCATTGACGCCCACGTCCAGCGGGTTGGCCGCGGCACCGATCGAACCGGTCTGCGCGATCAGGGTCAGGTTCTTGCTGCGGATGTTCAGCTCGGGCGCCAGCGGGTCGGTCTCGGCAATGTCGAGGATCGAACCCCGGGCGTCGAGCTTGACGTCGGCGCGCGAGAACACGGTGTCCACGTTCAGGTTGACCGGGGTCTCGATCCAGATGTCGCCCGCGGCACGCGCGACCAACTGGTCGTTGACCCCAGACAGGTGGATGCGCAGCGGCGAACTCAGCGCGCCGGTCACCGGATCGGGGATCGAACCGATGCCGCCGGTGGCTGACTCCAGGATCAGGTTGCGCGTTTCGATGTTGCTGGCACCCGCCACCGAGGCCGCGTTGATCAGCGAGCCGGCGGCCTTGATGCGTGCATCGCCGGTGGCCGTGATCTTGTCGATGCGCAGGTCCGACTCAGAGCCGATGAAGGCCGAACCGCCGGCGGCGGTGGCGGTCAGCGCGCCGCTGCCGGTCTCCACGTTGACCGGACGCAGGCGCTTGATCGTGATGACGTCGCCCACCACCGTGGCGTCGCCGCGTTCGGCCGCGGCCAGCGCGGCTTTCTGGGCCTGCGTCAGGGTGTCCAGACCGTCCGATAGGTCGATCGTGATGTCGTCGTCAAACGACCCGATGGCGGTACCCGCGATCAGCTGCACACTGCGGCCCTTGGCGTTGGGCGCCTTGACCGTGGTCACCGTGTCGGTGGTGCTCTTGAGCAGGCCGGCGCCGACCGACAGGATCAGCTGCGCGTCGGTCCAGGTGGCGCCGTCGCGGATGCTCGCTTCTTCGGTCGGGCTGGCGTCGTAGGCGAAGGCCGCGTTGTACGCCGTGCTCAGGCCGCCCACTTCGGCGTGCAGGGTGTGGTACTGGGCGGTGCGGCTGTCCTCGAACGGTTCGATATCTGCCTCCTGCAGTCCCGATGCCAACAGCGCGGCGCGTTCACCCGCCGACGCCACGTAGGCGTAGGCCGGGTTGTAGACCGCCCCCAGGTCGGCCTGGCCCTTGCGCAGTTGCCAGTACAGGCGGTAGTTGTTGTCCTTGCCACGCTCGAAGGCGGCCACCGCCTCGTCGGCCTTCTGCACCGAAGGCGCGCCGCGCAGGCGCAGCTCGTCCCACAGGGCAGCGAGCTGGGCCTCGGTCAAGCTGTCGGTGGTGGCAAACGGGTTGTTGTCGATCACCGCGCCGCTGGTCTCCACCCGCACGTCACCCACCGTGGAGTTGGCCGCAATGAGCAGCAGATTTCCCGAGTAAGTGCCCAGGTTGACGGCGTCGGCCTCGTTCTTCAGGTTGATGCTGTCGCGCGCGGTGGCCATCAGGCCGTTGTTTGGCCATTGCGACTGGCTGGTGGTGTAGCCGGTGCGCACGGTCAGCGGGCTGCCCGCGGCGCCAATGCCGCCGTTGGTGGCGTTCAGCTCGACCCGCTTGCCCTGGATGACTGAGGCGGCGTTGAAGCCCAGGATGCTCTTGTCGGACTGCAGCACCACATTGCTCACACCCGCGCCGCCGACCGCGCCCACATGCAGCTCGCCG
>Ga0066600_10000912_pt1 | contig 10391 bp, 9 predicted proteins | sample Lowcelwee11metaG_FD_59486 | JGI IMG/M metagenome (GOLD analysis project Ga0066600, IMG submission 59486) | Freshwater pond sediment microbial communities from the University of Edinburgh, under environmental carbon perturbations - Low... | ecosystem: Environmental > Aquatic > Freshwater > Pond >... | reverse complement strand
CCGGTCGCGGCCATGATGCTGTCCATGATCTCCTTGGTGAGGGCCAACTCGCCGTTTCTCAGTTTGTCGAACAGGTTTTCCGTCAGATGGCAAAGCGTTACCAACTCGGCGGCATTCAGGAAACCCGCACCACCCTTGATGGTATGAAAACCACGAAAGATGTCGTTGAGCAGGCCATGGTCCTGCGGGTTCTTTTCCAGATCCACCAGCTTGTTATCGACCCCCGACAACAGATCGGTGGCCTCAATCAGGAAATCCTGCAGCAGGTCTTCCATTCCGGCGAAATCGCTCATGCTCTTCTCCTCTCGACACACTCGGCAATGTGCGCCGAATCAGAATCCCAAACTCTCTAATAGATCGTCGACCTGCGCCTGGCTGGTCACCACATCGCCGCGACCAGCGGCATTGATTACCGGGCCATTCATCAGCCCGGCGGGCGCTTCGGCCTTCTTCTCATCCGGCATCACCTCGATCAGCACCTGCAACAATTGCGTCTCGAAATTCTGCACCATCTCGACAACTTTCTTGATCACTTGACCGGTCAGATCCTGAAAGTCCTGAGCCATCATGATTTCGGTAAGTTGAGCGTTGGTGATGGCGATCTTCCCCGGCGCATCGACAAAGTAAGTACGCGTGTCGGCAGCCAATGCCTTGAATTCGTCGACCGACAGTTGATTGGCAAACATTTTGTCCCAGCGCCCACCCAATGCCTTGGTGCGTTGTTCCAGTTCGTTTTGTGCCGGCATGGCAATATCGGTGGCATTCAATACGCGCGAAGCTGCCTGCTCGGTCATCTTGGCGATATAGCTCAAGCGTTCGCGCGCATCGGGAATCGTGCGCGCGGCATCCTCAAGCGCTTTGTCATACCCCAGTTCGCGTACGCTGTCGTGCAGTTTGCGCGCCATGTGGCCGATACGGTTGAACACGGCCTCCTGCGAGCCCGATGCATCGCCGGCAACGTGCATAGCGGCGTCAGGCGCAGCAGCAGCATCTGACTCGGCCACCTGTTCGGACACGCTATCGAACAAGGACTGCAGATCGTCCGAATCGCCTGAAGGATCAGGCTCGGCTACGGGCGAAGTAGGCGCAGCATTGGTGGCAATACTGTCGAACAATGCTTGCAAGTCTTGCGAGTCGCCAGTTTCGTCGAATTTTATCGGTTTAGCCATGCTTGATTCCGTCCCTGTCACCCTACCGTACGGCGGGCAAACTATTGCGTATTTACCAGCCCAGTTTCTCGAATATCTTGGTGAGCTTCTCGTTAAGTGTCGCCGCCGTGAAAGGCTTGACGATATAACCCGAAGCGCCGGCCTGGGCGGCAGCGATAATGTTCTCTTTCTTGGCCTCAGCGGTAATCATCAGCACAGGCAATGCCTTGTGCGCAGCGTCGCCGCGTATCGTCTGCAACAGCGTCAAGCCATCCATATTGGGCATGTTCCAGTCGGTAATGATGAAATCGAACGCCGTGCCCTGGATTTTTTGCCAAGCCACCGCGCCGTCCTCAGCCTCGTCGACGTTGGTGAAGCCCAGTTCCTTCAACAAGTTGCGGACGATGCGACGCATCGTCGAGAAATCATCGACGACAAGAAATTTGATTTTGCTGGGATCTGCTGGCATGAAACGGTCTCCGGATGAAACTTGGCAAATAGGCTGACTAATAATTAATTATGACGATCAATCGCGCTGCGACTTGAGCAAAAGCGGACGCAAAGTATCAGCCAGAGCATCGGCATCGAACTTGGCGACATAGGCATCGACCCCGACGCTCTTGCCCATCGAACGGTTAGCTTCGGACGAGAGCGACGAATGCATTACCACCGGGATACCATTGAAACGACTGTCCGATTTGATGTTCTTGGTCAAGACATAGCCATCCATCTCGGGCATCTCGGCATCGACGAGGATGACGTTTACCTCATCGCGCAAACTCTGTCCGGTCTGTTGTGCGTGAGCGGCCATGCCCGACAAACGCGTCCAAGCTTCCATGCCGTTTTGCGCGTGCTTGTGCTTGACGCCAAGCTTTTCGAGCACCTCGATGATTTTCTTGCGGGCAACGGAGGAGTCATCGACAAAGAACATGTTGTACTCGTCGTCGCCACCCATTTTCTCGATCTGACCGATCACGGCCTCGCCAAAGGTATTGGCCATGATCTGCTCGACATCCACAATCGACACCAGTTTGCCGCTATCGAGTTCGGTAATAGCAGTGATGTAAGCATGCGTACCACCGGTCACCGATTCTGGTGCACGCACCCGGTCCCAGTCGACACGGATGATGCGATCTACGTCATGTACCAGAAAACCGAGGGTACGCTTACTGTACTCGGTGACCATCATCGAGCCACCGCGTCCCGGAGGAGCGTCCGCCAGATGCATCACCCGCGCCAGCGAAACTACGGGAATCACATTACCGCGCAGGCTGATCAGTCCTTCGACGCCATCGGGCATGTGGGGCGACTTGGTAATCGACGGGGTTTTGCTGACCTCGCGCACCTTGAAAACGTTGATACCGAAAATTTCGTGGGTGCCAAGCGAAAACAGCAGAATTTCCATACGATTCGATCCCGCCAACTTGGTGCGGGCATCGACGTTGTCCATCAGGGAAGCCTGGCCCTGCTGGCCAGTCATCAGTGCGGCAAAATTGCTCATACTTAGAATCTCCTCAGGCAGCCTGTGCCGCCGGTTCTTCCTTCAGTAGCAGGCGGCCGAGCGTTTCGGCCAAGCGCTGCGCCTCGAATTTCGGCACATATTCGTCGACACCCACCGATTTGCCAATTTGCTGGTTGGATGTCGACGATAGCGAGGAATGCATAATCACAGGGATACCGTTAAAGCGCGGGTCGGACTTGATGTTCTTGGTCAGGATATAGCCATCCATTTCGGGCATCTCGACATCGGTGAGGACCAACTGCACAAAGTCCTTCACCGGGCGACTGGTGGCATCGGCATAGTTGGCGATCTTTTGTAACTCGTCCCAAGCCTGTCGGCCATTCATTGCCGCCAAGCCACGGATACCCATAGCATTCAGGGTGCGTTCGATTTGTCCGCGTGCTACCGACGAATCGTCGGCATAGACAATGGTTAGGCCTTCCTTACTGATCGGCTTGATGCTGTTAAACACCATATCGTCATCATACTTTGCCGTCTCGGAAAGAATGCGTTCGACATCAAGCATCATTACCAGACGATTATCCTGCAACTCCGTTACGGCAGTCACAAGGCCACCCAGATTGGCCATCAACATCTCAGGGGGGACACGCATGCGCGCCCAGTCGAGGCGCAAAATGGTATCGACCGATTCGACCAGAAAACCTTGGGTGTGACCGTTGTACTCGGTGACGATCATGATGTCGCGCGGCGTATCTGTCTGCATGCCGATAAAGTCGGCCAAATCGACCACAGGCACGAGGATACCGCGCAACGACACCATGCCCTTGACTGCGGCGGGCATGTCCGGCGCGGCAGTGACGACAGGCGTACGCATGACCTCCCGCACCTTGAAGACATTGATGCCGAAGGTTTCCTGACGACCGGTGCGCAAGTCGGTACCCAAAGAAAACAGCAAAATCTCCAGCTTGTTAGTGCCGGCCAAGCGGGTACGCGCATCGATATTCTTGAATAATTCGGACATTTGACCACCTTTCGGGCGGAGTAATTTCGTGAGTTTATCGGCTCCGGGCCGCTATAACTAAATCTTTAGACGGAATATTACGCCATTCTTCATAATCCGATGCGGCGCATGAGGTTTCGGCGCTGGTTATTGGAAAGATGGCAACATGTCCAACACCCACTATTCGGTACGATAGCCGACGCGGAAACCGCCCCAGTGGCGCCCTTTGACATGAATCGGCGCGGAGATATCGTGCATGATCTCGCCAGTATCGCGCCGGTAAGTCTGCAACAGGAAAGGTGCCTCGTGAGCACCACAGCGTTTTCCTACTGGATCGGAAAACACCCGCTTGGTCCGATTCCCGACGAAATCCTTTTTCTCGTCCCCGGTCAGCGGCTGGCTAAAGCGCTTATTGTGGGTCGGCACATAACCATTTACGTCGCAAGCGATCGCGTAAGTAATCTCGCGATGCTTATCGAGCAAAGGCTCTTGTACGTTGGGTAGTACCCGGTCGGTCAAACTGTCGAAGCGCGTATGGAATTTTTGCGGTTTGGTGTTAGAGATTGGGGCGTAATTGCGGTCGAACAAATCATCCAGCTTGATCTCGCCACGGTCGATGGACGCTTCGAGCAGTCGTCCGATCTCTACAGCGGCCGACCGGACCACGCCCGGCATGCGCGCATGAATCGCCAAGGCATCCTCGCCCGCCCGTCCCAGCTTGAAGATCGCACCGATCTCCTCCAGATTTACAGCCAGATAGTCGAGTTGCCGTGCTTCTTTCAGCGTTTGCTCCGCACCTTCGTTGTTGCGATCGGCTAATGCCATGATGTTGGTGACCAGTTCAGCCACTTCGCCGGAACGCGAAGCTTGCGCCTGGGCCGCGCGCGCGATCAACTCGACCTTTTCAGTCGTTTCCTGCGCACCACTGTTGATCTGACCTAGCGCATCGGCCGCCTGACGCGCCAATTGAGCGCCGTTAGTGGCCTGGTTCGAGCCGTCTCGGATGGTAGCAATCGCGCTCTTTGTTTCGCTCTGAATGGCGGCGATCATGCTCGTAATCTCGCCTGTCGCGGCACTCGTGCGCTCGGCAAGTTTACGTACCTCATCCGCCACCACGGCAAACCCACGGCCTTGCTCACCGGCTCGAGCCGCCTCGATCGCCGCATTCAGCGCTAGCAGATTGGTCTGATCGGCGATCTCGTGGATGGTACGCGCAATACCGGAGATCGCTTCGGTGCGCTCTCCCAGCGCGGCGACAACCTGAGCGGACTGTTCCACCGAACGCGCAATCCGCTCAATTTCGGCAGAGGCCTCTTCGACAATCTGCGCACCACGTGCCGAATGGTCCTTGGCTTGCTGCGCAATTTGGGCAGTTTCATTGGCTTTCGCAGCCACCTCATTCATTCCACCCGCCATTTCCGCTACAGCCTCGGCAGCAGCTTCGGCTGCCGCGTTCTGATCTGCCGAACCGCGCGCCGTGTTTTCGGCTTCGTGAATCAGCGTATCGGCCATTTCCGCCACTTGTTTGGCGTTGAAAATGACACGCGTAGCAATGCCCTGAAAGCTGGCGATCAATTCGTTGTAGGCAACGGCGGTCGGGTGTATCGCGCTGCCCTGCGCCACGTCGACCCGTCGGGTCAAGTCGCCATCGTTGCGTGTAGCGCTGATGACAGCGCGCATGGTTTCTAGCGGGCGTCCGATTGACGCAGCCACCATCAAGCTGGGTAGGAGTATCACCACCAACCCCAGTACGACATAAAAAACCACAACGCCAATATTAGGGGTTGCCCCGGCTAGATAGACGCCGCCCAGCCCTGCACCTGCCACCATCAGTCCGGCAACACCGTGTATCAGGCGCGCCTGCAACGTTACATTAGACATGAGTCACTCCAAGGGATTTATTGTTTGTTTCGCCGACAGCCCAACGCCGACGCTTCCCTGCTCTCCACACGTATCACTCTAGCAATATTTTTAGATTAGCGCATACCAAGAATCTTTTAGGTCGAAAACTCGCCTAGCCGGGTGGTAACAATGCATCATCGAGCGCCAGCATGACCGTAACTTCATTGCCTGCGTCGTTAAAATCGACGGTATGCGCAATGTGCCGTACGAGGGCGAGTCCGCGACCATAAGGCAAGACGCTAGGCATGCCAGATCGCTGCGCATCCGCTTGAAGTATGGTAGCGCCGACATCGAAACCCGGGCCGCTATCGCGACAGCGAATGCGTAGCCAGACCTGTCCCGCCTCAACCACTTGTTCCACCGAGAGCTTGATTTCGCCCGCGTCAAGGACGGACAAACACTCCTCGCGCATCCGCAGCCAGGCTTCCATGCCGTCGGGCGATAACTTGAGCCGTGAATCGAGGCACAACACACCATGGTCGAGCGCATTGTTGAAAAGCTCGGAAAGGATGACGAACAACTCGCCGCTACGCTCGCGCGTCGTGTCGAATTGGCCTGCAACGTTCAACAGCAAGGGCACGACATCGAGATGCCCCAACTCGTTTGCCCCCAAGCACAAACTGAAGCGCCAACTGCCAGGATGACGCGATTGCGTAGCTTTCTGCGGTTGCAGCGCCAGCGACGCGGCCTCCTTTTCGCAATCGATCAAGACCAAACTGATGTCGTCAGTCGGCGCCCTTCCCGCTAGATGGACATGCACCGCCGCAGCGGCTTCGGCGAGCCGCTGACTGCGCGGCAGTCCAAGCAGAGCGGCGGACAAACCTTGCGCACCAAAACGCGTGCCATCGGTGTTCGGCGCATCCAACAGACCATCGGACACCATGACGAGTTGTTCGCCACGCGTAAAAGCGTGTTGCTCGACACGGTCGTCGAACTGATCATCGGCAACGGCCCCAAGTGCAGGATGGCTTAAGGAAAACTCCTGAAAATGACGACCGAAGCCATCCAGCATGCAGGCTGCGGGCATATCGCCATTCCAGAGGCTGACAAAGCCTTCGCGTGGATCGACGGCGACCAGTTGGACGGCTACTGCACGATTTTCGGGCAAGACCTGACGCACTTTGAGATTCAACTCGCGCACGATGGTGGCCAGCGGAAAACCCTTTTCCGTCATACGATAGAAAGGCGCGATGATCGGCAACAAGCTGACGTAGGCCGCGAGGCCGCTACCCCGTGCATCGGCCAACATCGCATGCAACACACCATTGGGTGCCCGACAACAGGAAAGCATGTCGCCCCCCAGTTCCGCGCAACGCTGGTGCCAGTGCTGCACAGCGGGATCTTCAAGGCGATGTGGATTGTCGCCTGCCAACTGATGCTCGATCAGATGGCGGGCGATGCGCAGATCTTCTGCTTCCGCTGCGAGATAGCGACCGAGTTGGATCGATCGCACTTCGGCATCCTGCTGTAACTTCAACAACTGATCAATCACAGCGAGCCTTGCGGCCAGGGCAGCAGTGCTTAAGGGTTTGACCAAGACAGCATCAACGTCTATCTCCAGCGCACGCATCAAACCGGGGAGATCATGTTCGTCGGCAACGACAATAATCGGTTGCCAGCGCGGCGCAGCACTTGCCCGAATGGTTTGGGACAACGCCAATGCGTCTAAACCGGCCGCTCCGGCATGCGCGACCACAAGGTCGGGGTTCTGCCCAGAGTAATGCTCTAGGGCGCGTGCGACGCTATCGACAATGGTGACCGTATGCCCGCATTGCCTGAACACTCCAGCCGTTGACTGCGCCTCTGTGGAGCTTGCATCGACCAACAGAATCCGCATTGCCTCGCGCCGCGTCTCTGGCTGTTAAAGCTGGGTTGATCTATACAACCGCGAATAACTTACCGAAGTTGGCGATGTCGATTACCTGCCTCACCGAACCGCGCGCATTGGCAAGTGCAACCTCTTTGCCCACGCCCTTGGCCTTGTCGCGCAACATCAACAGCATGCCAAGAGCCGAACTATCGAGATAGTCGACACTCGCGAGGTCGACATGAATTTCATGCGCCGACTCCTTCATCGCCAGATCGACGGCTTCGCGAAACTCGCGGTGGGCATTGAAATCAAACCGCCCTTGCAGACCGATGATGGTCTTGCCATCTTGGCTAGTCATGTTCGTTTGCATGAACCCCTCCATCCTTAGCTGGAAAATACTACCTGAAATACAGTATATAGCGCACCGACGACGCCGTGTTGGCACCGTCTCGTCAGCGCCGACTATTTGAATCTGGCCAGTATCCGCGCCGCAACAGTATTCAAAGGCGCCACCTCGTCCAGCGCACCCACTTGCGCTGCCTCGCGCGGCATGCCATAGACGACGCAACTGTCCTGATCCTGACCGATGTTCCATGCGCCGGCCTGGCGCATGGCCAACATGCCGTCGGCACCGTCCTTACCCATACCGGTCAGGATCACGCCGATGGCGCTCTTGCCAACCTCCTGCGCCACCGAACGGAACAGGACATCGACGGCAGGACGGTGACGATTGACGGGCTCCGCCTTGGAAAGCTCGGTCACCCACCCGCCGCCGCTGCGCTTCACCAGCAGATGCGAATGGCCGGGCGCGAGATAGGCATGACCGGGCTGGATGCGCTCGCCCCCCTGAGCCTCGACGACACGAATCGCCGCCAGACTGTCGAGCCGTTTGGCAAACGAAGGCGTAAAAGTTTCGGGCATGTGCTGCACCATGACGATGCCCGGCACCTGGGTTGGCAGGCGTACCAAGACGTCCTTGATCGCCTCGGTACCGCCGGTGGATGCGCCGATGGCAATCAGGCGATCATTGAGCAGCCGGGCCGACACACCGGCCAGCGGCACTTCGGCGCTCGGCGCGGCGGATGCCGTCGCTGAACGCCGACCCAGCCGTGCGCCACGTGCAGCGCGGATCTTGTCGCGAATCTCGTCGGCATAGCATTGCAGGAGAGCGGCGCTTTCGGCGCGCGGCTTGGCGACGAAATCCACCGCGCCGAGTTCCAGCGCCTTCAGCGTTACTTCCGAACCGCGCGCCGTCAGCGAGGAAATCATCACCACCGGCATCGGTCGCAGCTTCATCAAGCGGTCGAGAAATTCCAGCCCATCCATCTTGGGCATTTCGACATCGAGCGTCAGCACATCCGGGTTCAGCACCTTGATCATTTCGCGCGCGGCGATAGCGTCGGGCGCACTGCCCACCACTTCGAGGTCGGGCGCGCCGCCGATGATCTCGGTGAGCATGGCGCGCATCAGCGCGGAGTCGTCGACAATAAGAACTTTGATAGCCAAGGTGGAGTCCTTCAGAACAGTTCGATCTCGCCAGCCACAGGCGCCTCGGTGAGACGAGCGGCGTATTCTTTTTCGCGGCGGATAAGGGTGTCGTTGTGCAAGCGCACCAGTTTCTTCACCATCACCTTGCCGTTTTGCGGGAAGAAATAAACCTTGCGCGGGTAGACGTCAAGCAGATCCTGGGCGGCCACGCTGATGCCCTCGGTCTGAAGAAACTCCATGACGAAGCGCGAATTGCGCTCGCCCACCTGCGAACTTGTGAGCGTCGCCATCACCCGCCCGCCACCGAATACCTTGGCCTCCATGTTGCTTTTGCGCGCACCGAGCTTGAGCAGATGGTTGATGAGAATTTCCATCGCGTAGGTACCATAGCGCGCCGAGGAGGAAACCGCGCCGGAATCCGCCGAATCGGCCAGCATGAAGTGGTTCATGCCACCGATGCCCTTTTCCCGGTCGCGGATGCAGGCCGACACGCAGGAGCCGAGCACCGTCACCATCAATGTGTTGGTAGCGGTGACGAAATACTCGCCCGGCAATACCTTCACCGCCTCGGCGTCGAATTTGCGGTCGAAGTAGCGGTTGCCGGCCAGGTGTTCGGCAAAGCTGAGCTCCTGCGTCATGCCGATTTTGCTCCGGGCTTGAGGCGCGGCTGATCAGCGCGCTCATAGACGGTGCGGCCGAGCGAGTGGAACAGGTCGGCGGCATGCAGGAAACTCTCGGAATGGCCGGCGTACAGCAGGCCATGCGGCTGCAGCAGCGGCACGAACTTCTTCAAGATCTGATACTGCGTCGGCTTGTCGAAATAGATCATGACATTGCGACAGAACAAAGCGTCGAGCGGCCCCTTCACACTCGGCCAGGTCGGGTCAAGCAGATTGACGCGACTATACGAGATCAACCGCTGCAACTCCGGTCGTACGCGCACGAAGCCGTCCTGCGCTCCCGTTCCCTTGAGGAAAAACTTGCGCAGACGCTCGGGATCGAGCCGATCGACGCGCTCCATCGGATAGACGCCGCGCTCGGCAGTTTTCAGCACATTGGTATCGATGTCGCTGGCGTGAATCGTCACCGGCGGCGTCAAACTGTCGAAGGCCTCGCAAGCGGTAATCGCGAGCGTGTAAGGCTCCTCGCCGGTCGAAGCGGCGGAACACCAGATACGGATCGGCCGCTGGGATAGTCCCAGTAGCTGCTTTTTCAGCAAATCGAAGTGGTGGCTTTCGCGAAAAAACGAGGTCAGGTTGGTCGTCAGCGAATTGACGAAGGTTTCCCACTCCTGCTCGTTGCCCCGCTCCAGATAGGCCAGATACTGGTCGAAGCTCGCCATGTTCAGCGCGCGCAAACGCCGCGCCAGGCGCGAATACACCATATCCTGCTTGACTGGCGCGAGGGAGATCCCGGCGTGCTGGTAAATCAGTTGGCGCACGCGCTCGAAATCCGCCAGGGTGAAATTGAACTCGCGGCTCGCCGTCGGTAAGGGATTAAGCGGCGCGGCGCGTGCCGGCTGCGCCGTATTGCGAGCGCCGAGTTTATCGCTGGGAGGTATCAAAACTCCGCCCATTCGTC
>Ga0066600_10000911_pt1 | contig 10400 bp, 4 predicted proteins | sample Lowcelwee11metaG_FD_59486 | JGI IMG/M metagenome (GOLD analysis project Ga0066600, IMG submission 59486) | Freshwater pond sediment microbial communities from the University of Edinburgh, under environmental carbon perturbations - Low... | ecosystem: Environmental > Aquatic > Freshwater > Pond >... | reverse complement strand
GTCGGCCGAAGGGATCCAGTCGGCCGGATTTTGAAGAAAAAGCCGAGGGGTCGTTGAAGGTTCCCGGAGGTCCACACCGATCGCCTCCGCCAATGCCCGAGGGACGATGTCTCGGGTGCAGTGAGGCGTGGAATATCGGCACCGCCAGTTGCACCCGAAGCAGTCAAGTGGCAGGCATACGAGTGAGGTCAGGGGTGAATACGGCAGGAATCGACCGAAATGACCACCGCCTACGAGAACCACATTGGAAGTTCCCACCGCGCATGCCATGTGCGCCGTCCCGGTTTCGACCCCTACTCCTATGCGACAACGTTTCAGAAGTGCCGCGGTTTGCCGCAGGCTCGTCCGGCCGCAAAGGTTCGTCACCCGGCCACCGATCGATTCGAGCGTTCTTTGTGCCAGCCAGTAGTCTTTCACCGCCCCGAAGGCGATGACGTGAAATTCGTGCTGGTTGCAGACGTTTGACAACGCCTTTCCGAAAGACGGGCAGGTTCGAACCGGGTCCTGGGCGCCTATGAAAAGGCCTATAACTCGTGCCGAATCAATCCTCTGTTCCGACCAAAAGGCGTCTGCAACCTGTTCATCTTCCCGCGTCAGCCACACCTCCGGCTTGAGCATCGATGGTCGAATGTCTATGGCCTCGAGAAATTCTCGGTGCCGCTGAATCTCATTTTCAAGCACTGCTCCTGGGATCAGCAGGGTGTAGTGCCGGTTGTTGCGGTCGCGCTCTTCACGGTGGATGTTGCACAGGTCACCCTCAAAACCCACCATCTCGGACGCCTTGCTGGCGAATGTGAGAAAGTCACTGATAGGTTCGCGCGAGTAGACGGAATTCAGAGCCAGATCGAACTTGCCATCTGCCAGTTGATCGGCCAGGCAAGCCAAGTAAGGGGTGTCCCGATATGCCTTGCGTTTGTTGATGGAGATGATCTTTCCCACCCAAGGATTAGCTTCAAAAAGCGGTTTCACGTGTTCCTGGCAAATCACAGTAATCTCGGCTTCCGGATACTTCTCATGGATATGCGGCAGCATACAGGCCGAGAGGACGTTGTCCCCGATCGAATCCGTCCGCACCCAGAGGATGCGCTTGATGGGTCTGAGCGAGGGGGGCGGGCAAGGCTGCCGCAAACGATCCACGACAGCGTCGTCCTTTACCCAGGGGAAGAAGTTTTTCAGCAGGCAGGGGAAGGCCCGGTTGGCTTGGAGCGATCTCCAGGTCGACACGGCACCTCTATACCCATAATAGAGTTCCTTGAATCGCAGCTGCTGCTCGGTTACATAGGCATAGTGGTCAAAGACCAACTTCCGGGCCTCGGTTTCGGCATGAAGGAACGGATCCATCCGCGAGAGATCGGCCCACTGCCCCATCGCGTTCCGGCGACAGAGGCGAGGCGGCTCATGGCTAAACCATCGATCGCTTGGTTTGTAGCGCCATGTGCGAAGCCATTCGTACCGGGTTTGGTTTCCATAGGTATCCCGGGAGGTGACGAGCAATTCGGGCCCGACAAAGAATCGGCAGGCATAATACGCGGCCGTCTTCTCGGGGTGGTCTTGAAACATACTGCGAGTGTTGGCGATCTGATCGGATGTCCAGAATTCGTCTACGTCGACTTGCCACAGCAGGCACTCTTTTTTGATGGACGGAAGTGGGGCATTGACCATTTCCAGTTTGCCGTCCCAGAATTGGCCGTCTTCTTTGCGGTAAACAGTTATATTCGGGAATTCGCGCGCCAGACTGTCGAGGTAGGCAGTGGTTCCGTCATTGCTCAGGCCGTGCATATGCATCTCAGGAGTGATGCGGCCGCCATTTGCGCGGCACCATTCCGTGTCGTTCTTGAGATCGGCCACGCCTTCTATAATATGCCAGTGCCAATTGAACGGCAGCCGTTTAAAGACATCGATATGGCGGCGGATGAACGGTTCCCCATTCAGGACAATTGTAAAAAAATGGACTGGCAAAGCGTCCGCAACGCATTCAGGCAAAATCGCCTTTCCGCTTTCACGTACACCGGCATCCTTCTGCCGATCTTGCTTGCTCGGCCTTATGCCAGAAGCCGTTTTTGTGCAAGAAGGCTTGCGACTGACAAGACTCCAATTGCGGGCGACAAAATCTATCACTTCCCGGAGTCGAATGGATATCGTGTGCTTGGCAAGGCATTCTTCCATTCCCTCCCTCGCAACACCAGCGTAATCCGACCAATTATTACATGCGTGAGCCGCTGCGGCCGTCAATTCGACCGGAGAGTTGGCTTCGTAGGAAATGAAGTGGCGGCCTGGGACGAAAAGCGAGTTGCTCTTTACCTCGGATGGTGAAAGGGCATACTGAAAAACAGCGCAGCCGCAGGCAAGCGCTTCGTATAAGGAAGAAGAGTATCCGGTGCAGTTGGCCGGGGCACTCAGCACGAAGCGGTAGCCGGCTTTCATCTCGGCAGCTTTAGCCGGCGTCAGCAGCGGCCGGTAGGCCTCTGATAACTCAAACACAGGACTGCCCTTCAGTTGCTGCAGAAGCCGAATGCGAGCCTGGTAGACGCCCGGTAGCCCATAATCGCCCAACTGTCCTCTGAAAAAGATCCGATTGGTACGCCTGTCGAAGGGTATGTTCCCTCTAAACAGCATCTCGTCTACGTATTGGGGCACCCATAAAGACGGCTTTCCGGACGCTTCAAAAAGAGGAGTTGACAGTTCATCGATGTAGATAAAGGCGTCGAAAACCTTCAATGCGGCGAAGGTCTTCCGTTTAGAATCAGGAAACGGGCTTCCCAATATTCGCTCGGCGCAATGGCAGATCACGGGGAGATGCAGCGAACGCCAGAAATCCGCCTTGGCCGGCGTATCATGCAGATACGGCATGTGGTGATCGCAGGACATGACCAACACGAAATCAGCGGTGGATCGGGCCAGCGCCCGCATGATCTGGTCGATGACTTTCTCGTTGTCCCATGCCCAATAGACTTGGTTGAGCATGCCAGCGCGGATGAGGGCATGCACCCACCCCTCACGCTGACCCCATGAGAACGGCTGGCCGGGGGGGCCGGGCAAAATGATGTCGATGAGAGGCGTGGAGGTCGAACACTCAAAGGATCCTTTGACACGGGCCACAGCCGTCAGGTCGATGTTTCTTTGCTGGTTCTGCGGGCTCACTTCCATTGTATAAGCTGTGGCCGGCCGTGCCACCTCAACCGTTTTGTCCGCCCCAATTGCATGCAGCGTGTCGTTGATCTGCGGCAACCAGCAGTCAATCACCCTTAGTTGCTGCAGCCGCTCCAAAGCCTCTTCCCGCCGGCCGGCCAACAACGCTTCCGTCGCGCTGATCAGATAGCCACCGATTGGGACCATCCACAACCGGATGGTATCAAAAAGGTGATGAAGGTGCGCCGCATCCGGTTGCTCCTCGCGGGCCAATCGAATGTACTCCAGTCCGGCGGGTACGTCGTGAAAATGTTGAAGAAACATCCCGGCAACTGAAAGAGATAGTCCGCCTAACGCTCTGTTGCGCAAAGAACGAAGCCTGAAAGGGATGTCCGGACGGATGAAGAATCGCTCCATCACCTCCCGCTTGGAGGAATAGATCTTGCCCCAGAGTGCCGGTTGACAGGTGCCTGAACCGGTGTGAACCCGATACTGAGAGACCGCTCCCGGCCGGTAGCCGATATGGGTGACCAAGCCCAAGTTCAGCCAGAATAAGAAATCTTCACAGAGTTTCGGCATCCATGGATTGGACAGCAACCCTGCCCGGTCCAGGGCCGTTTTCCGAAAAAAGGCGGACTGCATAGGGATCACATCCTCAACACACAACACCCGCTCGAAATCGAACGCGAGGGGTCCCCGATTCGGACCTGAACGGATGGCGCCGGATTCATCGATCTCGAAGTAATCCCCATACACTGCGCCCATGCGCTCGCATTGTGAGAAATGATCAACCGCCCATGAGGCCGCATGCGGCAGCAAGATGTCATCCGAGTTGCAGGTCCCGATGATGTCGCCTTTGCAGCGCTGCAGAGCCCTATTCATGGCTTCCCCATGTCCGGAATCGGGCTCAGACACAAGGTGGATGCGCTGTCCAAAGGATCGCAGCACATCAAGCGTCCCGTCGGTTGAGGCTCCGTCTTGGACCACGACCTCCACATGAGGATAATCCTGCGTCAACAGGCTTTCGATGCACCTCTTGATGTGCGGCATCCCGTTGCGGCAGATGGTTATTATGGAAACCAGCGGGGTATCGGGAGAACATTCCATTTAGGCCTTCCGGCAGGCTAATGTAGAGTCAAAGCTTGACGCGCCGTCACGCAAAGGTGCCATCCCCAACGTTTTTCCATGTATCTAAAAAGAGCCGGTGGCAAACAGCGAAAATACCAGACCTTTCGATAACGAAAATTGCGGTAATCGGAAATGCGGTAAGGGAAGATGTGTTCGATGTGGGTCTCGATTAAGTCAAACCCCTGTAACAACGCAGGAATAGTTTTCATTGTATAAGAGTAGGTAACCGGACAACCGCTCTCTGCTTCTGAATATCGCGCGATGAGCTGATCCAGCGATTCGCCGGGTTTCTTTCCATAAACCATTATCATCCAAAGGACCTTCCAGGCCCTACGGTGATAAACCATGATCTTGATCAGGCTGTCTCTGTCGATGTAGCGATGGATCTGCTCGACCGCTCGCTCCGGATGGGGTGTGTGGTGAATCACACCGAAGGAATACACGAGGTCATATCGTTCCACCGGAACGGTATCGGATAATTGCTCGGCATTCGCCTTGTAGAAGTTGATGTTTTTAAGCCCTAAAAGATCGGCTCGTTCTTTGGCAATACTGATGGATTGAGCGGAAAGATCGACCGCCGTGACCATGGCGCCGGCCTGTGCGAACCGGACGGTGTCCGTCCCAATCCCGCAGCCGATTTCGAGAACTTTTTTGTCCTTCCACTTTTCGAACTCCGTAAAGGCGGGAATATGCGCTTCGACAAAATATTTGCGAGACTCCACCTCATCGAAATACTGCCGGGTGCCTACCGGTTGCGCCGAATGGCGGATGTTGCACGGACGCGCGTTCCAATACTTCTCGACGTCTCCGATGCCGGTACGTACGAAGGGAGAGGGTGCGCTCATTGCAGCGTCAAATCCTTGTCTGGGGGCCGACCCCGAGCGGAAAATAGTTGAAAGAACTCATGTCATTTTTTCGAGCGATGCGCCAGCTGTCAAGAACGAGGGCTCCTGGCGCAGCCGCTGTGGCCACTCGCCTCCAATCGATCGACCGATACTCCTCCCAATCGGTCATGAGAATAATGGCATCGGCACCGCGGACACAGTCGTAAGGGTTGACAAAGCTATCCGCGAGCCCCTCCAGGGCTCGCCCGGCCGAATCAAGCGCCTTGGGATCGCTTATCCCCACTTGATACCCGGAAGCAAGCAGCGACTTGGCCAATAGAAGGGATTGGGACTCCTCGATGACGTGGGTGCCCGGTTTGTAGGAAACCCCCAGCAGAGCGACTCGGGCAGGAGGCGACAGGTGCGTTTCAATGCATCTTTGCAAGCGGCCGGGAATCCGAAGGTTGATTTCCTCTATGGCCTCGGCCAGAAGCGCCCTGTCTCCGAATTCTTTGGAAAAGGATTGAAACGCCAAATTATCCCGTGGAAAGCAGGGGCCCCCGAATCCCAACCCGTTTTTCAAGCATCTCTCGCCGACACGACGGTCTGCTCCCAAGGCTAACGTTATGGAGTCGACATCCGCGCCCGGCACTTTTTCACACAATGCTCCGAGGGCATTCGAAAAGCTGATTTTCATGGTGATGAAACAGTTGAGGCTGATTTTGGTGATCTCTGCATTTACCAAGGACATCGCCGCGATAATTGGTTTGCTTTCAACGGTGCTGCGGTAAAGCTTTTGCAGCAGTTGGCTTGTTCGCTCGTCGGATGCCCCAATCAGCACCATGTCTGGATTAAGAAAATCTCTGATAACGGTTCCAAGCGCTATAAATTCAGGGTTGTATGCGAGACCAAAATCAAACCCACAGCGCTTGCCGGTGTGCTGTTCGAGCAAGGGCCGGAAAACTTGCTCGGATGAGCCGGGCATAACGGTCGAGACGATTGCAACAATGTGAAAGTCGGTTTTTGCCTTCAGCGAGGGGGATAGCCCTTCCAACACCCGAATTACGCTGGCGTTACTGAAGCGGCCGTCTGTTTCACTGGGGGTCGGAACGATGATCAGCGTCGCATCGGAACGAACCACGCAAGCATCATAGGTATCCACGACGTGCAGCGAGGGCCTCGCGATTTTCAACAACTCGGGGAGCCCCGTTTCGGCTATTGGGCAGCGGCCTGCCGTCACCTCATCCCGGATGCAACCATCATGGTCATAACAATAGACGACGTGCCCGGCGGCAGCAAAGCAGGCAGCCGTGCAAAGGCCGAGTTTCCCAAGCCCAACGACGGAAATGTTCATCCAGCATCGACCTCGCCAGTTTTAAATGAATTTATAGGTCATGGTGTCATTTAAAATGACCTGCTCGTAGATCTGGTTGTGCGGCTGGTAGGTGCACCGGGGACATTCGGAATCGACATCCACCTTGTCGTGAATGCTCCAGTGCTGTTGACTGCCCCATGCCGAATCGATCCTCTCAACTTCCTCGCAATCCACCAAAAGCTCCAGTTTCTTGTCTCCCCTCCGGTCGCAGCACAGACCCATGACGAAAGCATCCGCGTGCGCTTTCGGATGGGCGGAAGGAGACACCACGGCGGTCATGAAAACCGAGTAGCATTTGTCAAAACAGTTCGACCGACTGAACTGGGCATTGAATTTGTGGGTGACCCCGTAGACGCCGAAGGTGCCGTCGTCCAGTTCCTGGGCCATGGCGACCTGTTCGTTGAAGAGGGCCACATCATCCTTGGAAAACGCTATCTCATCCGCGGTTCCGATTTTATCCCACGCCGTCCCGGCAGGTCTGAAGTGAATGTTTTTGCAACCTAACTCTTTCGCCAGCCGGGCGGCCGCATAAGCCTCACCGATGTTGTCTTTGTATAGAAGAAATTTGTAACTGAGTCCGTATGCCGGATGCTTCATTCCCAGCCGTGTGTTGTGGCGCTTTGCGTAGTCCGCCAGCATAGCCATGTTTTCAATAACCTTCTCGAAGCTGTGGCCCTCCTTCAAGCCTTTCAACCGTTGGTATACGCCGGCGGAGCCGGCATCCACAGAAACTCCGACCCACGTGCACTGAGACAGGGGATCGATACAGTCCCTGATGAGACTGCCGTTTGTCACCACGCCGGCCTCGATGCCGTTCATGACCACCTTGTCGATGAAGGCGGCGGTCTCCGGGTTGAGCAAGGGCTCGCCGCCGCCGGCCACGCAGATGGCTTGAACGCCGGGTTCCTTGAAATTGCTTTTTCCCCATATAGGAAGGAAATCCGCCAAATCCGCCAACAGTTTTCCGGACAACCTGGAATGCCGGCGCTTACGGATGTAGGCTGCGTTGCACCAGGCGCAGTTGTAATTGCATTGGTTGGTGGGATCGACCGTGATGAGCACGGGAGGCGGAATCGGCCGGCCCCTCTTGATGGCGCGCCATCTCTCCACGTGCACGAGCAGCTTGTAGCTGTTAAACGGATTCCATCTTTTTTGGACCGCCCATTCTTTGCCCCGGTCCGTCTCCCGCTTGCTGACAATTTTTAACAATGTTTGAGCTGGCTCACCCATAGAATCTCCACCGTAAGCTGACCTTCGGCAATGCCGGAGAATAGGATTCGTCGAACTCTCAATGTGTTGATTTTATAAATTGTCGGACCAGCCAAATGGAATTGCGGCCGATAGGGCAAGCGGCTTCTCTTTTCATATTGGCTTCTCACAGTACCTCCTGCACGGCCTCTGTCCTATTTTCGCAACAGGGCTGAAGAATACTGTAAGGGTGCCGGGCGTGCTTTGTGGTAGTACCTTGCTAATTCTATTATTCAACGCTACCGGAATACGCACGATCGGGCTATGCGGCCATACACAGCTCCGCAGCAAAACATATGCCATAAGGCCGAAAAGAGCTTATCTATATTATTTCCTGTCAGTTATGTGAGCTGCGGGAAAGCATCCCGGCCAACTTGTCAAAATCCTGACATGGCGAGTGTGCCAATATATTATTGAATAGAATCCGCCTCTTTCACACGGCCACCATTTATTATTCAAGCCTCCTGAAAATCAGCCGATAAACAAGACCAGGAACAGCATAATCTTCACCAAACAGAGGCAGACGCATGGAATTGACCGGTATCGGAAACGGGGATGCATTGTTTCAAGCCACACTCCTGCAATCCTCCGGCCTCGAGACCCTGGCGAACGCCGCCCTGCAGCGTGGGATCAACGCCTACACGAACAAAGACTACGCGCTCGCCGCAAAGGAATTCAAGCGCTCGGTGGGAATCGGCCGCAATTCGTCCTTTGCAGCCGACGCCGCACAGTACCTCGCCATGTCTTATCTCCAGCTCGAGGACACCGACAACGCCATCAAGGCCTATCAGACCGCCTACCAGATCGACCCTTACCGCGACGACATCCATCTCAAGCTGGGGAATCTCTATTTTTCCCAGGAGAAGTACGAGGATGCGAGGACCGAGTATGCCGAGGCGGTGCGGTTGAACCCGAGCACGGTGAACCGCTATTCGCTGGGCCAGGCGTATCTTGAGCTCGGACGCTACGCCGACGCCGAAAATCAATACAGCGAGATCCAACGCCTGGCGCCGGAGCAGGCCGGCGGCTATCTGGGAATGGGTTTAACCTTGAGCCGTCAGGGGCGCTATGAGGATGCGATTACCCAGTTCGAGGAGGCCGTCAGCAGGGATGCGGATCTTTATGACGCCCATGCCCAGATGGGCTACGCGTATGCCGACATGGGCGACATGGAGAATGCTCAAAAGATGGTGGACTACCTGGAAAGCGTCGAACAGCCTGAGGTGGCTGATACGCTCAGTCGCTACATGTACAAGGTCGATCCGCCCAAGATGGTGTTTGCCCAATCCAGCAGCAGCTTTGCCTTTTCCCTGGGCAAAGGCACCCCCCTGGTCGTCCTGAACAGCTACCTGATGAACGCCAATGCATCCAAAACCTTCACCATGACCATCCAGTTCGACAAGGCCATGGACCGCGGATCGGTTGAAAACCCGGCCAACTGGCTGATCAGTCGGACTGCCGGCCAGGGCCCGGGACAGGCCTATAACTTTGGCCTCCGAATTCCCTCAACAGAGGCCCGGATCAAATCCATCCCGGATGCCGTGACGTGGGATGCGGACAACATGACGGCCACGGTGTATTTTAAGGTCGCCCAGAACGCCGACGCCAACGCCACCATCGACCCGTCCCACATCGAGTTCAAATTTTCAGGCAAGGACATCTACGGCCTGAAAATGAACCCCAAGTTCGACCAATTCAGCGGATTTTCCAAGGTGTACTGAATCGAATTCCCGGAAAATTCCCCTTGCCTTCTCCTCGTATATGATTTCTGCTGACTGCGGCTGCGCAGGCGTTAGGATGATCTTCACAGGACCCAAAAGCATTGAAGATCTATAACCCTATTGGCTCGCAAATTCGCTTTGGCCGTACTTCAGCAATTTTTTGGAAATAGTGGAGGTGCTGTAGCCTTGAATCACCTTTACCAACTGCACTTTCCCACCATAGGATTCGACAATCTCCCGCCCGACCACCTGGTCCATTTTATAATCGGCACCCTTAACAAGGATGTCTGGTTTCAGCATGGCTATCAGACGTTCCGGCGTATCCTCATTGAAAAGAACCACCATGTCAACGCAGTCGAGCGACCCTAAAATGGATGCGCGGTCCTGCTCGTTGAGAATCGGCCGAGCCGGCCCCTTTAAACGTCTGACCGACGCATCCGCGTTGATACCCACCACCAGGCGCTGGCCAAGATCCTTGGCCTTGTTCAGCAGGTGAATATGACCCGGATGCAAAAGGTCGAAGCAGCCGTTCGTAAAGACAATTTTTTCCTTGTTCGCCTTCCAGGCATCGATCTGGATGAGCGATGTTTCATGCGTAAACACTTTGTTATGGAAATACCCATTCAGAGTGGCGTCGTTGGTCCGCATGGCAGTCTTCAGCTCAAATAAGTTGATCGGCTGTGTTCCCACCTTGCCAACGACGACGCCTGCGGCCAAATTAGCCAGCCGGGCGGCATCCGGAAAATTGATTTGGGAGGCGACCGCCACCGCCAGTGTCGAAATCACGGTGTCGCCGGCCCCGGACACATCGAAGACTTGTCGAGCCTGGGTCAGGATGAAAAGAGGAACGCCGTCCTTGCTCATCAGGCACATACCGGAAGCACCCCGTGTGACCAAAAGCCAGGAAATATCAAGCTTGCCGATGGTTCTTTCCATTGCCGATCTCAGCTGATCGTTGCTTTCAATGGGGAGTCC
>Ga0066600_10000908_pt1 | contig 10414 bp, 5 predicted proteins | sample Lowcelwee11metaG_FD_59486 | JGI IMG/M metagenome (GOLD analysis project Ga0066600, IMG submission 59486) | Freshwater pond sediment microbial communities from the University of Edinburgh, under environmental carbon perturbations - Low... | ecosystem: Environmental > Aquatic > Freshwater > Pond >... | reverse complement strand
GTCGTCGGCCACGAGCTTGGCCTGCTGCGACCAAACGATACCGCTCCGCACAAACACGTACGCTGCGCCCACATCCGAGCCTTTGACGACGTCGTTGTCGAAGGGCGCCCCCACGACCGCCGTGTCCCCCGCCACCGCCACCGAGTTACCGAACAGGTCGCCGCCCGCTCCGTCGCCGGCCACGAGCTTGGCCTGCTCCGTCGTGATCAGCGGATCCACCGCGAGCGGGTACGTCGCTCCGGCGGCGTCGACGCGAATCGAGACGGTCCGCCCCGCGGCCAAGAGGTACGCTGGGAGCGCTTGTCCCTCGGCGTCGTGGACGAACAGGTCGGCGTAGCGCAGCACCACCGCGCCCGCGGCGTCCCGCAGCGCCACAGCCTCGCCGTCCTCCGAGAGCGCCGCCGACAGCTCGTCTCCGAGCGACAGCTCGATCACCAGCTCGCGCTCCTCGCCGCCGCGGCAGGGCGGGGCGGATGGAAGGGTGAAACCCTGCTCCAGCCCGAGGGGGCCGTTGACGTACCATTCCACCAGCTGCGCCCCAGCCGCGGTCTCGCGCCGGTACTCGACGCGATTTCCGGTGCCCTCCGGCTCGGCGCTCCCGGGCGCGACCAACTCGCCCGCGCATCCGTAGCCCGAGGGCGCCAGGGACAAAGTCCAGTCGCCGCGCCCGTCCTCCGGAGCGACGTGCAGCCCGTCGGGCGTGAACTCCGATATGAACGCCTGCGCCGGATTGACCGCCCGGAGCCCCGCGTCCGACCGCGTCACCCGGTAGGTGTCCGACGCGCTTGCCTGCACGGCCGCGATATACGCGGCGCGCAGTCCCGCGGGCGCTGCGACGGTCGCTGAGAGATCGGTATCCTCCGATGAGCTCGCCGCCGAGATCGGCAGCGACGTGGTCGAGGATCCGTCGGCCGGGTCGATGGCGGAACCGGGCTGGCAGGCTGCTGCGAGTGATACCATTAAAAACCTTGCTCTTCTTGCACCTGGTTTTCTCATACCGCCATGTTACGGCGCTATCACCTTTGTGCAAGCACCTCCTCGCGTTTACCTGGCTAAATTCCCGGGCGCAAGCACAGCCCGCCGGCCGTGAATCATCGCCATACATCGAGCATGCCCTTCGTAGTCACCGATCGCGCGAACGCTGCGCAGCGGACTCGAGGCGTCGTTTCTCGCCAAGACTCAGTTCAGCGCACATCGGCGTTCGCATCGCGTATCATCTACAAGCAAGTGCAGCCGCTCGCTGGACACGGTTCTTGACGTGCCTGGAGCCCGAGCGGGTTCGCCCTCGAGATCGACCGACGCGTTCCGAGGTGCACGTCATCTCGGCGGCTAGCGGCTATCAGCGTTTCAGCCTGTAGACGGGCATCAGGCTGCATCCAACGGACGACACATGGGACGTTGTCCTCGCCGGCAACCGCGACGTGATCGGGAGCAAGAAGCAGGGCTGGGGAACGAACACGACGGAGGCGCAGATGCGATCCGCAATTGGCGCCGGTCGTCGTGCCGGACGGGATCGCCGTCAACGTTGAACGCCCCTCGCTACCAACAACGGCCGCCCTGCCTCCTTGAGCCTTGTGGAGTCTCTCGCTATGACCTCAACAGGGATCGCGAGAACAACCCGGGGCTCGAGGCGACGCGGGTGCGGGTGTTTTACTGGCGGCATCAGGGGCTGCGGGTCCCGCCGACGGTGATGGCGGCGCGGGCTCAGTAGGGTCGCTCGCCGACGAAGTTGCCCGGCGGATCGTAGTTGCAGCTCCAGATCTCGGTGTCGCCGCAGGTCGCCATCGCGCAGCCGACCCGCTGGCTCTTGCGCCACACGACCTGCGTATAGTGGCCGCACACGCCCTTGCAGCGGTTGCTCCGGGCGTCGTACTGCTCGACCTCCGCGGCCCAGCTGCCGACCACATCATCCACGGTCGGCGTCTGCCCCGTCATGCTGAAGAGGTTCTCACCGTGACGCTGCGCGTCCCGCCCGGAGCGCGGGCGATGTTGCAGCGGGCAGCCCTTGCGCTGCAGCTTGTCGACCCAGGCCTGGGCGTAGCGCGCCAGCTCGTCCGACCACACCAGCGGAGGCAGCCCCAGCGGCTCACGCACGCGGTTGTGAGCCGCGGTGATGCCGGCGAGGCGGCCCGCCTCGGGGTCCCCGCGCGTCTCGGCGGGTGCCGAACCCTCGGCGGACTTCGCCTCGCTCGCGGGCTCGCCGGGCGTCACGGTCCGCCCGGCTCGGTCCGCTCGGCAGGCGAGCCCGAGCGCAGCGACGAGGACGGCGAGCAGGGCGGTGCGGTGCGTGACATCCATGGTGACCCGGGCGAGTCTCGCAGCTTTGCGGCGCATCGGTCGAGCCAGGACGTCGAGCCAGGACATCGAGCGAGTCGCCGCGCGGGTTCGGCGATCGAGGACCGCGCCGATCCGCGCGGCTTCCGCCCAGGGCGCCACACCGGGGGCGCCGCGAGCGACCCGAGCCGCAGCGCCCCCCTCACAATGCACGGCACGCCGATCCGCGGCGAGCCGCAACATGGTTCGGCATTGACTGGCTGGCGCGATCCCCTACGCTGGCGAACATGAGATTGGCTTTTGTTCCGCACTATTTGCTCCTCGCCCTCGCAGCCTGTGCCCCCGGAGCCGCCGACCACGGCGAGCCCTTCACCGCGCCGGAGGTCGATCCTCCCGCCGCCGATCCGTGGATCGCCGAGGTCTACGAGCCGGTGATGAAGGAGGCCGCGCAGCTCGACGTCGGCGAGTTCCTCGCCAAGTACCCCGGCCCCGACTACATCGACCAGCTCAGCTACGATCCGTCGAGCGCCGCCGGCCTCGCGGAGATCCGGGCCTACGCCAAGCTCGGCCCGGAGCACGACAAGGTGCTCGCGCAGAACGGCTTCGTCGCCGTCGGCGACTCGCCGACCCACACCTTCGCCAGCACCTACCTCGACCTCTATTTCAACGACCTGCCGGTCTTCATCTCCGCCGACAGCATGCTGCACGCGCTGCACAAGTCCTTCGACAGCATGCTGCTGGACTTCGAGCGCCAGGTCCTGATCCCCGAGGTCGATCGCATGCTCGCCGACATGCACAAGCAGCTCGGCAGCGAGCTCGCCGCCCTGCCCGCCGGTCTGGCTAACTCCGGGCGCGACCTCGACCTCTACCTCACCGTCGCCCGCAACCTGCTCACCGGCACGCCGGTCGCCAGCGTCAGCGGCGACGCCGGCGTCGTCGGCGAGGTCGCCCGCATCCTCGACGCCGTCGCCACGCTGAAGCCGATCGACCTCGAGCTGTTCGGCGCCCCGGTCCTCTACGACTTCTCGCAGATGGAGCCGCGCGGCCACTACGAGGACGAGCCGCAGCTCCAGCAGTACTTCCGGGCCATGATCTGGCTCGGCCGCACCGATATGGCCATGGTGCTCCACGACGAGCAGCAGCAGCCCCAATTCAACCGCCGGGCCCTCGACGCCGCCTTCCTCACCAACCACCTGCTGACAGCCAGCGGCGCGCAGCCCAGCTGGGACCGCGTCGACGGCGTGCTCGTGCGCCTGATCGGCGAGCGCGACAGCATGAACCCGCAGGACATGCACAAGTTCATGGCCGAGACCGGCGTCGACAGCCTCGCCGAGCTCGCCGCGGCCAGCGACGAGACCCTGTACAAGGCGCTGATCGACGGCCCCTACGGCCTGCAGCGCATCATGTCGCAGATCATGTACACCGACCCGACCGACCCGCAGATCGTGCTCCCGCGCGTGTACCTGCTGCTCGGTCAGCGCTTCACCCTGGATTCGTACGTCTTCAACAATGTCACCTACGACCGCGTGCAGGACCTTCGCACCGGCCTCAAGGTCGAGCGCATGCTGCCGAGCGAGCTCGACGTCCAGTTCGTGCTCGGCAACGACGCCGCCGCCCACGACCTCAAGCCCGAGCTCGACCAGTACGGCTATCAGGGCATCCTCCACGAGATGCGCTTCCTGGCCGACGCCCACCCGCAGGACTTCTGGGACGCGACTTTTTACAACGGCTGGCTGTCGGCGATCCGCGCGCTCAACGACACCGCCGACTTCGAGGCCCAGCCCGAGGCCATGCGCACCGCCGCGTGGGCCGACAAGAACCTCAACGCCCAGACCGCCTCGTGGGCCGAGTTGCGCCACGACACCCTGCTCTACGTCAAGCAGTCCTACTCCGGCGGCGAAGGCTGCGAGTATCCCGACGCCTACGTCGAGCCCGTGCCGGCCTTCTACGCGCGCCTCGCCCACCTGGGGAAGCTCGGCGGTGACATGGTCGCCGGGCTCGCCAAGGACGGCTTCGAGGTCTCACGCGCCCAGACCTTCTTCGCCGACCTCGGCGCGACCGCGGCCACTCTGGAGACCATCGCCCACAAGGAGCTCGAGGGCGCGACCTTGACGCCGGCCGAGTTCGACTTCCTGCGCGGCACGATCGAGAAGGAGCTGGTCGGCTGCGGCCAGGTGCAATACGACGGCTGGTACGCCAGGCTGTTTTACGACGCGGAGAAGCTCGGCGAGTTCGAGCCGACCATCGCCGACGTGCACACCGCCCCGACGGACGCCCAGGGCAACGAGCGCGGCTGGGTCCTGCACGCCGCCACCGGCCGCCCGATGCTCATGGTCTTCACGGTCCCCGAGTGCGGCGGCGTCAAATCCTACGTCGGCCCGATCTCCAGCTTCCACTCGGTCCTGACCGAGAACTACGACCGCCAGACCGACTCCGCCTGGACCGAGGTGCTCGGTCAGGGCAGCCCGCCGCGCCCGACCTGGACCGAGAGCTTCATCCGCTGAGCCAACGGGGCGCAATCCGGCGCTCGCAATATGCTCACAGTTTGCGCTGTTCGGCCTGTTGAAACAAGAACACGCCGAGCAGCACCAGCGCGCCGCCGATCATGGTGACCGCGCCGAGGCGTTCGCCCTTGAAGATGATGCCGAGCACCACCGCGATCGGCGGGGTGATCAACGCGACCATCGCCATCAGGGTCGCGCTCAGCTGCTTGAGCAGCCGGTAATAGATCAGGAAGGTGAAGATCGAGCCGAAGACCGCCAGATAGGCGATCGACGCCAGCACCGGGGTCGTCATCGGGAACGGCTGCGACCACTCGCCGCGCAGGCCCGCCAGCGCCACCAGGACCAGGCTGCCGATGCCCATGCCGACCCCGCTCAGGAACGCCGACGGCACCCCCGCGCCGTCGCGCTTGACGTAGACCTGCCCGAAGCCCTGGACCAGCACAGAGAACGTGATGATCGCCACGCCGAAGGCCGCGTCCCAGCCGAGTGCCTGCAGGCTGCCCCAGTACAGCGTGATCAGCCCGCCGAGGCCGACCGCGATCGCCATCAGCTTGCCCCCGCTCAGGCGGTCGCCGAGGATGAAGTGGGCCAGCACCGCGACCCAGAACGGGAACACCCCGAAGGCCAGCGCGCCGAGGCCCGAGGGCACGAGCATGCCGCCGAGGTAGGTGCAGCCGTAGCCGACGCCGAAGCTGCCGACGCCGGTCAGCGTCGCCAGGCGCCAGGCCACCGGGTCACGAAACGCCGCGCGCCCGCGAAACCACGCGATCGGCACCAGGATCGCCGCCGCGAGCGCGAAGCGCAGCGAGACCCCGAGCAGCGGCGGCATGCCGTGATCGAGGCCGACCTTGATCCCCAGCCAGGTCGAGCCCCAGATCAGGCTCAACGCCACATATCCGAGCGCCGTCACGCCGCTCGCCCCGCTCCGCGCCGTTCGCATATCGGCGGCGAGTATAGGGCCCGGTGCGCCGCCCGCTGCGACGGCGCGCCGTGACGTTGTGCACCCGGTCGACCGTCAACCGGTCAACCGGCCACCGGCCAACCGCTCAGGGCCGCGGTGCCGGCTTACCGTCGGCGTCGAGCACGACGAGCCCGCCGGCGCCGAACAACTTCTCGGCGGCGATGGCGTCGAGGTCCTTGAGCACCTTGCTCGCGTCACCGACCACCAGCACCACGAAGTCCTGGGCCCGCAGGTGCTTCTCGGCAGCCGCGCGCACCGCCCTGGTGTCGACCGCGCGCAGGCGCTGCTGATAGCCCGCATACCAGTCGAAGGGCAGGTCATAGAAGCTGAGCCCCTGGACCGCGGACAGGGTGTCCGACGGCGTGGCGAACTCGGCGGGCAGGGCCAGCATGGCGCCCTCCTGGACGCGGCGCAGCTCCTCCGCGGTGGGGTCACCGGCACGCATGCCGGCGATCTCCTTGATGACCTCGCGCAGGGCCGGTCCGGTGACGTCGGTGCGCACCGAGGAGCTGGCCGCGAAGCTGCCCCCCGCGCGGCGATAGCTGATCCCCGCGCGACCGCCGTAGGTGTAGCCCTTGTCCTCGCGCAGGTTCATGTTGATGCGGCTGGCGAACGAGCCGCCGAGGATCTCCAGCATCAGGTCGGTCGCCTCGTAATCGGCGTCTTGCCGGCGCGGGCCCGGGTGTCCGATGTAGATCGACGATTGCGCGGCGTCCTTGATGTCGACGAAGAACACCGTGCCCAGGCGCGGCTTGGCGGCCGCGATCTCCGGGCGGACCGGGGCCTTGCCGCTCCACTTCGGCAGCCGCGCCCCGAGCTCCTGGCGCAGCTCGGCCTCGTCGACCATGCCCGTCACCCACAGATGCGCCCCGCCCGGCTTCAGCTTGGCGAGGATCTTCTGGCAGTCCTTGAGTTTGATCGCGTCGATGCTCGCCTCGGTCTCGATGCGGCCGTAGGGGTGCCCGGTGCCCCAGACCAGCATCGAATACAGGCGCCCGCCGACGCTCCCCGGGCTCGCCTTCGCCTGCAGCAGCCCCGCCTTGCGCCGATCCTTGAGGCGCTTGAAGTCGGCCTCGCGCATGCCCGGCTCTTGCAGCATCTCCGCCATCAGGTCGAGCGCCGGCCCGAGCTGCGACTTGAGCGCGCGGACGTTGATGCCCGCGCTCTCGAGGCCGCCGAACGACGACACATTGACCGCGTGGTCGGCCTGCTTCTCCTCGAAGGCGGCCGTCTCGTACTTCTTGGTCCCCTCGTCGAGCAGGTCCATGCAGATCGAGGTCAGGCCGATCTGATCCTTGGGGTCGCTGACCGAGCCGAAGTCGAAGGCGAAGGTCATCGCCACCGTCGGCAGCTTGTCCTGGCGAACCAGGTGCACCTGCAGGCCGTTGTCGAGCTTGAAGCTCGTCACCTCGGGGATCTTCAGCTCGGCGATCGCGCCGGGCGCGGGGGCCTGGGCCCGGAACGGCTCGTCCGGCCACACCCCGGGCGCCGAGCTCGTCGTGTCGAGCAGCGGCGGCGGCGGTTCGACCACGACCGGCTCGGTCGTGGCCGGCGCCGGGCGGCAAGCGAGCAATGCGGCGACGGAGGCCGCGGACAGCAGGCAGGCGGCGGAGGAAAGATGTGTACGCATGGTCGTGGTCATCCCTTCTTGGCGTCCTTCACCGCGGGCTTCGGCCCGGGTCCGGGTCCGGCACCGGGTCCGGCCGGCGGCGGCGCTGCGGGGCGCGTGATGATCTCCGCGCGCGGCTGGCCGAGCACCCTGTCGGCGGTCTCGCGGACCTTGGCCGGCGTCAATGCCCGGACTCGCTTGAGGTAAGTCTGCGCATAGCCCGGGTCGCCGGTATAGTGATTGAACAGCTGCAGCTGCTCGACGCGGCCCATCAGGTCCTCGAGGCCCCAGACGAAGCCGGACTCGGTGCCGATCAGCACTCGCTGCATCTCGGCATCGGTGACCGGCTCCTTGCGGATCTTTTCGAGCTCACGGGCGATCACCTGCTCGGCGCGGACCGGGTCCTGACCGGGCTTGAGGTCGACGACCACGTGGAACACGCTCGAGTGTTGCGCCCCCGCGTTGTAGATCTGCACGCTCTGGGCGCTGCGCTCCTCGAGCACCAGCGCGCGGTGCAGGCGGCCCCAGCCGTAGGCGCCGAGCACCGTCGAGACCACGTCGAGCTCGAAGTCCTCGTCGCTCATGATCTTCGGGCTGTGCCACGCGTAATGGATGCGGACCAGGCGGGCGAAGGGGTCGTCGAGGTCCTTGCGGACCGTCGCCTTGAGCTCGGGCATCGCCACCGCGGTGCGCTGCGGCTCGCTGATCTTCGGGAAGCTGCCGAACCACTTCTGGACCAGCTCCTTCGCCTGGGCCGGCTGGAAGTCGCCGGCCAGGGTCAGGGTCGCGTTGCTGGGCACGTACCACTGACGAAAGAAGCTGTTCACGTCGGCGATGTTGGCGGTCTCGAGGTCCTCGTGGCGGCCGATGGTCAGGAAGCGATAGGGGTGGCCTTCGGGGTAGAGGGCCTCGGCGACGGCGAAGCGGTCGCGGCCGTAGGGGACGTTGTCATAACGCTGGCGCCGCTCGTTGCGGACCACCTCCTGCTGGTTCTTGAGGCTCTGCTCGTCGAGCAGGTCGAGCAGGTAGCCCATGCGGTCGCTCTCGAGCCACAGCGCCGTCTCGATCTGGTGGCTCGGCACGATCTCGAAGTAGTTGGTGCGGTCGGAGTTGGTGGTGCCGTTGATGCCGGTCCCGCCGATCTCCTGCAAGACCTTGAAGTGCACGTCCTTGCCGATATGCTTGGCCCCCTGGAACATCATGTGTTCGAAGAGGTGGGCGAAGCCGCTCTTGCCGGGCGTCTCGTCGCCGCTGCCGACGTGATACCAGAGGTTGGTCGCCACCAGCGGCACCGAGGCGTCCCGGTGGAGGATGACCTCCAGTCCGTTGTCGAGGGTGAAGCGCTCGTACTCGATGTTGATCGCCGGCTCCGCCGCGGCGGCCGGGGCGGCGCCGAGGGTGAGGGCGAGGGGCAGCAACAGGGCGTGGCGGACCATCGTGTCTCCTGCGCGCATGCTCGCGCAGCCGCCCCGGACCCGCAAGCGCCGTTTTGCCCGCCAACATCACGCTGCGCGCCCGAAACCATCGCCGACCAGAATCCGCGCGCAACCGCCGGATCGCCGGGGACTGGCGGTTTGGCGGCGAGTTGCGCCCGGGTCGGTGGACGCTCGCTGCGGGTCGGCCGCGAGGAACTGCCGCAACGCCGCACGCGGGATCTCCGGGATCGTGGCCGCTCCCGCACCGCGGGCCGTGCGACCCGGGTGCGTCGTCCGAACGAATCGTGCCCTCCCGGTGGGGATGCCATTTCATCACATCATTGGCCCATGGTCGTATTGACCCGAGCATGAATACCCGCCATCCCGATTCAATGTGCCAGTGGGTCGCCGCCGGGCCCGCCTCGCGTCGCGCCCGCCTCGCCGCTGGCCCCCGGCCCCCGCAGCGGACCGCGGCGCCGCGTACAAACAGGCGGCTTGGTGGGCGATTGCGGTGAAAAAGCCGCCCGAACGGGTCTCCCCATGGAGGCGCCTATCCACGGAGGCCCGGACGCTGCCACTTGACAGCCTGAGGAGCGCGCTCGTTCTTGGCGTGCAGAGATTCCACCGCGCCAACCGCGGCGCCAAAGCCGTGATCTGGCCGTTTACCGCGCAAAGCCTGCAACCGGGCGATCCTCGACGGTCTTGACCGCGTTCGCTCGGCCGGGCTCCGCGGCCCAAAACTGGCGCCTTCCGCGCATCTCCGCGGGGACCTCGCCCTCCGAGGCCCGGGACAAAACCAGCTGGCGACGTAGCTCACGGATCGAGTTGGCGGGATTCGCTCCACCACTTCGCGGCTATCTCTGACTTGTGAGGAAGCGCCGCCCATGTGTGTGCCTAAACTCGTCTGGCACTTGTTCGCGCATTATCATGTTCGGCGGCGCGAAAATGCGCGATTCGTCACCTAATTTGGGGGGTATTGGACTTACGTGACCCGAAGCGGCGCGGGGCCTCGTACTTTCCCTGGTGTGGGCCAGAAATCGATAGAACGCAGTATAGCGCCCACCCCCCATTTCTGACGCCGTAGGGGGCTGTTTGCCCGGCCTGTGAGGGCGTCGCACAGTCGAGACAGGAGCAGACGCCGAACCCGCCGCGCACTCCTGGGCCCAGAAGCCCCGTGAAGGCGGTCACTCCAGAAGGAACCTCTGCAATGAACCGCCACAGCATGACCGCCGCCACCGATTCCTCTGCCCAGGCGTCCTTCGACCCCGCCATCGAGGGCCACGAGCTGGTCGAGCCAGCGCCCGTCGAGGTCGCCGAGACCGGCGAGTCGCAGGGCTTCCTGGCGCCCTACTTCCGCGACCTCGCCCACGTCGACGTGATGACGCGCGACGAGGAGCTCGAGGCCGCGATCCTGTTGACCAGCCTGCGCAAGATCTACTGGAAGTCGATCCTGAGCTATCCGCCGTTCATCGACGGCATCTGCGACCTCGCCCGCGCCGAGCTGCCGGCCGAGACCTCTCCGGTCGCCGCCCTCGACGCCATGAAGAAGGCCTCGCGCAACCTCCGGGACCGCGACCTGCTGGTCCACCAGAAGGCCTACGAGGCCGCCTGCGACGCGCTGACCCTGGCGATGGCCGAGGCCGACGTCGAC
>Ga0066600_10000902_pt1 | contig 10441 bp, 7 predicted proteins | sample Lowcelwee11metaG_FD_59486 | JGI IMG/M metagenome (GOLD analysis project Ga0066600, IMG submission 59486) | Freshwater pond sediment microbial communities from the University of Edinburgh, under environmental carbon perturbations - Low... | ecosystem: Environmental > Aquatic > Freshwater > Pond >... | reverse complement strand
CACAGGTCCTGGCTCACTTCTTGGCGGCGAGCTCGGTCAGCTTGCTCTCGAGCCGCGAGATGAGCTCGTTGATGCCCTTGTCCTTGAGGATCTTGTTGAACTCGAACTTGTAGTTCTTGGCGAGGCTGACACCGTCGGTGATGATGTCCTCGACCTTCCAGATCCCGCCGACCTGATGCATCAGGTAGACGACCTCGACGACCTCGGGCTTGCCGTCGCGGCTCAGGCTCACGTTGGTGATCACGTGGGTGCCGCGCGGCTTGGTCTCCTCGCCGACGTAGGTCAGGTCGTACTTCTTGTCGGTGCGGATGCGCTTGAGGTAGTTCTCGCGGATCAGGCGGGTGAGCAGGGTCTCGAACTCGGAGCAGCGCGGCTCGCACTTGCTGGCGTAGCGGGCGGGGCCGCCGAGCGAGGTCTCCGCGAGGGCCTTGTAGTCGAGGAGGTCGTCGACTTCCTTCTGCAGCGCGGCGGGCTCCGCACGCTTCTTCACCAGTTCGACGACCTTGTTGTGCTTGGTCTTGAAGGTGTCCAGCGCGCCGTCCGCAGCGGAGGCGGTGCCGGCGAAGCCCAGCGTGCACAGGGAGGAGAGGGCGAGCCCGGCGAGGATTTTGCGTGCGAAATTCAGCATGGTGCCTCTTGGCGTGGGCCTCAGACGCGGGCGCCCGCGGGCCGATTCACGGTTGGGGTGGAGCAGATTGCTGGTCGGCCGGCGGGGCCAGGCGGCCGGGGTCCTGTAGCGACACCCCGACAGCGCGCGAGAGGGTCGCCATGGCGACATTTTGCGCGTGGATCGACTCGAAGTGCTTGAAGCGCCACTCGGCCCAGCGGGTGAGGGCCCTCTCGAGGTCGGTGAAGTTGCCCCCGCCGACGGTCGACTTGAGCTGCTGGTCGACCACCAGCTGCTTGGCCTTGCGGACCGCCCCGGCGGTCAGTCGCATGCCCTGTTCGGCTTCGAGCAGATCCCGGTAGGCGCGTTCGACCTCCAGCGCGAGCAGGAGGTTGGCTGCCTCACGCTGGGCCTCGGCCTCGCGGCGCTCCGCGCGGACCTTCTTGAGCCCGAAGGCCTGGTTGTGGAAGTCGAGGGTCCAGTTGAGCGCGAGGGCCAGGATCAGGCGCGAGTAGTTGAAGCGGTCCTGATAGTAGAGGGTCCGCATCTCGGGGTCGGCGCGCGGGGTGTGCGCTATCTGGGCGGAGACGACGACGCCGAGGTCGGGGAGGAACTGCGAGCGCGCGAACTTCTCGCCGGCCTTGCGCAGGTCGACCAGGCCGGCGGCCATCTTGGCCTCGGGGCGGGCCTGGAGGCCGAGGTCGCGGTAGTGGTCGACGGTCTTGAGGCCGCCGGCGACGCTGTCGGGCTCGAGCGCCCGCTCGGCGATGTCGAAGCCGGGCGGGGCGGCGTCGCCGGCGATCATCCACAGGGTGGCGAGGGCGACCGACTCGATCTTGCGGGCGGCGTTCATGCGGCCCTGCAGCTCGAGCTCGCCGAGCTCGACGCGCAGGAGGTCGGCGGGGTCGCGGTCGGGGTTGGTGGCGTCGGGGTCGGCGTCCTCGCCCTCGCCCAGATCCTTCTCGATCGTCTTCTTGGCGTCGCGCAGGACGCCCCAGGCCTCGCTCAGGATGCCGATGCTCTCGCGCGCGAGCAGCAGGGCGGTGTGCGCCTGATAGACCCGGAGGATGGTCTCCTGGCGCGCGCGCTCCTTGCCGAGCTGGGCGATCGCCACGCCGGCGCGGGCCATCGCCTTGGCGTTCGTGATCTTGCCGAAGGTGTAGACGGGGATGACGAAGTCGGCGTTGAAGCGGAGCGTGACGCTGGCGCCGCCGAGCTGCTTGAAGTAGCCGCGCACGGTGTCGATGTCGACGCCGCCGGGCGGTCGACAGTACTGAAAGTCGATCGGCGTGGTGTTGCCGAGGGTGTCGTTGGCGGCCAGGGTCAGGTCGTCGCAGCGGGTCTGAAAGCCGGGGGCCAGCGCCGTCGTGGTCTTGATCACCGGCACCCAGGCGAAGCGGGCCTTCAGCAGCACGGCCTCGAGCTGCTCGACCTGCGCGTCGGCGGCGCGCACCAGCGGGTTCTGCAGGCCGAACTCGACGATCTGCGCGCGCGTCAGCTGCGGGACGCCCTCGGGGCGCGGACCGTAGGCGTCCATGCGCCGCGCCGGCGGCAGGTCGAAGAGGTCGCGCGGGGGCGTGAGCGCGGAGCTGGCCTTTGGGGCAGGTTTCTCGGGTGCGGCGGTCTGGCTGGCCTTTGGGACAGCTGGAGTGGCGGCAGGACTGGCCTTTGGGGCAGTTTGCGCGGCGGCGGCTGGGCTGGCCTTCGGGTCAGGTTGCGCGGTGGCCGGGGCCGGCGCGGCGGCGGTGGCGGCCGGGGATGTCGCGGTCGTGGGGGCCGGGGCGGAGCGCGCGGCGGAGGGCGATAGCATCACGCCGCAAGCCAGCACGGCGACGAGGAAGCGGCGTGGGCGCGGCGGCGCGGGGGTCAGCCGTGGCACGGGATACTTTTAGGGCCCGCGGCCCGGGGGATCAAGGACCGCGACGGCGCATGGGCGACGAAACTCCGGGCCGGACCGGGGGCCTGCGTGCTCGGCGAGGCCGCGACGGGGCCGGGGCCGGCGGGCGATCGCGGCGCCCGGGCGACCTGCGCGGCCGTGATTGCCAGGCTTGCGCGATCCCTGGCGTGGTGGTCATGGTTGCCGGCGTGACCAGCCAGTTTGTCCGTCTCGAGGCGCTCGACCATCAAGATCGCCGCCTGCTTCGCTTCGCCGGCGCCGATGTCGGGCGCTTTCTTCAGGGCGTGCTCTCGGCGGACGTGCAGCAGCTTCGGCAGGGGCACGCGCAGGCGGCGGCGATCCTGACGGTGAAGGGCAAGATCGTCAGCGATGCGATCGTGCTGTGCGGCGTCGACGGGGCGATCGCCCTCGCGGTCCCGGCGGAGATCGCCGACGAGGTGCTGGCGCTGATCGATCGCCACATCATCATGGACGACGTGCAGGTCAGCCTCGAGCCGGCGCTGCGCTTCGCGCTGGTCTGGTCCGAGGGGCCGGAGGCGTCGCCGGAGCTGCAGCGCTTCGTGACCAGGCACCCGGCGCCGGGGGTGCTGCTGATCGGCGAGGAGGCTGCGCTGGCGCGGGCGCTGCAGGGCGTGCCCGAGGCGGCGCCCAACGCCTACGCGCTGCACCGCGTCGCCGCGGCGGCGCCGGCCTGGGGGCATGAGATCACGGCGGGCACCTTCCCACCGGAGGTCGGTTTCGTGGCGGCGGTCAGCTACGACAAGGGCTGCTACATGGGTCAGGAGCCGCTGGCGCGGATCCATGCGCGCGGGCAGGTCAACCGCGTGCTGGTCCAGGTGCGGGCGGCGACGCTGCCCGCGGGGCCCGTCACGCTCGCGGCGCCGCAGCGGCCCGAGGCCGGGCACTGGACGACCTGGGCCAGCGGCCCGGACGGGGCGGTCGGGCTGGCGATCGTGCATCGCTCGGTGGCGACGCCGGGCACGGTGCTGACGGCCGAGGGGGTCGGCCCGGTCGAGGTGTGCTCGGGGCCAATGGGCGACGACCCGGGCGTGCCCGGCAAGAAGACGGCGACCGTGCAGCTCGGCAAGCGCTGAGGCGCGGGACCGGCGACCGCGCGGCTCGGCGAGCGCCGAGGCGCGGGACCGGCGACCGCGCGGCTCGGCGCGCGCGCCGAGGCTGGCTTTGGGGGCATGTGCCTGGGGACATGTCCCCAGGCACATGCCCGCTCGCTCGGGCTGGATGGGCGGGCGGCGTCAGCCTGCGAGCAGGGTGCGGGCCGCGTCGTGGCCGCTCTGGACGGCGGACTCGATGGTCGCGGGCAGGCCGGTGCGGACCCAGTCGCCGGCCATGTAGAGGCCGCGGATCGGGCCGAGGGTCTCGGGGCGGCAGTGGTAGGTGCCGGCGGCGTGGGAGATCGTGGCGCGCTTCTCCTTGATCGCGCGAAACTGGCGGATCGGGGGCACGCGGCCGGGGAAGTAGCGCTCGAGCTCGGCGCGCAGCAGCTCCTGCAGGGCCTCGGGCGGGTCGTCGATGCAGGCGCGGGCGCCGGAGATCGTGCAGTTGAGCAGGACCTCGCCGCCGACGCTGCCCTCGATCTGCGAGCGGTTGAACATCCAGTGCAGCGGGCCGCCGACGAGGCCGACGAAGGGCTCGCTGAAGGGCGCGCGGTCGGTCGTGAACCACAGGTTGATGATCGGGCTGCTGCGCAGGCGGGCGATGTCTTGATAGACGGGGTGCGCGGGCCAGGTCCCGGGCAGCAGGTCGAGGAACGCGTGCGGCGGGACGGCGGCGACGACGGCGTCGGCGCGCAGGGTCTCGCCGCTCTTGAGGACGACGCCGGAGATCTGGGTGCCGGTGACGTCGAGGGCGCGCACGGGCTCGCCGAGGCGGACCTCGCAGCCGCGGACGCGCAGGTAGGCGAGCGACTGGTCGACGTAGAGGCGGCTGAGCGGGACCTTGGGCACGCCGAGGCGCGAGGCGTCGCGGGTGCTGAGGAAGGCGCGCTCGAGCACGGCGGTGAACATCGCCGCGGAGGAGACCAGCGGGTCGTCGTTGAGGGTGCCCCAGATCAGCGGGTCCCAGAAGGCGTTGCGCAGGTTCGGGGTCTGGCCGAGGCGGCGTAGCCAACTATCGCAGGTCTCGTTGTCGTCGGGGCGCTGGACCTCGCCGCGCAGGACGAGGCCGGCGCGCATGGCCGCGACCTTGTCGAGCAGGCCGAGGCCGCGCATCTTCAGCAGGCCGACGGCGAGGTGCAGCGGGGCGGGCAGGGGCGGGCAGTCGAGGCTCAGGCGCTGGCCGCCCGGCTTGACCATGCGGATGTTGAGGTCCTTCTGGAAGTAGATCCCGTCGGTCGAGTCGATGGTGCGCAGGAAGGCGAGGGTCTCGCGGTAGCAGCCCATGAGGAGGTGCTGACCGTTGTCGAGCTCCCGGCCGGTGGCGGCGTCGGGGAAGCTGCGGGCGCGGCCGCCGGGGGCCTTGGTGGCCTCGATGACGGTGACTTTGCGTCCGCCCTCGGCGAGGCGGACGGCGGCGGAGAGGCCTGCGAGGCCGCCGCCGAGGACGATGACGCTGCTGTTGCTGGGGTCGGACATGGGCGGCCTAAGGATCTGGCTCAAAGGCCAGACAGGCTGGCGCGGGCGAGGGCGAGGGCGGCGATCCTGAGCTTGTCGCGGCGACGCAGGGAGGCCCGGCGGGTGAAGACGTTGTAGTTGCGGGCGCGGATCTCGAGCAGGATCTCGTAGTAGGTGCGGCCCATGATCTCCGCGGGCAGGAGGCGGCGGTGCCTGAGCTCGGGGAGGATCTGCCAGGCGAGCTGGTACTCGCGCTCGGCGGCGTCGGCGAAGTCGGCCGCGGCGGCGACGAAGCGGCCGTCGTAGCGGTACTCGAGGATGTCGCTGCTCGTCAGGTTGTGGCGGGCCAGCAGGTCCTGCGGGAGGTAGCAGCGGCCGCGGGTGGCGTCCTCGCCGACATCGCGCAGGATGTTGGTGTACTGCAGGGCGAGGCCGAGGTGCTCGGCGTAGCGGCGGGCGGCGAGGCTCTGGTCGCGGAACAGGGCGATGCACAGGAAGCCGACGCAGGAGGCGACGCGGTAGCAGTACAGGCGCAGCGACTCCATGTCGGGGTAGACGCTCTGCTCGAGGTCCATCGCCACGCCGGCGATGATCTCGTCGAAGGCCTCGCGCGGGTAGTGGAAGACCGCGTGGGTGCGCACGAGGCCGCGGCCGAGCTCGGTGTGGGGCGGGTCCTCGACGAGGTAGGGGTCCTCGTAGATGCGGGCGACCTCGGCGCTCCAGTCGGCGAGGCCCTTGCGGGCCGCGGCGTCGCCGTCGGGGCCGGGCGCGCGCTCGTCGACGATGTCATCGACGACGCGGCAGAACTCGTAGACCTGCTTGAGGCCGTCGCGTTGCTCGGGGCCGAGGAACAGGAACGCGAACTTGAAGTTCGAGCTCGAGCGCTGGGTGAGGCGCTGCCACAGCGCGGCGGGGTTGGGGAGCGCGCGGAGGAGGTCCATCAGGTATCCAGTGCGCCTTGGTGCCACCGTGGGTGGCGCCTAGACCTCGCCGCGGATGAAGCGGCGTCCGAAGGAGAAGAGCGAGCGGACGGCGATGCCGGCCATGTCTTTTTTCTCGAGGGTGGGGCGGAAGTTCAGGACCTCGTAGTCGAGGTCCTCGATGCGCTGGAGGACGGCCATGCCGCCGCGCCAGGTGGCCTCGAGCTCCATCGACAGGCCGGGTTCGACCTTGCGGATCAGGGGGCGCCCGCGCAGGAACATCGAGCGGCAGCGGGCGACCGAGTAGGCCATCAGCTCCTTGAAGCTGCAGGTGTGGCGACCGGCGAGCAGGTCCTCGCGCGAGACGCAGAAGTGCACGAGGTCCTCCTCGGGGATATAGCAGCGGCCGCGCGGGGTGTCGACGCTGAGGTCCTGCAGGAAGTTGGCGATCTGCAGGGCGGCGCAGATCTCGTCGCTGGCGCGGTGCAGCTCGGGCTCCTGGTGGCCGTGGATGTAGAGCACCAGCTGGCCGACGGGGTGCGACGAGTGCAGGCAGTAGTGGCGCAGCTCGGAGAAGGTCGCGTAGCGCTTCTTCGTCAGGTCCATGCGGAAGGCCGTCAGGAGCGCCTTGAGCGGGCCGATCGGGATGTTGTGGCGGCGCACGGTGTCGCGCAGGGCGAGGAACACCGGGTGAGCGACGTCGCGGTGGTAGCAGAGCTCCAGCAGCTGCTCCCAGCGGTCGAGGGACTCGACGCGGCGGTTCTCGTAGCGGGGCTCGTCGGCGAAGTCGTCCGCGGTGCGGGCGAAGGCGTAGATCGCCATCACGTTGGGGCGCAGGTGCGAGGGCAGGAAGCGCGAGGCGACCGGGAAGTTCTCGTAGTGCGTGGTCGCCATGCGCTCGCAGAAGCGGTAGGCGGTCTCGATGGTCCAGGGCCCGGGCGGGGCCCCGTCGGGCGGGTTCCAGCGCGGCGTGGACTCGTCGTCGACGGGGGGTTGCGGGACGCAGAACAGTCGCGGTTCGGTGGCACTGACCATGGAAGAAGACCTCGGACGGGGGGACTGTAGCCGACTTGGCGACCACGAAAAGCGGGGGCGGGGCTATTGCCTCAGTTGGCCCAGCAGGAGCACGGCGCGCTCGTGCTTGACTTCACCCGAGTCGATGAGCGCCTGGACGAGGCGCTCGATCTCCGGGCCGACCGCGCCCGCGCCGATCGCCACGGAGCGGGCGTGCAGGGCCATGTGGCCGCGCTGGATACCCTCGGTCGCGAGCGCGCGCAGGGCCGCGAGGTTGGACGCGAGGCCGGCCGCGGCCATGATCTGGCCGAGGGTCGTGCTCGAGCTGGTGCCCGAGTGCACGCCGAGCAGCTCGAGGGCCAGGCGCGCGGCGGGGTGGACCTTGGTCGCGCCGCCGACGGTGCCGACGGCGGTGGGGATGCTGATGCTGCCCTCGAGCCAGCCGTCGGGGCCGACCTTCCAGGTGGCGAGCGGGCGGTAGGCGCCGGTGCGGGCGGCGTAGGCGTGGGCGCCGGCCTCCATTGCGCGCCAGTCGTTGCCGGTGGCGAGGACCACCGCGTCGACGCCGTTCATCACGCCCTTGTTGTGGGTGGCGGCGCGGTAGGGATCGAGCTCGGCGAAGCGCGAGGCGTTGGCGATGCCGGCGGCGACGGCCTCACCGGGCCAGTCCTTCGCGGCGAGGGCAGCCGGCGGGACCCGGCAGCTGACGTGCGAGCAGCGGCGATCGGCGAGGTTGCTGAGGATGCGCAGGCCGGGGGTCCAGCGCGTCAACGCTTGCAGGCGGGGGGCCAGGGCCTCGGCGATGGTGTTGAGGAGGTTGGCCCCCATCGCGTCCTGACAGTCGACGATCGCGTGCACGACGATCATGTCCGGGGCGAGCACGCGGACCTCGATCTCGCGCGCACCGCCGCCGCGGGCGACCAGGCGCGGGTGCGACTGGTCGGCGAGGGCGAGCAGCTCGGCGCTGGCGGCCTGGACGATGGCGGCGGCGGCGGCGGCGTCGGGGAGGTCCGCGTCGGCGGCGGTGTCGGGGGGGACGAGGTCGCCGCGCAGGAGCTGGACCTGGGCGATCATCCAGGCGGGGTCGCAGCGGGCGACGAAGCCGCCGCCGGCGCGGATCATCTTCGCGGCGTTGGAGGCGGCGGCGACGACGGAGGCCTCCTCGACGGCCATCGGCACCAGGTAGTCGACGCCGTTGATGCGGAAGTTGGTGGCGATGGCGAGCGGCAGCGCGAGGGTGCCGATCACGTTCTCGATCAGGTTGTCGGCGGCGTCGAGGTCGAGGCTGCCGGGGTCGAGGGCGGTGAAGCGCTGGTCCGGGAGCGAGAGCGCGCTTCGCAGGGCGGCGCGGCGACCCTCGACGCCGAGCTTAAAGAAGCCGCCGAGGCGCGAGCTGAGCGGGGCGCGGGCCTCGAGGCGCAGGCCGGGGGCGGCGACGCCGAGGCGCGGGAGCAGGTGCAGGCCGAGCTCGGATCGCAGCTGCACGGAGAACAGGTCGAGCTCGCCCTGGCTGCGGGCGAAGACGACGAGCAGGTCGCCTCCGCCGGCGCCGCTGGGCTTGGCGGCGAGGTCGTGGCGGGCGGCGAGGGCCAGCACTTGCAGCATCACCGGGCTCAGGATCGGCGCGCCGCTCAGCGCTTGCAGCTGCGCGAGGCCCTCGTTGTGCTGCTGGGTGGCGAGGCGGATCGCGGCGAGGCCGGCGGCGGCGTCGGGGTCGGCGTGGCCGGCGAAGAAGGTCTCGCTGGCGTGGGCGAGGCGGTCGATCGCGCGGGCGTGCGCGGGGCGGTCGGCCTCGGCCGCGCTGCGCACGGCTTGCACGAAGGAGGCGGTGACGGCCGGGGCGCCGACGTCGACGAAGCCGATGTGCAGCCAGCTCGGGTGGGCGAGCGGCTCCGGGGGCTTGCCGGGGCAAAAGCGCAGGTTGCCGCCGAGCACCGCGGCCGCGACGTCGCCGCCGCTGCCGCCGCCCTGGGCGTGGTGGTGGGCGGCGCGGGCGAGCTCGAGGGCGAGGGCGCGGGTGGCGGGGAGGTCGAGGTCGTGGCCGGCCTCGGCGAGGTGGAAGCCGACGACGGCGGCGGTGACGGCGGCGCTCGAGCCGAGGCCGAGCTTGCGGGCGCCGAGGTGGAAGGGGCCGGACTCGACGGTGGGGACCTCGCCGATGCGCTGGCCGAGGCGGGCGAGGTGATCGCGGGCGCCGACGTGGGCGGCGCGGCTCAGGTCGCTCGGGGGGCAGCGCTCGGGGTCGCGGCTGTCGTGGGCGACGGCGCGCACGTCGACGGCGGTGATCAGCGCGGGCACGCCCGCGAGCACGGCGTACTCGCCGATCAGGAACGCCTTGCCGGGGGCGGAGACGGGGGCGCGGCTCACGGCTGTCCTCCGGGGCATGTCGTTTGGGACATGGTGGTTGGAGCATGCCCTGTGGGGCATGTCGTTCGGGACAGGGTCATGGGAGCAGCTCCACGCTGGCGTCGGGGCCGGGGGCGAGGGTGTCGACCGCGTGCACGCCGGGGACGGCGGCGAGGCGGGCGGCGAGCGGGCCGGCGAGCTCGGGGCGGCACAGGACCTTGACGTGCGGGCCGGCGTCGCTGGTGACGTAGCCCTCGAGGCCCTGGCGGCGGGCCTCCCAGACCTCCTGGATGGCGGCCAGGGTGGTGCCGTTCCAGTACATCAGCGGCGGGACGGTGGCGAGCATGCAGCTGTGCATCTTGAAGCAGCTGTGCTCCATCACGGCGCCGAGGGCCGCGAGGTCGCGCGCGGCGAGGGCCCGCTCGCCCGCGGCGAGGTCGGCCTCGGAGGTGGCGACCCAGGCGGGATAGTAGGGCGAGGTGTCGGCGCTGCGCTGCATGCCGTCGGTCGAGCCGACCGGCTTCTTGCCCTTCGCGGTGTGCACGACCAGCAGGCGCAGGTCCCAGTGGTCGGGGCGAAACAGCGGGTGCGCGCGGCAGTCGGCGCCGTCGGGCCGCTCGCCGCGATCGAGGCGGACGAAGCCGCCCCACAGCGAGCGGGCGGCCGAGCCGGAGCCGCGGCGGGCGAGCGCCGAGAGGGCGCCAAGATCGTCGCGGCCGGCGAGGTCGAGGTGGAAGGCGGCCGCGGCGGCGAGGGTCAGCGCGGCGAAGCCCGAGGCCGAGGAGGCGAGGCCGGCGGCGGTCGGGAGGTGGTTGTGCGAGGCGACGGCGCAGCTCGGGCGCGGGCCGGTGTGCGCGGAGGACCAGACGCGATCGAGGTGGCGGAACACCTTGGCGGCGGCGGACGCGTCGAAGCCGGGCGCGCCGGCGACGATGTCGTCGAGCACGAAGCTGTCGCGCTCGGCGGGGCGCACGGTGGTGTCGCTGCGCAGGCGCTCGAGGGTCAGCGACAGCGAGCCGACGGCGGGCAGGTTCTGGTCGGGCTCGCCGGGGCGCTTCCCCCAGTACTTGATGAGCGCGATGTTGGT
>Ga0066600_10000895_pt1 | contig 10472 bp, 7 predicted proteins | sample Lowcelwee11metaG_FD_59486 | JGI IMG/M metagenome (GOLD analysis project Ga0066600, IMG submission 59486) | Freshwater pond sediment microbial communities from the University of Edinburgh, under environmental carbon perturbations - Low... | ecosystem: Environmental > Aquatic > Freshwater > Pond >... | reverse complement strand
TATATTACTATTTATTTTAAAACAGCATACTTCTGATATTTTCTTACTTAAATCGTGCAATACATTTGTTTGTAAACGTACTTCTTTATCTCCTTGTGATTTTTTTACTTCTACTTTTTCTGTTATGTTTGAATCAGAACCTATGCTTTTTATTATTACTTCGTTATTATTTTGATTTACACGTATATCTATAAATCCTGATTTTGATCCTACTAATGATACTGCGTTGCTTAAAGCATCTTTTAAATTATTATTCCTATTGGGTATGAAACTCATTACAGGATTTTCTTTTAATGCTCTATTCGTTATTATCTTTATTTTTTCATATGTATTATTACCAGTAGAATTGTTATGGAATAATTTTAAACCTATTTTATTATTAGGTGTACTTACCTGTATAAATTTTGAATCAAAATGAAAATTAGCTTTATCAGTAAATGTAGCTATAAAATTTAGTATCTCCATAAAGCCTTTTACGGTGGTGCTTATTACTTTATCAATTCCTATATCTGAATTTTTATGTTCAAGCATTATTATTCGTGAAGCATCATTTATATAAAATATCATTTTATTCTTTTTAGGTACTATGGTTAATAAGGCTTCTTCCAAGGATGGATTTAAAATTGGGTTGATGATTATACGTGCTATTGTCTTTTTTATAGTATCTAAAGTTAAAGTCATAGGTTCATTATTTTTTAAATTTTTATTAATTTCAATAAATTTACTTGAATCAGCTAATTTTATTTTCATGGTTAAAGATTTATTGGAAGATGTGGATTTAATTATTAAGTGATCATCCTCATTTTTTAATATAGCTTGCTTATATAAATTTTTTAAATTGAATAAAGAAAATACTTTTACATATACAATACCTTCTTTTATTACTTCTACATCTTTTACACATACCTTGCACCACCTATCATTAATGGATACTTCTAAAATCAATTCCTTATTATTCGCTTCTATTTTTAGTAAAGGATCATATAAGGAACTAGCTGAAAAAGAAGCTATTGCTTTGAACTTTTTACTCATAAAAGTTTTAAAATCTTTTATTAGTACTTCCATTTAATCACCTTTCTAAAATTGAAGTATTACTGTTACGTTTAACAGTCCAATTACTATAATCACTATGTTTTAAATTACTTTTAGCTGTTAAAAAGAATATAGATGTTTTACCTAATTCTTTTAAACAAGGTAAAAAATTAAGAATAGCCTCTGTACCTGAATTATCAACATTGGCATCCAATTCATCTACTATTAACACATTTGTCGAAGAAGAATTAAGCATTAAAATAGATGGTATCATACATGCCATAAATCGTTTTCTTTCCCCACCACTTAAAAATCGTAAATCATAGGCTGTACTTTTTTTGCCATACTTAAATTTAAAGGATGGATAGCCTTGATCTTTACCTAATTCAAATAATACTCGTTTATCAAATAGTTCAGTAGAATACTTATTCCATTCTCCTATTAAAGTTTCACAAAAATCAAAAAGTACTTCAGATTTAAAATCTCTGGAATTAAGAATTTTATGAACGATAGGTAATTTTTCCAAATCTTCTTTTATACTTTTTTCTTTTTCCTCTATTTCTTTGTTTACATTTTTTACTTTTTTAAGTAATTCTTTTTTTCGTTGCATTTTTATTTTTAATTCAGCTACTCTACTATGCAGGGTATCATAAGTGTCTTTTACTTTACTTACATAGTTTTTATATTTATCAATTTCTTTTTTATGATTTTGTATTTCATTGGCATTTAAATTATTTAAAATTTTTACTACTGCTAATTGACTTTCTAAAAAAGAAATTTCTTTATCAACTTTGTCATACGCCTTATTTATAACATCTTCATTATTACTCTTATATAAATCTATATCTTTACTACTTATGCTATTTTTAATAAAATTATTTTTTATATCAATCAACATAGCTATGGATTCTACTTTTTTTAGGTATCTTTTCAAATTTCTTTCTTTTATAAAAATACCCTTTTTTTCATTATAGATTGCATTTTTAACCATGTTTTTAGCTATTTTACCACTACATGTTGGGCATATGGACCTACCCTCCAGTTTCCTAAATCTAGCAATAACACCCTTAGATTCATCAATTTCTTTTTCAATTTTAATATATTTTGATATGATTTTATTAACTTTATTGGGAGGTACACGTTTACCATTATATTTAGGTTTTACTGAAATATGGTATGGTATAGTAAAAGACTCTTTATAAAGTTTAGGACTTCCACAATCTAAATATAATTTTATTGTATTACCTTTATTCAACACTTTAAGTACATTATTTAATTTTTTACGTTTATCTTTAAGCGTTTCAATTTTACTATTTATTTGATCTTTACTCAATGATATTTTTAGTAATTTTTTGTTACTTTGATAATTTTCATATTGGCTTTGTTTGACTTTTAAGTCTGATATTTTTTCTGTTATACTATTTATCTTTTTTTTCAATACTACTAAGTCTGATTCTTTACTTGATAATTTCTCTATATCAATACTTTTCAAATTTAATAATTCTTCTTTCAAAGATTTCAAGGTTACATGTAATAGTTCTATACTTTTTTGTGATTCTTTTAACAGCTTATCCTTATCCTTAAATATATTTTTCAAGTTTTCTATTTTGGATTGATCTATAAATTCTTCTATAACTTTAGCTCTTATGGAAGGCGTACCCGCTATTATTGAACCATACAAAGGACTATGTTGACTTACAAAAGTAGTAGCATTAAAAATATATTCACTTGGAAATGTACCTTTTAAAAGTTGAAGTACTTCCGGTTGTTTATGCGGAGTTATATCCTTATTGTCTTTTACTACATGGAATTTTCCATCAAACTTTATGGCATATTTATTACTTATTTTAGATAGAGCTATATCTGTATATAAACAAACATTCAAATTTTTAGTATCTGATTTAGCTAATTTACCAGTAGGTATAATACCATGCGTAAGCAATAGTAATGGGGAAAATAACATTGATTTACCTGCCCCATTACTATTTCCCTGTTTATCAAATATCCCTTGTATTATGATATTACCCTGATTATTTAAAGGTAGAGTAGTATCTTTATACAAATAAAAATTATTAAGTACTATTTTATTGAACGTATACATTGACATTTTAAATTACCCTAAATCTTCTTTTGAATACAATTTTTTACATACATTGCATTCTCGTTTTTTAAGTAAAGGTATGTACTTTAACGATCCCCCACAAGTACATAACCATATACCTTTTATTTTTGTAGGTTTATTGAATGCTTTTATACTTTTAATACTTTTTTTGTTTAAGTATACTTTCATAGTACACCTGCCATAACTTCTCTACCTATTGAACAATTATAGCAATCCCTGTACTTTTTTTCTGTATTATATTCTATGCATTTATTAATGTTTAGATAATCATTAGTAGCAGGACATATTACTTTTTCTGGTACGTCCCCCCTATTATCGTTTATTATTCCACTATTAGTCATTTGCTTTTCTCCTTTTCCATAGGTTCAAATTCTTCTTCATTTTCTTCTATTTCTTCCCCTTCCAATCTATGCATCCACCATTCAGAACAAGCCTGACGTAATGCTATGCCCGGATTGTTAAAAGTTCTGTTTTGAACAATAGCTTTACCTAATATTGCTCCTAACACTATATGGTATTCAATAGGTAATGAGTACGCATTGAATTGGATTTCATTTTTTAGTACTTTTTGAATTACCTTCATAGCCTTATTCCATTTCCAATTCTTAGACCCGAATGCCATATGTGCTATAAAAGAATCTTGCATATTATATAAATCCCTTAATAAATTTTCGGTAACTCCTTTTTGTAAAAAAGCATATACCAAGGGATTGCGAACATATAGTAAAGACAAAATTATTAAAGCAGAAGCATTTGAACCTACTAACCCTGATTGAATAAGAGTTTCATTTACTTCATCTGGAACTTCTTCTATTGATTTTTCATTATTATAAGAACTGATATGCATCAAGGTTTCCAATAATCTAATAGCATCCCTTGGTACAGAATTACTTAAATTATATATCCAATTTATAACTTTATCACTTACTTTTATCTTTTCTTTTTCAGCTATTCTTTTTACTAATTTTATAATATCAGATTTATCAATATCATTAAAAGGTAAAGATAAACATCTACTAGATATTGCAGTAGGTATACGTTCAGGTTCCATTGAAGCTAATACCCACATAGTATTTTGTGGTGGTTCTTCCAAAGGTTTAAGAATAGCCTTTTCTGCTTCATGGGTTAGCTCTTGCATTTCATCAATTATAAAAACTCTATGATTAAAGTTAGGCATAGTATCAGCAAATTTTATTATATTTCTTACATCTTCTATTTTTCTGGAATTAGCCGCATTGATTTCATGTATATCAGGATGTTGACCTATTAAAGCAAGCCTACAAGATTCACATAGTGATCCTTCTCTTATTTTTTTATTACTTGATAAACAAATCTTATGTTCATTTCTCTTTTGACAATTAACATGCGTTCCTATGATTCTACTAAAAGTAGTCTTGCCTGTACCTGTTCCACCGCTTATTAAAATACTTTGTGGCACTTTATTTTTCTTTAAAGCACCAATAAATACTTTTTTTGAAAAACTTTGACCTACTACATCCTTTATTGATAATGGTCTGTATTTTAAAGATAGTGTTTTTGTCAATGCTTTTTTTGTCATTATAAACCTCCGCTTTAAGAAATAAGTAAATCTTTTTTGGATTGTAAATGTTTAAATATGTACCTCATAGTACCTTTGATATCCTTAACCCCTTGTTTATGTAATATGCGTACTATTATAGGGGTTAAGGATACTTCCCATGTAATTTTTTTATTGCTATTCGTACTACTTTCTACTTTTTTTATAGGGTAATTTATCTTTATTACATTTTTAGGTAATTCTTTATTAAGTAATTTTATAGTCCCTTCCTTGGATTTTACATTAACACAATAGTAGTCTTTATTATTAACATTTTTTAAAGAGTCCACCATTAGAAGTTTTTCAGCCTTATGCAATTCTATAAATCTATGACCTTTTTTTAAATCTATCACATTAAATCCTTTATGCTTGGATTCTCCAAACTTTGTCTGATATATGGAGCCACTATATAATGCTTTATTAAATACTACTTGTTGTTCATGTATGTCCCCTAAAAGTAAATAATTCAATTTTAAATTTGAAATCATATCCTTTAAAGTGTTTTGACTAAAATTCCCTTTTATAGTACGGTTATCTTCTGTTATTTTTGCATTATCGACACTACAATGCATCATTCCTATTCTATACTTGGAACTTGTTAAAAACATTTTATCCGATCTTTTAGGTTTTCTACCCCAAGGGTACATTATAAATTCTACATCCCCTAAATTTAGTATTCTTACATTTCGTAAGGCTACTGTTAAATTAGGAGTAGTACGTTCCCATGATTCAAGATAATCAATAGCTGTTTTTCCATTTTCATCATCTGAATCGTGATTCCCCGGTATTATTAAAACATTTATGTTTTTCTTTAAAATCAATGTTAAAAAATCGTTTACTAATTTTAGTTCCATCTTATCGGGGTTATGTTTGTCATATAAATCACCACAAATACATACAGCTAAAGGGTTCAATTTTATTATATTGTATGCTAATTCATTCAAGGCTGTACTACTTCTATTAAAAGCTTCTGTCTCCCCAATTCTATTTTTTAAAACCATAGGATGCAAGTCAGCACAATGAACTATCATTCTTCATTACCTTTCTCATTTTCTTCTTGTTTATCTTCTTTTGCTTTTTTAGCCGCCATTTTAAAAGACACTCCCGATTGTAATTGTTTAAAACAAGCACTTCTAATATCTAAAAATTTTGTAATTTTATTTATTAATTCTTTTGCATTTCTTTCTTTTGCTTGTTTATTCTTTAATTCTTTTTTTGACTTGATATTTGTTATGTATTCTTTAAAACTTTTATTAGCTAATAATTTAGTTATCAATTTTGTATCTGTAGGTCGTAGTATTAATTTTCTAAAATCATCCCATGTAAGGTGTATATCACTCCAACCTCCTTCCATTAGTATTACTATTTTATCACCCCGTTTTGTTACTTGTTTTGTAGATGCTAAATAAGTTAATGTATCATATACAGGGTCTATACCATAGCCACTTTCGCCTTCCACTTCTATGCATACTCGTAAAATACATTCTTTATATTTAGGGAATGTTTTGTTTTTATCAGTTTTAAATTTTGTATAAGCATAGCGTTCTACTTTTCCATCCAAATTTACTTCTTCTTCTATTTTACCCTTACCACCCGGTATACCAACACTACTTACTCTATAACGTATATCTGTTGCATGTTTAATATGTTCTCCACAAGGTGAATATTCTGGATTACCAAATAACTGCATTGGTTTCATTCTAAGATGATTTACACCTATAACAGTAGCACCTTTCATTTTTAATCTTGGACGTATCAAAGGGATACATTCAGAAAACATTCTTGCAAATTGAGCCATAGGGTTTTTAGTAGGGTCTTTCATTAATGCTTCGGGTGTCATTTCAGGAAAGGAATCAATGAATATAGCATATTTAATAGGAGGACCATCATCGTTTAAAAATGCATAATTATCTTTTTGAAATACTATTTGCTCTTTTGGTATTTTATAATCTTTTACTTGTTTTGTAGTAAAACGTAAATATCTCTTACCTTTTATAGTAATTACATCCGGCATACTATCTAATTTATCCGCTATTATATAGAATGCCTTTTCCCCATAATCAGGCATATAATGTCTTATTAAAGGTTTATTAACCCATTCTGTATCATCGTCATTTCTTTTTCCTAGTACTACTTCCAAAGGTTTTCCCATTATATTAGCAAAGTATTGCGTAGCTAAAGAAGATTCATAATCGAAAGCATCTTTTTTAGGTACATTGGCTTGTGTAAGTGCTTTCATCATAAGATACATAGCCGTACTTTTACCACTACTTTCAGCACCAAAAAATGAAACCCATCTTCCAGAAGGGATTCCACCCCCTGTAATTAAATCCAAGCATAATGATCCTGTACTAACTCTACTTTCAGAAATATCTTCATCTATATTTAATGGCCTTTCTTTATATTTTGTTTCTATTTTTTGTTCAAGTTTTTCCAAATTTATATAGGCCCATTGTTCTATCTTTTTTGTCTTTTTTTGTACTTTTTCAATAGCCTTATTTGTTTTTTTAGGCATAAGTATCTCCTTATAGTTTAATAGTAACGTCTTTTAATGTTAAAGTCCTTTCTCTATTAGCATTATCTTTAACAAATTTTTTCTGTAAGTCTTTTAAACTTTTTCTTGCGCCGTCCCATTTAACCATTTCATTCATTCTAAATCCTACTTCAAATTCTACTTCTGTTGGGCAGTATAACCGATAATTGAAATTATTAAATATGTACCTTTCTGTCAAATATTCATATATCACTTTTGCAATAAGTATATATTCCTCTATATCCGTTATAGGTACTTCCGCTTCCGTTGAATCATGTACTACATTAAATATTTTCCATGGCTTGTTTTTCAACTCTATATATTTTTGCAATAAAAAACTGGCTATAATAGCTATATCACTACCAATTGCTTGTATAGGGATATTCATTGCCCGTCTATCCCCCATAGCATATATTGATTCAATTCTACCATCTATCTTACCATAGTTATTATAAAATGGTTCTAACAGTAATTTATTTTTAGAGCTATACTTAGACATAGGGTACATTAATAAGTACTGATATAATCTTCTTCTTCTACCCATTGGATTTTCAGCATACAGATTAATTTTTGCAAATTTACGTATTTTATTAAGCCACTTTTTACCATTCTTGTACAACCCAAAAAATTTCTTTTTTAATTTTTTTACTTCTTCTATTTCTTTATCCAATTTTTTAGATAATGATTTATTAGTTAAACCATATATCGTACCGAATGTTAATATCTTACTATCTTGTCGCATGGCCTTTGTTACCTCTTTTATATTTAAATCATAAAATAGGCTAGCACTATTATAATGTAAATCGGCTTCTATTTTTAGCTTCTCTTTTAATTCATCATCAGGACCAATATTAAAGTATTCTTCCATTAATTTTTTACCATGTAGTACTATTTTTTTCAAATTTTCATCTTTAGCTACACTACCCCAACAGCGTACTTCATTGGCCTTAATATCCAATTTTATTATTACATGGCCTATACTACTTGTGAATAAACCACGAATTATGTTTACTAGTTCAGTACCGTCTTCTCGTATTGTTTGCTGGCTGTTAGGGTCCGAAACGGAAATTCTACCTGTTCTAGTAGTAGTTCCCCAAAAATTTGGCCTTATTCTACCATCCTTACAATCAATGTTTGAATTGAGAATATTATAAAAACTTTTTACGTATAAACCATATAATTGATCTACCCTACCTATTAGATTATATATTTGTACTTCTTTGTATTCATCTTTATATCTGTCCTTAAATGCTACATCTAAAGAAGGCTGACCTTTAGGGTATTTTTTAGTAGCCTTACCCATTTTAGTAGGTTCTAAATTCATTACTTTAATAAATAATAAAATTTTGTGGTCTACTTTCGATATGTCAAATACCCATTCTTCACCAAATACAGAACTACTGTTTTTTAATAATAAAGAATTTGCTTCTTTTACCTTTTCTAATTTTTTCAATTCTTCTAACAAAGTTTGTTTATATTTTAATAAAGGGGAATTGTCCTTATCCGTTAATTTTGATAAATAGTCAACATCAATTAGCACTCCATTTAATTCCATAGTGGCAAATAATTTTATTTGTTCACTATAAAAATATCTTTGCATATTCCAATACTGATTTTTATAATTATGGTTTGCCGCATCTTGAAATTGGCACTTTAATACATGAAAATTATTTACTACATCCCCTACACCATATTTAGCTACATATTCTAAATCTTCATAAGCAAGTGTACTTCTACTTAATTTTGCATCTTTATACCATTCATCTAATACACCATAATAAGATATTTGTTGGGCTAATGAATATCCACCCATTGATACTTTTTCGGATATATCAGAGGATTCCTTATCCCTTGTTTTTGTTTCATTCAATAAATAAGCCCCACTCATAGTATCTATTAAAGGTTTATCAATCTTAACTTTTAAAATAGTTAATGTGCGAGTATAATCAAATTTTAAGTTATGTCCGCTGACAAAAGGATATTTGGACTTATTACTAAATAATTGTGTCAAATACTTTGTAATACTTTCCTTATCATTATTACTCCATGTAAAATCTTTATGGTCCCATGGAATAGCATACCCTGTTTTACCTCCATTATAAAATTGTAAAAGAAGTACTTTACAATGTAATCTGCTTAATCCATCTGTTTCAATGTCATAAACCAAAGGATTATAAGATATACTTAATTTATGCAGTACTTCTTTTATCTCTTTTACATTTTTCAAAAGTTTATAGTTTATACCATTTTTATCTCCGTAATTTATTTTGAATTTGGGTTTTGATTTGACTATTAAATTAAAAAGTATATTGTATATATCACCTAATACGTCTGTATTTATAAAACCTTCACTTGGTATATTGCATATTAAAGTTTTATATTGTCTATTGTATATGTCTATATCAAAGTATTTACCTATTAAATAATCTATTCTATTATGGTATTTTTCAGGTAGAATATTATCAACTACTACTTTTCCAAATAGTACTAAATATTTAGGTTTTAATTCTTCTATTTCGTTGAATACATTTTTTATACATACAGGATAAGGATTTTGATCTTTATATGGAAATTTCGATAAGCAAGCTATGACATAGTTTACATCCATTTTATTTAATGTAAGTAATTTGTATAGTATATTTCTTAAAGTCATCCCTGCTGTATTAGTAGCGGGTAGCTTACAATACAAATCACTTTCATAAGCATTAGGGAGTATAAACATGTAATCGATATTATTTATATCTCCATGAACCTCCACGCCTATATTTCCGGGACAATGCTCTATACATTTATCTTTTAATTTACATTCAAATTTAGTTACTGTACTTTTACTTATAAAATCTAATAAACTTTTATTCTTTTTTGTTATTTTGTTTCGTTCTTTTAGTATTATTTTTTTAGCTTTGCCATCCATAAATAAATCCTTAAAAAATTAAAATAGGGGCTATGAGTAGTATTATACTCTAAGCCCCTATTTATTATGGGGACTATTATTGCCAGAATTCAGGATTAAGTTTTTTCTTCAAAACTTTCCTTATCTTCTTTTCATCCCAATCTTTTTTTATTTTTTTATTTTTACTTTTTGCAAAAAGTATAAGTTCTTTTTTATTCATCGAATCAAAATCAATTTCTTTACTATCGTCATCGTTATCATTATCATCATCATCATCATCATCATCATCATCATCATCATCATCATCATCATCATC
>Ga0066600_10000893_pt1 | contig 10483 bp, 8 predicted proteins | sample Lowcelwee11metaG_FD_59486 | JGI IMG/M metagenome (GOLD analysis project Ga0066600, IMG submission 59486) | Freshwater pond sediment microbial communities from the University of Edinburgh, under environmental carbon perturbations - Low... | ecosystem: Environmental > Aquatic > Freshwater > Pond >... | reverse complement strand
GACCTTCGACGACAAGACCGAGCAGATCCTCAGCCGCCTCTACGACGTCGACGCGGCCTCGCGCTACCTCTGCGACCGCGCCGAGGTCGACTGCGAGCATATGGGCCTGCTCGGCTTCTCCCAGGGCGCGACCATGGTGATGGTCGCCCTCCACTGGCAGATCGACCACGCCATCGAGTACTTCCGCGCCAACAAGTCCGGCGACGTCGACTTCGAGATCCCCGACGTCAAGCCCGGTCGCCCGGAGTTCCAGATGGGCGTCGCCTACTACCCCGGCTGCGGCTTCGACGGCGTCATCCCGCTGGGGACCAGCAAGGGCACCGCGATCGAGAACCAGTTCTCCGCCACGGCCCCGCTGACCATCCTCCACGGCAGCAAGGACAGCCTCGTCACCCAGTGCAGCACCCAGCACGGCCCCGGCGCCCGCCAGATCCAGTCCAAGCAGGTCGCCGGCCAGCTCAAGATCGCCGACCTCTACGAGGTCACCGTCTACCCCAACGCCAAGCACAGCTTCGACAGCGCCTCCAGCAAGGGCGCCGATGCGGCCGCCCGCGAGGCCGCCCTCAAGGTTACCCTGGAGAAGCTCGCCACCCAGCTGTGAGCCCCTGTCAGGGGACGCGGCGCACGAGGTACATCGAATAACCGGCCGGGTCGGCGAGGGTGAAGCGGTGATACGCGAGCTGGCAGCCGTCGGCGGTGACGCTGCTCGCGCAGATGATGCCCGGGCCGGGATGGGCGACGCCGATCTCCTGCGCCGGCTCCCACGGCATCGAGGGATCCGGCCGTGAGGTGTAATAAATGGCGACGACCTCGCCGGCGTTCGCCTGGCTGAGGCTCCCGCTCTCGGTGCTGCTGAAGAACAGATGCAGGCCGTCGGGCGAGAGCGTCGGGCAGATGCTCAGTCCGACCGTGCCGACCACGGGGGTCACGTCGTTGCCGCCCGCGTAGGCGGCGCCCGGCTGCAGCTGGGCGCGGCTGTACTGATAGAAGCGATCCGACGGCCCCGGGAAGTCCGGGGAGATCTGCGGGCCGTCGCGGCGCGAGGCGATCAGCGTCGCGCTGTCGGCGGTCACGGTGATCCTCGACTCCGGCGCACCGGTGCCCGGCGGCGAGAGGGACACGGGCAAGGCGAAGGTGTTGGGCGCATTCCCGCCCCCCTTCGCGCTGTACACGTCGAACTCGCTCACGAACAGCAGCTCCTGCCCGCCGAGCACCACCGCGGGATGGGCCGGAACGATGGCCAGGTCGTTGCCCCAGATCGCCTGCTGCAGACCATTGGGGAAGGGCTCGCCGGGGCCGGCGCGCGTCGACAGGAACGGCCGTCGCGGCTCGCCCGCGATGTAGTAGAGCCGCAGGCCGTCCGCCGTGATGAAGGGGTCGATGGGGTTCGTGTCGATGAAAGCGTCCAGCGGCGTACCCTCCAGCGGCCAACCCTCGGCCTTCTGCCGCCAGCAGCTCCCGGGCTCGCCGGTGGTCGTGTCGCTGGTGTCGCCGGTGCTCGTGGTGCTCGTGGTGCTCGCCTCGCCGCTGGTCGGCTCGCTGGTGGTCCCGCTCGGAGCGACGGTGCTCGCGCTCGCCTCGCTCGTGGTCGGCTCGCCGCTCGTGCCGGTCATGCCGGTCATGCCGGTCATGCCGGTCATGCCGAGGGTGGTCTGGCCGGTCGTGCTCTCGACGTCGAAGGCCGGGTTCGGGATCGTGCAAGCCAGGAGCAGTCCGACCGGGAGGAGCGCGCGCATCTTCTGGGGGTAGCTCACGGCTGAACGGATGTGAAGCGCGAAACAGCGTCAACATCGCTCGCACAATCGCCGGCGACCGCACGCGCGTCGGCTTCGTGGGGCATGGCCGGTCATTTAAGTTAGCTTGGCTGGGATCCTCGCACGCATCGCCCTCGCCGCGTCGTTGAGCACGCCTCCGGTCGAGCCGGCGGCGCCGACTTCGTTCGCCGCCGATGCGGCCCAGGCGGGGGACGTCCCCGTGCGGCCGATCGCCGACCCGCTCGGGGATCTCCCGGTCGACCGCGCCGCGCCGGCACCGAGCGCATCACCCTTGCCCGAGGGCGTCGTGCCGGACGTCGCCAATCCTTCCACCCCGCGCGAGCCGGCGCCGCGCTGGGAGTGGCTCGGCAACCCGATCGCCCCGCGCACCCGCGGCGCCACCAGCCCGAAGCGCCACACGCCGCACCGCTTCCTGCCGCTGCCGAGCCTGCGCTCGCAGCCGGCGGTCGGCCTGATGCTTGGCGCCTCGCTCAACTACGCCTACCGCCGCCGCGACGACCAGCCCAACCAGATCTACGCATTCGTCGAGGCCCGCGTGTCGCTGCGCAGGGTCCAGCAGCACGGCTTCCTGGTCCGCCTGCGCGACCTGCTCGGGCGCCGCGAGATCTTCGAGTTCGGCACCACCGGCACCATCGACCCGGTGTTCCCCTACTTCGGCATCGCCAATAACCATAACCTCCACGGCCAGGACCTCCTCGGCCGCTTCTTCCAGACCAAACTCAGCACCGTCGGCGGCTCCTTCAACTTCCAACACCCGCTCTGGACCTTCAAACCCCTCGGCCCCGGTCCCGTCGGCACCCTCCGCTCCCTCAGCGGCGTCGGCTACTACGTCGACCGCATCACCCCCTACGCCGGCACCCTCTTCGCCCTCGAGCGCGCCCCGGACGCCGGCTCCACCCGCCGCGGCATGCTCCGCCTCGGACTCACCTGGGACCGACGCGACAACGAATGGAGCCCCCGCAACGGCGCCTTCCACGACGTGACCGTCGAGACCGCCGGCCCCTGGACCGGCTCCACCCACGCCTGGGGCCGCATGCAGGCGTCGCTGCGCCACTACTGGCAGCTCGGCGTGCCGAGCCTGGTCCTCGCCCACCGCCTGACCTACGACGGACTGTGGGGCGACGCGCCCTTCGTGCCGCTGGGCGAGTTCGGCGGGCTGATGACGAGCGACGGCCTCGGCGGCACCGCGACCGGCCGCGGCTGGCTGCGGCGGCGCTACATCGGTAAGCAGAAGGCGTTAGCGAGCGTGGAGCTGCGCTTCGAGCCGGTCGAGTTCAAGGTCGGCAAGCACAGGCTCGGGCTCGGGCTCAAGGGCTATGTCGACCTCGGCATGGTCGCCCAGCGGGTGGTGGACCTGCCGCTGCACCTGCACGTGTCCGGCGGCCCGGGCCTGCTGATCGTGTGGGACCGCTTCGCGGTCATCCGCCTCGACGGCGGCTTCAGCCGCGAGACCCGAGGCTTTTACCTGATGACCGAACACGCGTTCTAGTCCGGCGCCGCACCCCGGGCGCTGCTGATCGCGTTGCTGCGCGCCTGGGCGCGCGCTGGCGCGGCCGCAGAGTGGGGGGAGATCACCGCAGCCAGCCGAGGTAGCCGGTCGCCTCCGGCTGGCTGCGCAGCCAGGCGAGCCCGCTCTTGAAGCGCGCATAGACGCGAAAGAACAGCTCGAGCCCCGCGCGATCGCGCGCGGACAGGCCGCCGACGCCGAAGATGACCTTGGGGTCGTGCACGCCGAGGTCGAGGAAGCCGATCACGCCGAGCACGGGCAACTGCAGACGGGCGCCGACGGGGAGTCGGGGCCCGAGCACGAGGGCGTCCAGGGCCTGGCCGTCGCCCGAGCTGCGGCCGGCGAGGGAGCCGTAGTTATAGGGGCAGGGGAGGGGCGAGACGAAGTCGATGGCGCCGTCGCTGCGGTGCTTGACCATGCTCCAGCGCGCATACTCGATCGTCACTTCGCAGACCTCTCCGGGTGCAGGGAGGTCGAGTTCGCAGGGCGGGGGGCGCAGCACGGCGCCTCCTAGCACTTCCCGGGAGCCGCGTCAGCCGCCTGTCGCGCGTCGGCTTCGTTCGCGCCGGCGTCGAGGTCTGCGACGACGGCAACCAGGTCAACGCCGACGCGTGCAGCAACAAGTGCCTGCCGACCCCGCAGACCCTGGAGCTCGGCCCCGGGGCCCTGACCACCCAGCACGGCGACACCAAGATCGGCGTGCCTCGACGCCTGTCCCGAAGGTCAGGTGCTGATCGGCTTCGCGGGCGTGCTCAAGGCCGGCGTGCACGCGTCGATCGGTGGCCTGTGCGGCACGCCGACCCTGGCGGTGGAGGTCGACGCCTTCGTGGTCAAGGTCGCCGCGGGCGCCATGTTGCCCGTGCGAGGCGGGGCGGGCGACACCCCGTGGAACCTGCGCGCGACCACGACGATCGCCGCCTTCGGCCTCGGCTGCGCGGTGCTCAGCCTCGGCAACTGACAGTGAGACCCGCCCAAACCCGCTACTGCAGCTCGGGCCCCCAGACGTCCTTCGAGACCGGCCCCGTCGGTCCGTCTTCCAGGCGGCACACGCCGATCAGGTCGCTGATATCGACGCCCAGCGTCGAGCAGTCCTCGGTGCTACCCCAGCGATAGATCGGCCCGCCGCCGGGCAGCGTCGCCGGGTCGGCGCCGGGGTCCGTGAATGCGTCGATCATCCACGACTGCTGCCCGCGGAGCAGGCCGCGAGCGCGACCAGGGCGCCCGCGAGAGGGGCCTCCATCATCCGTCGTTGTGTCAGCATATCGAGCGACGAGGCTATCATGTGCGGGCGCGCGGTGGCATGCGCACGCGAGGACCACCCCACGTCCGCGAGCAGGCCGCCGGGCCGCGGGCGATCGCACCCGGCTTGCAGGCCCGGCGGCAAGCCTCTACGGTGGCCGGGCAATGGCGAAGATGATGCGAAGCAACTGGGGCACGGCGTTTGGGCTCGGCATTCTTCTGGTCGGCTGCGGCGAGGAGGGTCGCGCCACCGAGAGCGGGGCCGGCACCGGCACCGGCGTCGGCACCGATGCATCGACCACCGCGAGCACCGGCTCGACCAGCAGCGCCACCGCGGAGGACAGCTCGACCGGCGCCCCGACCGGCGGCGCGACCGACAGCGTCGGCGGCACCAGCACGACCGGCGACACCACCGGCCCGGGCCCCGGCACCGGCAGCAGCGACACGAGCGAGTCCGGCAGCAGCACGGGCGGCCCGCTGTGTCCGGCCGACTGCGGGGACAAGGGCGGCGTGTGCCTCGGCGCCGAGTGTTGCCCGGAGGACCTCGTGTGCGACGGGATCTGCTGTCCCGGGGGACAGGTGTGCTCCTTCAACAAGTGCGAGACCCCGGGCGCCGAATGCATCGACGCCAGCGAGTGCAGCGACGGCGAGTACTGCGAGTACAGCCTCGGCGACCCGGAGATGGGCGGCGGCGAGATGTGTCAGGGCGGCGTGTCGCTGGCGACGGGCAAGTGCCTGCCGGAGCCGCCGAAGTGCGAGGAGGGTCAGGAGCCGAAGGAGGGCGAGCCGATCACCTGCTTGACGAAGTGCGAGTACGTGCCGGTCGGCGGCTTCGAGCCGGCGCTCAAGTACCACTGGGACAAGGGCGACGTGATGATGGCGCCGATCGTCATCCAGCTCGACGACGACAACTGCGACGAGATCGTCGACGAGCGCGACATCCCGGAGATCGTGTTCAACACCTTCGAGGCGGGCAACTACAACGGCAACGGCACGACCCGGGCGATCTCGATCGTCAACGGCGTGATCGTCGAGAAGTGGGCCGTGAAGTCCGCCGTCGACCCGGTCAACCCGGGCCGCGAGGTCGCCGGCGGTGACATCGACGGCAAGCCCGGCAACGAGATCGTCACCTGCACCACCAGCGGCAGGGTGCGGGCCCTCGACGCCACCGGCGCCGAGCTGTGGATCACCGCCAACGTGCTCGGCTGCGTGCAGCCGACGATCACCGACCTCGACGGTGACGGCAACGCCGAGGTGCTGGTCACCGGCGGCGTGCTCGACGGCGCCACCGGGGCGCTCGAGGCCCCGCTCACGGCCGGCAACGAGGCCCACGCCGCCGACATCAACGTCGACGGCGAGCTCGACATCGTCCACCCGGTCGGGGCCTTCAACGCCGGCGGCGGCGTGATGGCGCAGACCGGCCTCGAGGGCCGCTTCGCCGCGGTGGCGGACCTCGACCTCGACGGCTTCCCGGAGATCGCCGTGATCGCCAACGGCGGGGCGATGCTGAAGCACCACCTGTACGTGTGGCGCTACGACCCGCTGCAGCCCAAGGGCGCGCTCATCGTCCGCGCGCCGATCGACATCAACGGCGCGCTGTCGCCGGCCCTGTGCCCGATGGGCTCGGCCGGCAACACCGTCGGCGGCGGCCCGCCGACGATCGCCGACTTCAACGGCGACGGCACCCCGGACGTCGCCGTCGCCGGCGGCATCGGCTACGCCGTCTTCGACGGCAAGAAGCTGCTCGACCCCAACATCGCGGGCAAGGACACCTTTCTGTGGATCAAGCAGACCAAGGACTGCTCGTCGGCCGCGACCGGCAGCTCCGTCTTCGACTTCAACGGTGACGGTAGCGCCGAGGTGCTCTACGGCGACGAGCAGCAGCTTCGCATCTACAAGGGCAGCGACGGCTCGGTGCTGTGGCAGACCTGCAACACCAGCGGCACCCTGCGCGAACTGCCGCTGGTCGCCGACGTCGACAACGACGGCCACGCCGACATCGTGGCGATCTCCAACAGCTACTCGAGCATCACCTGCAACGCCACCAAGCAGCGGGGCATCCGCGTGTTCGGCGATTCGCAGGGCCAGTGGGTGCGCACCCGCCGGGTCTGGAATCAGCACGCTTATCACATCACGAACATCAACGAAGACGGCACGATCCCCGCGCCGGAGGTCCCGAACTGGACCGTGCCGGGCCTCAACAACTTCCGCCAGAACGCCCAGCCCGAGGGCGAGTTCGCGGCGCCCGACCTGATCGTCAGCCTGCGCCAGCAGTGCCCGCCGCTCGAGTACGGCCTGGTCGGCCGCGTCCGCAACATCGGCGCCGCCTCGGTGCCCGCCGGCGTGCCGGTCCGCTTCTACGAGGGCGACCCCAAGATGGGCGGCGCGCTGCTCGGCATGGCCGTCACCAGCAAGGTGCTCTACCCCGCCGAGGCCGAGGACGTGGTCCTGCCGCTCCCCAACGCCGCCCCCGGGATCAAGGACGGCACCTCGGTCCTGTTCGTGGTCGTCGACGACGAGATGCCCATGCACGCCTGGCACGAGTGCCGCCTCGACAACAACTGGGCCAGCGGCGACGGCCAGTGCCCGATGCCGGGCTGAACGAAGCGCCCGCCCAGCGAGTGGCGTGACCACCCGCCGCGCTCGCCGGCGTGGTGGTCTGCCCTCGAGCGTGAGGGAGTGGCGGTGGTGCAGCAGGCGGGGCCCAGATCATCGATGATCGGGCGAAGCCCTGGCGGCGACCCGGTGGCAGCCGATACAAGTGCCTGGTCGATCAGGAGTTGCCCGGCTCGCGCGATCGTATTACAGAATCGAGCCGTGCCGTACAACTACGCCGCAAAGTTGAGGCTGTGCCACGAGTTCGCCGCGAAGCGCGGAGGTGAGTGCCTTTCGACCGTCTACTCCGGCTCACGGACCAAGGTGCACTGGCGCTGCGCCGTCGGTCATGTGTTTGAGGCGTTCATGTTCCTGGTGGCACGCGGCAGCTGGTGCCCGCGGTGCCCGAATCGTGCCCAGGTGCCGGACGCTCTGCGCCGAGAACGGCTCGAGGAGCTGCGAGCGCTGGCCGCCAGGCGCGGCGGTGCGTGCGAGAGCGCGGTCTACATCAGCGAGAAGCACGCGCTCGAGTGGCGCTGCGCCCTCGGGCATCGGTGGGAGGCCCCGGCCGGCAACGTCCGCCGCCGCGCCTGGTGCCCGTATTGCTCTGGCCACCGCCTGACGATCGCGGACATGCAGGCGCTGATCGAGAAGGTCGGCGGGACCTGCCTCTCCGAGCGATACATCGACATGGACACGAAGCTGCTCTGGCGCTGCGCGAGCGGTCACGAGTGGATGGCGAGCCCGACACGGATCCGCCGCAGCGCCCTGTGCCCGACCTGCTCCCCGGGCCCTGCGCGCCAAACGTACGAGCTGGACGATCTGCAGGAGCTCGCACGTCGACGCGGTGGGGTCTGCCTGGCCGATCGCCGGATCAAAAACGGTCGCATCAAGGTGCCCTGGCAGTGCGGCGTGGGCCACACCTGGAGCGCCATTCCATACATGATCCGACGTGGTTCGTGGTGCCCGCAATGCCACCGACAACCCGACAAAGGTCGCATCGCGCACGTGCAACGGCTCGCCCGTTACCACGGCGGCGAGTGCCTTTCGACCGAGTATGTCAACGCTGCCACCAGGTTGCGGTGGCGGTGCGCCGCGGGGCACGAGTGGGAGGCGACGCCGGCCAACGTGACGCTGGGCCACTGGTGCCCCCAGTGCCACTGCGGCACGACCCGCCGCACCCGCCTCACGCTGGCCGACATCCAGGCTGCCGTCGCAGGTCGCGGGCGCTGCCGGTCGTCGGCCTACGTGGACGCGAAGACCAAGCTCCGGTTCGAGTGCTTGCGCGGCCACCAGTGGGACGCCCGGCCCACCCACGTCCTCCGCGGCCTGTGGTGCCCCTATTGCGCAGGCGTGGTCCAGGAGACGCGGGCATCCATGCGTAAAAAACGAAAGCGGAGCGGCGCGGCGACCCACGCGGCGTCGACCCGGACGGGCGTCGCGCCCCCGTGTCCGTGACGCGCCTCGCCCCCGACCTGGAGCCCGTGGCGGGCATTTCGTGTCCTTGGCGGCATCGAGCGGGGTCGCGCGATGCGAGCTCGGCCGGGCGAGCTATTGCGGCTCGAGCGGATTGCACCCGAACTTGATGCTCATGCTGCCCTTGGGCGCGAGCTGGATCTTGGTGCAGGTCTGCGGACATACCATGAGCTTGGTCGGCGCGTTGGGGTCGTTGAAGTGCCAGCCATCGACGGCGTCTTTACAGGCCTCGTGGTCGGCCACCTGGCTGATCGAGAGGAGCTCACCCATGCCGTCGTTGAAGTCGACGTGGACGTCGTTGAAGTCGATGACCTCGTCGCCCATCGGCTCGGGGATCGCCCACTCGCAGGCGAGGCCCGAGTTCTGGATCACCTCCTTCGAGAGGGCGTTGAACACGGGCGTGAAGTCCTGCTTGCACAGGTCGCCGTAGACCCCCTTGGTCTTCTTGATGAGGTTGAGGTAGACCTCGCCGGCCGCCGCCGTGAGGTTGCAACACTCCGGCTCCTTGGCGCACCACTCCTGGTCCGTGGCGTCCTTCTTGCCGACGATCGCGTGGAAGCGGTACTTCTCGTAGCTGGGGTCGAGCGCCTTGAACGCGGCGTCGAAGGCCTTGGAGCCGAGGTCGCTGTTGTCGTCGGAGACGACGACGACGTGCTTCCTGGCGTCGGGCCGCATCTGGCCCTTCCACAGCTCGTGGTCGTCGAGGAGCTTCTGCAGGGGGTTGTTGCTGCTGACCTTGTGGTCGATGTGCAAGAAGGTCGGGAGCTTGGTGTCATCGAGGGGACAGCCGCCGCCGCCGAGCGGGGGGTCGATGCACATGCCGTTCTTGCCGTCGATCGACGAGATCAGGACCACGTGCACGTCGACGCCGCTGTCGATGATCTTGCTCGAGAACTTGTTCATGTTGGCCTTCACGCTGGCGGCCTCGACCTTCATGCTCCCGGAGTTGTCGATCACGAGGATGATGTCGGCGGGCAGCTGCTTCATCGCCGACTCGTAGAGCGCGGCGCACTCGTCGATGGGCTCGCCGCCGGTGCTGGTGAGCCCGCCCGTGTCAGGAGCGCCGTCGCTGCCGTCCCCGAGGAGCGTCGTCGGGACCTCGGTCCCCCCCTCCTGGTCGCCGATGCTGAGCGTGACGATCGAGGTGACCGCGACGCCGGTGCCTTGCCCGCCGACCTGGTTCAGATCGACGCCGCGGGCGCAGGCGAGGATGAGGAGCGGGGTGAGCAGGATGGGGACACGGGGCACGAGTGACATGGGTAGGCCTCCAGCAGCGCGCATCGGGCAGTCTGCTGCCGACATCGACATCAACCAGTGCCCCGTCGGGCACGATCTGGTGGTGTGAACTACCTGAACATATGCATGTGGAACGGGACGAAGAACGGCTGCGGGCCGCGACCCTCATGAACGAAGATCGGGCGCGGACGGGCACACAATGCAACCCTGGAGGCGGTCGTCCGGTCTGGCAAGGGCGGGCCCGGCTCCCGGCCGCGCCTGTCGGCAGGCCGGCTCCGTGCGCCGCGACACGGCGGCTCCGCGGCGCAGGCCCTCCGTGCCGCCGCGGGGGTCGCCGATCTGGACCTTGCTCGCGTCCGCTGCGGTCGCCGTCGGCGTTCAACGCGGCGCAGCGCCGGCGGGGTCAGCGACTCAGCCGGGCATGAGCGAGGATTTGAAGCCGAGCGTCACGCGCAGGCGCTTGTTCGGATCGTCGACGTTGTTGCCCATCGTCGTGTGCGTGGCGAGGTTGCCGTCGATCGCGTTCGGCTCGGTGCCTGGCGCGTAATTGTCGCCGAGGCCCTGGAAGCTCGCCAGGAAGCTGCCGAACTCGACCGAGTCATCCGCGTAGTTCGGGCTCGCGAGGCTTGCCGCACGCGACCGCAGTTGGCATTCA
>Ga0066600_10000889_pt1 | contig 10523 bp, 11 predicted proteins | sample Lowcelwee11metaG_FD_59486 | JGI IMG/M metagenome (GOLD analysis project Ga0066600, IMG submission 59486) | Freshwater pond sediment microbial communities from the University of Edinburgh, under environmental carbon perturbations - Low... | ecosystem: Environmental > Aquatic > Freshwater > Pond... | reverse complement strand
ACGCGCGGCGTGCCGATCGAAGAGGCTGCCATGGAAGTCCCCCGCCGAATCGAGAGCCTCATCGAGGCCTTGGGCTTGCCCCAGCGCCTGTCTCAGGTCGGGGTGGTAGCGGATGATATCGTTGATCTCGCAAAACATGCGGAAGCGGATTTGTGCATGTTGACCAATCCCCATTGCTATCCCGCCGAGGAGATTGAATCCATGTATCGGGAAGCTCTGTAGGGGGAAGTGATGGAAACCAAACGAACTGCATCGGATCATGACTTCAAGGGCATCGGCTGCTCCAAGATCGGCTACTTCAAAGAAGTCCGCAAGAAGCTTGAGGAGCTGGAAAAGCTGAATCTGACGCTGGCTCACCGCCGCAACCGCCTGGAAGCCATATTCGAGAGCATCAACGACGGGTTGTCGATTCTGGACCGTGATTTGAATATCGTTTTCGCCAATCGCGTCCAGGAAGCCATGTTTGCCGATCACCCGTTGGTGGGGGCGAAATGCTTCAAGGCTTTCTTTGACAAGAAACTGGCGTGCAGGAGCTGCCCCGCTTTAAAAACGATAGCGACGGGGGAGCCGTTTCAAGGGGAGATCCTGGTCAAGAAGGGCCACTTCGCGGGCCGCTACCTGGAGTGGAGCGCTACGCCGATCAAGGACGACCGCCAGCGGGTCACGGAAGTCCTTCTCTTGATGCGCGATGTCAGCAAACGCAAGGAGTATGAGCATAAAATCATGCAATCCGACCGCATGGCGGCGATCGGTTTCCTTGCGGCCGGCATCGCGCACGAGATCAACAACCCGCTTACCTCCATCGCGGGGTTCTCGGAAGGTCTGCTGCGGCGGCTGAAGCGCGGCCGCGAAAAGGCGGACGCAATCCAGTTTGATTCCTTCAAGGAATACCTGGAAATCATCGAAGCCGAAGCCTACCGGTGCAAGGGGATCATCCAGAACCTGCTGGAGTTCAGCCGCAGCTCCGGCGGCGACTTCGAAGTGCTTGCGCTCGACCGCATCCTTCAGGACACCCTGTCCCTCTTCCGGCAGCACGCGAAGGACGCCAACATCGAGGTGGTCTTCACCAACCGATTGCCCCACGGCTTCAACCAGGTTCTTGGCAAGGAAACGCAGTTGAAATATCTGTTGATGAACCTCACGCATTACGCCTTCAGGGCCATCGAGGGCGGCGGGGTTATGCATTTGGAAACCTTCTTCCGCGAGGAATTCATTCACGTGCAGATCTCTCATTCCGGGAATGGAAAACTCGACCGTTACCATTCGCAGATCTTCGACCCGCACTGCGCCACCAAGGCAACCGGGGAAGGGAATCCCATCGACCTGTCGCTTTGTTTCAGCATTGTGCAGCACCATCGGGGGGTGATCGAGTACTCCACCCAAGAGGGCGTCGGTGGTACTTTCGGCCTGCAATTTCCAGCCGTAAGGAGCATACGCGATGAACCACGGAAAGATTCTGGCCATCGATGACGAAGCCAACATTCGGCACTTGATCGAAAACGAATTCAAGCTCGAGGATTTTGAAGTCGCCACGGCCCCCAGCGGGGAAGAGGGGTTGCGCATGTTTGAGGACCACCCCTATGACGTGGTGCTGCTCGATTTGAAATTGCCCAAGATCAGCGGCCTGGAGACTCTCAAGCAGCTGAAGCGCAGATCCCCGGGGGTGGAGGTCATCATGATCACGGGGTACGGAGACATCCAGTCCGCGGTGGAATCCATCAAGTTGGGCGCCCGTGATTTCATCACGAAGCCGTTCAAGCTGACCGAGTTGCTGCTTCTGGTGAAAACGGCGATGCAGGACCGCGATGCCCGCAACGAGTTCCTATCCTCATCCAGGACCGACGGCACGGCGGGCAGCGATCGTTTTCTGATGTGCCCGAGCCCTCAGATGCAGGCAGTCTACGGCATGGTGGACAAGCTCGCCCCCAGCGACGGGACGATTTTGATCGAGGGCGAAACCGGCACCGGAAAAGACGTTCTCGCCTACTTCATCCACAACCAAAGCCACCGCAGGACCGGCCCGTTCGTGACACTCGATTGCGGGCTGCTGACCCACAATCTGGCCGAAAGCGAGCTTTACGGCCACCGCAAGGGGGCCTTCTCGGGCGCTTCGGATGCCAAAATAGGTTTGGTGGAGAAAAGCCACGGCGGAACGCTTTTTCTGGATGAAATCGGGAATATAGACCTTGAGCTGCAGAAAAAATTCCTGCGCTTTCTGGAAACGGGGTTTATCCGCCGGGTGGGAGAAAATCGGGAGATTAAAGTCGATTCGCGGGTGATTCTGGCCACCAACCTGCCCATGGAGGATGCCCTGAAGCAGGGCAAGATCCGCATGGACCTTTTTTACCGCATGGCCGTCTTCAATGTCTCCCTGCCGCCGCTGCGCAACAGGCCCCAGGACATCCTTCCGCTGGCGAAGCATTTCCTGGCGCAGGGCAGCAGGTCCGGCCCGCCCAAGGAACTCAGTGGCGAGGCTGCCGAGGCTCTGAGTCTCTACTCCTGGCCGGGAAATATCCGCGAGCTGAAATCCACCATCACCAAACTGGGGGTGCTGGTCTCCGAGGATACCATCCGATGCGAACATCTCCCGGTGCATCTGACCATGAAGAGCCAGTTGGTGCCTCAGCTCCCGAGGACGCTCGAAGACGTCGAAAAAGAGCACATCCTGAAGATATTGGAAGAAACCGGCGGCAATCAGATGAAGGCATCCCAGGTTTTGGGCATCAACCGCAAGACGTTGTACAAGAAAATCAAAAAATACAGTATATTTTCATGAGAAATGCGCCATACCCATGGATATCGCCGACATCTACGCGAAATTCGATCAGATTGGCTGCCTCACCTTCGCCACCATCGACAAGGACACACCGCAGACGCGCATCGCGCACCTGTTTGCCCACGATCATGAAGGGCTGTACTTCCGAACCATGATCACGAAGCCCTTCTGCGAACAGCTCAAGAAGACGGCCAAGGTATCGATCTGCGGCATGTTTCCGAAAACAACCGTCAGCCACGACGAGGATGGGATGCCCTATTTCGCGCCGGGTTATACCATCCGCGCCACCGGCGATGTTAAGGCAATATCTTTGGAGTCGCTCAAAGACAAAGCGGCCTCCAATCCAATGTTCATGCTCGGGGTAAAAGACATCCAGAAATATCCGGCCATGACCACTTTCTGTCTCTACAGGTTCTGGGGGGAAGTGTTCGATTTCGATTTTGAAATGGAGCACCGCTCCCATAAACTGCTGCGCACGGGATTCTGCTTCGGCGGCAAGCAGATCCCATTCCGCGGCGTTCGGATCACGGAAGAATGCCTCGCCTGTGGGGAATGCCTGGGGCGGTGCTCCTTCAAGGCGATCTCTCAGTCCGATGGACGGTTCGTCATCGACCACACCAGGTGCGATGTATGCGGTGATTGCTACATGGTCTGCCCAGCCAGGGCGATTGAAATCGTTATCGAGGACTCGATTGAATAGCGTCTTTGCTGCGGCATTTTACCCCAACACACCCCATCGGCGCTCCTAATTGTTTTGGTAAATAAAAATAGTTAGATAACCCGTGGTTACCCGCCATCATCTGCCCGGCTCGCTTTGCGGGTGGGGTTTCTTGCGAACTCACACTCCGACGCTCGCCAAGCCGCGCCGCTCGCCAAGACTCCAATAAATCCTAAATACAATTAATTTCATTAAGTTAGGCTTGTTCTCCGCGCTTAATTGCCGCCCTGAAGGTCGACGGCACACCGCTTGCTAAAAAAACTGCACCCGAGGTGTGCATTCCGAAGCCGGTCTGAAGTCTGTAAACGTTCTGGGATCGAGGTGCGGTCTTCAGCCAGACCCAGGCGATTTAAAACGATCATGAGTAATTGCGGCTGCCGGCGGGATTAGCACACCTTAAGCTGAAAGCGGAAGGAGGTGATGGGAGAAATTCTCCTCTGGCTCAGGCGAATTTGTCGAGAAAGCGCAGAACCTGGAGTTTTTATTGACGGAAACTTGTCGAGGTAATTCAGTTAATGCTGCAGCAAAGGAGGTGTTTTAATGGCAGAACACAAGTATGAACCCACCAAGTGGCATAGCATGAAAGGTCCGGTCATTGGGGGGCGAGACACCTATCAGGCGAAGAGCTGGAACCCCACGAAAAAGAAGTGGGGATCTTTCACCGAAAAGGGCCCCGCCCCCGTTTGGTTCGCTGAAGCCAACGCCACCAACTGGACCGAGTCGATGATCTGCAAGACCAAAGACCTTTTTTATGAAGCCAAGCTCAACCAGTGCTTCGAAAAAGGGGATGAGGTGGCCATCAAGATCCACTATGGCGAATGGAACCGGACTGCGGTTCTCAGGCCCGAATACATTGCGGCCATCGTGGAGGAAGTCAAGGCCTGCGGCGGCAATCCTTACGTCGTCAATGACACCACTCTTTCCTACCATACTTACAACAGCATGGCAATATCCCAGTACCAGCTTGAGGGGGCCATCCGCCACGGCTACACCGACGCCACCTTCGGGTGTCCGGTGATGATTGCCGACGGATACGCCGGTGAAGACGATTACCGCGTCGACCTTCCCGAAGGTCTGATCCTCAAAGAGACTTACATCGGCCGCGCCATCGCCGAGGCCGATGCCATGATTGTCCTCGCCCACGCCCGGGGGCATTCCATCACCATGTACGGCGGGGTCCTGAAACAGCTGGGGATCGGTTGTCAGTCGAAGCGGGGCAAGTACATCACGCATCTGGCTCACTGGGGAGATCCGCATGATGCCATCGGCTGGCCCAAATTCACCGACAAGTGTCCGGGCAAGGCCTGCAAGTTCCATAAGATGTGCGATGACTCCTGCCCGCGCCAAGCTCACCATGTCGCTGAACATGGCAAGGTTTGGTATCCCGAGCGCTGCCGGCTGTGCTACTCGTGTCAGGTTACGTGTCTCTTCTCGGGAATGACCGGCATCGGCTTCGAGGAAAATTACTTCCCGAATGCCATGATCGCGCACGCGGATGCCGCCTTGGGAGCGTTGAAATGTTTTGACCGTGGCAAGGTCGGCTTCATCAACTGTGCGATCGACATCGTGCCCGAGTGCGACTGCTTCCCCTGGGCCGGTCTGGCGATCGCCCCGGATGTGGGCATCTTTGCCAGCAAGGACCTGATCGCCCTCGAGGAAGCGACCCTGGATGCCATCGACAAAGCCCCGGTCATTCCGGGTTCGGTCGCCGCCGAGAAGGGTTGCAAGTCGGGTGACGACCGCTTCCGCATGGTCAACGGCTTCAGCCCGCGGATTACCATGGCGGCCGGCGAAAAGATCGGTTTAGGCACCCGCAAATACAAGCTCAACAACTATGAACCGCCGCTGACGCCCGAGCAAATTGCGAAGTGGCAAATCCGCAAAGGCGGCGTGGTAAACCACAAACCCACCACCGTTCGTCTGCGGGATGTGTTTCAAAAGCACGATCTGGCGACTGAAGTCATGCCTTTCGGCCGGACCGCATACGAAAAGGAATGGGCCTTCAACGAGTGGAAGAAGTACGACCCGTTCAAAGGCGCGAAACCCTAATCACTGGAACCATATGACAGCGGGGAGGGTGGTCTCACCCTCCCTGCCCAGCTTTTGCGAGAAGCCGTAGGCGAACAACATGAGCGAAGTTATCTGGGTCGATACGACCTGTACATCCCTTGACAACACCGTCCGGCACAAACTACGGTGGCTGATTGAGGCTTCCGGGGCGGCCGCCGAGCTTTCGGAGGGCATGCGGGTGGCCTTAAAAATCAATACGGCCGAGGAGGGGTATGACTACGGCTTGCGCCCCGAATTTGTGCGAGTGATAGCCGATACGGTGGCCGCCGCCACGCAGACAAAGCCGGTGGTCTGTGACGGACTGAAACTGATCGACTACTGGAAAAAGGCCTGGGGCAACAATTTCATGAAATTAGCCAGCTCCCAAGGGTTTTCCACCGAAACCCTGGGCGGTCATTTCGTGATTAACGGCGGGTTCAGCGGCGATGAGGGTGATTCGTTTCCCTGCAACCTGCCGGATTCCGAACTCGGCGGGGTGGAAGTGGGCACGGCAGTTTGCCGCAGCGATGCCCTTTGGGTGCTCTCGCACGTGACGCTGCACCCTCTGCTGGGGCTGAACGGGGCGTTATTGAACGGCGGCTTCGATTGTCTGATCGGCCGGGCCCGTACCCGTCTGCTCAAATCAATCAACCCTTACATTTTTAACGGCCAAAAACCTCCTGAGGCTGACTTGCAGACTTTCCAGCGCCGGGCTTTGGAAAGTCATCTGGGTGTCAAAGCGGCGGTGGAGAATAAAATTTTTTTCATCAACTACCTGTGGGACGTGACACCCCAACCGGAATTTTATCCTTTCAGCGATAAGCCGTTGGTTGCCAACCAAGGGTTTCTGGCCTCACGCGATCCGGTCGCCATCGATAGTGCCACCTTAGACATCATCCAATCAGAAGGCCATTTTCAGGTTCAAACCGTCACGGGGGTGGACGTCGCTGCCATGCTCAAAGAGGCCGGAAAAATTGGGGCCGGCGAAACCGCTTACACCCTAAAACGCCTGTCATAAAGTAGCCCTGCAAGCGAGGAGAATCCAATGGAGGACCTGACCCTAAGCGAATTCAAAGAAAAACAGCAGCAGAAGTTGGTTAAAGACGGCGCCATCGCGGAGGCGTTGCAGTACGTCAAATACAAAATCGCCATTCTTTCGGGCAAGGGCGGCGTCGGCAAAACCGCGACCACGGTAAATTTGGCGGCGGCGTTGCGCAAGGCCGGCCTGCGGGTGGGAGTCTTCGATGCCGACCTGCATGGCCCCAGTGTGCCGAAAATGTTCGGAATCAAAAAAGAGGCCAAACTCAACGGCGCCTTCTGGCTCGACCCGGTCGTCACCGAACACGGTATCAAAGCCCTTTCAGTGGCTCTTTTCTGGCCCGGCGACATGACGCCGGTCATGTGGCGCGGCCAGGCCAAGAGTCGCGCCATCCGACAGCTGCTGTCCTCCGCCAAATGGGGCGGCCTGGATTTCCTGCTGGTGGACCTCCCACCGGGAACCGGTGACGAACCCATTGCCATTCTCAAGTCGATCCCGGACTTGGATGGTGCGATCATCGTCACCACCCCCCAGGAAGTGGCCACGCTGGTCTGCTCCAAAGCGATCAGCGCGGCGCAAACGCTGGGAGCCAATGTTTTGGGACTCATTGAAAACATGAGCATGTATGTATGCGGCGGTTGCGGGGACACGGTCTATCTCTTCGGCAAAGACAAAGGCAAACAATTAGCCCGGATGATGGAGATCCCGTTTTTGGGGTCGATACCGATTGATCCGTTGTTTTCCGAAGCTGCCGACAGCGGCGTCCCCGTGGTGAACCTGCATCCGCACAGCATCACCGCCAAGGCGTTCGGCATGATCGCCGATACCCTGCGAACGCAGCTTCCACCCAAAACCGTTCCGGAAGCGCCGCCGGAAGAAAGCCGCCCGTGTCCGGGGGCCGGCCACCATCATGATCACGGTGGAAAATGCGAGCATGGCCACCATCATCGCCATTAGCCGGCGGGGCAAAGCGTGAACGATGCGCCGGCATCCATAAATATAATTCGCGAGAGGAGAACCAACCGTGAGTGAAGAAAAGAGTGGGACCCAGTATGTCCGGGAAATGTGTCAAACCTTTCGAGAAGTTGCCAAAGGGACCCCGTTTGTGGCGGTGAAGGAAAAGCTGAACTCCTTGGCGGATACGATGGAGCCTATGGCAACCAAGCTTTATTTCAAGACTCAGAAGGGCACCGAGGACATGGAGGAAATGAACAGGCTGTTCGTAGACCTCCAAGCAAAACTGGCCGCGTGCCAGGAGGCCGGCGCCGCCGAGAGCTTTTGCATCCCGTTTTATGACAAGCTCGAAAAGATCATCAAACATGTGCAGACGATGAAAGTGCGCATGACCTGAGGAGACGCCGATGGAACTGAATCAACCGGACCAGGAGATGATCAGGGATATCACGCGGCTGGGAGTCCGCACGGCCGTGCTCCTCAGGGGCGTGATGCTGCAGAAGGTCGGCCAGGAGACTTTGGAATGGGGATTGAGCGAACTGGCGGCCGGTGATCTCATGAAACACTACTTCGATCGCCTGGTCGATCGGCCGGATTGGGTTCACCTGCTCAACATCTTGCATCTGGTCTACAGCCTGGAGGGGCAACTCGATTTCCAGGTCCGCGAGTATGGACTGGATTCCCTGAAAGACGATTTGCAGGAGATCAACTTCAGCCTTCAAAAGATCGGCGAGCAGTTCGACCTGGAAGCCTTGCGCGAACCGGTGTGAGGACGGCACCGGCGGAGCTGCCTCTGCACCCTCGAAAAATGCCCTATAAGAAAGGAGCGCATTCATGAAACTGAAAGGCAAAGTGGCCGTTGTCACGGGAGGCGCGCGCGGCAACGGCTTTGCGGCCGCCAGGTGCCTGGCGGAGGAGGGGGCCGATATCGCCATCGCCGATATCTGCGCCAACATGGCCACGATCCCTTACGCGATGTCGACGCCCGAGGTCATGGACCGCGCGGTCTCGGATATCAAATCGATGGGCCGCAAGGCGATCGGCATCCGCTGCGACGTCCGCAAGGCCGCCGACGTCAAGGCCATGGTCGACCAGGTCATGAGCACCTTCACCCGGATCGATGTTCTGGTCAACAACGCCGGCAACTCCTCGATGGTGGCCATTGCCGATATGGATGAAGCGACCTGGGACGCGGTCCTCGACACCCATCTCAAAGGGACCTATCTCTGCTGTCACTACGTGCTGCCGCACATGATTCGTCAACACAGCGGGGCCATCGTCAATATTTCCTCGGTGGGCGGACAGCGCGGCTTCGGCATGGGCGGTCATTACTGTGCGGCCAAGCACGGGATCATCGGCCTCAACAAGTCCATCGCCATGGAGGTCGCCGATCACAACATCCGCGCCAACGTGGTTTGCCCCGGCACGGTCTGGACGGACATGATGAAGGGGATCGCCAAGTTCTTCGGCATGGAAGAGGCGGAGGGCAAGGAGCAGTTCTTTGCCGGCCATCTGATCAAGGAAAGGGAGGTGACCCCCGAAGACATCGGCCGGGCCGTCCTTTGGCTTGCGTGCGACGACTCCAAATGCGTCACGGGCAACATGATCACCGTGGATGCCGGCTGGACGGCACAGGCGGCATAAAGGAAAGGAGGTGATAGAAAATGACGGTTCAGCTCAACGAGAAGGAGCCCCAGAGACCGGCGGAATCTGCGGACGACCCAAGATCCGCCGAGACCCCGCGAATCCTGGAAGTGATCGATGTGGAAGAACTGGCGGTAGACGGTATCTGCGGCATTTACTGACAAAGCGGAAGGTGGGGCGGTGTGCCGCCTGCGTCGCGCGCGGGAGGCACACCGCCGCCGGTATCCGCGACGGCTTGACGAGGGAGCATGGCATCGGATCAACGTTTCGTTCTGTCGGACGGCGTCCAGGTGCGCGGCGAAGTGTTCGGGCTGCTGTTCTATAACTACAGAGGCCCCCGCCTTTATTTCGTCCCCACCCGCACGCTGATCGACAGCGGCTTTTTCACCGGCCGGCAGACCGTCGGCGACTTGGTTGCAGGCATCCATGAGCGGCATGGATGGCCGCTGTCCTGGATCGAAGAACGGATTCTTTCGCTGCTGGCCCGGCTGGAGGCCAAAGGACTCGTACATGGCCAATGCGTATGTTGAAATGGGGTTGTCCGCGCCGGTGAACGTGACCTGGGAGGTCACCTACGGCTGCAATCTGGCCTGCGTGCACTGCCTCTCCGATTCCGGTCGCCGGCGGGAGGGGGAGCTGAACACGCAGCAGTGCCGCCGCGTCATCGACCACCTCGCCGATCAAAAAGTGTTTCAGTTCAACATCGGCGGGGGAGAACCGTTGATGCGGCCTGATTTCCTGGATCTGATGGACTATGCCCATGAAAAGGGCATGGTGACCTGCATCAGCACCAACGGCACCCTGATCGACGAGGCCGTGGCGGCGCGTCTCGATCGCAAGCTGGTGTACATCCAGGTCAGCCTGGACGGGGCCTCCCCGGCCAGCAACGATCCGATCCGCGGCGCCGGCAGCTTTTCCAAGGCCATGCGCGCCCTGGAGCACCTGCGCCGCCGCGACATCGAGGTCAGCATCAACACGGTGTTGACGCGGCTGAGTTTTCCGGAGCTCGACCGGCTGGTCGCCCTTGCGGCCGAATTCGGCGCCAAGCTGCGGGTCTCGCGCTTCCGGCCTTCCGGCAGAGGCAAGCGCTCCTGGCTTCAACTGAACGTGAGCCGCGAGCAGATGACCGCGTTTTCGCAGTGGCTCAGCGAGCACCTGGCGGTTTCCACGGGCGATTCCTTCTTTTCGGTTTCGACCGAAGAACGCCGCCAGCTGGGGCTGAACATGTGCGGAGCCGGCAAACTGACCTGCTGCATCTCACCCGAGGGCCGCGTCTACCCCTGTGCCTTCCTGCAGGACCCCGAATTTGCCGCCGGGAAGCTGCCGGAGGGGGATTTTGCGCA
>Ga0066600_10000886_pt1 | contig 10528 bp, 9 predicted proteins | sample Lowcelwee11metaG_FD_59486 | JGI IMG/M metagenome (GOLD analysis project Ga0066600, IMG submission 59486) | Freshwater pond sediment microbial communities from the University of Edinburgh, under environmental carbon perturbations - Low... | ecosystem: Environmental > Aquatic > Freshwater > Pond >... | reverse complement strand
CGCCTCGAAGCTGCGCTCGCTGGTCTCGACGATCACCCGCTCGTGCTCGCAGCGGATGCGCAGGCGCGACAGCGGCTGGTCGACCTCCGGCAGCTTGACGCGCAGCGCGTCGAGGCTGCGGCGCACGGTCTGCAGCGTCAGGCCGGCTGCGAGCAGTTCGCGGGCCACCTTGATGCCGATCAGGTCGCGGAAGCTGTACCAGGTCCGCCCCTTGACGCGGATGGACGCCTGGATGAAGCCGGTCTGCGACCAGTAGCGCAGGCGACTCTCCGGCAGGTCGAAGAGGCGAGAGACGTCCCGGATCGAGTAGCTCGCGCCCGGCGCGTCCTCCTCGGTCCTGGTGTTGGCATTGCGCGAGGTGATCCGTTGCTCGGTCATGGGCTCCCTGCCTTGCGTGCCGACTCCAGCGATACCATGGCATCGCCGTCGATGAGTACCAGCGTGCCCTCCGCACGCGCGTGGTGATCCATCTCGATGTGAAGCTGCGAGTCCGGCACCTGGGCCAGCCGGGCCAGCTCGGCCCGCGCCAGCGCGATCAGCTTCGTCTTCACTCGTGGGCTGCCGATCAGCAGCTCCGCCAGGCGCTCTGCCGTCGCCACGTCGGCTGGCTCACGGAAGTACGCCGCGCAGCGGCGCAGGTCGAAGGTCACCATCACCGTCGCGTAGAAACGACGGCCCGCCCCCCCAGGGACCGAGCCGAGCTCCCCGCCGCCCTCGATGACGTGCTCGCCGTGGCGCCACAGCACCTCCAGCGCGCTCGGCGACAGCGTCTCGCGGATCTCCCGCCGGATCAGCTGGACCTTCTGAACGCTGGCCCAGCCCGGTTCCGGGAGCAGTCCGGCCAGCAGCTTGGGGGAGGGACGACGGGTACGCACTGGACCTACACGTATGACATGAGCTTACCATCTCCCTCAAATTTCGCGCACGTCCGGCGCCCCCCGCGACAGCCTGGCGCGAGCTCGCTCGCTGGGGCCGGCGACCGGGTATGCTGCGGCACGATGACCGCCGCGTCCGCGACCCCAACCCCCCACGGCGACGTACTTTTCGTCCTCGACCCGCTGTCGACGGTGCATCCGCAAAAAGACAGCTCGTACTTGATGATCGCGGAGGCCCAGCGCCAGGGCTATCAGCCGTGGGCCGTCGAGCTCGGCGGCTTGCTGCTGCGCGGCGCCGAGGCCCACGCCTTCGCCACACCGATCAGCGTGCCGCGACTCGGGCAGCCGGTGGTGGTGCGGGGACCGACCGAGGTACGCGAGCTCGGCAGCTTCCGGGTGGTGTTGATGCGCAAGGACCCGCCGGTGGACCCGCACTTCATCCTGGCGACCTGGTGCCTCGACCGTGCGGCCCGCAAGACGCTGGTGATCAACGACCCCCAGGGCCTGCGAGATCTCAGCGAGAAGCTGGCGATCCTCGAGTTCCCCGAGTTCATCCCGCGCAGCTATCTGCTGCGGACCATCGGCGACCTGCGCGACGCCCTCGAGGAGCTCGGCGGAGAGATGATCCTGAAGCCGGTGTACGGCTATGGCGGCCGCGAGGTGTTGATCGCCCGGCAGGGGGACCCGAACCTCACCACCCTCTTCGAATTGGCGACCCGCGACGGGACCACCTGGACAATTGCCCAGGCCTTCGTTCCTGCGGCAAAACTCGGCGACAAGCGCATCCTGCTGGTGGACGGCGAGCCGATCGGCGCCGTGATGCGGGTCCCCTCCGAGGGCGAGCTGCGCAACAACTTCCACGCTGGCGGCTCGCCGGCGATCACGGAGCTCAGCGCCCGCGACCTGGCGATCTGCGCCGCGGTCGGGCCCTTCGTCCGCAGTCGCGGGCAGTTCTTCGTCGGCATCGACGTGCTCGGCGACTACCTGACCGAGATCAACGTGACGAGCCCGACCGGCATGCAGGAGATCAATCGCCTCGAGAACCTCTCCGGCGACGCCACCATGCAGGCCAAATTCTGGGCCGCGCTGGCCTCCCGTCTGCGCTAGGCGCAGCATGCGGCGGAAATTGGTGCTAGACCAGACGCCGACCGAGACGCGATGCAAGGTCCATCCCCCACCCTCCGTCAACTCCTCGCCGCCGAGCTGCCGCGCCTCTACGTGGTCGCGTACCACATGAGCGGCACCCGCTCGGAGGCCTTCGAGCGCCTGCGCGAGCTCACCGCGGAAGCCAGCAAGGACCACGGGGAGGCCGTGCTGGCCGCCGAGCGCCCGGCCGACGCGCTGCTCAGCATGCTGGCGCGCAACATCGAGGAGAGCCTCGGCCGCAAGGCCGAGAAGACCTTCCAGATCCTCAACGACATCCTGCGCGACGACATCACCCACCCGATAGACATCAACACCCCCGGCATCGACGGCGACTTCGACCGCATCCATCCCCTGCTCTGGGAGCTCAAGCGCACCTGCCTGACCTCCGTGCTCGCCTGCCTGCCGCCCGGCGTCCGCATCTCCTTCATCCTCACCGACCTGCTCGGCTACAGCCCCGCCGCCTCGGCGCAGCTGCTCGGCATCAACGAGAGCGCCTATCGCGTCCGCCTCACCCGCGCCCGCAAGCGCCTCGACAGCCACCTCGCGCCGCTGTGCCAGCACGTCGACCGGCAGAACCCCTGCAACTGCGAGGGCCGCCTCGGAGTCGCGCTGGCCAAGGACTTCATCACCTTCCCGCCGCACACCGACGACATCCCGCACGCGCCGCACGACAGCGGCCCGGAGTCGCACGAGATGGGCGCCCTCTACCGCGGCCTGCCGCGCATCACCCTGACCGAGACCCAGCGCGAGGAGCTCCTGCGCTGCTGCCCGGAGGACGAGACCGAGATCGTGTTCGAGGCGAGCCCGGGGCCGGCCGCCAACGGCGGCTGAGTCCATCGGGCCCGGGCCCGGGTTCGGCTCGGGCTTCGGGACCGCCGAGCCCGGCGTTTTCGCCCCCGGCTGCCCTGCATCACCGCGCAGCCGGCTGTGAGCGGCAAGTTTCGGTGATCCGCACTACAACAGGGGAGCGATGGCCGACCCCCACGTCCCTGCCCGCGTCCACTGCGTCGCTGCAGCGCGCGCGCAATTCGGCGGCCGCGTCGAGCGCCTGATCGCCGACCTCGACCGCATGGACCCGCTCGCCGACGCCGTCGCCAGCGAGCTCGCCGACCGCCCCGGCGCCCACACGCTCGTCGACGCTGCGCTGCACGGCGAGGTCACCGCCTCCGACCTGCCCCCGGCCCTGCGCGAACTGGTGGCCAGCGTCGCCGGATTCCCGGCCTGGGTCGACTGGGCGCGGGTCGACCGCGGCTGCCACCTGTTCCTGCGCGCCGGCTTCGCGGGGGGCCTGGTGCTGGGCCTGCGCTCGCTGCCCTACGGCTACGCGGCGCCGGCCGGCAACAAGCCGCTGGTGTTCTCGGGTCGGCTGGCCGAGAAGGCCCCGCGACGGCTGGCCGAGACGGCCCGCTTCGTCGCCGCGGTGTCGGAGCCGGGCGGCCTGCAGCAGCGCGGAGAGGGCCGCGCGATCACCCTCAAGGTCCGCCTGATGCACGCCCAGGTGCGACGGTTGCTGCTCGGGAGCGGCCGCTGGGACGCCGCCCGCTGGTCCTCACCGATCAATCAGCACGACATGCTCGGGACCATCCAGCTGTTCTCAAAGGTGTTCCTCGACGGCCTGCGCCTGATCGGGCTCCAGGTCACGCGCGCCGAGGGCGACGACTTCATCCACCTCTGGCGCCTCATCGGCTGGCTGATCGGCGTCGACGCGGACCTGCTCCCCGACGACGAGCGCGACGCCGGAGCCTGGGCCGAGGCCATCCTCCTGACCCAGGGACCCCCCGACCACGACTCCCGCGCCCTCGTCGCCGCGCTGCTGCAGGTCCCCGCCCAGACCGCGACCACCCCGACCGAGCGGCGCCGGGCCGAGGCTCGCATGCGCCTCAGCCGGCAGCTCTCCCGCCACCTCCTCGGCCCCGCCCTCGCCGACGCGCTCGCCATCCCCGTCGACGCCGCCCCCCTCGCCGCCCCGCTGCTGCGCGGAGCCTTCAACGCCCTCGACCACGCCCGCGCCCGCCTCCCCGGCCTCGACCGCCTCGCCGCCACCGCCGGCCGCCGCTACTGGCACGACGTGGTCACCCTCGGCCTCGCGGGCCAGCCGGCGGAGTTCGCCCCGCCCACGCGCCTCACGGGCCGCGCGACATGAACTCAAGGGCATGACCTCAAAGACATGTCCATACCGACATGTCCGAAACGACAGCATCAAAACCCGCCAAGCAAGGCCCCCGATGTCCGTCCCCGCCAGCCGTCTCACGCTCGCCAACGCCGCGCCGCTGCGCCCCGGCGGCGACTTCGTCCTCTACTGGATGACGGCCGCCCGGCGCAGCACCCACAGCTACGCCCTCGACCGCGCGCTCGCGCGGGCCCGCGCGCTGGGCAAGCCGCTGCTCGTGCTCGAGGCGCTGCGCTGCGGCCACACCTGGGCCAGCGACCGCCTGCACGCCTTCGTGCTCGCCGGCATGCGTGACAACGCCGCCCGCTTCGCCGCCGCGGGCGTGGCCTACTACCCCTACGTCGAGCCCGCGGCGGGCCACGGCAAGGGCCTGCTGGCGGCGCTGGCCGCCCGCGCCTGCGTGGTGGTCGGCGACGAGTACCCGGGCTTCTTCCTCCCGCGCATGCACGCCGCCGCCGCCGCCGCCCTGCCGGTCTGCGTCGAGCGCGTCGACGGCAACGGCCTGCTGCCGCTGCGCGCCGCCGAGCTCGTGTTCCCGACCGCGATCGCATTTCGCCGGTTCATCCAGAGGCGCTGCCGGGCGGTCTTCGACGAGCACCCGCGCGCCGACCCGCTCGCCCGCCTCGATCTCCCCCGCACGCCTGTCCCCGGGGACATCCTCGCCCGCTGGCCCGCCGCCGACGAGGCCCTGCTGCAGGTCCGCCCCGCCGCCCTGGCCGCCCTCCCGATCGACCACGACGTCGCCCCCTGCGGCGAGGGCGGCAGCGCGGCCGCCCGCCGCACCCTGGCCCGCTTCCTCGACCACGGCCTGCCCCGCTACGAGGAGCGCAACGACCCCGCCGCCGCGGTCACCAGCGGCCTCTCGCCCTACCTGCACTTCGGGCACATCGGCGCGCACGAGGTCTTCGCCGCGCTGATGCGGCGCGAGGGCTGGAGCTCCGGGCAGCTGGCGCGGACCACCAGCGGCAGCCGCGAGGGCTGGTGGGGAGTCAGCGCGGCGACCGAGGGCTTCCTGGACCAGCTCGTGACCTGGCGCGAGCTCGGCTTCAACATGTGCTTTCACCGACCGGAGCACGAGTCGTACGAGTCCCTGCCGATGTGGGCGCAGCAGACCCTCGGCGAGCACGCCGGCGATCGGCGCGAGCACCTCTACAGCGCCGAGCAGCTCGAGTCGGCGCGGACCCACGACGCGCTGTGGAACGCCGCCCAGCGCCAGCTGCTGCGCGACGGAACGATCCACAACTATCTGCGCATGTTGTGGGGCAAGAAGGTGCTCGAGTGGAGCCCGGATCCCCGCACCGCGCTGGCGACCCTGACCCACCTCAACAACAAGTACGCGCTCGACGGTCGCGACCCCAACTCCGCGAGCGGGATCGCCTGGATCTTCGGCCGCTACGACCGCGCCTGGGGCCCCGAGCGGCCGGTGTTCGGCAAGATCCGCTACATGAGCAGCGACAACACCGCGCGCAAGCTGCACGTCGCCGCCTACCTGCGCCAGTACGCCCCCGAGCCGCTGCTCGACGCCCGCCGCCTGCGCCGCCCCGCCTGAGCGCTCAGGCGCAGACCAGGCGGACCTTGGCGGACCCGGCCCCGATGATCAGGATCGTCCGCGTCGCGCAGACCAGGATCTCGCCGCTGCCCTGATGCTCGACCCGGACCGCCTCGGCCGTGAATGTGCTGGCGTCGATCGTCACATTCCCCGACGAAACAATGTTCAGAGCCGGACCATCGCCGACGAGGCCGAGCACGGCGTCATCGCTGGCGATCACGTCGACCGCGACCGCCTCGCCCTGTACGGTCAAGGTCGCCGCCTCGTGCAGCTCGATCGCCAGGGCCTCACGCGCCCCCGAGAGCTGCAGCGCGCTCGCATCCTCGGCGTAGACCCGCCGCAGCGCCGGCACCCGGGCGGACATCGTCGGCACCCGCTCGAGCTCGGTCAGGTGATTGGGGTCGACGCCCACCGACAGCGTATCGACCGCGTGGACCGCCGCGAACAGCCGACCGAGCGCATTGGCGTCGCCGCTGAACGCCACGGCGATCGACTCCGGCGCCGCCATCGTGGCGTCGACGACGAGCGTCACCGCGAAGTCGTCGAAGACCTCGACCACGTCGAAGACCGGGAAGGAGCGGGTCTCCTGGCCGAGCTCTCCGTCTCCGGTCAGGGTGCAGGCCAGGGCGAGGCCAGGCAGCAGAGCGACGCGGCGCATCTCGCCAGCATAGCCCGGCGCGGCGACCACGAGCGAGCGAGGCCCGCGCGCGAGTTCGCCCGAACCGACCCGAGCATCGTGGCTCGTGGCGACCCGCCCGGCCCGCGCGCGGACGGGGCCCGCACGCGTGGATTCCCGACCGACGCACTTCGTGATACGCAGGTCGGCGCAGTGCGATGCCCGTGCTCGCCTCTTGCGAGCCGCCCCGTCGCCCTCTCATTCGCCCGGAGAACCATGGCAAAGCTGATCCTCGACCATGTATACGACAAGGAAGCCGCGCACCCCGACCGCGTGTATTTGACGCAACCCATCGGCGGGGGTCAGGTCAAGGACTATACCTGGGGTCAGGTCCTCTCCGAGGCGCGGCGCATGGCCGCCCACCTGCAGGCCCAGGGCCTCTCGCGCGGCGACAAGGTGGCGATCCTGTCGAAGAACTGCGCCCACTTCTTCATCGCCGAGCTGGCGATCTGGATCGGCGGCTTCACGACCGTGGCGATCTTCCCGACCGAGGGCGCCGACACTATCCGCTACGTGCTCGAGCACAGCGAGGCCAAGTTCCTGTTCGTCGGCAAGCTCGACACCTGGCCGCAGCAGGCCCCGGGCGTGCCCGAGTCGCTCCCCTGCATCGCCTTCCCGCTCGCACCGCCGACCAAGTTCGAGACCTGGGACGCCGTGATCGCTCGTCACCAGCCGCTGCCGGGTCGACCGGCTCGCGGCGAGGACGAGCTGGCGATGCTGATCTACACCTCCGGGTCCACCGGCCAGCCCAAGGGCGTGATGCACAGCTTCGGCCGCATCAGCCGCGCCAGCGAGGGCATCGTCCGCGGCATCAAGACCAACACCGAGGACCGCGTGCTCTCGTACCTGCCGCTCGCGCACGTGTTCGAGCGCGCATACATCGAGTGCGCCTCGTTCGTCGGCGGCGGCCACATCTACTTCGCCGAGACCCTCGAGACCTTCGTCGCCGACCTCAAGCGCGCCCGGCCGACGCTCTTCATCTCGGTGCCGCGCCTGTGGCTGAAGTTCCAGCAGGGCGTGTTCGCCAAGATGCCGCCGAAGAAGCTGAACCTGCTGCTCAAGATCCCGCTGCTCGGCAAGAAGGTCGCGAAGAAGGTGCTGACCGGCCTCGGCCTCGACCACGTCCGCCTCGCGGGCAGCGGCTCGGCGCCGATCCCCGCCGAGCTGATCGCCTGGTACCGGCGCCTCGGCCTCAACCTGCTCGAGGGCTACGCCATGAGCGAGGACTTCGCCTATTCGCACCTCTCCTCGCGCGAGACCAACGCGCCCGGCTACGTCGGCCAGCCCTACCCCGAGGTCGAGGTCCGCATCAGCGAGGAGGGCGAGGTCCTGATCAAGTCGCCCGGCCAGATGGTCGGCTACTACAAGCAGCCCGAGCTGACCGCCGAGTGCTTCACCGAGGACGGCTTCTTTCGCACCGGTGACAAGGGCCAGCGCCGCGCCGACGGCCTGCTGATGCTCACCGGCCGCCTCAAGGAGCTGTTCAAGACCGCCAAGGGCAAGTACGTCGCCCCCGCCCCGATCGAGAACCGCATCAACGAGAACCCGCTCATCGAGCTGTCCTGCGTGTCCGGCGTCGGCTACCCGGCCGCCTTCGGCCTCGTGGTGCTCGCCGAGGACATCCGCGGCAAGGTCTCGGACCCCGCGGTCCGGGCCCAGGTCGAGCAGGAGCTGGGCACCTGGCTGCGCCAGGTCAACTCCGAGCTCTCCGGCTACGAGCAGCTGCAGATGTTCGTGATCGCCAAGGAGCCGTGGACGATCGAGAACGGCATGCTCACCCCGACCATGAAGATCAAGCGCAGCAAGATCGAGGCCGCCATCGCCAAGCAGCTCGACGGCTGGTACGCCGCCAAGGGCCCCGTGATCTGGGCCTGAGCCCGCAGCTGGCTGCCGTCCTCGGCGGCCTCGCCCGCGGCGGCCCCGTGCTCGGCGGCTGTTATGCCCTCGACCCCGCGCGCTACGGGCAAGATCCCCCGTTCACCGCCCACCGCCGCGCGCCGGCGGAACGATGAACGAGTCGCGGGGCGGTGCCACGGGACGCAGGTGCAGCACATAGTTCTCCTGCAACAGCGGCAGCTCCTCGACCAGCTCGAAGCCGGCCTGCGCGAGCTCCTCCAGCACCTGGGCCTTGCCCGCGCGCACGTGGCGGCGCAGGGCCGGGGCGCTGTTTGCCGCGAGCTGGAAGTCGATCAGCCACAGCGAGCCACCGGGACGCAGGGCCGTGCGCAGGCTGGCGAGCACGTGCTGGGGAAACTCGAGGTGATGATAGGCGTCGCTCATGAACACGAGGTCGACGCTGGCGGGCGGCAGCTCGGCGCTGCGATCGCTGGCCTGGACGAGCTGCACATTGCAGATACCGGCCTGCTTCAGCTTGCCGCGGATGTGCTCGAGGAACGCCGGAATGACGTCGACCGCATAAACAGTGCCACCGGGTCCGACGGCCGCGGCGAACGCGAGGGTGAAGAGGCCGGTGCCCGCGCCGAGGTCGGCGACCGCCATGCCGGGTCGCAGCCCGAGCGCCTGGACGATCTGCGCCTGATGGTCGTGGACCTCGCGGCCGTCTCGCTTGAAGCGACGCGACCAGGTGCGGACGGCATCGCGGGCCCGATAAGGGGCGTTGATGCCGGGGTGGACGCTGCGGGTCTCGCCGATGCGTGGGTCCGGGGTCGCGGTCGTCGCCGCGACCGGCGCCTCTTGACCTGTCCCATGGGGCATGTCCATGGGGACAGACCCGGACTCGCGCGGCGCGACCGCGGGCGCTGCAATCGCGGGCGCGACCGCGTCGGGCGGCGGCGACACCGGGGCGGGCGTACAGGCGAGCAGCGCCGCGATGGCGAGGCTGCAGCGTGCTGTCCGGGTGATCGCCATGCGCCGCCTACCCGTGGATCTCGACCGCGATCAACAGCGGCGCCCCGCGGCGCTCCCCCTTGATCGTCCATTCGTTGCGCGTGGGAAGCTCCACGTAGACCTCGATCACGGCCTCGATGGAGACCAGCGACTTGCCGGCGAGCTCCGTCACCAGGTCGCCGTTTTGCAGGCCGAGCAACGCATAGGGGCTGTTCGCGCGGATGCCGTACAGCTTGAACCCGCGGACCACGCCGTCCTGCATGTTCGGCACCACCCGCGCGGCCCGGGCCAGGAGGCCTGGATCGGCCAGCAGCTTCGCATAGGCTTCGCGCGGGATCGTGCACCGATTCGCCGCGCAGGTGATCGGCAACCCGGACGCCTCGGCTGCGGTCGGCGGAAATGTCAGAGACACCGGCGGCGGCGCGGGCTCCGGCCGGGCCACCTGCGCGCGCGCTCGCTCGCTGCGCTCCGCGGCGAGGGCCGCCTCCAGCCGCTCCAGCCGACCCTGGAGCGCCGTGATCAGCGTGGCCTGTGCGGCGAGCCCCTCGCGCAAGTCGGCGAGCTCCGCCGGCGCCCCCTGATCGCAGCCGGCGAGGATGAGCGCGATCGTCAGGCCTCGTGCGAACGTCGTCATGGCAGGGCGAGCAGAGCACGAAGTCCGCGAGCCCCGCAAGCCGGTCCGGGAACCTCCGGGGCGAGAGACTGTCTGCTCACGTCGATGCGACGCCTCGCCCTCACCGCCACCCTCGCCCTCCTCGCCCTGCCAGCCGCGTGCGCGCCGGCCCTGGGGCCGGCGGCCACGGACGCCCCGACGCAGCCGGCCGTGAAGGGAGAGCCAGCGGTCGCAAAGGACATGTCACAAGGGACAGGACAACATGACCCGAAGGCCATGTCACTGCAGCCGGCCCCGACGCTCGAGCAGGCGCTCGCGGCCGTGGGCGCGGCGGTGGAGCGGGCCAGCCTGGCGAGCCACGGCGACCCGCCGCTGGCGGAGCGAGCGCGGGCGGCGAAGCTCGACCAGGCGGCGCTGCTGCGGCTGCTCGGGGACGCGGCGGCGGCCTGCCCGACCGAGGCGAAGTGCCGGGCGCTCGCGGACGACCGCGCGCTGGGGCGGCTGCTGGACACGCTGGCGGTGGTGGGCACCCTCGGATATGAAGAAGCCGGCGCCGGCGACCCGGGCAGTGTCCCGGGCGCTGTTGAAATTCTAGGTGGCGGTCTCATCGCCCCCGAGGTGATTCTCGGGGCTGTGAAGGACAAGACCCGCC
>Ga0066600_10000883_pt1 | contig 10559 bp, 7 predicted proteins | sample Lowcelwee11metaG_FD_59486 | JGI IMG/M metagenome (GOLD analysis project Ga0066600, IMG submission 59486) | Freshwater pond sediment microbial communities from the University of Edinburgh, under environmental carbon perturbations - Low... | ecosystem: Environmental > Aquatic > Freshwater > Pond >... | reverse complement strand
TGATGCCGACGAAGGGCGCGACGACGCCGCCGAGTCCGTAGACGAGCAGGTTTCGGCGCAGCAGCGCGTTCGCTCCGACCGGTCGGTACTGCACGCCGCGGAGCGCGAGCGGGACGAGGGCGGGGATGATCAACGCGTTGAAGATCAGCGCGCTGAGGATCGCGCTGCGCGGGGAGCCGAGGTCCATCACGTCGAGCGCGGCCAGCTCGGGGAGCGCGGCGACGAAGAGCGCAGGGACGATCGCGAAGTACTTCGCGACGTCGTTGGCGATGCTGAAGGTCGTCAGCGCACCGCGCGTCATCAGGAGCTGCTTTCCGATCTCGACGACCTCGATGAGCTTCGTGGGATCGCTCTCGAGGTCGACCATGTTGGCGGCCTCCTTCGCGGCTTGAGTTCCGCTGTTCATCGCGACACCGAGATCGGCTTGCGCCAGCGCGGGCGCGTCGTTGGTTCCGTCGCCCATCATCGCGACCAGGCGTCCGTCGCGTTGTTCGCGCTCGATGTACGCGAGCTTCTGCTCGGGGGTCGCCTCGGCGAGGAAGTCGTCGACGCCCGCGGCCTTCGCGATGAACGCCGCGGTGATCGGGTTGTCGCCCGTGACCATCACGATGCGCAGGCCCATGCGACGCAGGCGCGCGAAGCGCTCCGCGATGCCGTCCTTGAGCACGTCGGAGAGCTCGACCACGCCGAGAGCTCGGGCGTCGAGGATCACCACGAGCGGGGTGCCGCCGCGCGCGGCCACCGCGTGCGCGCTCTCGCGCACGGCGTCCGGGAGCTCGCCGCCCGCCTCGCGCAGGAAGCGCTCCGCCGCGTCGATCGCACCTTTGCGCAGGCGCGTTCCGTCCGGGAGATCCACGCCCGACAGACGCGTACGCGCGCTGAACGGGACGACGGACCCGGCGCTCATCGCGGGCGCGTCGCTCTCGCGTCCGGCGAGGATCGCGATCGATCGACCCTCCGGCGTGTCGTCGCCCTCCGACGCCGCGAGCACGGTCTCGAGCAGGAGCTCGCGCGCCACGCTCGGCGCGGGATGGAACGCGGTCGCTTGTCGGTTGCCCTTCGTGATGGTGCCCGTCTTGTCGAGGAGCACGGTGTCGACGTCCCCCGCGAGCTCCACCGCGCGGCCGCTCTTGGCGACGAGCTTGGCCGCCAGCGCGCGATCCATGCCAGCGATGCCGATGGCGGCGAGGAGCGCGCCGATGGTGGTCGGGATGAGACAGACGAGGAGCGCGACGAGGGTGGGGACGTCGAGGTGCGCGTCGAAGTAGCGCGCCATCGGCTCGAGGCAGACGGTGACGAGCAAGAACGCGAGCGTGAGGCCCGAGAGGAGGATCGTGAGCGCGAGCTCGTTGGGCGTCTTCTGGCGCTTGGCGCCTTCGACGAGCGCGATCATGCGATCGAGGAACGAGCCGCCCGGCTCGGCGGTGACGCGCACGTCGATCTCGTCCGACAGCACGCGCGTGCCGCCGGTGACGCTCGACCGATCGCCGCCCGCCTCGCGCACCACGGGCGCGCTCTCGCCGGTGATCGCGGACTCGTCGATGCTCGCGACGCCACGCTCGATCTCCCCGTCGGCGGGAATCGTCTCGCCCGCCGAGATGCGCACGAGGTCCCCGGGCCGCAGGCGATCTCCGTCGACCTCTTCGATCCGGCCGCCGTCGAGGAGTCGTCGCGCGCGGGTCGTCGCACGCGCGGCGCGGAGCGACTTCGTCTGCGCGCGACCACGCGCTTCCGCGAGCGCTTCCGCGAAGTTGGCGAAGAGCACGGTGAGCCAGAGCACCACCGAGACGACGCTCGCGTAGAGGCGGTCGCCCGGCGTGAGCACGATCGCGATCGTGGTGAGCGCGGCGCCGATCTCGCACGTGAACATCACGGGGTTCCGCGCCATGCGTCGTGGCGAGAGCATCACGACGGAGTCGCGGAGCGCGGCGCGGAGCTGAGAGGGCTCGAAGAGCTTGGAGGGTGCGCGGTGCATGGGTCGTTCGACCTTTCGTTCGTCGCGTGATCGCGTCGCTCAGCCGAGGCGGAGCTGCTCGGCGACCGGGCCGAGGACGACGGCGGGGAGGAAGAGCAGCGCGCCGAGGAGCAACACGCTGCCGACGAGGAAGGCGCCGAACACGAAGGTGTCGGTGCGCAGCGTGCCGGTGGTCTCGGGGACGAGGCGTTTGCCACCGAGGTTCCAGGCGATCGCGAGCGGGAGGACGATCGGCAGGTAGCGCCCGAGGATCATCCAGAGGCCGGTCACGAGGTTCCAGGGCACCGTGTCGTCGCCGAGGCCTTCGAAGCCGCTGCCGTTGTTCGCGGCGGCCGAGCTCATCTCGTAGAGGATCTGCGAGAAGCCGTGCGGACCGGGGTTCGAGGTGGTCGACGCGCCGAGCTCGGTCGAGGCGAAGACCGCGGTGCCGCCGAGGATGAGCAGCGGGGGCAAGAGCAGCGCGAGGGTCGCGAGCGTCATCTCGCGCGCCTCCACTTTGCGGCCGAGATACTCGGGGGTGCGTCCGACCATCGTGCCCGCGAGGAAGACCGCGAGGATCACGTAGAGGAACATGTTGATCATGCCGACGCCGACGCCGCCGTAGATGCAGCTCAGGAACATGCCGCCGAGCGCGAGGAGACCCGAGAGCGGCTGAAGGCTGTCGTGCATCGCGGCGACGGAGCCGTTCGAGGTCGACGTGGTGGCGACCGCCCAGAAGCTGCCGACCGCTTCGCCGAAGCGGAGCTCCTTGCCTTCGAGGTTCGGACCGGCGGCGACGTCGAGCCCGGCGACCGCGTGGTTCGGTGCGAGCTCGAGCTGCGTGGCGGGGATCGAGAAGAGCAGGAAGAGCGCGGTCATCGCGGCGAAGATCACGCGCGCGTCGCCCGGACGGCGGGTCATGCGGCCGAAAAGCCACACACACGCCATCGGGATCAGCAGGATCGCCGACGCTTCGACGAAGGCAGTGAAGAGGGAAGGGTTCTCGAAGGGATGCGTCGAGTTGGGCCCGAAGTAGCCGCCGCCGTTGGTGCCGAGCTGCTTGATCGCGACGATCGCCGCGACGGGGCCACGCGCGATCCGCTGGAGGCTGCCTTCGAGGGTCTCGGCGACCGCCGCGCCTTCGAGCGTCATCGGCGTGCCGCCAGCGATCAGCAGGAGCGCCACGAGGATCGAGAGTGGGAGGAGCACGAGCACGACGACGCGCGCCACGTCGCGATCGAAGTCACCCAACGTGAGGCGGCCTTCGTGGCGCTCGCCGCGCAAACCCCGTGCGAGAGCGGCGAGGCAGGCGATGCCGGACGCGGCGCTCGTGAACTGGAGCCAGCCGACGCCCAGGATCTGGCTCAGAGGGCTCAGCGAGGTCTCCCCGGAGTAGTGTTGGAGGTTCGTGTTGGTGGTGAAGCTCGACGCGGTGTGGAACGCGAGATCGGGCGCCATGCCGCCGATCGAATCCGGATTGAGCGGCAACGATCCCTGAAAGGCGAACACGATCCAGGCGACGCCGAAGAGCGCGGCGTTGAACACGAAGAGCGCGCCGAGGTAGCCGCGCAGATCCTGGGATCGCCGAGGGCCGAGCACGCGGTCGAGGGCTCGGTCGAGCCGATCGCCGGAGGTGTCGAGCGCGCGGCCGAGCAGATGCGCGACCGGGATCGAGAGCGCGGCGGTGAGCGCGAGGAGCGCGAAGACGAGGAGCGTGTCGATCACGAGAAGCGCTCCGGTCGCAGCAGCGCGATCAGCAGGTAGACGGCGACGCCGAAGGCGGTCGCGGACGCGAGGATCGTCATGGAGTCCTCCGAGGCCCCGGATGCGGGGCTGGAACGTGCGGAACGAGGCGGCCTGGAACGAGGCGGATGGTCGACGACCGCGAGCCGCCCTCCTGGGCGACCCGCCGCGAGGGGCTGGCGTTCGACCCTCGAGGAAGCGGACTGCGACGCGTGTGCCAGCGTCGCGATCGTCCACGAATCGCGACGCGCGTCGGAGCGACCGGAGCGCGTCGGGCGCGGGCGTCTTGCACTTTGCAAGGCTCGGGCGGGAGCCACCTTGCGAATCGCAATCTCGCGCACGGTTCGCGCGAGATTCCCCGTGAATTCACCGCGGCACGAATGCTGAAGCGCAAGGTGGGACGACGCGAGCTTCCTCCTCGGAGGCCCGACCGCCGTCGAGGTCGTCATGCGCAGCGCAGGGATGTGGACGTGGGTGCTTCTTCTCGTCGTCGCGGCACCAGTCGCCGCTCAGACGGCGGATCCGACGGTGCCTCCGACGGCGGAAGTGACACCCGAGCCGACGTCCGAGCCGACGTCCGAACCGACTTCCGATCCGACTTCCGATCCGACACTGGATCCGAGGGCGGACGACACGTCCGCTCCGTCCTTCGAGTCGACGGACCGGAGCGCACCGGAAGCCGGCGCGGTGGAGGTGGTTGGCCCCGAGCGCGGTGATGCGGACGAGCGAGCGGCGGTCGACTTCGCGCCCTTCGGCATGGTCGAAGCGTTCTTCCTCTGGAGCTTTCGCGATCCGGACAACGGGATCGTCGCGCTGCGCGGCTTCGACAACCGGCACGCCAGCTTCACCCTCGCCAACGTCGTCTTCGGCGCCGACCTCGCGTACCGCGACGCCTACGCGCGCATCGCGCTCCAATGGGGGCACACCCCGACCAGCTACTACGGCGCGGAGCCCTCGGATCTCGGTGGGCTCGGCGTCGGGAGCACGAGCCCCGCGCTCTGGCAGGTCATTCAGGAAGCGTTCGTCGGCTACCGCGCGAAGATCGGCGAATACGAGGTTCTGATCGAGGCAGGCGTGTTCCTATCACCGGTCGGAAACGAGAGCTTGAACATCGCGGGTCAATGGCACTTCTCGCGGAGCAACCTCTTCTACGGGCTGCCCTTCTATCACTCGGGCGTGCGTAGCCGCGTCGAGGTTGGCGCCTTCACGCTCGGGGTCGGCGTGTTCAATGGCATCAACCAGATCGTCGACCGCAACCGAAACAAATCGGTGATCGCTCACGTGGGTTGGGGCTCCGAGCGCGCTCACGCGACGCTCCTGTACCTCGGGGGGCACGAGCAGCCGCACGGAACACCGGGGCGCGCGTGGCGGCACCTCCTCGACTTCTCCTTCGACTACGCGCCGCACGAGGTGGTGTCGTTTCGCGGACAGCTCGACGGCGGAACCGAGGCGGTCGCGGGCGACGCGCGGTACTGGTGGCTCGCGAGCGCGCTCGACGTGGAGGTTCGGCCGCTGGCGTGGCTCGGCCTCGCGGTGCGGGGGGACTTCTTCCGCGACGAGTCGCCCGAGGGCGTCGCGCCGCTCTACTGGGCGGGCGCGGACTGGATCTCGAGCGTCACCACGACGCTGCGATTCACGCCGACGGAGTCCGTCGACGTCTACCTCGAGTACCGCCACGACCACGCGCAGGCGGACGTGTTCTACGAGGGCGACGTCTCGGATCCGAGTGTGCGCTCGCAAGACACGATCACGGTCGGCGTCGTGGGGCACGTGCGATGAACGACGACTACGACTCCCTCTGGCGCGACGCGGCCAAGCACGGGCGCGCGGGTCGGCTCGACGAGGCGGAGTCCCTCGCGCGTCACGCCCTCGCGCGTATCCCGACGCGGCCGGAGGCGTTCGTGGTGCTCGCCGCGATCGCCGAGTGCCGCAACCGCACCGACGAGGCGCAGGAGTATCTTCGCGCGGCACTCGTCTTCGCGCCGATGCATCCACCCGCGCACGCGAGCCTCGCGCGGCTCACGCGCCTCGGGGCTGCGCGAGCGCCGCTCTGGGGAGACGAGTGACACCGCGGCCCGATCCCGCGCGTGTCGTCGCGGTCAACGTGCGCTTCGCGATCGTCGCGTCGCTCGTGGTCGCGAGCACCTGCGTGAGTCGGTGGTTGGCGTTGCTCGGTGCGTTCGGGTTGGTCGCGCTGCTCGCGTTCGATCGCGAAGACCGGGAGGACCGCGAGGGATGATGCGCGGAACGACGCGAGGCGCGCCGTCAGATCCCCCAACGCTTGCGCTTGCGCCAGAGCGTCGAGGGGTCGATGCCGAGGATGCTCGCGGCGTCTTCCTGGGTCGCGGTGCGCGCGAGCACCGCCTGCACGTGCGCGCGTTCGAGCGCCTCGAGCGTGACGTCGCCGCCGACCCCGAGCATCGCGGTGACCTCGTGCGGTCGCGCGCTCACGCGGGGCGAGAACGACGTCGGCTGCAGCGTCGTGCTGCGCGTGAGCACGAGCGCGCGCTCCATCTCGTTGCGCAGCTCGCGCACGTTGCCCGGCCAGTCGTACGCGACGAGCGCGGCCTCCGCCTCGGGAGAGAGCTCGGGCTCCGGCCGACCCGCTTGTTTGGCGGCGAAGGCGAGGAAGTGGCGCGCGAGCGCAGGCAGATCCTCGCGGCGTCGACGCAGCGGCGGCACGTCGATCTCCACCACGTTGAGGCGGTAGAGCAGGTCGAGCCGGAACGCGCCTTCCTTCACCGCGTCCTCGAGGTCGCGGTTCGTGGCCGCGACGATGCGCACGTTCGCGCGGCGCGTGCGGGACTCACCCACGCGCTCGAACTCGTGGTCCTGCACGAAGCGCAGCAGCTTCGCCTGCATCGCGGGCGAGATCTCCGAGATCTCGTCGAGGAAGAGCGTGCCTCCGTCGGCGGCCTCCACGCGTCCGATCGCGTCCTTCACCGCGCCGGTGAAAGCGCCCCGCGCGTGACCGAAGAGCTCCGCCGCGAGCAGATCCCCCGTCAGCGTCGGGCAGTTCACCGTGACGAAGGGGCGCTCGCGCCGCGGGCTGCGATCGTGGATCCAACGCGCGAGGACACCTTTGCCGGTGCCACTCTCGCCGCGCAGCAGGCACGCGACGTCCGAGTCCGCGGCGCGCTCCGCGACGTCGAGGGCGTTGCGCATCTCCGTCGAGCGCGTCGTGAGCACGGGCGAGGGCTGCGTCGCGTCGAGCATGTCCTCGAGCGTCTGAACGCGATCCTCGAGCTTGCGACGGCTCACGAGGCGCGCGAGCACGTGGCGCACCTGCGCGGGTGTGAAGGGTTTGGGCAAGAAGTCGCTCGCGCCGCGCCGCATCGCCTCGACCGCGGTCTCGAAGGTCGCGAAGGCGGTGATCACCACGATCGACGTGTTGCGGCTCGCGTCGAGCAGCTCGGGCACGAGCGCGAGGCCGTCCTGATCGCCGAGCCGGAGGTCCACGAACGCCACGTCGACCGGCGCGCGACGCAACGCACGCAGCGCGCTCTCCGCGTCGGCAGCGAGCTCGACGGAAGCGCCCGTGCTCTCGAGGCAGGCGCCGAGCGTCTTGCGGATCGGAGCTGCGTCGTCGACCACCAACGTCCGCAGCGTCATGCGCGCAGCTTGGACCACGCGCGCGTGTGCCGCACTCTCGACGCGCGAGGTGCGTCGGCTCGTCGGTCGTGCTCGACGCGCGCGACGTGCAGGCGTAGGAAGGTCGCGCCGTGACGGATCCCATCGGCCCGCTCGCTCGCGCGCATCGACGCGTCCGCAGCCTCGCGCTCGTGGTCGGCGCGCCCGCGGTGCTCTTGCTCGGTGGCGCGCTTCCTTCGACGGGCGAGCCCTTCGAGACGCCGGCACGCATCGGCGCCGCGTCGCTCGTGGTGCTCGGCGCGGCGCTGCTGGTGCGGCGCTGGGTGCTCGGCGCGTCGCTCGTCACGCTCGGATTGCTCGGCACCGTGGGGGCGCATGCGCTCGCGCTCGCGACGAAGCCGCACGCGGTCGTGCTCGCGCTCGCGGTGGTGGTCGTCGTCGTGCTCACGTCGCTGGCGACGCCGCCGGAGCATCACGCGCGACGGACGCCGAAGTGGCAACCGCCGGTGCTGCACACCCTCGCGCTCTCGTCGCTCGCGGGATGGTTCGTGGTCGTCGCGCTCGAGCGGGACGCGCTGCTCGATCAGAGCGTCGCGGCGGCCACCCTCGCGCTCGCGCTGCTCGGGGTCGGGATCTGGACCTGGCGCGAGCCGCGGCGTCGTCGCTTCCTCGGGGTCGCGTCGCTCGCGCTCTTCGTTCTGCTCGCGGTGTTCGCACGCGATCTGGACGCGTTGCTCAGCGCGGCGCTGCCCGCGGCGCTCCTCCCGCTCCTCGTGGTGCGCGGCAACGAAGGATCGTGGGTGGCCTCGGCGGCGTCGTCGGTGCTGGAGCACCCGCCGCGCATGCTGGTGGTCACCTTCCTCGTGCTCTGCTTCGGCGGTGCGGTGTTGCTCGCGCTCCCGGCCTCCACCGAGTCCGGCGTGCCGATCTCGATCGTCGACGCGGCGTTCACGGCGGTGAGCGCGGTCTGCGTCACCGGCCTCGCGACGGTGGACACGCCGACCACGTTCAGCCCCTTCGGCGAAGGCGCGATCCTCTTTCTGATCCAGGTCGGCGGCCTCGGGATCATGACCTTCTACACCGCCGCGCTCGCCGCGCTCGGCAAGCGCTTGAGCTTGCGGCACGAGAGCACCATCGCGGCGTCGATCAACGTGCGGGAGCGGCAGGAGCTCGTGCGCACGTTGGTGCGTCTGCTCGCGTTCACCTTCGTGGTGGAGCTCGTCGGCGCCGCGCTCCTCACGCTCGCGTTCGTGCTGCGCGGTGAGGCGTTCCTCGGTGCGCTCTGGCGCGGCGTGTTCACCTCCATCAGCGCCTTCTGCAACGCCGGCTTCGCGCTCCAATCCGACAGCCTCGTCGGATACCAGGACGACCCGCTCGTGCTCCACGTGATCGCGATCGTGATCGTGCTCGGAGGTCTCTCGCCCGCGGCCGCGCTCGCGTTCCCGAGCTTCGTGCGGCGTCGACCGGTCGCACTGCAGATCAAGCTCGGGCTCGTGGCGACCGCGGTGCTGCTCCTCGGGGGCTTCGTGCTCTACGCGTTCCTCGAGTGGAACGTGTCGCTTGCCGGGATGAGCGCGGGCGATCGGCTGAACAACGCGTGGTTCCAGTCGGTCACGCTCCGCACCGCGGGCTTCAACAGCGTGGATCTCGCGCAGACGCGCCCCGCGACGCAGACGCTGATGATCGTGTGGATGTTCGTGGGCGGAAACCCCGGAGGCACCGCGGGCGGCGCGAAGACCACGACCGCGGCGCTCTTGGTGCTGATGGTGATCGCCGCGATGCGTGGGCGTCCCTTCGTCGACGTCTTCGGGCGCCGCGTGCCGCACGCCACCATCTACCGCGCGGCGGCGGTGTTCACGGTGGGGGTTCTCTCCGCCGTCGGTCTGCTCGCCGCGCTCCAGCTCACGCAGGCGATGGATCTGCACGTCGCGGTCTTCGAGACGGTGTCGGCGCTCGCGACGGTGGGTCTCTCGATCGGCGGCACCGGACAGCTCGACGAGGTCGGCAAGGTGCTCGTGATGATCGGCATGTTCGCGGGTCGCGTCGGCCCGCTCACGCTCTTCTTGTTCCTCTCGGAGCAGAAGGGCGACGAGCTCTGGAAGCACCCCGAAGAAGAGGTGGACGTCGGATGAGCAAACAAGCCTTGGTGGTCGGCCTCGGTCAGTTCGGGCTCGCGCTCTCGCGCGCGCTCACGTCCAAAGGCGTCGAGGTGCTCGCGGTGGATCGTCGCGAAGAGACGGTGCGCGCGGCGGCGGCGTTCGTGACCGAAGCGGTGGCGCTCGACGCGACCGACGAAGTGGCGCTCGCGCGCACGTTGCCCGAGCGACGCGATCTCTGCGTGTGCGCGATCGGCGACGAGTCGCGCGAGAGCTCGATCATCGTGACCGCGCTCTTGCGGCAGCTCGGCGCCAAGCGCCTCGTGGCGCGCGCGACCAACCCGCTGCACGAGCGCATCTTGCGGCTCATCGGCGCGCACGAGGTCGTGAACCCCGAGGCCGCGTTCGGCGAGCGTTTCGCCAATCACCTGCTGCATCCGCTGGTGGTCGACGAGATCCAGCTCGGGAACGATCTCGTGCTCACCGAGCTGCGTCCGCCCGCGAGCTGCGTCGGTCGGAGCCTCGCGGACCTCGCGTTCCCACGCCGCTTCGGGATCACGGTGGTCGCGGTGCGGCACGGCGAGAACGGCGCGGTGGAGATGCCGGATCCGAAGCGCAGCCTCGCGGCCGACGATCTGCTCGTGGTGGTCGCCAAGACCGGGCAGGTCGGGCGCTTCATGGAGAGCCTCGCGTGAACACCGTCGGCCGTCAGGTGCTGCGCACGCTCGCGGTGCTCGTGGTGCTCCAGGTGCTCACGTCGTTCGTGGGCGCGTGGCTGCTCGGCCGCATGACGCCGGCCGTCGAACGCATCCTCGTGGAGAACGAGCGCAGCCTCGCCGCGGTCGAACGCATGGCCCTCGCGTTGGCGGATGCCAAGCACGTGGCCGAGGCGCGGTCGCGTTTCGTCGCCGCGCTCGAGATCGCGGAGGGCAACGTCACCGAGGAAGAGGAGCGCGTGGAGCTGCGCGCGCTGCGCGACCGCCACGAGGCGGCGTTCGCGGGCGATCGACGCGCGCACGATCGGGTGGCCGAAGCGCTGTCGCGGCTCGGTCGCATCAACCGCGACGCGATGGAGCGCTCGAACCAAGAGGCACAACGGCTCGGGCTCGCGGGCGCTTGGGTGATCGCGCTCTTCGGCGTGATCGGACTGCTCGGCAGCGTGATCGCGGTGGTGC
>Ga0066600_10000882_pt1 | contig 10567 bp, 4 predicted proteins | sample Lowcelwee11metaG_FD_59486 | JGI IMG/M metagenome (GOLD analysis project Ga0066600, IMG submission 59486) | Freshwater pond sediment microbial communities from the University of Edinburgh, under environmental carbon perturbations - Low... | ecosystem: Environmental > Aquatic > Freshwater > Pond >... | reverse complement strand
TGTCGGGCTGCAGCGCGAGCACCTGCTCGAGCGCCTTGAGCCCGCGCTCGGGCTCGCCGAGGCGGTCGCGGCTGAGGGTCGCGATCCGGCGATAGAGCGAGAGCCGCTCGCCCTCGTCGGCGATGCCCTCCGCGGCCTGGTACAGGACGTCGAGGACCTCGCCGAGGCGGTTTTGTGCCTCGTACAGCGCGACCAGATCGTCCCAGCGACCGGCGGCGATGTACGCGTCGCGCAGGGCCATGTTGGCGCGCGGGTGGTTCGGCTTGCGGCGGGCGACCTCGGCCCAGATCACGATCGACTCGGCCTCCTGGTGGAGCTTCTCGGCGTGCAGCACCGCGAGCCGGGTCAGCAACTCGACGGCCCACTCGGGGTCGGCGGCCTGCTCGACCTTGCGACGCAGGATCTCGGCGGCCTCGGCCCAGCGGCCGTCCTTCTCGTAGATGTTCAGGAGCGCCTGCAGGGCGACCTCGACGTCGCCGTGCTGGTCGAGGATCTCGCGCCACGCGGCGATCGCCTCCTCGCGGTCGCCGAGCCGCTCCTCGATCAGCCGCGCGAGCGCGACGCGGATCTCGAGCGCCTCGGTGCCCTCGGCGCCCGCGAGCTCGGACTTTCGCAGGTCGATCAGGGCGCGCCAGTCCTTACGCGACTCGTGGATGCGCGCGAGCATGTTGCGCGACTCCTTGTCGCCCGGGGCGAGGGCCATCGCGTCGGCCAGCAGCTCCATCGCCCGCGAGGGGTTGTTGAGCGAGTCGGCGTGGATGCCGGCGATGCGGCGCAGCATGTCGACCTGGCGCGGCAGGTCCTTCTCGGTGCGCGCGGCCTCGAGCAAACGGTTGTAGACGGCGAGCAGATCGTTCCAGCGGTTGCTGTTGCCGTAGGTGTCGGCGAGGGCCTTGATCGTCGCCGAGTGCCGAGGATTGATGTCGAGGATCTTCTGCAGCATCCCCAGCGCCATCGCGTCGAGGCGCAGCTGGTCGCGGTAGAGCTCGGCGATCTCGAGCAGGCGATTGATGCGATCGTCGCGGCTCTCCGGGCGATCGGGGACGCGGTCGTACTCCTCCTTGAGCAGCTCGACCAGCGCGGTCCACTTCTGGCCCTCACGGTACAGGCGCTCGAGCGCCTTGGCGGCGCGCGGGTCGTAGCCGTCCTCGCGCAGCACGCTGCGCCACACCTCGATCGCGCGATCGAGGCTGCCGAGCTTCTTCTCCGCGAGGTCGGCCATCTCCTGGGCGAGCTCGAAGCGCGGCTCGCTGTCATCCTTCTTGAGCGCGCGACGAGCCTGCACGAGCACCTGCATCAGCTGGCTGGCGTCGGCGTCGCCGGAGAACATGTCGCGATAAAACGCGAGCACCTCGGCGTTGGCCGGGTCGCTGCGACGCACGCGGCGGAAGTAGGGCTCGGCCTGCGCCGAGGGGCTCGCGCCGCCGCTGGCCGCACCGAGGCGCCACACGACCATGCCGGCGAGCAGGGCGACGTCGTTGCCGGCGGCCTCCCGCGGGGCCCGCTGGGCCGCCATCTTGGCCGCGTCGACGATCTCCTCGGACGGCGCGCCGTCGAGGATCATCCGACCGATGACCTTCGCGGCGGCGTCCCCCGAGCCCGGGTCTTGCTTCGCCTCGGCGCGGACGCTGACCAGATCGACGGAGGCGAGCGCGGTGGCGAGGGCGTCACGGCGGGCACCGTCGGAAGCAGAGCAGAGGTACTGAAACAGGACGGAGCGCAGTTCGGACATACGAGCCTCGGGGCGCGGCCCTGGGATGACCCCTGGGCCGCTTAACGATCGGCGGATGAAGCTGCCACATGGTGGCGAAGATCGGGCGGCGAATCTAGGTCATGTGACTCGGCGCGTTCGGCGAGGATAAACCGCCTGCCCGCTCATGCCACGCACGAAAGCGTGACGGCCGCAGCCGCGGACACGTTGAGCGAGGCGACCCCGCCCGCGCCCGGGATCGTCGCCAGAAAGTCACAGTTCTCGCGGGTCAATCGCCTCAGGCCCCGCTCCTCGCTCCCGAGCACGACCACGAGGGCGTCGGGGAGGCCGCGCGCCGCGAGCTCGCGCAGGGAGGTGGCCCCCTCCTCGGCCACGGTGCCGAGGATCCAGTAATCGGCCGCCTTGCAGGCCGCGAGGGCGCGCGCGAGGTTCGTGACCTGCCCCAACGGTAGGCGCTCACTGGCCCCGGCCGAGCTGCGCACGACCGTCGGGGAAAGGCCGGCCGATCGATCGCGAGCCCAGAACATCCCGAGCGCGCCAAAGAACTCGGCGCTGCGCATCAGGGCGCCGAGGTTGTGAGGATCTTGCACACCGTCGAGCGCGACCAGCAGACGCCGACGCGCGGCGTCCGCAGGCCGCATCGCCAGCAGATCCTCGATGTCGTGCTCGCGCGGCGGCGCGGCCACGGCCACCACACCGCGAGCCAGGTCCGGGGCGATCACGAGCGCGAGCTCCTCGCTCTCGACTCGCCGCACCGCGATCTGCAGCGTCTCGGCGAGCGCCTCGACCTCGCCCGGCGGGCGATTGGCGAGCACCATCAGGCGCTTGATCCGACGCGGCTGCGCGCGCAGGAGCTCGACCACCGCGCGCTCGCCCGGGACCAGATAACCTGGCGAAGGCGGCGGCTCGTACGAGCGCGGGCGAGCGTCGGGGGGACCGCGGCGCGGGCCGGGCCGCTCAGGGCCGCGTCTCGCGGGGGCGGAGCTGAACTTGCGCGGGGGCTGGGACAAGGCGTCCGCCTTCTACCCTGAGGACGACGGCGACGGGAGGGGTCTGGGGTCCCCCCCCCCACGCCATGGCCACCGCCCGCCACACCAGCCAGGCCTGGTCGCCAGGGGGCTGGCCCTCGAGCGCGGTGTAGGCGTCGGCGAACGCGTCCCCATCCGGGGTCGGCCAGGCGACGGGGGCGAGCCACACGCCGCCGAGGATCTCGTGGCCGGGGCCGAGGGCGTCGGCCGAGAGACCCTCGCCGGTCGAGAGCACGGCCACGCCCTTGCCGTCGCCGTGATCGGCCGTCATGCCCGAGCGCACCAACTGACGCAGCAGCAGCTCGAGCCGGGCGAGGCGGTCCGGGACCACCAGCGCGACCCCGGGGCGCAGCTCCGAGAGCACCGGCGCGACGAGCTTGGCGAAGCTCGTCATATCATCCGGATAACTCAATGATTTTAGCACCTTGACGCCATTATCAGAAAGTGACTTATTAACCGCATCGCCGGCCCGTTTTCCGTAGCCGTTGTCGGGCGCGAGGACCACCGCGCCGCGCAGCCCGAGGCTACGAACCTGAGCGGCGATCGCGGCGCTGCGGGCCTCGAGGCTGGGGGCCACGCCGGTCGCGGCGGCCGTTGCCTCACCGGGGACAACGAAGCGCGGCTTGCCGCCCGCGGCGGCCGCGGCGGTCACGGCGGCCTCGACATTGCCGAGACCGACCGGACCGACCATGACGTCGACCCCGGACCGCAGCAGCGCGGTCGTCGCCTTGGCGACCTCCGCGGGGGTCGAGCCGGCGTCCTGCCACAGGACCTCGACAGTCTGGCCGGCGCCGCGAGCCAGCACCTGGACGGCGGCGGTGGCCGCTGCGAGCTGCAGATCGGCGAGGCCCGCGAATTTGCCCGAGCGTGGGAGCAGGAAGCCGACCTTGGCCGTGCCGGGACGACAGGCGGCGACCCAGGCCGGGGCCTTCGGGTCGGGGGCGTGCCCGGCCCGATTCAGCAGGCAAGCGGCCGCCGGGGTCCCCGGGGCGCCGCGGGCCGCGGTCTCGAGGGTCCCGGGATCGAGACCGACCCACAGCGCCTGCATGCGCGACTCGGCGAGCGCTGCCTCTGGACTGTCCTCGGCGGCGACCGTGCGCCACTGCGCAAACGCGAGCACTGCCCCGGGGCGATCGCCGGCACGTTCGCGGGCGATCGCCGTCGCGGCGAGGCGCTCGCCGTCGGGCTCGGCCGGCAACGCCGCCAACCATTGCAGCGCCTGCTGCGGATCGCCGACCATCGCCTCCGCGAGGGCCCGAACGCGGGCCATCTGCAGCGCGAGGCCCTGCTCCGCGGCGGGCAAGTCGCCGGCCTCGGCGCGGGCCTTCACGACCTCGGCGAGCCCCACGGCGGCATGACGCTGGGCGCCCGCATGATCACCGGCTCGCAGCGCCTGATCGGCCTTGGCCTGCAAGGCCGCGAGGCGGAGGTTTCGCGGCGGCTCCCGCGAGAGCAGGCGATCGGCCGCAGCGGCGACCTCGGGCGCGGCCGGATCGCTGGCCTGGGCGCGACGCACAGCCTCCCAGTCGGCCTCGAATTCGGGGGCGACGCTGCCCGGGTCGAGGGTTCCGGTCAGGGCCGGCCCCGGGCCGGTCGCCTGTGAGCTGCGGCAGGCCAGCGCCGGTGCGACGCCGACGACGAGCAACAGCGTGGCTCGCAGGCGCGTGCGACCGCGGTCGAAGGGCGATCGGAGGCGGGAACGGGACATGCCGCGCAACCATACGTGTCCCCCTGGCGATCCCCCAAAGGAATCGAGAAGCACCGCGCTCGCGCGCCAGCGCCCCGGCGACCAGCGCCCGCGGGTCGTGACCGGGGCGCGGCGCCACGTGCTATATCCAGCGGCATGTCGATCGGCGACAGCGAAGATCTGGACGACGCAGGCTTCGGCGAGACGAGCCGCTATGCGGCCCATCTCGACCGTGGCTGGTCGCTCCTCGACCGGGCGGAGTACGAGTCGGCGCGGGAATCGGCGACCCAGGCGCAGCGCCTGCGTCCCGACGCGCCCGACGCCGCGGTGCTATTGGGGGCGATCGCCCTCGCCGAGGGCGACGCGGCGGAGAGCCTGCGCTGCTACGACCAGGCGATCGAGCTCGACCCCGACTACTTCGAGCCCTATGCCGCGGCCGCGCAGGTCGCCCTCTTCGACCTCGGCGACGCCGTCCGGGCCCTCCATTACTGCGACGACGCGCTCGAGCTCGAGACCGTCTCGGCGATCGACGCCCTCGACCTCGAGCTGCTCGGCGCCGAGTGCCTGATCTCGCTCGGCCGCGACGACGAGGCCCGGGTGCGCCTCGACAGCCTGCGCGAGCACCCGCTGTTCGGGGCGATCCTCCACCCGCCGGCCGGACCCGAGGTCGTCTCCGCCAGCCCCGACGACCCCGACCCCGAGGATCTCCCCGAGCTGCCCGTCGAGGAGGTCGCCCCGCGACGTCGTCGCGGCGCCCGCGTGCTCGCGGCCCTCGAGGATGATGAGGAAGAGGACGAGGAGGACGCCGCCGAGGCCGCCCTCGCCGAACTCAATGAAGACGAGGACGGCGAGCCCCTCGACCCCGAGGAGCGCAGCGCCCAGGTCCAGCGCGTCCTGCAATTCGCGCTGCGCCTCAGCCGGCTGTGGCTCGACCTCGGCTCCGCCGACAGCGCCCTGCCCCTGCTGCGCGCCGCGGTCGAGCGCTTCCCCAACCAGGCCGACGCCTGGCACCTCGTCAGCGAGGCCGAGTTCCTCGGCGGGGACGCCCGCGCGGCCTGCCACGCGGCGCTGCGGGTGTACCGGCTCGACGCCCAGAGCCAGACCCCGAAGTGGTTGCCGAGTCCGGCGCAGCTCCACCGCAAGGTCGTGCACATCCTCAGCACCTCAACCGACGACAGCCTGCGCGAGCTCGGCCAGCGCCGGGCCGCGCTGGTGCTGCTGGTCCACGACGTGCCCTCGCTCGAGCTGGTGCTCGAGGGCGTCGACCCGCGGATCCCCGCGATCGCGCTGGCGATCCGCGGCGGTCACCACGACTACGACGAGGACCGCGCCCCGGAGCTCACCGGCCTCGCCGTGTATCGCCGCAACCTGATGCGACTGGCCCGCAACCCCGAGCAGTTCGACCAGGAGCTGCGCTTCGCGGTGCTCGAGGAGCTCGCCAACTTCTTCCAGCTCGGCGACACGCGGCGCGCGGCGCTCGGCCTGCCGCCGCTGGTCAACGAGCCGGTCGAGGACGGCCAGGTCCACGAGGCCGCCGAGCCCGAGCCGTCGCCCGAGCCTCGCCTCGACGACGAGCCCGAGGAGCGCCCGCGTCGGCGCCGGCGCAAGCGCATGCTGTCCTGATCGCCGCGGATCTCTCCGCGAGGATCCCGTCCGCCGGCGCTGCCTCGCAGCCCGGCGGACTTCGTTTCACCTACACGAGGTAGGCGACCTTCTCGCCGAACAGCCGCTCGAGCGCGTGCACGAGGCCGTCGTCGGCGCGCACGCTGAACTTGTCGCCGAACACGATGTCGGCGCCGAAGCGCTCGCTGCTGACGATCAGCTCCATCGTGCAGGGTCCGCCGTGGTCGGCGACGATCTGCTTGAGCCGGAGGATGCGATCGTTGGTCAGCTGCTCGAGGCTCAGCTTGAGCAGCACCTTCTGGGTCCGCTCGGCCCGCACATCCGCGATCGGGCGCGCCTCGTCGACCAGCAGCTTGAACTTGTTGGCCTCGCCCTCGTCGTCGGTCTCGACCTCGAGCTTGCCGGTCACGAACACCGGCTCGTCGCCGATCTGCTGCAAGCGGTCGCTGAAGCTGAGGCCGCTGGCCTCGTCGAGGCGCGCGTAGGTCTTCGGGAAGATCACGCACTCGACGCGGCCGAACTGGTCCTCGAGCTGGAAGAAGCCCATCGAGCCCTTGCCGCTGCGGGTCTGGACCTCGCGCAGATCGCAGACCACGCCAGCGAGCGTCACCGGCTGCCCCGATTGCTCGCGCGTCAGCTGCCCGGTGCGAAACGCCCCGCCGCTGTCGATGTCGCCCTGGTAGCGGTCGAGCGGGTGGCCGGTCAGATAGAACCCCAGCGCCTCGCGCTCCTTGAGCAGCTTGAGCTTGGGCGGCCAGGACTCGCTGCTCGGGTAGGTCTCGTTGTAGACCGGCGCGGCGACGGCGAGCAGGTCGAAGAGGCCGAACTGGCCGCTGTCGCGGTCCCGCGAGGCGCCCTGCCCCTGATCGACCGCGGACTCGATCGCCCCGAGGATCGCCGCCCGGTCGCGTCCCGCGGACACCAGGTCGAAGGCGCCGGCGCAGCACAGGCCCTCGAGCGTGCGCTTGTTGACCTTCTTCAGGTCGACGCGGCGGCACAGCTCGAACAGGCTGACGAAGTGGCCGCCGGTCTTGCGCGCCGCCAGGATCGCGTCGACCGCGTGCTCGCCGACCCCGCGCACGCCGCCGAGGCCGAAGCGGATCTGCTCCTCGTGGTCGCCGGCCTCGCGGGGGCGGCGGACCACCGAGAAGTCGCGGCCCGACTCGTTCACGTCGGGCGAGAGCACGGTGATGCCCATCGCGCGGGCCTCGGCGATGAACTTGACGACGTTGTCGTTGTTCGACTTGTCGCAGGTCATCAGCGCGGCCATGAACGAGGCCGGGTAGTGGTGCTTGAGGAACGCGGTCTGATACGTGATCAGGCCATAGGCGGCCGAGTGCGACTTGTTGAAGCCGTAGCCGGCGAACTTGTCGATCAAGTCGAAGATCTCGTTGGCCTTCTCGGCGCTGATCTGCGAGCGGCTCGCGCAGCCGTCGACGAACAGCTGGCGCTGGTAGTCCATCTCGGACTTCTTCTTCTTGCCCATCGCCCGGCGCATCATGTCGGCCGAACCGAGGCTGAAGCCGGCCAGGCGCTGCGCCGCCTGCATGACCTGCTCCTGGTACACGAACACGCCGTAGGTCTCCTTCAGGACGTCCTCGAGCAGCGCGTGCGGGTACTCGATCTGCTTGCGGCCGTGCTTGCAGTCGATGAACTGGTCGACCATGCCGCCCTCGAGCGGGCCGGGCCGGTACAGCGCGACCGCGGCGACGATGTCCTCGAAGCAGTCCGGGCGCAGCTTCTTGAGCAGGTCCTTGAAGCCGCTGGACTCGAGCTGGAACACGCCGGTGGTGTCGCCGCGGCTGATCATCTCGTAGACCGGCCCGTCGTCCATGGCGATCTCCGACAGGTCGAAGGGATCGTCGGCGGGCCTGTGCTCGTTGACCAGGCCGACCGCGGTCGACAGCACGGTCAGGGTCTTGAGGCCGAGGAAGTCGAACTTGACCAGGCCGGCCTGCTCGACGTCCGTCATCGTGTACTGCGTGACGATCTTGCCGTCGGCCTGGAAGCAGGGCACGTGCTCCCACAGCGGACGGTTGCCGATCACGATCCCCGCCGCGTGCATGCCGGCGTGCCGGTTCAGGCCCTCGAGCGCGGTGCCGATCTTGAGCACCTCGTTGACCCGCGCGTCGTCCTTGGCCCGCGCGCGCAGTTTGCCGCTGCCCTCGGCGATCATGATCGCGTCCTGGTACTTGGCCGCCAGCTCGGGGTTCTTCTTGACCTTCTCCTTGAGCTCGGCCGGGTCGGCGAGGGCCATCGACAGCGTGACCTTCGGGCCCTCCGGCACCGCCTTGGCGATCTCGTTGGCCTCCGCCGGCTGCAGGCCCATCACCCGGCAGACGTCGCGCACGAGGCCGCGGGCCTTGAGGCTGTGGAAGGTGGCGATCTGGCCGACGCGGTCCGCCCCGTAGCGCTGCGTCACGTACTGGATCACCTCCTCGCGGCGGTCCATGCAGAAGTCGATGTCGAAGTCCGGCATGCTGACGCGCTCCGGGTTCAGGAAGCGCTCGAACAGCAGGTTGTACTGGATCGGGTCGAGGTCGGTGATCCGCAGCGCGTAGGCGACCAGGCTGCCCGCGCCCGAACCACGACCCGGCCCGACCGGCACCCCGATCTTCTTGGCGTGGGCGATGAAGTCCCACACGATCAGGAAGTAGCCCGGGAACTTCATCTGCACGATGACGTCCAGCTCGAAGCGCAGCCGCTCGCGGTACAGGTCCGGGTCGAAGCGCTGACCCCGGCGCGTCAGCTCGCCGAAGCGCTCGTCCAGGCCCGTGAACGCGACCTTGCGCAGATAGCCCGGCAGGTCATCCTCGGTCCCCTCGGGCAGCTTGAAGTCCGGCAGCTCGGGCTTGCCGAGCTTGAGCTCGACGTTGCACATCGCCGCGATGCGCCCCGCGTTCTCGAAGGCGCCCGGGTACTGGCGGAAGTACGGCGCCATCTGGTCGGGCCGCTTGATGAAGAACGCGTCGCACTCGTGCTTCATCCGCTTGGGGTCGTCGAGGGTGCGCCCCTGCCCCATGCACATCAGCACCTCGTGCGCGTGCGCCTCGTCCTGGTTGACGTAGTGGCAGTCGTTGGTGGCGACCAGCGGCACATCGAGGTCGCTGCCCATCTGCGCCAGCACGGCGTTGACCTTCTCCTGCAGCTCCATGCCGTTGGGCTGGAGCTCGAGGAAGTACATGCCGGGCTCGAAGATCGACTGGTACTCGCGCACCGTGTTGCGGGCGCCGTCCGTGTCGCCGGCGTTGATCAGCTTCGAGATGTGCCCGCCCAGGCAGGCCGAGAGCCCGACCAGCCCCTCGCTGTGCTCACGCAGCAGCTTCCGGTCGATCCGCGGGTTGTAGTAAAATCCGTCGAGGTGCCCCTTCGAGACCAGAAACTGCAGGTTCTTGAAGCCGACCGCGTTGCGGGCCAGGAGCACCAGGTGGTAGTTCTTGCGGTCCGCCCGGGCGCCCATGTCGCCGTCGGAGACGTAGACCTCGCAGCCGAAGATCGGCTTGACGCCCTGGGCCTTCGCGTCCTGGTAGAACTGCAGCGCTCCGAACATGTTGCCGTGGTCGGTGACGGCCACCGAGGACATGCCCCGCGCCTTGACGGTCTTGCAGAGGTCCTTGGTCCGGATCGCGCCGTCGAGCAGGCTGTACTGGGTGTGCAGGTGCAGGTGGGCGAAGTCCGCCTCACTGCTGCTGCCGACGCCCGAGCTGCTGCCGCCAGACATCGATTCCGGGTTGACGCTGCCGCCTTCAGCCATGGCGGGGAAGCTACCACAGGCCGGCGCGGATCCGTCCGCGGCCACGGCGCAGCGCGGCCACTCGCGCTGCTCATCGCGCTGCTCGCGCTTGTGAATTGTTCATCGCCTTCATCGCCCTCGACCGCGGTCTCGCAGGACGCATCAAGAGGACCGCTGCGCCTGCCGCTCGAGTCGACGGTGATCTCCCTCGATCCCGCCGAGGCCGGTGATGCCGTGAGTCGACGAGTCACCGCGCAGATCTTCGACACCCTCGTCGACTGGGCGCCCGACCCCGACGACGCGCTGCGCCTGCGCCCGGAGCTCCTGCGCGCGCTGCCCGAGGTCAGCGCCGACGGCCTGCGCCTGACCCTCACGTTGCGCGACGGCCCCGACGCGCGCCGCTTCGCCGCCGACACCTGTCTCGGAGGACAGGCCCGCACAGTGCGCGCCAGCGACGTCGTCGCCTCGCTGCAGCGCATCGACCCGGCCCGCCACGCCGCGCACGCCCTGCTCGCCGGTCGCTTCGCCGGCATCGAGCACGACGATACGAACCACACCGTGACCCTGAACCTGACGCGGCCGCAGCCGGAGCTCCCGGCGATCCTCGCCAGCCCGATGCTCGCGATCTCACCGCCCGAGTGCGTCGGATTCTACGACGGCCGCGACGCGGAGCATCCGCCCTTCGCGCGTCACCCGGTCGGCAGCGGCCCCTACGTCCTCGACCACGCGCAGACCGAACTGCCGCGCACCGTCGTGCTGCTCCGCAACCCCGATCAGCCGAGCAC
>Ga0066600_10000881_pt1 | contig 10570 bp, 7 predicted proteins | sample Lowcelwee11metaG_FD_59486 | JGI IMG/M metagenome (GOLD analysis project Ga0066600, IMG submission 59486) | Freshwater pond sediment microbial communities from the University of Edinburgh, under environmental carbon perturbations - Low... | ecosystem: Environmental > Aquatic > Freshwater > Pond >... | reverse complement strand
TAAAGTTTTTTTGCTTTTTCTTTAAATTTTTTACCTTCATATACTAAGCCAGATTTAATAGAAATTGTTTGAACAATATTATTTTTTTGATATATCGTAACAATTCCTGATGTTTTTGAAAAAAGACCTGGAATAAGTTCAAAATTTTCTGAAATAAAATCACCATGCTTAACAAGTAATATGTTTTGCTCACAATTTACTTTATACGTTTCTTCACCTAACCAAATTATTGTTTTATAGCAGAGATTTATCCTTTCTCTTTGTGAATCTTTATATTTTGGATAATAAAAAATTTTATTATTTAAAAAATTAGAATGGCTTAAATTACGACGGTCATAATATATTGTGCCACCTGTTAAGGTTCGGAACTGATTTGTAACTAAAGTTCCGAATTGATTATTTCGTGTTAAATGAAGATAAGTTTTAGAATCTTTTAATTTAATATTTAACAGATATTTAAAATGTTTAAAATTTAAAAGATAATTTTTATTTGTAATTTTTGTTGTTAATTTATGAAAATTAGCATTTGATAATAAATATTTATCATTTGTAAGTTTAACAATACGTTGATATAAATCTTGTTTATTATTTATAAATTCAACAAATCCAGGATAATGATTTATAATCTTAGTTCGAAAAATATAACTATTTTTATTAAGTTTATAATCTGGATAAAAATTTAGAAATGAATTTAAAGGACTATTATAAAGTTGTCCAGATAAAATCCAGATTAATTTATTATTGTTTAATAAATTTATCTTATTTTTCAATTGAGGAATGAAAATTTCTCCAGAAGTATCACTTAATATAGGTTTTATCTCTGTTTTAATTTGTTTATTAGTATTAATTAATTCACCTATAACAGTGTCTTTTTGAATATACTGATTATTTTTAGGAAATAGAATTGTATTCCGTAATATTTCAATTTGAATTAATTCTTGAGTACTATTATCTGGAATTATTACTAACGAACCGGCATTTTTTGTAACAAGTACATCTTCACCACGATTAGTTCTTAAAATTATCGTCTTTAGAAGTTTTGAAAATCGGACAATTCCATTTATTGGACTAATAATTTGTTGTCTAGCTTCTGAAGTAAAAATTCCGCCAGTATGAAAAGTTCGCATGGTTAATTGAGTACCAGGCTCTCCAATGGATTGGCCTGCTAAAATTCCAATTGCTTCACCAATATCAACTAGGTTTTCATTCGCTAAATCCCACCCGTAGCATTTTTGACAAATAGCTCGATATAGGTTACAGGTTAAAGGTGAACGAACATAGAATTGCTTAATTTCTTTTTGCTTTAATGATTTAATTAATATCGGAGTTATTTGTGTATTTATTTTTGCAATTATATTTTTTGTTTCAGGATCAAAAATTGGCTTATTAAGAACCCGTCCTAATATTTTATTATAAACTTCACTATTGGAAAGATCATTTGTATCTATACTAAGTAAAAATGAATGTGTTGTTAGACAATCTTTTTCTCTTATTAATATATCTTGAGCTACATCAATTAAACGACGTGTAAGATAACCTGAATTTGCAGTTTTTAATGCTGTATCAACAATTCCTTTACGTGCCCCATATCCAGACATAAGGTAATCTGTAATTGTTAGCCCTTCACGAAAATTTTTCTTAATAGGTAAATTCATAATCTCGCCACTTGGATCCGACATAAGTCCTCGCATACCAACAAGTTGACGAACTTGTGAAAGATTACCACGTGCCCCCGAAAATGCCATAATATAAACCGAATTTAACGGATCATAGTTTTTGAAATAATAAATAACTTGATCTTTTAAAGATTCGCTAGTAAGACTCCATGTATCAATAATCTTTTGAAATCTTTCAACCTCTGTAATCTTTCCTTTTAAATAAATTTTTTCTGAATTTATAATTTCTTGGTTTGCTTTTTCAAGCATTATATTCTTAATAAATGGAACTTTTAAATCTTCAATACTAATCGAAATTCCTGCCTGAGTTGCGTATTTAAAACCAACATATTTTAATTCATCAGCTAGAGAACAAGCATGCATAGAATCATAATTTGTAAAACTCCATGCTAATAATTGTCGTAACTGCTTTTTACCTATTAAATTATTTTGATAAGTATAATTTTTCATATTAGTAAACTCTTTATAAAAAATTTAAGGTTTTTTGAATTGTATAATTTAAAATTACACGACCTGTTGTAGTTTGTAGATATTGAGCAATTATAGTTCCATCTTTCGTTTTTCGAATTTGCATATCTTCATAATATTCAATAAAACTTCCATCTTTTAACTCAACTTTCTTAAGTAATGTTGAATTTTGATTCACATTATTTGAATAACGAACCCAAATAGAACTATGAATCTCGAGTTGATCTTGATTATAAGCTAAAATAACATCTTCTAAATTCGCAAAATAATGATTTGAACCTAATAAATTAGGAATATTATTTACTGTTAAATAATAGCAACCCAATACCATATCTTGACTAGGCATAATAATCGGATCACCATTAGCTGGTGATAAGAAATTATAGGGTGCTAACATTAACATATAACATTCAGCTTGAGCTTCTAATGATAATGGAATATGAACTGCCATTTGATCTCCATCGAAATCTGCATTAAACGCAGAACAAACTAATGGATGTAGTTTAATTGCGCGACCTTGCACTAAAATTGGCTCAAATGCTTGAATTCCTAAACGATGTAAAGTTGGTGCTCTATTTAAAAAAATAGGATGGTTTGTTAAAACTTTTTCTAAAACTGGATCAATAATTGGCTCGTTTTGTTGAATTAAATTTTTAGCAATTTTCATATTACTTGCTAAACCTTGATTAATTAATTCCCGAATTATAAATGGTTGAAATAATTCAATAGCCATTTCATATGGTAAACCACATTGATTCAATTTTAGACTTGGACCAACAACAATTACGGAACGACCAGAATAATCAACTCGTTTACCTAGAAGATTTTGTCGAAAACGACCGTGTTTACCTTTAATAATATCCGATAACGATTTTAAAGGTCGATTATTTGCACTTAAAGCAATCTTTCCTCTTTTACCATTATCAATTAAAGTATCAACAGCTTCTTGTAGCATTCGCTTCTCATTACGAATAATTAATTGAGGTGCATCAATTTCTAATAATCGAAGAAGTCTATTATTTCGTGTAATTATTCGACGATATAATTCATTTAAATCCGATGTCGCAAATCGCCCACCTTCTAATTGAATCATTGGACGTAAAGCGGGCGGAATAACTGGTAATATCATTAAAATCATCCAAGCAGGGCTAGATCCTGTTCCAACTAAATTTTCTAAAATTCGAATTCTTTTAATTGCTTGTTCACGAATTTTATAAATTCGTTGTTGTTCCCATTTCCGAAACCATTTTGACTGATCATATAATGGAGTTTCTTTATTTAAAACTTTTGTACAGACTAATATAAAACACCGTGTTCGAAAAATTTCTGACTTTAAGTTCAATTTTTCTAATTCACGTTTAATTAATGGAGCACCAATTAAAAAATTTGGTGTTGCTCGTAATAAATACTTCGGTGTATTATAACGTCGATTTTGAGGCTTTGGATATGGTTTTAATGGATATCCACTATATCCTAGTTCTCGACTTCTTCGATATTGTTGTAAATCCCAATGTAATCCATAAAAAGAAATTTCATCTTCAGCGATAAAATAAGCTAGTGAAGCCAATTTAATTCGTTTAATTCTTTCATCCCATAAATCAACAATTGTTGATGTTGTTAATTTTAAACCTTCACATTTTTTACATTCTTCGGAATGAGGGGTATAAGTTGTATCTAATTGTTTTTCAGATTCTTCTACTTCCAATAATAAAGCCATAAAATTAGGCCGACTATTAACATACCAAACATGTGTGACCGGATAAATTAAATTAATATATCCCATTCGATGACGTCTTACACGCGATTCCGTTAATTCAACCCCACATCGTTCACAAATTAAGCCTTCATATCGAACTCGTTTATATTTTCCACAAGCACATTCTAAACTTTTACTAGGGCCAAAAATACGCTCACAAAATAGTCCATCCATTTCTGGCTTAAACGTTCGATAATTAATAGTTTCAGACTTTTGAACTTCACCAATAAATTGTCCATTTGGTAATTTACGATTAGCCCATTGCAATATTCGAAACGGTGATGCTAGTTTAATTTTTATATAATCAAATTCTTTTGCAGTTTGTACCATTTTTATTCTTAAAATGAGATATCATTTATATTTGAAGTAGGAGAGAATGTTTTTGATAACGAATTGTACTTCTCAATTAAATTAACTTCGACTTCGTATCTTTTATGTGAGCTGAATTTTTCAATCTTGTATGTGCTCATATCTAATCCAATTGAACGTAATTCTTGTAATAATACTTTAAATGATTCTGGAATACCGAATTTAGGAATTTGTTGGCCTTTGACAATAGCATTTAGCGTCTCATTTCGACCTTGCATATCATCTGATTTAATCGTTAATAACTCTTTTAATGTAAAAGCTGCTCCAAAACCTTCTAATGCCCATACTTCCATTTCACCAAATCTTTGACCGCCATGTTGGGCTTTCCCTCTTAATGGTTGTTGAGTAATAAGAGAATAAGGACCAGTTGCCCGTGCATGCATTTTATCATCTACTAAATGAATAAGTTTTAACATGTAAGCATTACCCACAGTAATTGGATTTTCAAACTCCTTGCCGGTTCGACCATCTATAAGAACCATTTTTCCAGGAGCATATGGATTAAATAACCAACTTTCATCATTTACAATAGAAGCTTGTCGCAATTTTTTATTAATTAGAATTCGTGACATTTCTAATCCGTACATTTCATCAAATGGTAAGATTTTAAATCTAGAATTTAACTTATCTCCTGCTAATCCTAATAGACATTCATAAAGTTGACCAACATTCATACGTGATGGTACGCCTAACGGATTTAAAATAATATCAATAGGGGTTCCATCTGGTAAAAAAGGCATATCTTGTCTTGGTAAAATTCTTGAAATAATTCCTTTATTTCCATGTCGTCCTGCAATTTTATCTCCAACTTGAATTTTACGAATTTGAGCAATAAACACATAAATTTTCTCGAATTTATATGTTAATTTTGTTCGTCGATTGAAAGTAACAGTCTCAATAACACGGCCATATTCACCATCTGGCATTCGATAAGAGCTATCTTTCACACCTTTGGCTTTTGCACCAAAAATTGCACGTAATAATTTTGATTCAGGTAATTGTTCAGATGTATCATTAGAAATTACTTTTCCAACTAATATATCTCCAGGTTTAACGAATGTCCCAACGGTTACAATACCATCGTCATTTAAATAGTGAACTTCAGAAGGACTCAAATTTGGAATATTTTTAGTTGTTTGTTCTGATAAATCAGACGTCCGATCAATTTCAATCTTATACCGTTCAATATGAATTGAAGTAAAGATGTCATCATAAACTAATCGTTCATTTATTAATATTGCATCTTCAAAATTATAACCTTGCCATGGCATATAACCGACTAAAACATTTTGTCCTAATGCTAATTCGCCACTTGTGATCGCAGGGCCATCCGTTAAAATTTGTCCTGATTTAACTTTTTCCCCTTTCCAAACAATTGGACGATGATTAATACATGTTTGTTGATTCGATCGTAAATATTTTTGTAATTGATAAGTTCGTTTCTTTCCACTTTTATCTTTGACTATAATTTTAGTAGCCGTTACTGAATTTACAATACCTGACACTTGAGCATTCAATGTCATTCCAGAATCAATTGCAATTTGATTTTCTAAGCCTGTTCCCACGATTGGTTTTTGTGGTAATATTAAAGGTACAGATTGACGCTGCATATTCGATCCCATTAAAGCTCGGTTAGCATCGTCATGTTCAAAAAACGGAATCAATGATGCTGCCACTGAAACTACTTGAATTGTTGAAATGGCTATAAAATCAACTTCAGATGGTGTAACATTAACAAAATCCTGTTTATATCGAACTGGAATTACATTTCTTGCTAAATAATTATCCCCATTAGTTGCAATATCAGCCGGGGCAATTTTATATAAATCTTCTACATCAGCAGTTAAATATATTGGATTACCAGTCTTAATAACTTTTCCATTTAGTACTCGCCAAAATGGGGTTTCTAAAAATCCCGATTTATTAACTCTAGCACATGTAGTTAATGAAGCAATTAACCCAACATTTTGTCCTTCTGGTGTTTCAATAGGACAAATTCGCCCATAATGACTTGGATGAATATCACGAACTGCAAAACTTATACGGTCACGATCAAATCCACCGGGTCCTAGACCACTTATTCTACGTCGATGAGTTAAAGATGATAAAGGGTTTGTTTGATCTAAATATTGAGATAATTGACTTGATCCAAAAAACTCTCTGACTGTAGCGTTTACTATATTGAAACTTAATAAATGTCCGGAATCAATTTTATTGGTTTGATTTCTTAATTTTCGTACTAACCGTTGGAATCCAATACGGAATAAATTTTGTAATAATTCTCCAACTGAACGAACTCGACGATTCTTTAAATGATCAATATCATCGGGAACTGTTTTAGTTATTGTTAATGTTAACAATTTATCAGTAATTGCAAAAATATCTTCATAGGTAATTGTTTGAATTCTTGAATTAATTTTTAGATTTAATCGGGTATTCACTTTTAATCGACCGACTTTTCCTAAGCGATAATAGGAAGAATCAAAAATTCTTGAAAACTCAGAGATATTATTGAAATAATTTGAAGTTAAATCAAATCGAAGTAATGGTTGATTAAAATGAACTGAATCTATTAATAATGGTTTATTAAAATAAAAAAAATCTGAATGTTCAAGATTTCTGTATATTTCTAGATCGGTAAGACCCATTTCTTTTAATAAATAAAGAACAGGTTTTTGATTTACTTTATCTAATTGAATTGTAATTTCGTCTTCCTGATTTTTAAGAGGGTATTTATAAGGATTAATTTTTGTATTCTTTTGAAATCCAAAACGAATCCATGAACCATATTCTGGAATTAAAATTGCAGTGTATAAATCTTTTTCATCATACTTTTTATGATAATTGGTTTTAATTTCATGATCTTCTTTATATAAAAGTAACTGAGTTTTTGTCTTAATATATTTATGACGTTCTGGTTTATAAAGTAATTTATTTTTTCCAAAAATATATTTTAATTGTTCTTTTATACTAGTCGAAAAATAGATTGTTGGTCTTAATTCTTTAAATTCAATTCCTTGATTTGTTTCTTTTACTTTTTGTGTTAATTGATTTATAGTTTGTTTTAAAAAATAAAAGTTTCGCATTTCATTTAGCCAATCTTTTGAATTGGTTGTAATAAGGATTAATTTTCGATTTAATTTTATATGAGCAGCTTTTTGAGATTTTACGAGACTTTTATCATATATATCTAATAATTTTAGAGTTTGATCTATTGATAATTGAGGTGAAGTTTGTAACGAGGATAAATTTGTATTTTGAATAATATTGTTTAACCATTTTCTTTCACTTTCAATTCCACTTTTATTTTTAATTTTGTTCGAAACCCAAGTTTTTTGAAAAATTTCATACTTAATTAAAAGACGTATTAACAGGTTAAAATACTCTAATAAATAAAACACGTTTTCTTCTTTTAAATCAGATTTAAAACTTGAAATATTATTTTTTAGCTTTAACCATTTTAAAAATAATTGAATTAATTCAATTTTTTGTTCTTGTCCTATGCTAGTTGATATAATACGATATAATTTAAAGCATTGTAAAAAATAAAATGTAGAATTTTTTTGTTTTTGTTTTAAAAAATTAATAGAATAAGAAAAAATAGATGTTTTTTTCCAATTTGGAATGACTTTTTTTTTGTTTGTACGTCGGTCAATAGTTGTTACTGGTGTAGGAAAAAAAAGATCCAATTCTGAAATAAATGCTTCTCCAGATGGTAGAAATGCACGTAATTTATTTATATCTGTTGAGAGTTTTCGCTTAAATTGGTTCCGTTTTTTTTGGTTTCGATTTCTCTCAAAGTACACACCTGGACTTCGAATAATTTGACTAACAATGACACGTTCACATCCATTTATAATGAATGTTGCGGCAGTAGTCATTAAAGGTAATGTAATAATCGGAAATTGATTATGGTAACGAATACTATTGATTTTTTTATTTCTAACTTCTATAGGAATAACAAGTTGTGCTCGATAATTTCCACTGTATTTTCTTGCTATCACTAAACTACAAGGAGGTTTTATTAAACTATATTCTTCTCCGAACAAAATATATTCTGTATTTTGACTAAAATCGTGAATTCTAGAAAAAAGACTTAATTCTTCATTAAGACCTTGAGTAATGAACCAACAAAAGCTTATCCTTTGCATCGCTATAAAATCAGGAAGAGCAGTAATATAATTCATAGATTGTTTCATAATCTTTGTTGTGGTTGTTAACTCAAATAAATAATTATATTAATATCGTTTTAGTAATTAACGTTGGATGTTAAGAAAATTTTTAATTTTCTTAACTAAAGAGTATTTCATGAAAAGTCTAAATTATCTTACTTGAATTTAAGCAGCTTTTAAATAAGCAGCTAATCTTGCTTTTTTTTTAGCAGCTGCATTTTTATGAAACACGTTTTTTTTAGTACCTTTATCAATTAAACTATAAACTGAACTTAAAATTTTTTTAACTTTTTCTTGATCTTCAAGATTTTTTGAAACTTTATATATTTCTAAATCTTTCAAAAAAACTTTAATTAAAGTTCGAACTGAGCTTTTATAAAAACGATTTTGTAAACGATTTCGTCTATTAATTTCAATTCGTTTTTCAGCCGATTTATTATTAGCCATATTTTTAGTTTGAAATATTTTGTAGTTATTTTATAAGTCAGGGTTTATAGTAATATAGTATATTTGGTAAGAAATTGAAAGTTTTTAATATTAATATTTTTAAACCTTGATAATATAAATATTTTTCTGCAATATATTAGATATTAAAACTACCAGTAAAAATTTTTATGGCAAAAAATAAAGGGACTCGCATTTTAATAACTTTAGAGTGTACTGAATGTCGATCAAATGTGAATAAACGCTCACCAGGTGTTTCACGCTATTTGACACAAAAAAATCGTCGGAACAATCCAGAAAGATTAGAATTAAAGAAATACTGCCCACATTGCAATAAAGCAACTATACATAAAGAAATCAAATAAATTATGATATCAAAAAAACAAAAGGCATCTCCAATTGGTATAAATCAAAAAATTGATTATAAAGATATTGACTTATTAGCATTATTTGTCACAGAACAGGGTAAAATTCTCCCAAGACGTGCTACGGGTGTAACAGTTCAACAACAACGAAAACTCTCAAAAGCAATAAAACGTGCACGTATATTATCATTGTTTCCTTTTGTTGCGTCAAATTCTGTTTAAACTTCAATTTAATACAAATTAAACGTTTTGGACAATAAGGCTCATTTACTAACATTGGTAAAATAGAGAATTAGAATGCTTGCTTATTCTAGTCCAATGATTATTCAATCTGGAACAGTATTAGTAATCAACATTAGAATGTTATTAGAACTTTTTTCATTTGGTAGAACTGATTCATGGCAATCGATTGTTCAAATTATTACCGAAAGATAATATAATTTTTCCTACGTCGATTAATTCGAAATGAATGATATTGAATTAATCGAGATAGAAAGTAGAACCTTACTTAGGGCAAGTGTTAATCTTGGTAATTTATTATATAATAAGTCTACTAAACAATAATTAAGTATATATTTTAGAAGGAGTTTTTTATGGGTAACTTCATCGATAAAACATTTACAGTTATAGCAGATATTCTTCTGAAAGTATTACCTGCCAGTAAACAGGAAAAACAAGCTTTTTCATATTATCGAGCAGGAATGGCGGCCCAATCTAGAGGTCAATATGCTGAAGCACTAGAAAATTACTATGAAGCTCTTCAAGTTGAAGAAGATCCTTATGATCGTAGTTATGCGTTATACAATATAGGTTTAATTTATGGAAATAATGGAAAATATACGCAAGCTCTTGAATTTTATCATCAAGCCCTTGTTTTAAATCCAAATCTTCCACAATCTTTAAATAATATTGCTGTTATTTATCATTCTCAAGCTCTTCGAGCACAATCTATGAATGAAGATGAATATCTTGAATTATCAAAAGATTTATTTGATAAAGCAGCAGAATATTGGAGACAAGCTTTAAAACTAGCACCTGATAATTATCCAGGAGCACGAAACTGGTTAAAAGTAACCGGAAGACTTAATGATCCAGATATGTAAATTAAAGCATTTGACTCCAATCAAAATCTTATTATATTCAAGAATTCAGATAATTTTGTTGTACAATAGTAATTAATTAGTAAATTTTAAATTTGTTACTACATTAAATTGGGAAAGTATATTTATTCTGAAATATTTTAATATGTTAAATCAAAATGGTAAAAACTAATTTAAATAAAGGTTACGTTACTCAAATTATTGGTCCTGTACTAGATAT
>Ga0066600_10000876_pt1 | contig 10595 bp, 10 predicted proteins | sample Lowcelwee11metaG_FD_59486 | JGI IMG/M metagenome (GOLD analysis project Ga0066600, IMG submission 59486) | Freshwater pond sediment microbial communities from the University of Edinburgh, under environmental carbon perturbations - Low... | ecosystem: Environmental > Aquatic > Freshwater > Pond... | reverse complement strand
GACGGTCGGCGGCGACCTGCGCGTACAACGAACCCTCGCCGGGGGCGCCTGCCTCGAGCAGCCCGACTGTGTCGAGACGCTCGTCGCCACCACGACGCTGCGCAGCCTCGGCGCCGGTTTGCTCGGCGCCGGTGCCGGCGCGGCGATCGCTGGACTCACCGGGCTCGCCCGCGACCCGCAGCTGCGCCGACGCCTGTGGCTCGTCGAGCTGGCGGTCGGCGGCGCCGGTATGCTCGGCGGCGGGGTCGCGCTCGCCCTCGCGGCCCGCGGCTTCAACCACGACGCCGCCGACCCCGGGGCCCAGAACCGCATCGAGCAGCGCAGCGCCCAGCACACGATCGCCGCCGCGGGCCTCGGCCTCGGCAGCGGCCTCGCCTTCGCGGCCATCGTCGCCCTGCTGCGCACCCGTCAGGGCCCACAGCGCCGGCTACAGCCCGCCCTCGGCCTGCGCCCGGGCGGGCTCGGCGTGAGCGTCTCCGGCCGCTTCTGAGCGACCCGCGGGGCTACAACCTCGCGGCGTCAGGGACGACGATGCGGGGAGCCTCGCCGTCATCACCGGTGTTTACTTGCGCCGGGTCCTGGACTTCACCGGCGAACTGGGCCCCTGCGTCATCTCGCCGTCATCACCGGTGTTTACTTGCGCCGGGTCGGCGCCCTGGTCGGCGCGGCGGCGGGCGCCTTGGACTCGGACTCCTGGACGCCGCGCTTGGCGGCGGCGCCGGCGTTGACGTCCTCGCGGTCGAAGCACAGGTCGCCGTTATCCTTCTTGAGGATGTCGATCTGGTCCCGCGCGGCCTTTTGATACTGGGCGCTCGCACCGGACTTCGGACGGATCAGCGCCTCGAAGTAGGCGATCGCGTTCTTGCACTGGCCGAGCTTGGCGAAGCCGAGGCCCGAGTAGTACAGCGCGTCCGACACGATCGGGTCGTCCGCGTAGTCCTGAATGATGCGGTAGAACTGGCCCAGGGCGCTCTTGTAGTCGCGCTCGCTGAAGAAGGTCAGGCCGACCTTGAAGTTCGCCTCGGGCAGCTTCGGGTCGCCCGGGTACCGTGAGATCACCGTGCGCCACAGCTGCCGCGAGAGCTTGTAGTTCTTGCGCTGCAGCTGCCGCTCGGCCTCCCCCCACAGTTCATCCTTGCCCTCGGGGATGTTCGTCGCCTCGTTCAGCTTCTCCTCGAGGGTCCGCAGCCGCGTGTCGACCTCGGCCCGCAGCTCCTGCTGCGCCTGCTGGCTCGTCGACGACACCAGCTCGGCGTTCTCCGCCGCCCCGCGCAGCTCGGCGACCTCGCCCTCGACCGTGCTCATGCGCGCGCCGATGCCCGCCTGGCTGCCACGCAGCAGGGTCTCCGCCTGGTCCAGCTTGCTCTGCAGCTCCGCGAGCTTGCGGTCGGCCTCGGCGAGCTTCTCATCGAGGGAAGCGCTGGACGACAGGGTCGACTGCTCGACCTTGCTGACCTTGGCGGCGAGGTCGTCGTGCTGGGCCTTGAGGACCAGGCAGCCCGCCGAGCCGAGCGGGCCGAGGGTGGCGAGTGCGAGGATGGCCCCCCGAAGCGAGCGAGTCGCCGGGAGGCCATTCAGGGCATGACGAAAGGCTTTCGCCTGCGGGGGGTTCACGGTGCTCACTGCCAAACGAACTGGACGCGGCGGTCCTTGGCCATGCTGGCGTCGTCGGTGCCGGTGGACTCGAGGTCACCCTTGGAGACGACGTTCATGCGGGTCGGGTCGACGCCGAGCTGCTGCAGGAACTCCTTGACGTTGTTGCCGCGCTTGTCGGTCAGCATGATGTTGTACTCCTCGGTGCCGCGCGAGTCGGCGTGGGCTTCGAGGATGACCGTGCGGGTCTGGTTGGTCTTCATGCACTCGGCCAGGCCCTTGAGCTTGTCCTGGTCGGCGGGCTCGAGGTTGGGGCTGTCGAAGCCGAAGAACAGGGTCTCGACTTCGGGGCAGGGGCTGGCGCCGCCGCCCTCGGAGACGCCCGAGAACACGCAGTTACCGTTGTCGCAGATCTCGTCCATCGCGCACTGGTCGTCGGTCTGGCACTGGGTGCCGGCCGGGCCGTCGCCGCCGGGGCTGTCGCAGCGGCCGGTGCCGACGTTGCAGGTGCCGGGCTGGCAGTCGATGTTGTCCGAGCAGGCGGCGCAAGCGCCGGCCTTGCAGACCGTGCCGCCGGAGCAGTCGAGGGTCTGGGTGCAGGGCTTGCCGATGCCGTCCGCGCCGCCGCCGCCGCCGATCGCCGCCGGGTCCTGGCAGCGGAACTCCGAGCACTTCCAGTTGGCGCCGTTGGGGCCCTTGCCAGCGCAGTCGGGGTCCGTCTTGCAGTTCTGGCACATGCCGTCGACGCACTTCTCGTCGAGGTCCACGTTGCAGTGCTTGTCCTTCTTGCACTGCGGATACTCGGGCTTTTTACACGCCGTGGTCGACAGGCCCATGACGGCGACGCCGAGGGCGAGCAGATGTGGAGTCAGGCGGGACAGCATTGCGCGCATTGTGGCGGCTCCGGGAGGGCGAGGAAAGTTTCCGACGAAAGCGAATTTTCGGGGGCCAGGGCCTGGCGGCCGCAGCGTCCGTCGGTGCGCTGACGTGGGCGGCCAAGGCATAGCCTTGCACAGCGCGCAGTGTCAACCACAGCGCCGATCCAGGCCCGAACCGCGAACCGAGCGGCCCGGGCTCCAGAAGGATCGGCCGACCGATCTCTCCCGCGATCTCCGGTCGGATCTCCCGGACAGCCCCGGATGCGCGGGCCCCCGGGCATCGCCGCGATCGCGGCCGCGGCCGCCAGGCGCGAGCCCGGACCGCGGGCCGCCCTGCACGGACCATGAGCCATCCTGCGCAGGCGGCGCGAAGCCTGTCCGCCGCCTGCGCAGACCGTCCCCGCCGCGGAGCGGCGTGGCTTTTGATTCTGCGGCGGCTCTGGCATGGTTCGCCGCCATGGCGCCGGTCGACCACAAGACGATGTTCGAGATCTACCGCGAGACGGATTACAATCGCGCGTTTCGCTTCGTCTTCTTCACCGACCTCGACGAACACAACCGCGGCAAGGAGATCGCCCGCGCCGCGGCCGGCGAGACGGTCTTCTCCGGCTTCATCGCCGATGAGCGCAAGCCCGCCGCCCGCGAGACGATCGAGGGCATCGTCGAGGACCTCAACGCCATGGACGGAGACGACGCCTGTCTCTCCCCCGCCGAGTTCCAGAGCCGCCTCGGCGAGTTCCTCGTGCCCTGATGTCGCCCGCCCTCGCCACCGCGGCCGCCCGCGCCGCGCTCGTCCCCCTCGCGCTCGTCCTCGCCTGCACCGGCGAGCCCGACGCGGACGAGCTCGCCGAGCTCGTCGAGCTCGTCGAATTCGACCTGAGCCCGCGCGCCGACCCGGCCCGCGCCGCGCCGCTGGCCTGGCAGGCCCCGGCCGCGTGCCCCCAGGTCTACCGCGTGCGCATCGACGAGACCTACCCGCCCGGCCTCGCGGAGCGGCTGCACACCAAGGCCGAGCACAGCGAGAGCTTCGTGGTGATCTCCGGCCCCCGCGAGGGCGAGCGCGTGACCTCGCCGGCCACCTGGCCGGCGACCTGGCCGGCGACCTGGCCCCCCGGACCTGTCCCAAAAGACAGGGTCTTCGGCGGCCGCCTGATGTTCCAGGGACCGCGGACCCAGGACCGCCCGGTGCTGCGAGACTTCGCGCTCTCGGCCGAGCTCGCCGGGCCCGCCTCCCCGGACGCGGCCTGCATGGAGCGCAGCTGGGACCCGGTCGAGGACGCGCTGGCGCTCGGCTGGCCGCAGTTGCCGGCGCGCCTGGTCGCGCGCGGCGAGACCTGGCGCGGCGCGCGGGTCGAGGCCCGCTGCAACCGCTCGGCCTGCGTCGACCCGCAGACCGGAGGCGGCGGCCCGGAGAATCATGACCGGCCCTGCGCGACCATGTCGTGGCGCGAGCGGCTGGACGGGCTCCACACCCTCGGCGACGAGCGAGTGGCGCAGGTCTCGAGCTTTTGGAGCGACGGTCACCCGCAGGGCGAGGCGCTGTCGAGCGAGCGCACCGCGGTGGTCTCGGTCGAGCACGGGCGGCTGCTGCACAGCCAGACCTTGATTCACCATGGTTATTCCGGCATCGAGCGCGAGGTCCGCGTCGACGCCGTCGATGCCTGTCCCGGTGGCCTGGTGGCCGCCGGTTGGACCCCGAGCCCGGCCATCGTCGCCGCCCGCGACGCGCTGTTGGCCGCCGCCGGGGCGGCGCCGACGGCCCGGGAACCAGCGAGGAAGCAAACCCCGGAGCGGGGGCGTTAGGAGCCGATGGACAAGATCGTCATTCACGGCGGACAGCGCCTCACCGGCGAGATCCGGATCCTCGGGGCGAAGAATGCCGCCCTCCCGATCCAGTGCGCTGCCCTGCTCACCGACACGCCGACCACCCTGCGCCACGTGCCCAGGCTCAGCGACGTCAAGACCATGGGCGAGCTGCTCGTCGGCCTCGGCTGCACCGTCGAGGGCGACCGCACCCTCGTCATCGACCCGGCCGGCGTCGCCGCGGGCCCGCTCGAGGCCCCCTACGAGCTGGTCAAGACCATGCGCGCCTCGGTCACCGTCATGGGCCCGCTGCTGGCCCGTTACGGCCGCTGCCGGGTCTCGCTGCCGGGCGGCTGCGCGATCGGTGCCCGGCCGATCGACCAGCACCTGCGCGGCCTCGAGGCCCTCGGCGCCAAGATCCACATGGCCCACGGCTACGTCGAGCTCAAGGCCAGGCGGCTCAAGGGCGCGAGCTTCAGCTTCGACGTCGTCACCGTCGGCGGGACCCAGAACGTGATGATGGCCGCGGCCCTCGCCAAGGGCACCAGCCGCCTCGAGAACTGCGCGCGCGAGCCCGAGGTCCAGGAGCTGGCGATCGTGCTCAACAAGATGGGCGCCAAGATCCACGGCGCCGGCACCTCGGCGATGGAGATCGAGGGCGTCGACGTGCTGTGTGGCATCGACCACGCGATCCTGCCCGACCGCATCGAGGCCGGCACCTTCATGGTCGCCGCCGCGATCACCCGCGGCGATGTCCTGCTCGAGCACGCCCCCATCGACCACCTGCACCCGGTGATCGCCAAGCTCGAGGAGGCCGGCGCCGTCTGCCAGGTCGAGCCGCGCGGCCTGCGGGTGATCGGCCCCGAGGCGCTGAAGCCGATCGACCTCGTCACCCGCCCGCACCCCGGCTTCCCGACCGACATGCAGGCGCAGATGATGGTGCTCGCGACCGCCGCGCACGGCCAGAGCATCATCACCGAGACGATCTTCGAGAACCGCTTCATGCACGTGCCGGAGCTGTGCCGGCTCGGCGCCGACATCCACGTCAACAACAACGTGGCGCTCATCAAGGGCCCGGCGAAGTACACCGGCACGACGGTGATGGCGACCGACCTGCGCGCGAGCGCCTGCCTGGTGCTCGCCGGCCTGATCGCCAGCGGCAAGACGGAGATCCGTCGCGTCTATCACCTCGACCGCGGCTACGAGACCATCGAGAAGCGCCTCCGCCAGGTCGGCGCCAAGATCCGCAGGTTCCATGGCGCCCCCAATTGATGGCCTCACCCTCGCCCTCCCCAAGGGGCGGATCCTGGCGCAGGCGATCCCGCTGCTGCGCCAGGCCGGTCTCGACCTCACGCCGCTGCTGGCGAACGAGCATGACCGCCGCCTCCTCCTCGACCTGGCTGGCGGACTGCGCGTGCTTTTGGTCAAGCCCGTCGACGTCCCGACCTACGTCGAGCACGGGGTCGCCGACCTCGGCGTCGCCGGCTACGACACCCTGTGCGAGGAGGCGCGCGACCTCTACGAGCCCGTGGACCTGGGCGTGGGCGCCTGCCGGCTGGTGGTCGCCGAGCCCGTCGAGCGCCCGGTGACGCTGCGCCGGGGCATGCACCTCAGGGTCGCTACCAAGTATCCGCGCCTGGCCCAGCGTCACTATCGCTCGCGCGGGATCCAGCCGGAGATCATCCCGCTCGCCGGCTCGGTCGAGCTCGGACCCATCACCGGACTCTCCGACCAGATCGTCGATCTAGTGGAGAGCGGCGAGACCCTCCGGCAAAATAACCTGCGGGAGGCCGATACCATTCTTCACGTGACCAGCAGGCTCATCGTCCATCCGGCGAGCCTCAAGCTCAAGCAAGCGGCGATCACCCGCATCATCGCCGCAGTTCGTGCGGCCGCCCTTCCCCCCGCGAGGACCGCATGAGCAAACACGACGACCCGGCCCTGGTCCGCGCGGCCCTGATGCAGCGCCTCAAGGTGCACACCCGCATCACCCAGCAAGGCATGGGTCCAACCCCGGACCAGCGCAAGCGCCTCGCCGCCTCGCTGCCGGACATCCTCGCCTTCGGCGACCGCCGCTACGCCGCCGCGCACGTCGTGCTCGACTGGGACCACCGCATCCCCAGCGAGGCGCTGCTGCTGCGGCTCTACCTGAGCTACACGGACCGTGAGGCGGCGGAGGTGGAGGTCGCGCTCAAGGCCCGCGACCGCGAGATCGACGCGGGCAACCTGTACCCGGAGTTCGACGTCCCCGACTACGGGGAGATCGACGCCAGCGAGACCTACGTCGGCCTGGTCCGCCCCGGCGGCACCGAGGTCGAGGAGCTGCGCTTCTTCAGCGACTGGCGCAAGAGCGTGCAGCAGCCGGTGGTGCGCGACGTGCTCGCGGCGGTGCGCAGCCACGCGGGTTACGAGCGCTCGATGAAGGAGCGCAGCCACGACAACCTGGGCCCGCCGGTGGTGATCGGCTGGTCCCCGCCCTGCCTGGCCAACGCCAAGAACTGGGCGGTCGAGGTGTGGCTGCTGGTCGACTTCGACGGCCACATGGGCCGCGCGCACGTGTTCATGGTCGACAGCAAGCTGCGCACCGTGACCCGCGAGTTCTTCACCGAGGTGCAGATCGGCTAGCGGAGCGGCTCCGGTCCGGGCCGCGCCGCCGCGCTCTCCTGCAGCGTGACGGTCCAGGCCGGCTCCGGGGCGAGGCGCGGCAGGGTCAGGTACAGGACCCCCGCGTCGAGGTGGGCCTCGCCGCGAGCGCAGTCGACGGCGTCCGGGAGCTGCACGCGGCACAGGAAGCTCTCGTAGCCGCGCTCGACCCGAAAGCCGTCGTGTCGCCGGTACGCCCGCAGGGTCAAGGTGGCGCCGTCGATCGAGATCTCGAGCTCGTCGGGGTCCATGCCCGGGAGCTCCGTGCTCACCCGGATGAACGCGTGGTCCTCCGCGATACGCAGCGCCGGAAACGCCATCACGGGCTCGCAGGAGGCGCTCGCCTCACCGAGCCAGCGGCCGCCCCCATCGCAGGGGGCCTGAGTCTGCGTCGGCTGGTGCGTCGCGGGCTGCGCTCTGCAAAGTTGAAGGTACATGGCTCGCTCCCCCGGGTCGCCCACGGGTGGCGCGACCTCACACAATCTGTAGTACCGGTGACCCGCGATGCCACCTTCGCACATCAGGTAGGACCCGAAAGCTCTTCGCGGCTGCAAGCCATTGCGCGCCGGGCTGCCAGCTCGTGGCGCCCTGAGCAAGAGCGCCGTCACGACGACCGTTTCACGGCCGCGATCGCTGCGCTGCCGTGGCCCGCGAGCGGCGCAGTCCGCGGCACGCGCCGAGCGCGATCGTCCGACCCACGAAGCCGACGCGGCGGACAGAACGCTATGCGATACGCTCGCCGCGCTGATACACCGCCGCGAGCAGCGGCGAGCCCGCGTGATACACGAGGTCGCGATAATCGGGGGTCTCGAGCACCACGACATCCGCGCTCATGCCGACCTCGAGGCGACCGAGCTCCTGTGCGAGACCGAGCGAGCAGGCGGCGTTGTGGGTCACCGCGCAGAGGGCCTCGGCGGGCGAGAGCTTGCAGCCGTAGCAGGCCAGGGCGAGCACCAGGGCCAGGCTCTCGAGCGCGCAGGAGCCGGGGTTGCAGTCGGAGGCGACGGTGACGGGCACACCGGCGCGGACCAGGGCGCGGCCGTCGGCGAAGGGCTTGCCGAGCACGAGGGAGGTGCCGGGCAGCAGCGTGGCGATCACGCCGGCGTCGCGCAGGGCGGCGCGCTCGTCGTCGTCGAGGTGGAGGAGATGGTCGGCGGAGAGGGCCCCGAGCTCCGCCGCGAGCAGGGCCCCGCCGGTGTGGCCGAACTCGTTGGCGTGCAGGCGCGGGCGCATGCCGAGGGCCCGGGCGGCGAGAAGGATCTGCCGGGACTCGTCGGGCGTGAAGGCGCCGCGGTCGCAGAACACGTCGCAGTAGTCGGCGAGCTGCTCGGCCGCGACCGCGGGGAGGATCTCGGCGCAGACGCGGCGCAGGAACTCGGCGCGCCCCTCGGGGCTGCCGCGCAGATCGGCGGGCAACGCGTGGGCCGCGAGGCAGGTCGTGCGGACGCGGGCACCTGTCTCAAGAGCCAGGCGCCTGGCGATCCGCAGCTGGCGCTGCTCGGTCGCCAGGTCGAGGCCGTAGCCGCTCTTGATCTCCACCGTCGTCGTGCCGCAGCGCTGCATGCGACGCAGCCGGGCCGCGCTCTCGGCCAGCAGCTCGTCGTCGCCGAGCGCCCGGGTCTGGCGCACGCTCGAGAGGATCCCTTCGCCGGCCGCGAAGAGGTGCTCGTAGTCCGTACCGCCGAGCCGCTGCTCGAGCTCGTCCTTGCGGTCGCCGCCCCACACCAGATGCGTGTGGCTGTCGACCAGCGCCGGCAACACCGCCTTGCCCCGACAGTCGACCTCGGTCGCGCCCGGCGTCGCCGGCCGCTCCTGCTCGGGACCCACCCAGGTGATGCGGCCGCCCTGCATCACGATGCTGAGGCCCTGTCGGACCCCGAGCTCGGCCTGCGCAGCGCCGGCGCGCGGCCTGTCCTTTGGGCCATCCGCGAGGGTCAGCGCCTGCGCGGCCGCGACCAGCACCGTCGCGCTCACGTCGACTCCGCGTCCGGGAGCGTGGTGCGGCCGGGGATGCGCACGTCGTGTTCGCGGGCGAACTCGAGGGCCTCGTCGTAGCCGGCGTCGACGTGGCGGACGACGCCCATGCCGGGGTCGGTGACGAGGACGCGGGCGAGGCGGCGGGCGGCGCCCTCGGTGCCGTCGGCGACGACGACCATGCCGGCGTGGAGCGAGTAGCCGATGCCGACGCCGCCGCCGTGGTGGACGGACACCCAGGAGGCGCCGGCGGCGGTGTTGATGAGGGCGTTGAGGACCGGCCAGTCGCCGATGGCATCGGAGCCGTCCTTCATCGCCTCGGTCTCGCGATTGGGGGAGGCGACGCTGCCGCAGTCGAGGTGGTCGCGGCCGATGACGATCGGCGCCTTGACCTTGCCGGTGCGCACGAGCTCGTTGAACAGCAGGCCGGCGCGGTCGCGCTCGCCGTAGCCGAGCCAGCAGATCCGGCACGGCAGGCCCTGGAACTTGACCTGTTGCTGGGCGAGCTCGATCCACCGGCGCAGCGCGACCTTCTCCGGGAACAGCTCGAGGATCGCGCGGTCGGTGGTGTAGATGTCCTGCGGATCTCCCGACAGCGCGGCCCAGCGAAATGGACCCTGACCGCTGCAGAACAGCGGGCGGATGTAGAGCGGGATGAAGCCCTTGATCGCGAAGGCGTCGCTGACCCCGGCCCGCTGCGCCTGGGCGCGGATGTTGTTGCCGTAGTCGAAGGCGATCGCGCCGCGGTCCTGCATCCCCCGCATCGCCGTGACGTGCTTGCCCATCGCCGCGATGCTGCGCTCCACGTACGCCGCCGGGTCGCGCACCCGCAGCTCGGCGGCCTGGTCGAGGGTCATACCGTCGGGCACGTAGCCGTTCAGCTCGTCGTGGGCGGAGGTCTGGTCGGTGACGACGTCGGGGATGATCCCGCGACGCAGCAGCTCGGGCAGGACCTCGGCGCAATTGCCGAGCAGGCCGACGCTCAGCGCCTCACCGGCTGCGCGGGACGCGTCGAGCAGGCGCAGCGCCTCGTCGAGGTCCTCGCTCTTGCGCATGAGGTAGCCGCTGGCGATGCGTCGCTCGATACGCTGCGGGTCGACCTCCACGCACAGGATCGCCGCACCGTTCATGGTGGCCGCGAGCGGCTGAGCGCCGCCCATGCCGCCGAGCCCACCCGTGACGACGAGCCGGCCGCTCAGGTCGCCGCCGAAGTGCTCGCGGGCGCAGGCGGCGAAGGTCTCGTAGGTGCCCTGAACGATGCCCTGGGTGCCAATGTAGATCCAGCTGCCGGCGGTCATCTGACCGTACATCGTCAAGCCGAGGGCCTCGAGCCGCTGATGCTCGGCGAGGGTCGCCCACTTCGGCACCAGCAGGCTGTTGGCCAGCAGCACCCGCGGCGCATCCTCGTGGGTCTTAAAAATTCCCTGGGCGCGGCCGCTCTGGACGATCAACGTCTCGTCGTTGCCGAGGTCGCGCAGGCTGGCCACGATGCGGTGATAGTCGGGCCAGGAGCGGGCGGCCTTGCCGGTGCCGCCATAGACGACCAGGCGCTGCGGGTCCTCGGCCACGTCCGGGTCGAGGTTGTTCATCAGCATGCGCAGCGCGGCTTCCTGCTGCCAGCCCTTGCACGACAGCGTGGAACCATGGGGGGCGCGGATGATCGGTGGCATGGCCGGCCGATCCTAGCCGTGGTCGGCTGCGCTG